>WNGB01000851.1_pt1 | contig 52304 bp, 50 predicted proteins | sample 5400681 | NCBI WGS metagenome assembly WNGB01 (sample SAMN13153367, study PRJNA577476) | soil metagenome | isolation source: 115 cm soil or saprolite under grassland replicate 2 | place: USA:California | collected 2016-06-15
AGAATGCGACGGCAACGGGGCTCCCGGGGCGGTCGTGGATCTTGGTCGACCACGTACTACCGGAGCCCCGTTGTCATGTCACCTCGCCACGCCGACCCCCTTGACAACTGTTCCCGGACCTTAACTACCCGGCATTGGGCCTAGCCCGCTCCCTCCGCCTGGCGCTGGCGCTGCTGGATCCAGCGGGCCAGCCCGGCCGCGTTGGACCGGTAGGTGTTGAGCAGCTTGAAGCGGTCGCCGTCGCGCGACGGCCGCCCTTCCTCGCGCTCGAAGCGCTCCGTGAGGGCGGCCTCGATGTGGTCGACCTCGGGACCGTGCTCGCGGGCGGCCGCCTCGGCCGTCTCGCACCAGCGCAGCAGGCGCTCCTCGGCCTCGGCGAGGCGCTCGGCCGGCGGGGAGATCGGGCCGAAGTGCGTGAGCACCAGGTGCACGGGGCTCCGTTCCACGAAGGAGCGCAGGCTCCGCACGGCCAGGTCGCGGTCGAAGTCGGGGGGAGGGGTCGCCGGCCGCAGCACCTGCCTGCCGGGCAGCAGCACGCCGACCGCGTCGCCGGCGAAGAGCGCGCCGAGGTCGGGCTCGAATACGGCGATGTGGTGTCTGGCATGGCCGGGCGCATGGATCAGCTCGAGGCGGCGGCCGCCGAGGTCGATGACCTCGCCGTCGTCGGCGGCCTTGATCCTGGACGCCTCGACGGGCGTCAGGCCCCCGTACACGGTGTCCATGAGCTCGCCGTAGACCCGCGCCGAGCTGGCCAGCAGGCGCTCCGGGTCCACCAGGTGCCCGGCCCCGAACGGATGCACGACGACGGTCGCGTTGGGGAAGGCCCGCACCAGGTCGCCGACGCCGCCGGCGTGGTCGAGGTGGATGTGGCTGAGCACGATCCAGGCGAGGTCCTCTGGCGCCAGCCCGGCGCGGGCCACGCCATCGGCGACGACGCCGGCCACCTTGGCTGGCCCGGTCTCGATCAGCGCCGGGCGCTCACCGGTCAGCAGGTAGCCGGCGGTGATCTCTGGCTGGCCGCCCATGTGGGTGTCGACGCCGATCACGCCCTCCGGCAGGGCCTCGAGCACGCTCATGGCCGGGTGCGGGGCGGCCTCGAGTACGTCCCGGGCTCGAGCGGTCGCAGCACCAGGCCGTCGCGCGGCTTGGGGTAGAAGAACGTCGTCTTCGGCGGCAGCGTGCGGCCCCGCCGGGCGACGTCGACCACCGCCGGGAAGGGTGCGGGGCGCAGCGCGAGCAGGCTCGCGAACGCTCCCCGGTCCACCTGGCCGACCGCCTCGGCGAGGTCGCTCTCGTAGGCGACCTGGTGCTCCAGGTCGCGGACGCCGAGCAGCCCGGCCAGCACCGGCCCGTGCAGGATCTCGACGTCCAGCGGCGGGTGGTCGAGGCCGGTCCTGGCCGCCAGCGCCGCGGGGTCCCGGGCCACCAGCAGCAGGCTGCGCCCGCCGCCGTAGAGGCCGTAGCCGATCGCCCCCGCCGGCAGGCGGTCCAGCTCCGCCTCCAGCTCGAGCGGGCTGGCGAGCGGATGCGCCTCGAAGTCGCCGGCGACGGCGGCGAGCACCGTCTCGGCGGGAAGGCCCGAGAGGAGACGGTGGATGGCGAGCACCGCCGGCCCGTGCTGGTCGATGTCGACCAGCAGCATCAGGGTCTGCTCCCAGGGCGCCGTCGGGTGCGCGGCCTCGGCCTGTCGCATGGCGTCGCGGTAGGCGAGGGCGGTTCGGTAGCGATGGTGGCCGTCGGCGATCAGCACCTGCTTGTCAGCCAGGACCTGGCACCACGCCGCGATCCGCCGCGGGTCGCTGACCGGCCACAGACGGTGCCCGGTGCCGGTCTCGTCGATGCAGTCGACCACCGGCGCGGCGGCGGTGACCTCTCCCAGCGCGGCCTCGGGGTGCCCGGAGCCCGAGTACACCCCGAACACCGGGGAGAGGTTGGCCCGGGTCGCCTCCAGCAGGCGCAGCCGGTCGGCCACGGGCGCGACCATGGTGCGCTCGTGCGGCACGACCGTCTCGCCGCTGTCGTCGAGCGTGACGCTGGCCAGCACGCCACGCAGCCGCCGCCGCTCGCCCCTGACTGTGTAGGCCTCCTCGTAGACGTAGAGCGCGGGCGCCGGGTCGAGCAGCAGCGCGCCCTCGTCGCACCACGACCTGAGCAGCTTGGCCACCTGGCCGTAGCGACCGGGGTCGTCGCGCTCGCCGCGGGCGAGGATGAGGCGGACCACGTTGTAGGGATGCATCGCCTCGTAGGCGTCGCGGCCCTCTGGGGTGATCACGTCGTACGGGGGGGAGATCACGCGGCACGGGTCGCCCACGGCGGCGCGGTCGAAGCGGAGCCCCTGGAACGGGGAGGCGGCTACCATGGAGCCACCGTCGTCATGTGCATGGTCATGGCCTTGGTTTTGTTGTAGCAGTCCGGGACGGGTCGTCGCCACCGTGCCGCGGCACGGTGACAGGAGGCGGATCACGATCGAGGCTGAAGCCTACCCCGAGGCGGGGCTCGGCGCCCGTGGCTGAGGTGCCGCTGGCCGGGCGCTACGATGCGGTCGTCTTCGACCTCGACGGCGTGATCTACCTGGACGACGAGGTGATCCCCGCGGCGCCGGCGGCGGTGCGCGGCGTGCGCGAGCTGGGCGCCCGGGTCGCGTTCGTGACCAACAACGCGGTGCGGCCGCCCTCGGCGGTGGTGGCGAGGCTCGCGCGGCTCGGCATCAAGGCGACCGTGGAGGAGGTGCTGACCTCCGCACAGGCCGTGGTGCGCCTGCTCGGTGGCGAGCGCGGACTCGCCGGCGTGAAGGTGCTGGTGGTCGGCGGTCCGGGGCTGCGGCAGGCGCTGGCGGCGGCGGGCGCGCGGCTGCTGGAGCCCACGGCGTGGCGAGAGGCCGAGGTGGTCGTCGCCGGGCTCGACCCGGACCTTGACTACGGCAAGCTGCGGGGGGCCGTCCTGGCGATCGCCGCCGGCGCCCGCTTCGTCGGCAGCAACCCCGACGCGAGCCTGCCGACCCCGGAAGGTCCCTGGCCAGGGGCGGGATCGGTGCTGGCCCTGCTGTCCACCGCCACGGGCGTCCGCCCGCAGATCGCCGGCAAGCCGGAGCGCGCGCTGTTCGAGACGGTCGCCGCCGCGCTCGGTCCTGGAGCGTACCTGATGGTGGGGGACCGCCCGGACACCGACCTGGTCGGCGCGAGGGCGCTCGGCTGGGGCACGGCGCTGGTGCTGACCGGGGTGGCGAGGCCTGCCACGCTGCTGGACCTCCCCGCCGCCCCTGATCACCTGCTGGCCGACGTGGGTGGGCTGCTCGCGCCGCCCGGCCCGGCGATCCGCCCGGCGACCGCCGCCGACGCCGAGGCCGTGGCGAGGCTGCTCGGCCCAGTCTCCGGGGGACCAGGCGCCGGCGCCGACCGCCTCGCGCTGGTGGCGGCCAGCGGCGCGGAGGCGGTCGGCGCGGTCGCCTGCGCCTGGAGGGGGGAGCGGGCGCGGCTCGAGGGCCTCGCGGTCCAGCCGCCCTCCCGGGGGCGCCTGGTTGGCGCGCGCCTGCTGCTGGCCGCCTGCGTCGAGCTGCGCGCCGCCGGGGTGCGGCGGATCAGCGCGGAGGTCGCCGCCGGCGGCGCGGCCAGGACCTTCCTCGAGCGGCTCGGGTTCACGCCGCGCCCGGCCGCGGCCGGTGCCCTCGTGCGCCTTGACCGGGCGCTCTGAAGCCCGCCCGCGCGACCGCTCCAGCGCGTCCGCTAGTAGCGCATCTGGCGGAACCGCTGGAAGGGCGGAGGGCGACGTCGCTGGTCGAGCCCGCCGAAGAGGACCACCAGCACCAGGCCGGCGATGAAGCCCACCACGTGGGCGAGGTAGGCCACCCCCGCGCCCGACCCCACCGTGCTGCCCGAGGCGTAGAACCACTGCAGCAGGAACCAGGACCCGAGCACCAGCCAGGCCGGGAACCGGGCGGGCAGGAAGAACAGGAACGGGATCAGGCTCGTCACCCTTGCCCGAGGGAACATCAGCAGGTAGGCGCCGAGCACCCCCGCGATCGCCCCGGAGGCACCCACCAGCGTGGTGGTGCTGTTCGGGTCCGCGAACGCGAAGCCGTACGTGGCCACGTACCCGCACAGCAGATAGAACAGCAGGTAGCGGATGCGGCCGAGGCGGTCCTCCACGTTGTTGCCGAAGACCCACAGGAATAGCATATTGCCCAGAAGGTGCAGCCAGCTCCCGTGCAGGAACATGGCATACAGCACCGAGAGGAAGGGCAATTTGTCATAGCGCGGGCGGGTCACCTGGCACTGCACCTGGTTGCCGACGACCCTCGGCGGCGCGTCCTCGACGGTCGCCGGGAGCTGCTCGTTGGTGGTCAGCTCCCGCGGGACGGCGGCGTAGCGGAGGAAGAAGGCCTCCTGACGGCACACATCCGCCGGTGAGCTCGGGTTGCCGTTCAGCGAGAACGCGACCGGCTCGAGCAGGAAGACCACCACATTGATGGCGATCAACGTGATCGTCACCCATGCCGTCCGCCACGTCGGGTTCTGGTCGTGGATGGGTATGAGGTTGAGCATCGACCGGCCTTCCAGGCTCGGCTACGGCGGCTACAGCAGCGTTCTCAGGCGGAGAAGGTCCATCATGCTGGCTTGCACCCGAACCTTACCGGTCAGGAACAACGACACGAACGACGCCCGGTCCTCGACCAGCTCGATCAGGTCGTCGGAGCGGACCTCGAGGGTCACGTCGACGGCGTCGGGGACCGGCGACTCGACCGGCGCCGAGACGCGCCCGTCCTCGATCACCGAGAACCAGCTGGTCTCGAGGTCGGGGACGTGGCAGCGGAACACCTTGCGACCGGGGATGGCCGAGCGCACGCTCGCGTCGTTGGCCTCCAGGCGCCTCATCAGACGCTTCAGTGCCTCTTTCACCTCAGCCTTGGTCGCCACGCCAACTCTCCTACCCGACATTGCAAGCCCGAACCGCGCCCGATCGTATACAAACTAGCAAGAGGATGTCGGCCGAGCGCCTGCCTCGGTTGACCGGCTCGGTGGCCTGCTGGAAAATCCGTTGGCATCGATCTGGCGTACAGTGCCATGGTGCCTGATCTTTCCTGCTCGCCTTCGTGCCTGACGCCCCAGGAGGTGGCGAGGTGCCGAACGCTCGGGAGCAATACCTGCAAGCCCTGGCCAGTCTCGGCGACGTGACCCGAAGCCGCGCGGAACGCCTTGGCGCCATGCTCGCCAAGCAGGGCGAGCTGCAGTCGGCGCAGGTCGGACGGTTCGCTGAGGAGCTCGTCCGCCGCACCCAGAAAAACCGCGAAACGGTGAGCCGGCTCGTCCAGCGTGAGGTCAAGCGGCAGCTCGGCACGCTCGGCATCGCCACCCGCGACGAGGTCGCCCGCCTGCAGCAACGGGTGCGCGCGCTCGAGCAGGCGGTCGAGCGGCCGCCGCGGGCGCCCTCGAGGAGTCGCGCGGCGGGCGCGGAGCCGGCCGGTCGCGCGCCGGCCACCCGCGGCGGCGGCACGACCAAGCGCACCACGACCCGCGCCGGCGGGACGGCGCGCTCGACCTCATCGGGGACATCGGGCACGAGCGGGCGGAGCACGACGTCCCGAAGCCGGACGACCCGTGGGTCCGGCGCTCCCTCATCGCCGGAAACGCCGCAGGAGAGCGGCCAGGACGAGTAGGCTGGATGCTCCGGTTGCGACGCATTGCCTTCCAGGGAGGCGCGGGTGAGCGTTCCTCTTCCCTTCGGCGAGCCTGAGCGCTCGCTCTCCGAACGGGTGGAAGCCAACCTGGGCGGGCTGGACGAGACCGACCCGGCCACCCATCCCGAGGCCCTGGAGGCTGTGAACCGGGCCCTGCTTGCGGAGCTCGAGCAGCTCGAGGACCTGTAGAGGAGCGTTCGTGCCGACCCGGGTGCGACTGGATCGCGAGCTGGTGCGCCGCGGCCTCTCACCGAGCCGTGAGGCGGCCGCCGAGGCGGTGCACGACGGTCTGGTGCTGGTCTCGGGGTCGCTGGCGGCCAAGCCGTCCAGGTTGGTGGCGCCGGCCGAGCCGATCGAGCTGAAGGCTCCCTCCAGGCGCTGGGCGAGCCGCGGCGGGGACAAGCTCGCGCCGGCGCTCGAGCGCCTCGGGGTCCGGGTCGCCGGCCGGCGCTGCCTGGACGCCGGCGCCTCCACCGGGGGCTTCACCCATGTGCTGCTGGAGCGCGGCGCGGCGCGGGTGGTCTGTGTCGACGTCGGCCGCGGGCAGCTCGACTCGCGGTTGCGCCAGGACCCGCGGGTGCGGGTCCACGACGGCGTGAACGTGCGCGCGCTCACCCCGGAGCTGACCGGCGGCAAGGTCGACCTTACCGTCGCGGACCTGTCGTTCATCTCGCTGCGGCTGGCGCTGCCCGCGCTGGTGGCCGCCACAGCGCGGGGCGGCGACCTGGTCCTGCTGGTCAAGCCACAGTTCGAGGCCGGTCGCGAGGCGGTCCGCAAGGACGGGGTGGTGCGCGACCCCGCCGCCTGGGCCGGCGCGGTGCGGGCGGTGGCGGAGGCGGCCGCCGGGCACGGCCTCGGGGTCGGCGGGATCTGCCCGTCGCCGCTGCCCGGGCCGGCGGGCAACGTGGAGTTCTTCCTGCATCTGCGCGCCGATGGAGGGCGGCCGCTTGACGAGGCCGAGCTCGCCGGCGCCGTGGCGGAGGCTGCCGCGCTGCCGCGCAGAGGCGGTCCGGGAAGGAATGACCCGGGCGCGGGCGACCCCGACCCGGAGGCCGCGGGCGCGGGCGACCCGGAGGCCGCCGGATGAGCCCGACCGGGCCCATGACCCGGCCGCGCCGCGTCGGCGCGGTGGTGCATCCCGGCCGGCCCGCCGCGCTGGAGCTCGGCAAGAAGCTGGCGAGCTGGGGCGCCGAGCGGGGCGTGGAGCTGCGCACCCTCCACGAGGAGCGCGGCTGCCTCGGCCAGGAGGTGCCGTGCGTGCCGCCGGAGGAGTTCCCGGTCGGCCTCGACCTGGTGGTGGTGCTCGGCGGCGACGGCACGCTGCTGCGGGCGCTCGGGCTGGTGCTGGAGGCTGGGGTGCCCGTGCTCGGCGTCAACCTCGGCCGGCTCGGCTTCCTCACGGAGGTGGAGCCCGGCGGGCTGTGGAGCGCGCTCGAGGCGGTCTGGGCGGGCCGCTACGAGGTCGAGCGGCGCAGCACCCTGGCGGCGCGGGTCGTGGTCGGCGGTCGCATCATCGCCGAGGACGTCGCCGTGAACGACGTGGTGCTCGAGAAGGCGCCGAGGCAGCGGCTCGCCGGGGTCGCCGTGTACGTCGGGGAGGTCCTGTTCGCGCGCTATGCCGCCGACGGGATCATCCTTGCCACGCCGACCGGCTCGACCGCCTACAGCTTCTCGGCGGCCGGCCCGATCGTCTCGCCGCGGCTGGAGGCCCTGCTGCTCACCCCGATCGCGCCCCACATGGTGTTCAACCGCTCGCTGGTGCTGCACCCGCAGGAGACGGTCCGCCTCGAGGTGCTGGCGGAGAGCCCGCCGGTGGTCGAGATCGTCGACGGCCGCGCCGTGCGGGAGCTTCCGCCCGGCTCGCTGGTCGAGGTCTGTCTCGGCCCCCACCCGGCGCTGCTGGTGCGGATCACCCCGACGGACTTCTACAGCCTGGTCCGCTCCAAGTTCCGCCTGGCCGACGCGGGCGAGACGCTCAACGGCAACGATGGCCAGCTCAGCTAGGTCGTGGTCGTGATCTGGCCCCTCACCGCGGGGCCGGGAGGATCCCGCGCGGGCCCTGACCCGGATAGCGGAGCGAGGTTGGGGGTATCCGTGTCGGTGCTCCGCTGTGGATATTGCGCGAGGACCGTTCGCCCGGCCGGATAGAATGCCCGCGTATGTTAGGGGAGCTGCACATCCGCGACCTCGGCGTCATCGACGAGGCCCGACTCCAGGTAGCGCCCGGGCTGAACGTGCTCACGGGCGAGACAGGCGCGGGCAAGACCATGGTCGTGGACGCGCTGGCGCTGCTGCTCGGCGAGCGGGCCGATCCCGGGGCGGTCCGCTCCGGCCGGCCGTGGGCCCTCGTCGAGGGCCGCCTGACGGCCGACGAGGACGGTCAGGTCGCCGCGGCCCTGGCGGCCGCTGGAGTGGAGGACGAGGAAGGAGAGGTCGTGGTCGCCCGCCAGGTGCTCGTCGAGGGTCGCAGTCGGGCCCAGCTTCAGGGCCGCATGGCCACCGCGGCGGCGATCGCCGACGTGGTCCGCCCACTGGTCGAGGTGCACGGCCAGCACGAGTTCCAGCGCCTGCTGCGCCCGACGGTCCAGCGCGAGCTGCTCGACCGGTTCGCCGGCGACAAGGTGCTCGCGCTGCGCGCCGACTTCGGCGCGGGCTGGCGCCGGCTCCGGGCGGTCACCCGGGAGCTCGACGACCTCGCCGCCCGTGCCAGGGAGCGGGCGCGCGAGGCCGACCTGCTGCGCTACCAGCTCGAGGAGATCGAGGCCGCCGGCGTCCGCGTCGGCGAGCTCGCCGAGCTGGACGCCGACGCCGAGCGCCTGAGCAACGCCGAGGCCCTGCGCGAGGCGGCCAGCCTGGCCTGGCACCTGCTCGAGGGCTCGGAGGACGCGGGCGCCAGCACCGCGCTCGGCGCCGCCGCGCGGGCGGTGGCCGCGCCGGGCCGCCACGACCGCCCGCTCGGCGAGCTGGCCGAGCGCGCGGAGGGGCTGGCCGCCGAGGTGGGCGACCTGGCGTCGTCGCTGCGCGCCTATGCTGAGTCGGTCATGGTCGACCCCGAGCGGCTGGACGCCGTGCAGGCCCGCATCGCGCTGCTGCGCGACCTGCAGCGGAAGTACGGCGACGACGAGGCCGCCGTGCTGGGCTTCGCCGAGCGGGCCGGCGCTCGCCTGGCCGAGCTGGAGGGCGGCGTGCTCCGCTCCGAGGCGCTGGAGGCGGAGGCCGCCGCGCTGCGGGGCAGGCTGGCGGAGCTCGGCGGCGCCTTGTCCACGCGCCGGGGCGAGGCCGCCGCCGAGCTGGCCGCCGCGCTGCAGGCCGAGCTCGTCGACCTGGCCATGCCCCACGCACGGGTCGAGCTCGCGGTGACGCAGGACGGCGACCCGGCCGGGCTCGAGGTCGGCGGGCGCCACCTGGCCGCCGGCGACGACGGTCTCGACCGTGTCGAGGTGCTGCTGTCGGCCAACCCCGGCATGCCGCTGCGGCCGCTGGCCAAGGCGGCTTCCGGCGGCGAGCTGTCACGGGTGATGCTGGGGCTGCGCGTGGTGCTCGCCGGCGTGGACCGCACGCCGACGCTGGTGTTCGACGAGGTCGACGCGGGCGTCGGCGGCCGCACCGCCGCGGCGGTCGGGCACCGGCTCGCGCAGCTCGCCCGTCACCACCAGGTGCTGGTCGTGACCCATCTGCCGCAGATCGCCGCCTACGCCGACCGTCACTTCGTGGTCGACAAGCACTCGGCGATGGGGCGGACGCGCACCGCCGTGCGGACGCTCGACGACGGCGGGCGGGTGACGGAGCTGTCGCGGATGCTCTCCGGCATGGAGGGCTCTGGCCTGGCCCAGGCCCACGCGGAGGAGCTGCTGGCCGCGGCCAGCGCGGCCAAGCGGGCCGCGGTCGGCGAGGGGAGCTCGTGAACCTGCCCCGCGGCCTGCCGGTGCCGCCGTTCCCGCGACGCCGCCGGCGGCGCGAGGCGGACGCGCCGGGGCAGGCCAGCGTGGCCGGGCCCGCGCGCAGGGACAAGCGCACCAAGAACCTGGTCAAGCGGCTGCGCCCGGGTGACGTGGCCGTGATCGACCATCTGGACCTCGACCGGGTGGCGGCCGAGACCCTGGTGGAGCGGCGGCCCGCCGCGGTGGTCAACGCCGCCCGCTCGATCTCCGGCCGCTACCCCAACCTGGGCCCGATGATCCTGCTCGAGGCCGGCATCCCGCTGCTGGACAGCGCCGGCGCCGCCCTGTTCGACCTGCGCGAGGGCGAGCAGGTCCGCATCGACGAGCACGGCGCCGTCTTCCGCGGCGGGACCGAGGTCGCCCGCGGCGAGTGGCTCCAGCCCGAGTACGTCCGCAAGCAGGTGGACGCCGCCAAGGACAACCTGGCGGCCGCGCTCGAGGACTTCACCCTCAACACCCTGGCCTACGTGCGGCGCGACCGGGACCTGCTCCTCGAGGGCATCGACCTGCCGACGCTGCGCACACAGCTTCGCGACCGGCACGTGCTCGTGGTGGTGCGCGGCCACGAGTACAAGCGGGACCTCGAGACCCTGCGCGGCTACGTCAGCGAGTTCCGGCCAGTGCTGATCGGCGTCGACGGCGGGGCGGACGCCCTGCTCGAGGCCGGCTTCAAGCCGGACGTGATCCTCGGCGACATGGACTCGGTCACCAACGAGGCGCTGGCCTGCGGGGCGGAGCTCATCGTCCACGCCTACCCGGACGGTCGCGCGCCGGGCAGGGAGCGGGTGGAGGGGCTCGGCCTCGAGCCGCTGATCCTGCCCGGGGCCGGCACCAGTGAGGACATGGCCATGCTGCTCGCCTACGAGGCCGACTGCGACCTCATCGTGGCGGTCGGCACCCATGCGAGCATGGTGGACTTCCTCGACAAGGGGCGCGCCGGGATGGCCTCGACCTTCCTGGTCCGCCTCAAGGTCGGCACCAAGCTGGTGGACGCCAAGGGCGTGAACCGGCTGTACCGGCAGGGCGTGCGCCGCGCCGACCTGCTCGTGCTGGTCGGCGCCGCATTGGCCGCCATGCTGGTGGCCACGGTCCTGTCCGAGTCGTTCCGCGAGGTCTGGGAGACAATCTTCGAGCTGGTGCGGGTCTTCGTGCACCGGCTGGTGTCCCTGTTCTGAGTCGGTGAACGCGACAATGGGGCGGAGCCCCGCGCCATCAGTGGAGGTGCCCAGCAATTGATCAACCTGCGATACCACATCGTGTCGCTGGTCGCCGTGTTCCTGGCCCTGGCGCTTGGCATGGTCGTGGGCAGCACGGTGCTCAACGAGGGCACGGCGCAGGTCCAGCGGTCCATCAGCGAGTTCCTGCGGCGACAGAGCCAGCAGACCCAGGCCGAGAACGACACCCTGCGCGGTCAGGTGGAGCGCTACCAGGCGTTCGGCGGCGCCGTGCTGCCCGGGGTGGTGCGCGGCAAGCTGCAGGGGCGCTCGGCCGTGCTGCTGGACACCGACCGCGTCGACGACGGCACCCGCTCCAAGGTCGAGCAGGCGCTGCGGGCCGCCGGCGCGTCCGTCGGCGGCCGCCTGACCTTCGCCTCCGAGCGCCTGGCGCTGGCGGCGCAGGGCGACCGCGCCAAGCTCGCCCAGCTTCTCAACCTGTCCTCCGGCGACGCCGGCGCGCTGCGCACGGACCTCGTCGAGCAGCTCAGCGTCCGGCTGAGCGTGTCGTTGCGGTTGCCGGCGGGGGAGGACGGCGCCAGCCGTCAGCGCGATATGATCACCAGCCTCTCCGATGCCAAGTTCCTCGCCGACACCGAGCTGCCGGGTCCCGTCAGGGACGGCGGCGAGGCCTTCCCGAAAGCGGGGTCGCTGTTCGTGATCATCGGCCCGACCGATGGCTCCACCACGCTGGATCCCAGGGCGTTCCTGGTGCCGCTCGCCGACCGCCTGTCGGCGCACATCACGGCGCCGGTCGCCGGGGTCGAGGCGGAAGCCGGCGTCTCGTCGTGGGTGGAGGTCCTCCGTGACAACAAGGAGGCGACCCAGCGCGTGTCCACCGTCGACGACGTCGACACGGTGTACGGGCAGGTCGCCCTGGTGGACGCGCTCGTGCGGCGCTACGCCAACCAGCCCACCGGCCAGTACGGCTTCAAGCAGCGCGCCACCGGGCTGCTGCCGGAAGGGTCGCCGGCCTCATGAGCCCGAGCGGCCGCGTCGACGCCCTTGCGCTGGTCCCCGCCCACAACGAGGCGGAGCGGGTGGGCGCGACCGTCAGCGCCCTGCGCAAGTTGCCAGGGATGGCCGAGGTGCTGGTGATCAGCGACGGCTCCACCGACGCCACCGCCGCGCGGGCGCTGGAGGCCGGTGCGCACTGCCTGGACCTGCCGCGCAACTTCGGCAAGGGCGACGCGCTCAACGCCGGCCTGGCGGCGCTGATGGAGCGGGTCGCCGACGGCCTCACCCCTGAGCCGGAGGTGCTGCTGCTGGCCGACGCCGACCTCGGCGACACCGCGTCCGGCCTGCAGGCGCTGCTCGCGCCCGTGCTGGCGGGCGAGGCGGACGTGGCGGTGGCCGACCTGCCGCCGCAGCCGGGCGCCGGCGGCTTCGGCGTGGCCATGGGCATGGCGCGCTGGGGCATGGAGCGATCCACCGGGCGCCGCCTCGGGGAGCCGCTCTCCGGCCAGCGGGCGGTGCGCTGGTCGGCGCTGCCGCTGCTGATCCCGTTCGCGCCCGGCTTCGGGGTGGAGGTCGCCATGACCATGGACGCGCTCCGCGCCGGCCTGAGGCTGGTCGAGGTCGAGGTGGACCTGCGCCACGCCGCCACCGGGCGGGACCTGGCCGGGGTCCTGCACCGCGGCCGGCAGGCGGGGGCGATCGTCCGCGAGCTGGCCCGCCGCCGCGTGTGGCGGGGGAGCGGAGGTGCCTGAGATGCAAGCGCTCTTGGCGGTGCCGGTGGGCCTGCTGGTTGGCTTCGCGGTGGGCCGCTGGGCCGCGCCGCAGCTGCTGGCGGCGCTGACGACCACCAACCTGTCGCGGACCAACTACCGCAAGCGCACGGTGGTGGCCGGGCTCGGGCTGATGCTGCCGATCGGGCTGCTCGCCTGGGCGGGGCCGCTGGCGCTGCTTGGCGAGCTGGCGCCCGGCTGGACGGCCAGGGCCGCCATCGCCATGAACGGCGCGGCGATCGCCGCTGTGCTGGCGGGGCTGGCGTTCGCGCTGCTCGGCCTGGTCGACGACCTGGTCGAGGACCAGGGCCTGCACGGCTTCCGGGGGCACATGGAGGCGCTGGCGCGCGGCCGCCTCAGCGGCGGAGCGGTCAAGCTGCTGGGCGGCATGCTGGCGGCGCTGGTGGTGGCGCCGCTCGCGGTGGGGCTGGAGCGGCCGTGGTACCTGGCGCTGGCCGCGGCGGTGGTGATCGCCTCCAGCGCCAACATGGCCAACCTGCTGGACCTGCGGCCGGGACGCTGCGCCAAGGTGTTCCTGCCGCTCTGGGTGGTCGGCTGCGTGCTGGAGCCGACGGGCGGAGCCTGGTCCGCCGGGCTGGCCGGAGCCGCCGGCGCGGCGCTGCCGCTGGACCTGCACGAGCGCGGGATGCTCGGCGACGCGGGCGCGAACGCGATCGGCGCGGTGGTGGGGGTGCTGCTGGTCACGGGACCGGCCTGGCTGATCTGGGCGCTGGCCGCGGTGCTGCTGGTGCTGCAGGCCGCAAGCGAGCGGGTGTCGTTCTCGCGAGTGATCGAGGGCAACCGCTGGCTCCGCGCCGCCGACCAGTTCGGCCGCAGCGCCGAGTAGCCCCCGCGCGGCAAGGTCCAGACCCACGCGGCAAGGTGGCGCCCCCTGCGGCGTGGTACGCTGAGATCCCGAGGACCCGTATGGCCGGGTGGCCTGTGGCGTGAGCACCCGGCACCCCCAGAGGGTCCAAAGGGGGTCAACAAAACTTGGCGAAGCACATCTTCGTGACCGGCGGCGTCGCATCCTCGCTCGGCAAGGGGCTCACCGCCGCTTCACTCGGTCGTCTGCTGAAAGCGCGTGGCCTGCGCGTGACCATGCAGAAGCTCGACCCGTACATCAACGTCGACCCTGGAACGATGAACCCGTTCCAGCACGGCGAGGTCTTCGTTACCGATGACGGCTGTGAAACTGATCTCGACCTGGGTCATTACGAGCGGTTCATCGACGAGAACCTCTACAGGGACTCCAACGTCACCACCGGGGCCATCTACCAGACCGTCATCGCCGCGGAGCGCCGCGGTGAGTACCTCGGGGACACCGTCCAGGTCATCCCGCACATCACCAACGAGATCAAGGCTCGCATCCTGCGGGTGGCCGAGGACGCCGACGTGGTCATCACCGAGGTCGGCGGTACCGTCGGCGACATCGAGTCGCTGCCGTTCCTGGAGGCCATCCGCCAGCTCCGCCACGACATCGGCCGCGAGAACGTCTTCTTCTGCCACGTCTCGCTGGTGCCCTACATCGGCCCCTCGGGCGAGCTGAAGACCAAGCCGACCCAGCACTCCGTGCGCGAGCTGCGCTCGCTCGGCATCCAGCCGGACGCGATCGTCTGCCGCACCGACCGGCCCATCACCGACGCGCTCAAGCGCAAGATCTCCCTGCTCTCGGACGTCGACGTCGAGGGCGTGATCAGCGCGCCCGACGCCGAGTCGATCTATGAGATCCCACTGGTCCTGAACGAGGAGGGGCTGGACGACTACCTCGTGCGCCACCTGCGGCTGGAGGGCAGGGCGGCCACGCCGGACCTGAGCGAGTGGCGGGCGCTGGTCGAGCGCATCCACCACCCGCGCCGCACCGTGCGGATCGCGCTGGTCGGCAAGTACATCAACCTGCCGGACGCGTACCTGTCGGTGACGCAGGCGCTGCAGCACGCCGGCTTCCACCACAGGGTTGACGTCGAGGTCGTCTGGGTCGCCTCCGACGACCTGGAGGACTCCGCCAGCCGCGCCGTGCTCGAGACCGTGGACGGCATCCTCATCCCCGGCGGGTTCGGGGTCCGTGGCATCGAGGGCAAGGTCGTGGCGGCGCGGTTCGCCCGCGAGCGGCGGGTGCCGTTCCTCGGCATCTGTCTCGGGCTGCAGTGCGCCGTCATCGAGATCGCCCGCAACCTCGCCGGGCTCGAGGGCGCCAACTCCAGCGAGTTCGACAGCGAAGCGCCCTACCCGGTCATCGACCTCATGCCCGACCAGCGCGGGCTGGCCGACATGGGCGGGACCATGCGCCTGGGCCTGTACCCCTGCCGTGTGCTGAAGGGCAGCCGGGCGGAGCGGGCCTACGGCGACGGCCTGGTCTTCGAGCGCCACCGGCACCGCTACGAGGTCAACAACCGCTACCGCCGGCGCCTGGAGGAGGCCGGCATGCTGCTGTCCGGGACCTCCCCGGACGGGCGCCTGGTCGAGATCATCGAGCTGCCCGACCACCCGTACTTCGTGGCTGGCCAGTTCCATCCGGAGCTCCGCTCCCGCCCGACGCGGCCGCACCCACTGTTCCGCGACTTCGTCGGCGCCGTCACCGAGCTCGCCGACGCCCGCGCGCGGGGCGCACAGGCCGCGCCGGCGTGGGCCGCGGAAGAGGCGGCTTCCGTCGCGGACGCTCGGAGCGTCCGCCACGAGCTGGTCCACCTCCCGGACGCCGAGCCGTCCGGCGTCGAGGCGGCCGAGCAGCGTGACCAGAGCGGCCGCGTGCGCCCGCCGACGCCGGACACCGACCTGTTCGTGCCAGTGGTGGACGGCGGCGGGCAGAGCGTCGACAACGGAGCCCACCAGCAGCAGTCGAGCGACGGCAACGCCTGACCGTGACCGCCGCCGAGGAGCCTCCATTCCGGGTGCTCGGTCGCGAATGGCCCTTCCGCGGCCATGTCGTGGACGTCCGCGTGGACCGGATCGCCAGTCCGGACGGCCGCACCGGCACGCGTGAGGTGGTCGAGCACCCCGGCGCCGTCGCCGCCTTGGCCGTGGACGAGTCGGGCGAGGTCCTGCTGGTCGACCAGTGGCGTCAAGCGGTCGGCGGCAGGCTGCTGGAGATCCCGGCCGGCAAGTACGACGTGCCGGGCGAGCTGGTGGAGGACGCGCTGCGCCGCGAGCTGGCCGAGGAGCTGCGGGTCGAGGGCGGCACGCTGACCTGGCTCACCACCTTCTACACCACGCCGGGCTGGAGCGACGAGGTGGTCGACCTGTACCTGGCCGAGGGGGTGCGTCCCATCGAGAGTCGCGCCCCCGAGGGCGATTGGGAGGAGGCGGGCCTGGAGGTCGTCCGCCTTCGCTACGAGGAGGCGCTTGCGGTGGCCACCGGAAAGCCGCCAGGTGACTCCAAGACACTGGTGGCCCTGGCGCTCTACGGTCTCAAGCGGGCCGGCGGCTGGGCTCCCGACCCGGCAGGAGGCCCCGCGCCCGACGCGCCCGCCCGGCGCGCCGCCAGCCGCCCGCGATGACCGGCTGGTGTCCCGTAGACTTGGGCCTGTAGAGGGTGCTTGGCCACCTCTCCAGGCCAACGAGGGCCACCGTACGGGAAGGGGCGCGCTCATGCAGGTGGGGGTTCCGCGCGAGCTCAAGGACCACGAGTACCGGGTTGCCATCACCCCGACCGGCGTCCAGGAGCTCACCGACGCAGGTCACCAGGTCCTTGTCGAGCACGGCGCCGGCGCCGGCTCGGCGCTCCCCGACGACGACTACGTGCGCGCCGGGGCCAAGGTCGTCACCGACCCCGACGAGCTGTGGACAAGTGCTGACCTTGTACTGAAGGTCAAGGAACCTATCCCGGAGGAGTACCCGCGGCTGCGCAGCGGCCAGGTGCTCTTCACCTACCTGCACCTGGCGGCCAGCGCGGAGCTGACGAGAGCACTGTGCGCCAGCGGGATCACCGCGGTCGCCTACGAGACGGTCCAGACCCCCGGAGGGCGGCTGCCGTTGCTGGCGCCCATGAGCGAGATCGCCGGGCGCATGGCACCCCAGGCCGGCGCCCACCTGCTGGAGCGCGAGCAGGGCGGCCGCGGGGTCCTCATGGGCGGTGTCTCCGGGGTGGCGGCGGCGCGGGTGGTGGTGCTGGGCGCGGGCATGGCCGGCCAGAACGCCGCCCAGGTGGCGGCGGGCATGGAGGCCGAGGTGCTGCTGCTCGACACCAATATCGACAAGCTGCGCTGGGTCGATGCCATCCACAAGGGTCGCATCCTCACGTTGATGTCGAACCGCCGGACCGTTGAGGACCTGCTGGTCAACGCCGACCTGGTGATCGGCGCGGTGCTCATCCCCGGCGCCAGGGCGCCCCGCCTGGTGTCGAGGGAGCTGGTCGGCGCGATGCGACCAGGCAGCGTGCTGGTGGACGTCTCCATCGACCAGGGCGGCTGCTTCGAGACCAGCCACGTCACCACGCACTCCGACCCTACCTTCGTGGTCGACAACGTGGTCCACTATTGCGTGGGGAACATGCCCGGGGCGGTGCCACACACCTCGACCTATGCCTTGACGAACGTGACCCTCCCGTACGTGCTCGCCATCGCCAACGGCGGGCTCGAGGTCGAGGTGGAGCGCGACCGGGCGCTGGCAACAGGGGTGAACGTCTATCGGGGGATGCTGGTCAGCGAGCCGGTCGCCGAGGCCCATCAGCTTCCCTGGCGCCCGCTGGACGAGCTGATCCCCGACCTGGACAAGGGACACTGAGTGGCGATGCTCGTCATACCTACGGCAGCCGACGGCTCCGGGTCCACACAGGCCCGGGTCGGCGTGCCGGGCGCGCCGGTCGGCCCGGCCGCGCGGGCCGCCCTGCGGCGCTTCCTCGACTACCTGGCGGTCGAGCGAGGCCTCGCCGCCAACACGCTCAGCGCCTACCGCCGCGACCTGCACCGCTACGCCGCCTGGCTGGCGGCCGCCGGGATCGACGACCCCACCCGGGCCGAGGAGCGGGACGTGGTCGCCTTCCTCGGCGCGCTGCGCGCCGGCGCCACCCCGGTCGGCACGCGCTACCGCGCCTCCAGCATCGCCCGCAGCCTGGCCGCGGTGCGGGGCTTCCACCGCTTCCTGGTCCGTGAGCGCCTGGCCGGCACCGACCCCTCGCACGACCTCGGCACTCCGAGGGTCCCGTCGTCGCTGCCCAAGGCGCTGTCGATCGAGCAGGTCGAAGCCCTGCTCGGCACCGTGGCCGGCGACGACGCCCGCGCGCTGCGCGACCGGGCGCTGCTCGAGACGCTGTACGCGGCCGGGCTGCGAGTCAGCGAGGCGACCGCCCTGGATGTCGACGACGTCGACCTGGACGACGGCACCGTGCGCGCCTTCGGCAAGGGGTCGAAGGAGCGGCAGGTCCCGATCGGCCGTTCGGCCCGCCAGGCGCTGGCGTCCTACCTCGTCCGTGGTAGGCCGTCCCTGGCCAGACCTCGCTCCGGGGCGGCGCTGTTCCTCAACGCGCAGGGCACGCGGCTGACACGCCAGGGGTGCTGGAAGCTCCTGCGCCGGCACGCCAGGCACGCCGGGCTGGAGGCGGACGTGTCGCCGCATGTGCTGCGGCATTCCTTCGCCACCCACCTGCTCGCCGGCGGCGCGGACATCCGCAGCGTGCAGGAGCTGCTCGGCCACGCCAGCCTGGCCACGACCCAGATCTACACCAAGGTGACCCAGGACCGGCTCCGCGAGGTTTACCTGCGCTCCCACCCGAGGGCGCGATCTGCCCCTCCCGGGCGCCCGGCTCTACGGGCACAATAGATCTTGTAGTCTTTCTTCCTTACTTGGACTAGTTACTTCAACCGCCGTCGCCTGTGTCTGCCGGGCATGGCCGGAATCGCGAAGCAGGCATCGTCCCGTTGTCGGTTGCCGGGGCGGCTCGATCGACTCCTCGGGCGCACGTCCAAGGGGCCTGGCCAGGGCCGTCACCTGCCGCCGCTGACCAAACGGAGGAGCGCGATGGACCAGCAGACGACGGATCAGCTGCGCGAGCGGCTGACCGGGGAGCAGGTAGCGCTGGTGCGCCAGCTCCAGGAGCTCGGGGCGCAGCACGACGCCGACGGCATCGAGAGCCCCTTCCTCGAGGAGGGCTTCGCTGACGCCGGTCAGGCCACCGCCGAGCGCGTCAACCTCCTCACGATGGTCAAGAGCCTGCGGGACACGCTGCGCGAGGTGCAGGACGCGCTGCGGCGCATGGAAGCCGGCACCTACGGCGTCTGCCAGCGCTGTGGGCAGCCGATCGCGGAGGAGCGCCTGGAGGCGCTGCCGGCGACCCGGCTGTGCATCTCCTGCAAGAGGGCGCGCTGATGGCGCAGGTCCCGCGCAAGGTCGTGGTGCTCGTCTGCGACTCGCTCGGGATCGGCGCGGCGCCGGACGCGGCCGCCTACGGCGACGACGGCGCCAACACCGTCGGCCACACCGCCGCGGCGGCGGGCGGGCTCACGCTGCCAACGCTCGACGCCTGGGGGTTCGGACGGCTCACCGACATCGCCGGCGTGCGCGGCGGCGCCGACCGGGCCGACGCGGTGGTCGCGCGCATGGCCGAGCGTTCCGCCGGCAAGGACACCACCACCGGGCACTGGGAGATGATGGGAGTGGTGCTCCAGGCGCCGTTCCCCACCTACCCCGACGGCTTTCCGCCAGTGGTGATCGACGCCTTCAGCGCGGCCATCGGGCGCGGCGTGCTCGGCAACAAGCCGGCCTCCGGCACCGAGATCATCGCCGAGCTCGGCGCCGAGCACCTGGCCAGCGGCAAGCCCATCGTCTACACCTCGGCCGACTCGGTGTTCCAGATCGCCGCCCACAAGCGTGTGGTGCCTCTGCAGCAGCTCTACCGCTGGTGCGAGGCGGCCCGGCGCCTGCTCACCGGCCCGCACGCGGTCGGCCGCGTCATCGCTCGACCCTTCGACGGCGAGCCCGGCGCCTTCTTCCGGACCAAGGAGCGCCGCGATTACGCTCTGCCGCCACCCGGCCCCACCGTGCTGGAGGCGGCCTTCAAGGCCGGCGTCGACACCTTCGGCGTCGGCAAGATCGAGGACATCTTCTCTGGGCGGGGCCTCACCGCCTCCGACCACACCGGCGACAACCAGGCCTCTCTGGACGCGACCCTGCGCTTCCTGCACGACGCCGACGGCGCGGCGCGCACCCTGGTGTTCACCAATCTGGTCGATTTCGACATGCTGTACGGCCACCGCCGCGACGCCGCCGGCTACGCCCGCTGCCTGCGAGAGCTGGACGCCCGCCTTCCCGAGGTGGCCGCCGGGCTGGCGCCCGCCGACTGGCTGTTCCTCACCGCCGACCACGGCTGCGACCCCACCGCTCCGGGTAGCGACCACACCCGCGAGCTGGTCCCCATGGTCGCCTTCAGTCCTGGAGGGACAGCCGGCACGCAGCTGGCCGACCGTTCCACCTTCGCCGATCTCGGCGCCACCGTTGCCGAGTTGCTCGAGGTCGAGCCCGTCGGCCCTGGCCGCTCCTTCGCCGACGACCTCATCTCCTGAGCAGCCGCGCGGCGCCACGTCTGTGAGCTGAACAAGGGCGACGCCCGGCCCGCCGCGATAGCGGCCCGCCCGGCCCCTGAGCCCTCCTGAGCCGCCGCCTGCGTGCGCGCTGGCCGGAGGAGCCCCGCAGCAGTTGCCGCCGGCCAGATCGACACCGAGGTCGATCTGGCCGGCGGTCGGGCACCGACGCACGCCCTCACCATCCCACCAGACCCCACAGGCTCAACAGCGGCGACTCTCCGACCCTAGGCGCTCGCGGCCAGACGGGCAACCCGGCGCCGCCGCAGAGCGGTGGCCCGGCTCCAAACCCACCGCGAACCACCAACCCAGCGTCGACGCGAAGATGGTTGAGGGTTTATCCACATGTCGTTCGCTGTTGAATTGCGGTTGGGCGACAGGCGCTTGCTTTTGCAAGCGCCTGTTCAGCGCGTGACCACGGAGAGTGAGCGGCTGTTCCATCCCTCGCCCCTCACCCCATGGGACCTTGCCGCGGGGGTGGGGACCTTGCCGCGCAACAGGGCACAGGATCCGGGCATTTGGGGCGCTTGAACGCCGCCAGCCGCGGCAACGTCCCCACCCCCGCGGCAAGACGAGGCCACGCGCGGCAAGGTCCCCGACCACGGGTGGGTGGGTATGGAGTGGGCCAGCTGCGCTCCAGCGCCGGCGGCGCGGGCCGGGTCCGGCCTGTGGACGGATGCTTTCACGGAGGCCGGCACGGCGGATATGATTCATCGCCTGCTCACCTCATCGATCAGGCGACGAATCCACAGACCTCTAAGGCCTATAGGTACATAGCGCTTTATCTACTTATCACTAAGGATCTATATAGAGAGATCGATAGCATCTTCAGCCGGCCGATGCCGGCTGCCGCGGGAGGGGCCAGATGGGAAGGGTCATCGCCCTTGCGAACCAGAAGGGCGGCGTCGGCAAGACGACGACCGCGATCAATCTCGGTGCGGCGCTGGCTGAGCACGGCAAGCGGGTGCTGCTGATCGACATGGACCCGCAGGGCGCGCTCTCGGTCGGCCTCGGTCTGAACCCGCTGGCGCTCGACCAGACTCTCTACAACCTTCTGATGGAGCCCAAGCGGGACGCGGCGGCCGTCATCACCAGCACCAAGATCGACAGGCTGGACCTGCTCCCCTCCAATATCGACCTGGCCGCCGCCGAGGTGATGCTCGTCGGCGAGGTCGCGCGCGAGCAGGCGCTGGCGCGGGTGCTGAGACCGCTGCGCAAGCGCTACGACTTCCTGCTGACCGACTGCCCGCCGAGCCTCGGTCTGCTCACCGTGAACGCGCTGACCGCAGCCGACGGCGTGCTCATCCCGCTCGAGTGCGAATACTTCGCCCTGCGGGGGATGGCGCTGCTCATGGACACGATCTCCAAGATCACCGAGCGCCTGAACCCCAACTTGGAGATCGTGGGCATCCTCGCAACCATGTACGATGCTCGGACTGTCCATGGACGGGAGGTGCTCGGCCGGGTGGGGGATGCGTTCGGCGATCAGGTCTTCAGCACGGTGATCGGCAGGACGATCCGCTTTGCCGAGGCGCCGGTGGCGGGACAGAGCATCCTCACCTACGCCGCCGACTCGTCTGGCGCGGCAGCGTACCGCAAGCTGGCCAAGGAGGTATTGGCGTCATGAAGGGTCGGGCCAGCCTACCCGGGGCGGACGAGCTGTTCCGGGTCACCTCGATGGAGCGGGGCCGGGGGGCGCGGACGGCCAGGCGCGCCGCCGCCGACGATTCCGGCGCTGACGATGCGCCGCCTTCCGAGCGGGTGCCGAGCGGGCGGCAACGCCACGACGAGAAGGTCACCTTCTACTGCACGGCGGAGGAGCTGATGGACCTCGAGAACGCCCGCCTGCTCCTGCGCAGCCGGCACGGCATCGCGGTTGACCGCGGGCGGCTGGTGCGGGCGGCGATCGCCCAGGTCCTCTCAGAGCTCGAGCGCGACGGCGCCGAGGCGTCGCTGGTCAAGCGGCTCTCCTCGCAGTGAGGCCCGTCGACCTCATCGCGCGCAAGCGTGATGGGGGCGAGGTGGCACCGGCCGACCTGCGCGCGTTCGTCCTGGGCTACGCTCGCGGGCAGCTGCCCGACTACCAGATGGCGGCCTTCCTCATGGCCGGCTACCTGCGGGGCTTCTCTCGCGTCGAGGCGGAGGCGCTGACCGACGCGATGATCGCTTCGGGCCGGCGGCTCGACCTCAGCCGGCTCGAGGGCCCAACGGTGGACAAGCACTCGACCGGCGGGGTCGCGGACGGCACCACGCTGGTGGTCGGCCCGCTGGCCGCGACGCTCGGCATGAGGATGCTGAAGCTGTCCGGGCGGGGTCTCGGCCACACCGGCGGGACGCTCGACAAGCTCGAGTCGATCCCAGGCTTCAAGGTCGAGCGCAGCGCGGAGGAGCTGCTCGGGCAGGTCGAGCGCATCGGCATCGCTGTCGCGGCGCAGAGCGCCGACTTAGTGCCTGCCGATAAGGCGATCTATGCCCTCCGGGACGTCACCGCGACGGTGGCCAGCACCGCCCTGATCGCCTCCAGCGTGATGAGCAAGAAGCTCGCCGGGGGAGCGAGCTGCATCCTGCTGGACGTCAAGACCGGCTCGGGCGCCTTTATGAAGGACCTCGCCGCCGCGGTCGAGCTGGCGCGCCTGTGCGTCGACCTGGGCGCGGCGGCGGGGCGCAGGACCGCCGCTGTCGTCAGCGACATGAGCCAGCCGCTCGGTGATCTCGTCGGCAACGCGGTCGAGGTGCGCGAGGCGGTCGAGATCCTCAGAGGCGAGCGCCATGGGCGGATGCTCGACATCTGCTTGACGTTGACAGGGCATCTCGCGGTGCTCGCTGGCATCGCCCCCGACCTGGAGGCGGGGCGTGAGCGGGCGCGACTGGCCCTGGAGCGGGGCGACGCCCTGGAGCGGTTCCGCGAGCTCGTGGCCGCCCAGGGGGGTGACCCGCGGGTCGCCGACGATCTCTCGCTGCTGCCGAGCGCGCCGGTCGAGCGCGGGGTCACCGCGCCGGCCGATGGCTGGCTGGCGGCGGTCGACACCGAGGCGGTCGGGCAGGTGGCGGCCGCGCTGGGGGCCGGCCGCCAGCGCAAAGAGGACCCGGTCGACCCGGCGGTGGCGGTCGAGCTGCGGGTCAAGATCGGGGACCGGGTGGCCGCCGGCCAGCCGATCGGACGCGTCCTGGCGCGGACGGACGCGGCGGCCGACGAGGCGGCGACCCGGCTGCTCGCCGCGTTGCGGTGGAGCGACCGTCCCGTGCCCGCGCCCGAGCTCGTGCACGAGACGATCGCGACGCTTCCGTAGGCTGTGGATCCTCGACGGCGCCTTTACAACCACCGTGTTAGGGTGGCGCTCGAGCGGCGCGCTGCCCGCAGCGCCGAGCTCGACACCCGAGTCGTCGTTCGGAGGCCCTGGCGTGGGTTCGCCCCTGTTTCTCCTGCGTGACAACCCTCTGGCGTTCGTCGCGTTCCTCATCGCCATCGTCGTGGCCATCACGGTCCACGAGTTCAGCCACGCGGCCGTCGCCACCCTGCAGGGCGACCGCACGCCACGGTCGCAAGGGCGCCTGACCCTGAACCCCATCTCCCACCTCGACCCACTCGGCAGCATCGCCCTGGTGCTGGCGGGCTTCGGCTGGGGCAGGCCGGTCCAGTTCAGCCCATTCCAGCTGCGCAATCGCCGCATCGGCGCGGCGCTGGTTGGGCTCGCGGGCCCGGCCTCCAACTTCATCCTCGCCCTGCTCAGCGCCCTCGTGCTGCGCATCGCGCTGGAGGGGAGCCCGAATGAGTTCGCGCTCAGCCTGCTGGGCAGGCTGGTGACACTGAACGTGGTGCTGGGCGTGTTCAACTTGATCCCGATACCGCCGCTGGATGGCTCGCGGCTGCTGTCGATCCTGCTGCCGCAGCGACACCAGGGGATCGTCTACTTCCTCGACCAGTACGGGATCTTCCTGCTGCTCGCCTTGCTGCTGTTCGCGCCAGGCCTGCTGACGCCCTTCTTCGACGCGATAACGCGCTTCATCCTCCGGCTGGTCGGCCTCGACCTGGTCGCCTGACGCCGCTCGGGCCCGGCGCCCGAGCGGGTTCTCCACCTGCCCGGCGGAGGGACCTGGTAGGGTCCCACGCTCGCCCCGACCGATGGTCAACGAGCCGAGGTCGTTGTTCTCGGGACCGCCAGGTGACTACGATCCGCGTCTGGAGCTGCGGATGCTGCACTATGTTTCCTGATAGGTATATCGATCTAGCGATGAGCAGATAAGTAGATAAATGGATTACGTGGTCAAGACCGAGGTGTTCGAGGGGCCGTTCGACCTGCTCCTCCATCTCATCGCGCGCCAGCAGGTCGACATCTGGCAGGTCTCGCTGTCGCGCATCACCGAGGACTACCTCGCCGAGATCCGCCGGATGCACGAGCTGAACCTCGAGGTCGCCACGGAGTTCCTGGTGGTCGCCGCCACACTGCTCGAGCTCAAGGCCGCCCGTCTCCTGCCCAGCCCGGACGGCGAGCCCGACGAGGCGGAGTCCCTGCTCGAGGAGCGGGACCTGCTGTTCGCCAGGCTGCTGCAGTACCGCGCCTACAAGCAGGTGGCGGAGCTGTTCGGCGCTCGGCTGGCCGGGCAGCTCGCCTACCTGCCCCGCCGGGTCGGCGCGGACGACCTGCTGGAGCGGGTCGCCCCCAACCTGCTCGCCGGCGTCCGGCCAGAGGATCTGGCGCGGCTGGCGGCGGCCGCCTTCACCCCGACTCCGGTCCCCGAGGTCAGCACCGAGCACATCGCCCCGGCCAGGCTGACCGTGAGCGAGGCGGTGGCCGAGCTGGCCGACCGCCTGCGGCATGGCGGGCCGGTCGCGTTCGAGTCCCTGGTGGCCACCGGCGCGCCGACGATCGAGATCGTGATCAACTTCCTCGCCCTGCTCGAGCTCTACAAGCGGTCGTTGATCGAGCTGGACCAGACCGCTACCTTCGGCGCGATCACGGTGCGCTGGAGCGGCGATCCCGGCGCCGACCCCACCGACCTGATGGTCGAGGAGCCCGCATGACCGACGAGCAGCACGACAGCACGCTGGAGCAGGACGCCACCCCGGCGGGGGAGGCCACCCCGGCGGGGGAGGCCACCCCGGCGGAGGGCGCCGCCGCGGATCCCGCTGCGGAGGGCGGCGCCGCTGTGCCCGGCCCGGCGGGCGGCCCCGCCGCGCTCAACGGCGCCACCGGCGGCGATGGCAGCCCGTGGCCGCCCGACGAGGCGCTCGAGGCAGTGGAGCTGGACGACCGCGGTTGGACGCGCCGCAACCTGGAGGCGATCCTGCTCGTGGCCGACGAGCCAGTGCCCGCCACGACGCTGGCCGAGCTGGTCGGGGCCCGGCTGACGGCGGTGGAGGGCATGCTGGTCGAGCTGGCGGGGGAGTACGCGCGGGACGGGCGCGGCTTCGTGCTCCGGACGGTGGCCGGCGGCTGGCGCCTGTACACGCATCCGGGCGCCAGGGAGGCCGTCGAGGCGTACCAGCGCGCCGGCCAGCAGACCCGGCTCACGCGCGCGGCGCTCGAGACGCTGGCGGTGATCGCCTACCGCCAGCCGGTGACCCGCCACCAGGTCGCCGACGTCCGTGGGGTCAACGTCGACGGCGTGTTCCGCACACTGCTCGGCCGCGGGCTGATCCACGAGGTCGGCCACGACGAGGGGCTGGGCCAGGCGACCCTGTACGGCACGACCTCGAGCTTCCTGGAGCAGCTCGGACTCAACAGCCTGGACCAGCTCCCGCCGATCAAGGATTATCTGCCAGAGGGCGTGGACCTGGCCGATCTGCAGGACCAGCTGTGAGACGCCAGCGGGTCGACGCGCACGATCAGGTCGTCATGGCCGCCGCGCCTGGTCGCGGCGCCCCAGGAGGCGTGCGCCAGTGAGCCGCAACGACCGGTCGGGCGGTGCCGGCAGGCAGCGCCCCGGCGGCGCGGGCTCGGCGGGCGGTTCCGGAGCTCGCGGCCGGTCGCGCGGGACCGATGGAGATCAGCCTCGCCGTGGCCGGCAGCCCCGGGCCCAGCCTGAGCGGCGGGCGGTCGCTCGTGACCCGCGGTCCGAGCGGCGGGCTGCTGGGCCCGAGCGCCACGCGGGCAGGCCCGAGCGGCGGGCGGCCGGGCCGGACCCGCGGTCCGAGCGGCCGGCGGGGGCCGGCGGGGGCGAGGCCGCGGAGGGGGCCGAGTCCGAGGGCATTCGCATCAACAAGGCGCTGAGCGCGGCCGGCCTCGGGTCGCGGCGAGCGGTCGAGGAGCTGGTGCGAGCCGGGCGGGTGGGGGTCAACGGCGAGGTCATGCGCGAGATGGGGCGGCGTGTCGACCTGGCTCGCGACCGGGTCGAGGTCGACGGCTCACGGGTTGTGCTCGACAAGCGCCTGCGCTACTGGATGCTGAACAAGCCACTCGGGGTGGTGAGCACGGCCGACGACCCGCAGGGCCGGCCGACCGTGGTCGGGATGGTCCCGGGCGAGCCGCGGGTCTACCCGGTCGGGCGCCTGGACCGCGACAGCGAGGGGCTCGTCCTGCTCACCAACGACGGTGAGCTCGCCAACCGGGTCACGCACCCGCGCTACGGGGTGGAGAAGCGGTACCTTGCTGAGGTCGAGCGGCTGCCGGCCAGCGCGGTCGCGCGCGTGCAACAGGGCGTCGAGCTGGAGGACGGCCTGGCTCGCGCGGAGCGGGCTCGCGTCGTGGCCGGCTCGGGCCGGCGCAGGATGATCGAGGTGGTGATGGTCGAAGGGCGCAAGCGCGAGGTCCGCCGCATGCTCGAGGCGGTCGGCGCGCCCGTGCGCCGCCTGGTGCGCACCACCATCGGCCCGCTGCGGCTCAGCGGGCTGGCCCCGGGAGAGTATCGCGCGCTACGTCCCGAGGAGGTTCGGAGCCTCTATCGGGCGGCGGGCCTCTGACGGCGAAATGCTTATGAGGCTATGCATCGATTTATCGATAGATTTCCTTGTTGCTATATCGCTAAAGCGAGGAAAGGTCATGGAGGGAGGGTGGTGGCGGTGACGCCCCAGGGTTGGAGCCCCGAGCGCTCGGCCGCGGTCGAGAGACCAGCCGGGGACGGGCGGGACCTCGAGCGGCTGGTGGCGTTGCGCGGTGCGACCACGGTGGAGGGCGACACCCGCGAGGCGCTGATGGAGCGGACCGCCGAGCTGCTCACGGCGCTGCTCGAGCGCAACAGCGTCGAGCATGACCAGCTGGTGTCGATCATCTTCACCGCCACCGAGGACCTGACCAGCGAGTTCCCGGCGGCGGCGGCACGGGCCATCGGCCTCGGGGACGTGCCGCTGCTGTGCGCGCGGGAGCTCGCGGTCCGCGACGGCAACCCCGCGACCGTGCGGGTGCTGATCCACTGCTACTCGACCCGTCCCCGCTCCAGCCTGCGTCACGTCTACCTGCATCGCGCAAAGCACCTGCGCGACGACCTCCCGGAGTGAGCCAGATGCCCACCACCTCGAAATGGCCGGAGCGGCTCGCCATCGTCGGCACCGGCCTGCTCGGCACGTCCGTGGGTCTGGCCGCGCGGGCCGCTGGTGTGCCGGATGTCGTCGGCGTGGATTCCGACCGCAAGGAGCTCCGTGACGCCTACCGCATGGAGGCCATCACCGTCCGGGCGCATTCGGTCGAGGAGGCGGCCGACGGCGCCGACCTGGTCGTGGCGGCCACGCCGGTGCGGGCGCTCGCCGAGGTGCTCTCGCGCGCGCACGCCGTCAACCCGTGCGCCGTCCTCAGCGACGTCGGCAGCACCAAATCTCACCTTCTATCTCAACTTGCGAGTTTGTCCACAGACCTGGGCGTGGTGGTCCCGGGCCACCCCATGGCCGGCTCGGAGCAGCGTGGCGCGCAGGCCGCTCGCGCCGACCTCTTCCATGGGGCGGCCTGGGTGCTCACCCCGGCGGCGCACGTCGACGACACCGCGCTACGCCGCGTGACCCGCTTCGTGCGCGGCCTCGGGGGTCGGCCACTCATCCTCGACCCGGACCTCCACGACCAGGTGGTCGCATTCGCAAGCCACCTGCCGCAGCTCGCCGCCACCGCCCTCATGGGGGCGGTCGCCCAGGTGAAGGCGCCCGCGGCCCTGCGGAGCCTGGTCGCCAGCGGCTTCAGGGACACCACCCGCGTCGCCGCCAGCGAGCCCGACCTCTGGGTCGACATCTGCGCCACCAATTCGCCGAGCATCGTCGCGGCGCTGGACGCGTTGAGCCAGCGGATCAACCTGCTCCGCGAGCTGGTGGCCACGGGCGATCGGGATGGCCTGCGTGAGGTCCTGTCGGAGGCGCGGAGCGCCCGGCTCCACATCCCCACCAAGCCCGGGTCGTCCCCGCGGGGGCTGCGCGAGCTGGTGGTCCACATCGCCGACCGCCCGGGCAGCCTGGCCGCGGTCTTCCGCGCCCTGGGCGCCGCGGGCGTCAACGTGGAAGACCTCATGATCGACCACGAGCTGCAGGGTGGCAGCGGCAACCTGCACATCTGGGTGGCCGGTCGCGAGGGCCTCGCGACCGCGCTGACGTCCCTGTCCGGCGCCGGTTGGACGGCCCACGAGGCAGAGGGCGCGCCGTAGGCGAAGCGTAACGATTTATTGATTTGGCGACATAGAGCTATAGCGCTGAAGAGATCTATCGCTCGAACAGGCGTGGCACGCGCGACCGCTCCGAGCGGAGCCGATAGACTCTTGGCCGCTCGCCGGGGACCGCGGCGCGGATCGTCGTGCTCGCACGCTCCACGCCGTCCCGCCGTCGCCCGGCGTTTCGAGGAGGACCACGTGACAATGACAACGTCCGGCGACCGGGCTCGTGGGGACGCCAGCGGGGACGACGCGCCCGACCGCGACGTGGTCGTGGCGATCGACGGTCCCGCCGGGTCCGGCAAGAGCACCGTCGCCCGCGCCGTGGCGGAGCGGACCGGCCTCCGGCACCTCGACACCGGCTCGACCTACCGGGCGCTGACCCTTGCGCTGTTGCGCCGCGGCACGCCGATCGACGATCAGGAGGCGATCGCGGAGGCCGCCGCGAGCGTCGCGGTCGGGCTCGAGCTGGACCCGCGCCCGGCGGGCGGCTCCCGCGTCCTGCTCGGCGGCGAGCCGGTGTCAACTGAGCTGCTGCGGTCGCCAGAGGTCAACGCCGCGGTGTCGGCGGTGTCGGCGGTCCCGGCGGTGCGCCGGCGGCTCGTCGCCCTGCAACGCTCGGTCATGGCGGCCGGCGGCGTGGTCGCCGAGGGTCGTGACATCGGCACGGTCGTCTGGCCCGACGCGGAGGTGAAAGTGTTCCTGACCGCCTCGGCCGACGAGCGCGCGCGCCGCCGGCACGGGGCGGACGGCGGCGCCGAGTCCGCCGAGCAGGTGGCGCGGCGCGACCACCTGGACTCCAGCCGGGCCGCCTCACCGACCAGGCCCAGTGACCAGGCACTGGTCCTCGACTCCACCGATCGACCGGTGGACGAGGTGGTCGACGAGATCGTCCGGCTGGTCGAGACGGCCCGCGCCAGACGCGCCCGATGAGCGGGTCGCCCTCGTACCGCGGGTACCGGATCGTCGGTCTCCTGGTCAAGCCGCTGATGCGCTTCTGGTTCCGCATCCGGGTCGAGGGCACGGAGCACATCCCGGCGACAGGTCCGGTGATCCTCGCCTCGAACCACCGCAGCAACGTCGACCCGGTGCTCCTGGCCTGCGCCATCCGGCGGCCGGTGTCCTTTATGACGAAGATCGAGCTGTTCGTCGGTCCGCTCGGCTGGATCCTGCGCCTCATCGACCAGTTCCCGGTGCGCCGCGGCAGCGTCGATCGGGAGGCGCTGCGCCAGAGCTCGGCGGTCGTGTCCGGCGGGGGAGTGCTCGGCCTGTTCCCAGAGGGAGGCCGCGGAGACGGCGACTTCTGCACGATCCAGGCTGGACTCGCCTACATCATGCTGCGGGAGCCCTGCCCGGTGGTGCCGGTGGCGATGCTCGGCACCGAGCGGGTGCGGCGACGGCTCGGCTGGCTGCCGCTGGCGTCGCCGGTCCGTATTGTGGTGGGGCGGCCGATCGAAGGGCTCGACCTGGCCGTCGGCAGGGCGGGTCGGCGCTCGGCCACCGAGGCGCTGGGTCAGAAGCTCCGCGAGTTCCTCGTGGGCGTCGAGGCGAGCGCGGGGCGCGTCCCCGCGGGGCGGTGAGCGCCAGGCCCTCTGAGCGCCAGGCCCTCCAAAGGGATAGAGAGATAAATCTATAAAGCGATGAATAAGCAAAGCGATGAGTCGACAGCACGAGCCTCCCGGCCGCCGGCGGCCGCCGGCCTGCCGCGCGTGGCGATCGTTGGCCGGCCCAACGTCGGCAAGTCGACGCTGGTGAACCGCATCCTCGGGCGGCGCGCGGCCATCACCCAGGAGCAGCCCGGTGTCACCAGGGACCGCGTGACCTACGAGGCTGAGTGGTCGCGGCGGCGCTTCGAGGTGATCGACACCGGCGGCTGGGAGCAGCGGGCGAGCGGGCTGCAGGCGCGCGTGGTCGTCCAGGCCGAGCGGGCCATGCGCGAGGCCGACGTGCTGCTGTTCGTGGTCGACGTCACCACCGGCATCACCGAGGAGGACGCGGCCATCGCCGCCCGCCTGCGCCGCGGCGAGGTGCCGGTGCTGCTGGTCGTCAACAAGGTCGACGACGCCGCGGCCGAGCCGCAGGTGAGCGCCTTCTGGTCGCTCGGCCTCGGCGAGCCGCTGCCCGTGTCAGGCCTGCACGGCCGCGGGTCGGGCGACCTGCTCGACGCGGTCGTGGCGCGCCTCCCGGAGCGGCCGGGCGCCGCCGCCGAGCAGGCCGCGCCCGCCGTCGCCATCGTCGGGCGGCCCAACGTGGGCAAGTCGAGCCTGCTCAACCGCATGGCCCGCGCCGAGGTGGCGATCGTCGACCCCACCCCGGGCACCACCAGGGACACCGTCGACTCGATCGTCGACCACCACGGCCGTCGCTACCGCCTGGTCGACACCGCCGGCATGCGGCGCTCGTTCCAGCATGCCGAGGGGGCCGACTACTTCGCGCTGGTGCGCAGCTTCCAGGCGGTCGACCGCGCGGACGTCGCCCTGCTGGTGCTCGAGTCACCGCAGGGGGTCACCGAGCAGGATCAGAAGGTGGCGGTCCGCGCGGTCGAGGCCGGCGCGGGCGTGGTGCTGATCGCCAACAAGTGGGACCTGATGGACGACGAGGCGCGCCAGCGCTTCGACCTCGACCTCGAGCGGCGGCTGCACTTCGTGAGCTGGGCGCCGCTGCTGCGCACCTCTGCCCTGACCGGCCGCAACGTCGACAAGGTCTGGCAGCACATCGACGCGGTCCTGGCCGAGCGCGGCCAGCGCGTGCCGACGGCGGCGCTCAACCGCTGGCTGGAGGAGACCACGGGGCGCACCCCGCCGCCGCCGGTGCGCAGTCGCTCCGTCAAGGTCCGCTACGTGACCCAGGCCAGGGTCGACCCGCCCGAATTCGTGTTCTTCACCACCGGCCCGCTCACCCCCGCCTACCGCCGCTACCTGGAGCGCGAGCTGCGGCGCGCGTTCGGCTTCCAGGGCACCCCGCTGCGGGTGATCGACCGCGTCCGACGCACGGAGCGACCCAGGGCGCGATGACCCACAAACGCGCGCTCCGGCTGGTCGGGCGGCCGGTTGAGGGGCTGAGGGCGGGTTGCTGACGTGGTAGCCTATGTCCTCCAAGCGGTTTCGGGATGTGGCGCAGCTTGGTTAGCGCACCAGTCTGGGGGACTGGGGGTCGGGGGTTCAAATCCCCCCATCCCGACTGAACCGGACCAGAGCTGACAGGGGCCGGCGACCAGCGCCGGCCTCTCTGTCTGCGCCACTCCGGCGCGTCGGGCGCCCCTCGGCTACGCTCCTAGGTATGAGCCAGAGCAGCGAGGGCCGGCCCCCGACCGGCGCGGCCGCGGATCCCGACGCCGAGCACCGCCTCGACCAGGGCTCGGAGCTGCCGCTGGAGCGGGAGGACCGGGAGCCCGCGAGGCCCGGGTCCCAGCCCGCGCCGAGTGCCGCGCCCTCGAGCGCCATCATCACAGCGCCCAACGCCATCACGCTGGCGCGGCTGCTGCTGATGCCGGTCTGCGCATGGCTGCTGGCCACCGCCCACTACGGCGTCGGCCTGGTGCTCACCGCGCTGGTCGGCGCGACCGACTGGGTGGACGGCTGGCTCGCCAGGCGCATCCGGCAGGTGAGCAGGGTCGGGCAGCTCCTGGACCCGTTCGCCGACCGCCTGCTGATCGCCTCGGTGGTGATCGCCCTGCTGGTCCGCTCGGTGGTGCCGTGGCAGGCGGTGGCGCTGCTGCTGGGACGCGACCTCGTGCTGCTCATCGGCTGGCCGCTGCTGCGACGCCGCGGCGTGCAGCCTCCCGAGGTGGTGTGGGTGGGCAAGGCGGCCACCTTCGACCTGCTGTGCGCGCTGCCGTTGCTGATCTGGGGCGCGAGCGGGTTCGCCGGCGCCGGGGTGGCGCACACCCTCGGCATCGTCCTGCTGTGGCTGGGCGTCCCGCTCTATTACGTCGCCGGCGTGGTCTACGTCAGAATGGCGCTAGATGGGCTCGCCCGGCGTGTCGGTGCCGGGTCGTAGCCTTTGGCTGGAGCATCTAGCGTTGCGACAGCCTGCGGCGGGTCCGCGCAGGTCCCTGCCGGCGCCGCCACTGACGAGGAGCTCGCCAGATGAAAGCAGTGATCATGGCCGGCGGGGAGGGCACCCGCCTGCGACCCCTGACGGCCAATCAGCCCAAACCCATGCTTCCCGTGTGCAACCGGCCGATGATGGAGCATATCATCCGGCATGTCCGCAATCATGGCTACAAGGACATCGTCGTCACCGTCCAGTTCCTGGCCAGCCAGGTGCGCAACTACTTCGGCGACGGCTCCGACATGGGCGTGGACCTCACCTACGCCACCGAGACCACGCCGCTGGGGACCGCCGGCAGCGTCAAGAACGCCGCCGAGCTGCTCGACGAGACCTTCCTGGTGCTGTCGGGGGACGCGCTGACCGACGTGGACCTCGACGAGGTCGTCTCGTTTCACCGCCGCAGCGGCGCCATGGTCACAGTGGCGCTCAAGCGCATGGACAACCCGCTCGAGTTCGGGATCGTGATCACCCGCGAGGACGGCCGCATCGAGCGCTTCCTCGAGAAGCCGCACTGGGGCCAGGTCTTCTCCGACACCATCAACACCGGGATCTATGTGATCGAGCCGGAGATCTTCGACCACATCCCCGACGGCCCCTCGGACTTCGCCGGCGACATCTTTCCCAAGCTGCTCGCGCGGGGAGCGCCGCTGTACGGCGTCGTCGTGGACGGCTACTGGGAGGACGTCGGCAACCTCGAGGCCTACCAGCAGGCGCACCAGGACCTCCTGGACGGGCGCGTGAAGGTGGACCTGCGCGGCTTCGAGGTGCGGCCCGGCCTGCGGCTGGGCGAGGGCGCCGAGGTCGACCCGGACGCCGAGCTGGACGGCCCCGTGCTGATCGGTGACTTCGCCAAGGTGGAGGGGGGCGCGCAGCTGCGTGAGTACACGGTGATCGGCTCCGGCGTGGTCGTGAAGAGCGGCGCCGTGCTGCACCGCGCGATCGTGCACGACAACGCCTACATCGGCCAGGGCGCGAGCCTGCGCGGCTGCGTCGTCGGCCGCAGCGCCGACATCAAGCGCGGTGGGCGGGTCGAGGACGGCGTGGTGGTCGGCGACAACGCCAACATCGGTCACGACGCGATCCTTCAACCGAACGTCAAGATCTATCCCTTCAAGACCGTCGAGCCGGGCGCCACCGTGACCAAGTCGATCATCTGGGAGGGGCGGGGCGCCCGCTCGCTGTTCGACGAGCAGGGCGTCAGCGGCCTCGCCAACGTCGACATGACCCCTGAGCTGGTGCTTCGCGTGGCGATGGCGTTCGCGTCAACCCTCAAGAAGGGGTCGAGGGTGACCCTTGGCCGCGACGCCAGCCGGGTGTCGCGGGCGCTCAAGCGGGCGCTCGTGGCCGGGCTGAACTCGACCGGCGTGAGCTGTGACGACCTCGAGCTGGCCTCGGCCCCGGCGGTGCGTTTCTGGTCCACCCAGGCCGGCTCCTCCGGCGGCATGTACGTGCGCACGTCAGTGCGCGACAGCCAGTCGATCGAGCTGGCGGTCTTCGCCGCCGACGGCTGCGACCTGGACGAGGGGGCCAGGCGCAAGGTGGAGCGGACCTACAACCGCGAGGAGTTCCGGCGCGCCTTCGGCCGCGAGATGGGGGAGCTGCTGTACCCGCCTCGCGCGCTGGAGCGCTACACGGGCGCCCTGCTGGACTGCCTGGACGCGCGCGCGGTGCGCAAGCGCGGCTTCAAGGTGCTCATCGACGCCGGCGGCGGGACCAGCACACTGGTGCTGCCCCACCTGCTGCCGCGCCTTGGGCTGGAGTCGCTGATCGTCAACGGCCAGCTCGACGAGGCGCGGGTGGCGCCGGAGACCGAGCAGGTGCGCCGCGACCTGGAGCGGCTCGCCCGGCTGGTGACCACGTCCGGGGCGGATCTGGGCGTGCGCCTCGACCCGGTCGGGGAGCGCCTGGTCCTGGTCGACGAGCGCGGCCTCGTCCTGCCCTTCGACCGGGCGCTGCTCCTCTACGTCGACCTGGTCGCCCGCTCCGACGAGCCGGGCGACATCGCCCTGCCGGTCTCGACCACCCGCGTGGCGGCGGAGCTGGCCATCAAGCATGGCCGCCAGGTGATCGGCACGAAGCTGGCCACCAGCGCGGTGACCCGGGCCGCGCAACGTGAGGGGGTGGTCTTCGCCGGCGCTGAAGGTGGTGGCTACGTGTTCCCCAGCCTGCACCCCGCCTACGACGCGCTGCTGGCCTTCGGCAAGCTGCTCGAGCTGCTGGCCACGCAGGAGACCGGGCTGTCCAGGGCGGTGGCCGCCCTTCCCGAGGCCAGCGTGGTCCGGCGCGGGATCCCCACGCCGTGGGAGCGCAAGGGCGCGGTGATGCGCCAGGTGGTCGAGGCGGCCAAGGAGCGGCCCGTCGACGACACCGACGGCGTCAAGATCTTCCACGCTTCCGAGGGCGCCGGCGAGGGCGAGCCGGCGGACTGGGTGCTGATCGTGCCGGACACCGTGGAGCCGGTCACCCACCTGTGGGCCGAGGCCGGCAGCCTCAGCGGCGCCGAGCTGCTCGCCGACGAGTACCAGGCGCTCGTCCAGCGGGCGGCCGAAGGTGGCTGACGCGGCGCTTCCGCGCGGAGCTGCCGAGTTGCTGTTGCGAGCCGCGCGACCGTAGGCTCTCCTCCGGTTGTCCCGTATATATGGAACAGGAAGCCGGTCATCGCGGTCATGCGTCAACTCAAGGAGCGCCAGGCGGAAACCCGCGATGGGCGCCGGTCCCTCACCGGCGCGCTCGCCCCGCTCGCCCCGCGGCGGCTGTTTCGCCGTGGGCGCCTGCGTGCGGTCCCCGCCCCGCTGCTGGCGGCCGTCATCACCCTGGCCCTGGCCGCCGGCCTGATCGCCGTCGACGGCGCGGTGGCGGCTGGGCGGGTCCGCCGCGGCGTCTCCGTGGCGGGGACGGACCTCTCCGGCCTGACGTCGGCGGACGCCGTGGCGCGTCTCGAGGTGGCGGCCGCCGTCATCGAGGCGCGGCCGCTCGAGCTCCAGGCCGGCTCGGCGCGCGTGCGGATGACCAGAGCCGAGGTCGGCATCGAGCTGGACGTTCCGGGGACGGTGGCCACCGCGCTGGCCGTGGGCCGCCACGGGTTGCTGGACAGAGACCGGCTGGTCACCTGGGCCGGTGGGATCGAGGTCCCGTGGCGGGCCCGCCTCGACCAGACGCGGCTCACCCACCTGATCGCCGCGCTGGACCGCCGGATCGGGCAGACGAGCCACGAGCCCGCCCTGCGGGTGGCCGGCGACGGCGCGACCCCGGTCGTGGAGCTGGCACCAGGCCGCCCGGGCCGCGGCGTGGACCCGGCCGCGGCGAGGCCGGCGCTGCTCGCTGCCGCCGATCCCCAGCTCGGCCTGGTCAGCCTGCCGACGACCAACCGCCAGCCGGCCGTCACCCCGACCGCCGCCAATGCCGCCCTCACCCAGGCCCGCGCGCTGCTGAGCGCTCCGGTCGAGGTCACCGACCACGGGCGGTCGGCCACGCTGCGGCCTCTCGACCTGGCCCCGCTGCTCAGCGCCAAGGTGGCGGGCTCGAGGCTGACCCTGCGCCTGGACCAGGACGGCCTCGACACGCTGCTGCGCCGCAAGGCCGCCTTCGCCTACGTGGACCCGCGGGACGCGGGCTTCCAGGTCGCCGGCTCGCGGGTCAGGGTCGTGCCGGCGGTGGAGGGCCAGGCCGTCCAGCCGGCGCGGGCGGCGGCGGCGCTGCTGGCCGTTGCGACCCGCGAGGGCGGGCCGCGGCGGGTCAGCCTGCCGTCGGTCAGCAAGCAGCCCGAGTTCACCACGGCCAAGGCGCAGGCGCTCGGCGTCAAAGAGGTGGTCTCCACCTTCACGACCACCTTCAGCGCGGCCGATGCGCCCCGGGTTCACAACATCGGCCTGATCGCGGCCGCGGTGAACGGCAGCCTGGTCATGCCGGGGGAGGTCTTCTCGATGAACGGGGCGACGGGGCAGCGCACCGCGTCCAAGGGCTACCGCACCGCCCACGTGATCGTCGACGGGGAGCTGGTCGACGGTCTCGGCGGCGGCGTGTGCCAGGCGGGGACCACGATGTTCAACACCGTGCTGCTGGCCGGCCTGCCGGTGCTGGAGCGCCGCAACCACAGCCTGCACATCAGCCACTATCCGATGGGTCGGGACGCGACGCTGAACTGGCCGGGCACCGACCTCAGGTTCCGCAACGACTCGCGCTACGGGATCTTCATCACCTCGAGGTGGACCGCGTCGAGCCTCACGTTCACGCTGTTCTCCACCTCCAGGGACCTCAAGGTGTCGCTGAGCACCTCCGAGAGCCGCAACTTCCGCAGCCCGCCGACCAAGTTCGTGGACGACCCGCTGCTCCCCGTGGGCACGGAGGTGGTGGAGGAGAACGGTTCCCCGGGGTTCGACGTCACCGTGTTCCGGACCGTGACGAGCAGCGGCAAGGTCGTGCGCCGCGACGAGTTCGTCTCCAACTACTCGCCCTGGACGCGGATCGTGCGCCGCGGCGCGGGCCAGCCGCCGCCCAGCCCGCCGCCCGGCGCCCCCGCACCCGCCTCCGCTGTGCCGGCCACCTAGCGTGGTCGAGAAGGTGGCGGTCTTGTTATCCACAGAACGCCGCATTGGCCTGGCACGCGCGTCGCACCTGTGTTTGTCTAGCGCCTGGCAAGCGGCCCGGCCCCTGGAGCGGCGCGCAGCTCCCCGGCGGGGCCGGGGACGCTTGGCCACGCAGAGATTGCTGGGTCAGGCAGCGTGCACGCGTTGTGACGCTGGACGAGGCGACCAAGGAGCCGTGATGTACCCGGAGGACCTCAAATACACGCGCGAGCACGAGTGGGCGCGGATCGAGGGCGACCGCGCCACCGTCGGCATCACCGACTACGCGCAGGACGCGCTGGGCGACATCGTCTACCTCGACCTTCCGGCGACCGGCACGGCGGTCACGGCGGGCGAGCGCTTCGGCGAGGTGGAATCCACCAAGTCCGTCTCGGACATCTACAGCCCAGTGTCCGGGACGATCGTGGAGCGCAACGATTCTCTGGACAAGAGCCCTGAGATCATCAACTCAGATCCGTATGGCCGCGGCTGGCTGGTGGTCGTCCAGGTCAGCGACACCGCGGAGCTCGACGGACTCATGAACGCGGAAGCCTACACTAAGCTGGTGAATGAGAGCTGAGGGCGTCAATCTCCGGTCGAGATCGCATGACTCCACGCCTATATCTCGACTGCGGCGTCTACGTTGACCCTCTTTCCACCGGTCCTCTACAGTCAGCCTCCAACAGCGCCGCGCAGGGCAGGACCCGAGGCGGCAGGTCATCGGAGCCCAAGCCCGGAGGGGCACTATGTTCTGCACCCAGTGCGGTCACAAGAACCCGGAGGGGGCCCACTTCTGCGCGAATTGTGGGGCCGCGCTGGTGACGTCCCCGGACGACTCGACCACCACGATCAGCCTGGCCGCGCAGGACCTCGAGGCTGAGGTCGAGGAAGAGGTCGCCGCCCCCGTCGAGGACCTGCGCGACGGCACCGCGATGCTGGTCGTGCGGCGCGGACCCAACGCGGGCAGCCGCTTCCTGCTCGACAAGGACGTGACGACCGCCGGCCGTCATCCCGAGAGCGACATCTTCCTGGACGACATCACGGTGTCCCGCCGTCACGCCGAGATCCGGCGCGGATCGGGCGGCGGCTTCACCGTGCACGACGTCGGCTCGCTGAACGGCACCTACCTGAATCGGGAACGGGTCGAGGAGGGCGACCTCGTGGGCGGGGACGAGCTCCAGATCGGCAAGTTCAAGCTGGTCTTCTTCGCCGGCGGACGGCCGGGCGTCAGCCCGGCCGCCGGCGCGCGATCCGGAGGGGGCGGATAGTGCGACTCCAGCCGGCGCTGACCTACTTGACGCCCGGCCTCGAGGGTTGTCTCATCGCCAGGGCCAATGGCGCCTGGCGCCGGTCAGGCGCACGTTCCGGGGCATCGGTCGAGCGCTCGCGGCGCGTGCCCGTGCCGCCTCCTGGCGCCGCTGGTCGGCGAGGCGCGGCAGCCGCACTTGAACGGCACTCCAGGGGGCGGAACGAGGTGTGATGCGGGATCCGGCCGAGCGCAAGGCACCGCCGTCCGCCGGCGCGACCGGCGGCGGGGAGGGGGGAGCCCGCGGGCAGAAGCCCGAGGGTCGTGCCGAGTCGTCCAGCTCGGCGGGAACCATGAGCATCGGCGAGGTGCTGGCGATCCTCAAGCCCGAGTTCTCCGACATCACCGTGTCCAAGATCCGCTTCCTCGAGGGCGCTGGCCTGGTCCGGCCCGACCGCTCCGCCTCGGGGTACCGGAAGTTCTCCGAGGACGACGTGGCGCGCCTGCGCTTCGTCCTGCGCGCCCAGCGTGACCAGTACCTACCTCTGCGGGTCATCCGTCAGCGCCTCGCCGACCTCGAGGCGGTCGGCGGGCTGTACGCCAAGGGGGGGCCGTCTGGGGGGTCGTCCTCGTCCAACGAGGTGGCGTCCGACGCGGTCGCGGTGCCGCGGACGCCCGCGCGGCCGTCGCGGGAGGAGTCAGCGGCGGATCAGCCCGCGCCAGGCGCGCTGGCCGGCACCCCAGCGTCGGACGCGCAGCTCACCAGGGACGAGCTGTGCCGCGCGGCTGGGGCCACGGTGGACCAGCTCTCGGAGCTTGAGTCGTTCGGCCTGATGAGCCCGCGTGGCACGGGTGAGCGGGGGAGCTGGTACAACGGCGACGACCTGGTGCTGTTACGGCTGGCGCGCGACCTCTCCGATTACGGCCTGGAAGCGCGGCACCTGCGCATGTACAAGGTCTTCGCGGAGCGCGAGGCCGCCCTGTTCGAGCAGGTCGTCGCCCCGCTGGTGCGCCAGCGCAACCCCGAGGCGCGGACGAGGGCGCGCGAGACCCTCCAGACGCTGGCCGAGCTGGGGGGGCGCATGCGCAACCTCGCGCTGCGGGTCGCGGTGAGCGGCCTGGTGGATGGTCGCGAGACCCCGCGATGAACCCGAGCACCCTCGCCGCGCCGCGCCAACCCCGCCGCGCCGGGCCAACCGCGCCGCCCGCCGGCGGTAGGGCCCGGGGTGGGCCGGGCCTTGCCGCGTGGGTGGGGGTGCCGCGCGGACCTCGGTGCCGCGCCGACCCCCGACCCCCGACCGACGACCTGTGGACCTGTCGACCCACCTCGCGGGGTGGCCCTCCGAACGTATCTTCAGCGATGAATCGATGTAGCGACCTAGCGATATGTCTATAAATAGAAACCGATTGGTGGCATTCGCGCTGGTCACCGTTCTGTTGGCCGGGACGGGGGTGGCCGCCAGTGTGCTGAAGGTGAGCCACACCGCGAACCACGCCGTGGTGCCGGCGGCACAGGCACCCGGCGGCGCCGGCGCGGCGGCGGGGTCCGGGTCTGGATCGGGGCCGGGTGGCGCGTCCGCGGTGGCCGGCGTCACCGTCGCGATCGCGCCGCCGCCGGTCGCCCCTCCGCGGGTCCAGGCGCGCGCGGCGCTGCTCGCCGACGAGGCCACCGGGCAGGTGCTGTACGAGCGGCGCTCCACCCAGCCGCGGGCGATGGCGTCGACCACCAAGGTCATGACGGCACTGCTCGCGCTGGAGCGGCTCCGTCCGGACCGAACGGTGGTGATCGGTGCCGAGCCGCCACGGGTCGGTGAGGAGTCGCTCCGGCTCCATCAGGGGGAGCGGCTCACCGTGCGGCAACTCCTGCTCGGCCTGCTGGTGAAGAGTGCCAACGACGCGGCGGTGGCACTGGCCGACGCCGTGGACGGGTCGGAGGTGGCGTTCGTGCGCCGCATGAATCGCAAGGCCGCCGAGCTGCACCTGCGCTCGACCCACTACGTCACCGCCTATGGGCTTGACCGGCCTGGGCATCGGACCAGCGCCAGGGACCTGGCGCACCTGTGGGAGGTCGCCATGCGCCGCGCGGATTTCCGCGCCCTGGTCACCACGCGCGAGGTGCGGCTTCCCGGCAGCCCATCGCGACTCCGTCATTTCGTCAACAGCAACCAGCTCCTCGCCTCGTACGCCTGGGCGGTCGGCGGCAAGACCGGCTTCACCAGCGACGCCGGGCGCTGCCTGGTGGCGTCGGCCAGCCGCGGAGGACGCCGGCTGGTCGCGGTCGCGCTCGGCTCCCCCGATGCCTTCGCCGACGTGCGGGCGCTGTTCGAGTACGGCTTCAATGCCTTCAGCTGGGTGCGGCTGGCCGGGCGTGGCCAGGTCGTGCCGCTCGATACCGGCGACGGCAGCACTCGCTCCTACCAGGTGAGCCGCGACGTGGACGCGCTGGTCCGCAGCGACCTGCTCGGCAAGGTCATGCTCGTCCCGCCGGCGCGGCGCGGCGCGGCCGCCCCGACGAGGGTGACCGTGTGGCTGCAGGCCGGTGGCATGCGGCTGGCGCCGCTCCCGCTGGTGCCGACGGACGCCGCCGCGTCAGCCGGCGGGCAGGCCACCCGGACGACGTCCAGCCTGAAGTCGGCGCCGGTGCCGCCGGGATCCGAACCGGTGGCCATCGACCCGCTCCTACGCCGGGCCGCGGCGTGACCGCGCAACAGGACGCCGGTGGGCGGACGGACCGGCCAGCCGGCGGTGCCTCGCCGGTGCGGCTGCCGGACCAACCCGCGGGGACCGGCCTCGCCGGGGGCGCGGCGCCGGTGCGGCTGCCCGACCCGCCCGCGGGGATCAGCGGGCCCGCAGTGTGGACACTGGTCGACCGGTCGGCCCTGCGAGCGCGCGTTGACGAGCTCGGGGCCCGGCTCCGCGCCGACTACCAGGGCCTGGAGCCGATCCTGGTGTCCGTTCTGCGCGGTGCGGTCATGTTCCTGGCCGACCTGGTCAGGACCGCCGCGATGCCCTGCCAGATCGACTTCATGGCGGTGGAGCGCTACCGGACCTCGGACGAGACCGGAGTGGTGCGCATCCTCAAGGACCTCCAGCTCGACGTGACGGGGGCGCACGTGGTGTTGGTCGAGGACGTGGTCGACTCCGGCCTGACCCTCGCCTACCTCCTCGAGGTGCTCGCCGCCCGGCGGCCCGCCAGCCTGCGGGTCTGCGCGCTGCTCGACAAGCGAGCCCGGCGGCTCGTGAACGTGCCGCTCGCCTACGTGGGCTTCGAGATCCCCGACACCTTCGTCGCCGGCTACGGCCTCGACTTCGACGAGCACGAGCGTGGTCGCGACGAGGTCCTGGCCGTCGCCGATCCCGATGCGGTGCGTCGCGATCCGCGCCTGCTGCCGCCGATCGGCGCGTGACCGCCGGAGGCCGACAGCGTTTCCGCAGGTGAGCGGCTATTTCACGGAAACTTGGCGAGCCTGTTTCGCGCTGTGCGAAACGCCCGAGTATGTCGCGCCGTCCTGGAGCGCATGCTAGCCTCTGTGGTGCAGAGGCCGAGGACTGGCCCAGGAATCCGACGCTCGAGGGGGTCACGCAATGGTAGAGCTGACCCTCGTCGGCGTCCGGATCGAGCTACCTTCGCAAACGCCGATCGTGCTGCTCAAGGAACGCGAGGGCGAGCGGTTCCTGCCGATCTGGATCGGCAACGTCGAGGCGACGGCGATCGCCTTCGCCCTCCAGGGCGTGACGCCGCAGCGCCCGCTGACCCATGACCTGATGAAGAACCTGCTCGACGAGCTGCTGGTTGCGGTCGAGCGAGTGGTGATCACCGAGCTCAAGGAAGGCACCTTCTACGCCACCATCGAGCTGCGCCAGAACGGCACGCGCTACTCGGTGTCGAGCCGTCCGAGCGACGCGATCGCCCTCGCGGTACGGTCCAACACGCCGATCTTCGCCGAGGAGGCCGTGCTCAACGAGGCGTCGATCCTGATCAAGAGCGACGACGAGGAGCGCGAGGTCGAGAAGTTCCGCGAGTTCCTCGACCAGGTCAGCCCCGAGGACTTCCAGCAGTAGCCGGGCCGCGCGCTCATCCTGTGGTCGAGGTCGAACCCTGCTCGCATCAACCGATGGTGCTCGTTGACGACGCTCGACGCGGGCCGTACGCTTGAGCATCACACCGTTGTAATTCACATCGACATGCTTCAGGGGGAGGTCGCGATGGCCGCGCGCCAGTCTTCCGCGCCGGCGGAGCCAGGCTATCGCGGCCCGACCGTCTGCAAGCTGATCGGCATCTCCTACCGCCAGCTCGACTACTGGGCCAGGACGGACCTGGTCACGCCCTCGGTGCAGGCGGCCGACGGGTCCGGCAGCCAGCGGCTCTACAGCTTCACCGACCTCGTCGAGCTGCGCATCATCAAGCGGCTGCTGGACGCCGGCGTGTCCCTGCAGCGCATCCGCGAGGCGATCCGCTACCTGCGCCGCGAGGCCGCCGGCAAGCCGCTCACCGACATCACGCTGATGTCCGACGGCAGGCGGATCTACGCGTGCCACTCGGGCGAGGAGGTCATCGACGTCCTCTCCCACGGGCAGGCCGTGTTCGGCATCGCCATCGGGCGGGTCTGGACCGACACCGAGGGTGACGTGGCCGACCTGTCCGCCGCTGACCGCGGCGCCGCCGAGGAGGTCCGAGCGGCACGCGTCGATCCGCAACGCCAGGTCCGGTCGGCCTCGTCGCCGTGATTTCGCTTTTCCGCGGCCGCGCCGCTAGACTACGGCCCTCCCCCAAGGCACTGGGAACCTGACCGATTCCGTTCCCCCCAACGGAAGGACACGTGTCGATGCGCCGGGCCTCAATCGGCCTGTTGATCGTTGTGTTTCTGCTGAGCGCGGCCCCGGCCGCGCATGCCGATCGACTCCAGGATGCTCGAGCCCGCGTCAAGGCGTTACGCACCGAGCTGGACGCCGTCGCCCTCGAGGCGCGATTCATCGAGAACCAGCTCGCCGACCTGCACGACGCCTTCGAGTACAGCCAGATCCACCTGACTGACGCCAAGCGCGAGCTGGCCGACGCCAAGCGGGCGCTCGGCGGGCAGCTCGCCGAGGTGTACCGCTCCGGCGGCCTGGCCATGGTGGACGCCCTGCTGGACCCGACCAGCAACCACGTGCCCGACCGGGCGGAGTTCGTCATGCTGCTGCTCGGCAAGCAGAACGACACACTCGCCAACGCCCAGACGGCAAGCGCCTCGTACGAATCCGCCGTGCGCGAGGTGGCCGTCCAGCGCGCGCGGCTGGCGAAGCTGCGCGACCGGCAGAAGGCCGAGGTCAAGGAGCTCGACCAGCGTTTCAAGGAGGCCAGGTCGCTGCTCGACCGGATCGCCGGCTTCCGCGGCGGGCAGACCGCCTACCCCTCCGAGCCGGTGATCACCATCGGCAGTCACCGTTACGCCTGCCCGGTGGAGCCGCCGTACTCCTACACCGACACCTGGGGCGCCGCCCGCTCCGGCGGCCGCACGCACCAGGGCACCGACATCATGGCGCCGAGCGGCGCCAAGGAGCTGGCCTACACCGACGGCGTCATCAGCCGCGAGCACACCAACACGCTCGGCGGGATCGTGCTGTACCTGCAGGGTGACAACGGCGACGAGTACTACTACGCGCACCTGTCCGGCTACGCCGTCAGGGTCGGCGCGCGCGTGAAGGCCGGCCAGGTGATCTCCTACGTCGGCAACACCGGGGACGCCCGCTACACCGCGCCGCACCTGCATTTCGAGGTCCATCCTGGCGGCGGTGACCCGGTCAACCCCTATCCCTACGTCAAGCGCGTCTGCGGCTGACCGGCGCTCAGCCGGGACGCCGCCGCGACGATTCGTGGTGCGCCGTGAGCTCATGCGGGTCGGCGCCGTCGGCGTGGGGGACAGGGTCCGCGTGCACCAGGGCGGCGGCCAGCCGCGGCAGCTCGTGCAGGAGGCGGTGCTGGGCCTCCTCCACGATCTCGTGGCCGCGCGCCACGGTGAGGTTGCTGTCCACCACCACCTCGCACTCCGCCCGGAGCTGATGGCCGATCCAGCGCAGCCGCACCCTGCCGACCTCGCGCACGCCCGGCGTCTCCCTGAGCACCGCTTCGACGCGGTCGACGAGGTCCGGGTCGACCGCGTCCATGAGCCGCCGGTAGACCTCGCGGGCGGCGTCGCGGAGCACCGCCAGGATCGCCACGGTGATGCCCAGGCCGACGACCGGGTCGGCGAGGTCGAAGCCGAGCGCCACCCCACCGGCGCCCAGCAGCACCGCCAGCGAGGCGAGCCCGTCGGTGCGGGCATGCAGCCCGTCGGCGACCAGCGCGGCGGAGCCGATCTCGCGGCCGACGCGGATGCGGTAGCGGGCGACCAGCTCGTTGCCGAGGAAGCCGGCGAGCGCCGCCGCGCTCACCGCCCACAGGTGGGAGACCTCGCCAGGGCTCGCGAGGCGCCGCGCCGCGGCGATGCCGGCGGCCGCCGCCGAGGCCGCGATGGCCAGCACCACGACCATCCCGGCAAGGTCCTCGGCCCGCCCATAGCCGTAGGTGTAGCTGCGGGTGGGCGGCCGCCGGCCGAGCACGAAGGCGACCGCCAGCGGCAGCGCGGTGAGCGCGTCGGCGGCGTTGTGCAGCGTGTCGCCGAGCAGCGCCACCGACCCGGAGATGACCGCGACCACCGCCTGCGCGGCGGCGGTGACCCCGAGCCCGGCGAGCGACACCAGCAGGGCGCGCATGCCCCGCGAGCTCGCCTCCAAAGCGTTGTCCACCGTGACGGTGGCGCCGTGGCGATGCGGCACGACCAGGTCTCTGAGCCGCGTGAAGGGGCCGCCGCCATGCCGGTGCTCACGCCCGTGGTCCTCGTGGCCATGGCCGTGCTCATGCCGGTCGACGTGCCCCGCCGTCCCCGTCCGCCGTTTCGCCATGGTCGCCTACAGCAGCCTCGGGCGCACCCAGTCCTTGCCGAGCACGTGCTGGTCCAGGAAGGCGAGCACGGTCTCGTACCAGATGCGGACGTTCGGCGGCCGCAGCACCCAGTGGTTCTCGTCCGGGAAGTAGAGGAACTTCGCCTCGTGCCCACGCCGCTTGAGGTCGGTCCACAGCCGCAGGGCCTCGCCGATCGGCACGCGGTGGTCGCGCTCGCCATGGATGACCAGCATCGGCGTGCGGATGGCGTCGGCGTGACCGTCGGGGGAGTGCGCCCGGTAGCGGGCGGGCTCGTCCTCGGGCAGGCCGAACTCCCGCGCCCAGAACATCGCGTTGTCGGTGGTGCCGTGGAACTGCTCCAGCGACCACACGCTGGCGTGCGTGACGATGCAGCGGAAGCGGTCGGTGTGGCCGGCCATCCAGTTCGCCATGTAGCCGCCGAACGAGCCGCCCATCGCGGCGGTACGGGTCTGATCGACGTCCGGCCTCGCGACCGTGGCGTCGACCAGCGCCATCAGGTCGGTGAACGGCTCATCGCCCCAGCGCCCGTGGCCGCGGCCGATGAAGCCCTGACCGTAGCCGGTCGACAGGCCCGGATCGGGTAGCAGCACCGCGTAGCCCCGGGCGGCGAGCAGGTGCGGGTTCCAGCGCCAGTGCCACCCTGACCAGGAGGCGAGCGGGCCGCCGTGGATGAACACCGCCAGCGGCGCCGGCGCGCTCGGCGACGCCTCCGGCGGCAGCACCAGCCACGCCCGCAGCGGCACGCCGTCGGCGGCCTCGGCGTGGACCTCGGTCACCCGCCCTGGTGTCGCGAGCGGCAGCCCGGGGCTGGGAAGCGTCTCGGGCCGCTGGTCGACCGCGCTCGCGTCGAGCGCGACGGCTCCAGCGGGGAAGGAGACGTCGGCGCGCAGCGCGTACAGCCCGCGCCCGTCCGGAGCAGGGCAGAGGTCGGAGAACGCCCCCTCGGAGCACAGCCGCTCCACCCGGCCGGAGGCCTCGCCACCGACCTCGACGCGGAACACCGGGGTGCGGCCGGCCTGATCGGCGACGAACAGCACGGCGCCGCTGTCGGGCGCCCACACCGGGAGGTCCGGCCACAGGTCGAAGCCGGGGAGCAGGTCGCGCCCCTCGCCGCTGGCCAGGTCGACCAGCCACAGGGTGACGTCGGGGATCTCTCCCGGGGTGCCGAGCCGGATCAGCTGGCACAAAACCGAGCGTCCGTCGGGAGAGCAGGCCACCTTGTCCACGGAGCAGTCCGGGTCGTCGAACAGCAGCCGGCGCTCGCCGGTGGCCACGTCGATCGCCACGAGCTGCGTGCGAGGGTTGGGCACGGGCTCGCGCGGCTGCCAGGTGGTGACCAGCATGGAGCCGTCCGGGGTGAGCGAGAAGCTGGCCTCGTCGAGCGCGCGGCCGGGCGCCGGTGTCAGCGCGCGGCCGGGATCGGTGCGCCCCTGGTCCGCCGCCGGCGGCGGCGCGGTGAACAGGCGCGGCTCGCGCGGTCCCAGGTAATGGTCCCAGTCGCGGATCGGGTAGAAGTCGAACAGCTCGGCGGTGACCTCGGCGTCGGCGCGTGCCTTGCCCTGCTCGCGGTCCTCCTCGAGGCTCTCGGTCCCGGGGAAGAGGTTGGCCACCCAGGCCACCGTGCCGGCGTCGCGCGCGGTCCGCACCGCGCCGACGCCGCCCGGTGCCGACGCCACCAGCCGCGCCTCGCCGCCGCTCGCCGGCAGCAGCCACAGCGCGCCGATCTCGGTGCCGTCACCGGCGTCGGGCGGCGCTTCCGGGTCCTTGCGGGTGGAGGTGAACAGCAGCGACCCGTCCGGCAGGAAGGCGGCACCGGTCTCGCCCGGCGCGGAGCGGGTCAGGCGGCGAGGCTGGCGCTGGCCGCCAGGGTCCAGCTCCCACAGTGAGGTCACGAACCTCTTGCCGTCCGGTGCCACCGTGGCGACCGTGGTGACCAGTCGGCGCCCGTCCGGGGAGAGGGTAAGCCCGGACACGCGCGGCAGGTCGAGGAAGTGGTCAAGATCGAAGGGTGGCGCTGGGGTCAGCGCGGCGTCATTGCTCATTGCTCGACCATAAAAGGCGGGGATGCTCGCGCGCAATGGTCCGCGCGTTCCTCTGCCGTGGGCCTCGCCGCCCTCTTTTCGGAGGCTCGGATGCGAAGATCGAAAGAGCGAGGGGCGCCGCGGCGCGCCCGGGGTGGGAGGCTGATTGGTGATCACGACGCGGAGACCGGGGCGACGGGCCGCGGGGCTGGCGCTCGCGCTGGCGCTGGGGCTCGCGGTGGCGGGCTGCGACCGCGGCACGGGCGCTGACAGCGCGGGGGGACAGCGGGACCGGCGCCCACCGCCGCGGGCGGCGGCGCGGCCACCACCACCACCACCACCACCACCGGCGGGACGGGGAGCGGTAGCCGCTGCCCGCTCGCCCCGCTGCCGGCACCGCCGGCCGGCCGGCCGCTGTACCGCATGCGGATCACGCTCCAGCCGGAGCAGCGGCTGGTCAGCGGCGACCTCACCGTGCGCTTCATGCCGGATCGGGCCACCGACCGGGTGGTGTTCCGCCTGTGGCCCAACAGCCCCTACCTCGCCAGGGCCGGCGGCCACCTGCAGGCTGGCCCGGTCGACACGGCCGGGCGGCCACTAACGACTGCCAGCCCGGACCCGACCATCCTGGAGGTGCGGCCCGGCGGCACGTTGGCGGCGGGGCAGCCGATCGAGCTGCACCTGCCGTGGCGGCTCACCCTGCCGACCCTGGTCGGGGAGCGGCTCGGTGCGCTGGCGGGCACGCTGCGGCTCGGCTCGTTCTTCCCCATCCTCTCCTGGGAGCCGGGGGTCGGCTGGGCCACGGACCCGCCGACCTCGGGTCTGGCGGAGGCGTCCACGTCGCCGACCTCGGATTTCGACGTGACCGTCACGGCGCCGCCAGGACTGGTCGTGCTCGCCAGCGGGGTCGAGCGCGGCCGCGGGCGCTGGGTGGCGGGTGCGGTGCGCGATTTCGCGCTGTCGGCGGGGCAGTTCCGCACGGCGAGCGCGGTGGCGCACGCGCCGGGCCCGGTGCGGGTGACCGTGGGTGTGGACGCGTCGGTGCAGGAGGAACGGCCCGCCGAGTACCTTTCGGCGGCCACGCGGGCGCTGGAGGATTACGGCCGCCGCTTCGCGCCCTACCCGTGGCCGAGCCTCACGCTGGCGGTGACGCCGAGCCTGCCTGGCGGCATCGAGTACCCGACGCACATCATGCAGGGCCCGCGCACGGCGGATGAGATCACTCCGCACGAGGTGGGCCACATGTGGTTCTATTCGCTGGTCGGCAACGACCAGGCGCGCGACCCGTGGCTGGACGAGGGGCTGGCGACCTATGCGCAGGCGCGGGCGGACGGGGTGACCGACCGCTATCAGCGGCTGACGGTGCCGAGCCAGGTCCGTGGGCGGCTGGGGGAGCCGATGACGTTCTGGGACGCGCAGTCGTCGTCGCTGTATTTCACGGGCGTGTACGCGCAGGGCGCGAAGGCGCTGCTGGCCCTTGGGGGACCGGGCGTGGCCGACTGCGTGCTGCGGGTCTACGTGGCCCGCGAGGCCTATGGCATCGCCCGCCCGGCGGACCTGGTGGAGGCGGCGGGCACGGTGGTGCCGGACGCTCCCCGCATCCTGGCCGGCTTCGGGGTCCCGCGGCGCTGACGCGAAAGTCTCCGAGGGCGCGTGGGGGGTGTGGGGGATAGGTTCCGCACGCACGCCCTGTCCCCAGGTTCGCTGGTGGGCTCGACACCGCGGAAGATTGAGGGTAGGATCGAACATACGTTCGGACCTGTGGTGATCAGGCCTGGAGCGTGGGGACAAGGTGATGACGAAGCCAGCCGAAGCGGTGCACCGAGCCACGACCACCAACGTGGGCCAGCTCATCCGGGCGCTCGAAGCGTACCCGGCCGAGCTGCCCGTCGAGGTCGGCCTCGGCTACCGGGACGAGACCGAGACCTACCGGGAGGTGACGGTGACGACCATCAACGCCTCCTGGTTGGGTGGCGAGCCTGGCGCCGCCGTCGTGCTCGTGATCGGCGAGACAGGCACGCTGCGCGTCCCGTGACGCGCGCTGAGCGAACCAGGCAGGTGGAGAGAGGAGCGTGAACATGGGGGAGCCGCAGGCACAGCTCATCCCAGAAGCGGAGCTGATCGGTAAGGGCAGCGAGGTCAAGGTGCGGCGGCCACGGGCGGGTGAGAGCGGGATCTGGAAGGTGGTCGGTCCCGTGGCGAGCGCCGAGCCCGATAATGATCCGGCCTGGGACGTCACCAACACGATTACCGGTCGACGCCGGATCTTCCGTTCGTCCCGCCTGATCCTGCTACGCCAGGCCCGCAAGCGCGGGGCCTAGCGCCAGACCCGCCGAGTCCGGCGGACCCGGCGGCGACCGGCGACGGCTCCCCCTCGGGCGGACGTCCGGAACACCACCCCTGCGGTGTCCGGGCGTCCGCCCGGTTCCTCCCAGGGCCGGAGCCACAGCCGGGAGGTCACAGCCGGGCCCCCCGAACAAGGCTACGACCAGGGCGTCTTCGGGCGTGGCTGGAGCTCGCCGTCGACGTACAGGTCGACGCGCTCGTTGAAGAAGGCGACGAACTGCTCGACCTTCGGGCACTCGGGGATCGGGGCCGGGTAGCTCCAGGCGACGTCCTTGACGGCGGTGTCCCCAGTGTTGGCTGACCAGTAGCGGGCCTGCCCCTTGTACGGGCAGGCGGTCACGGTGTCGGTCGGCTCCAGCAGGTCCATGCGGACGTCCGCCTTGGGGATGTAGTAGCGGACCGGCAGGCTGGTCTCGAACAGCAGTCGCGGTCGGTGGGTGTCGGCCAGGGTCTGGCCGCCGACCTCGACGCGCACGTGGCGGGAGCTGTTCAGCACGTCGACACGGTGATAGGGGTCGCGGGCGTGGACGAAGACCTCGTCGTCCTCCTCGTACCAGGCGTCCATCCGGTTCCAGTAGAAGGCGACGTGGCCCTTGATGTCGGTGCGGTCCGGCAATGGCTCCAGGTAGCCCCAGGCGGCGTTCTCGGCGGTCCGGTCGCCGACCTTGACCGTCCAGTAGGAGGCGTCGCCCTTGTAGGGGCAGTGCGTCGTGCGCTGGGTGGGCTCCAGGAGGTCCATGCGCACGTCCTCGGGCGGGAAGTAGTAGATGGGGAGGTGCCCGCGCTCGAACAGCAGGAGGACCCGCTTGGAGTCCGCGACGGCGACGTGGTTGAGGACGGCCCGCACGCGGCGCGGGCTCCGCTCGACCCGGATCCGCCGCGACGCGTCTGGTCGGACGGCCCCGACGTCGAGGTCTTCGAGGGACTCGGGCATCGACGTTGCCTCCCTTCATCGGGATCTATCGGTCTACCAAGCATAGGGATCCTTCATACGGATCCTTGCCGAAGCCCTGCGGGCGGGGATCGGCAGGTGGGGCGTCGAGGACTGGTCGTCGGCACCGCGTTGTCGCGGCCCCGCTGCCCGTACGTTCCGGTGACGACGACCGGGGGGAGGGCTACGCCAGGCGCTCGAGCACGGTGCCGTCGGCGGCGACGGCAAAGGCGGTGGGCACGACGGTGACGTGGTAGCGCTGAGCCAGATCGGGCCGCTGCGACACGTCCACCGTGAGCAGCGGGCGATCGCCGGCGGCCAGGCGCTGCTCGAGCTCGCGGCAGTCGCTGCAGAGCGGATGCGTGAACTCCACCACGGTGACCCGGTCGGCGCCACCGAGCTCGGTGAGGTCGACCGCGCCGACCTGACCGGAGCGGACGCCGCGCAGCCGCGCCAGCAGGCGATAGGACTCGCAGCCCACGCACAGACCGGTGACCGCGGCCAGCAGCGCCAGCGCCGTCACGATCCCGCCGAGGACCGCGCCGACCGTCCGCAGCCCCACGGCGTACGCCAACGTCGTCACCACCAGCAGCGTCGCGCCGACCATGTTGGCGAAGCGCGGCGGGCGGGCGTCCTCGACCCTGCCCTCGCCGAGGATCGGCTGCACCAGGCGGAAGTAGGCCACGCAGGGCAGGCACCACCGCCGGCCGAGCGTGAGGCCGAGCAGGAGCTGCAGGGCGAGCAGGCCGAACAGCCACCACCAGCCGGTCAGCAGCGCGACGGCGCCGAGCACGCCCACCGTCGCCTGGTTGAAGCGCGGCGCGCGCGCGTCGATCACATCGGTGTCGCGCCACGGATCAGCGGTCGGAGCCCGATAGGTGTCCATACAACGACAGTGCCGTCACGTCGCGCCAGCCGTCAAGCCGCGCAGTGGGCGAGGCGCGCTGTCACCCGGCGCCTGCGGTTCCCGGCAGCCGCGGAGCCCCACCAGCCCGGTGCCGCCGCGAGCCGGCGGACACGGCATGCGCCTCTGCTGCAGTCTGTCCCATACTGCATCCAATCTGCTGAACGTGGATACAACGCTGCTGTACTGAGCGCCGCGGCGGTAGGGCAGGTGGGGAGGCGACGGAGCATGGTGGAGCGCGCCGCGTGGGTGCATGAGGTGCGCCGCGGCGATCGCCGCCACGGCGAGGACGCGCAGCTCGTCGACCACATCGTCAGGGAGCTTCGCGACCGGGTCTTCGCCGGGACGCTGCCGGTCGGCTCGTGGCTGCGGCAGGAGGCGATCGCCGCGGAGTTCGCCGTCAGCCGCACGCCGGTCAGGGAGGCCCTGCGCGAGCTGCAGGCCCGTGGCGTCGTGTCGCTGCTCCGCAACCGCGGCGCCCTGGTGGGCGGGCCGACGCTTGAGGAGATCCGCGAGGCCTACGTGGTCCGCGCCGAGCTGGAGGGGCTGGCGGCGCGCCTGGCGGCGGGCCGAGCCGCCGCCGCCGACGTCGACCGGCTGCGCGAGGCGGAGGGGCTGTTCGAGGGCGCGGCCGCGCGCCTCGCCGCGACCGGGGCACCG
>WNGB01000879.1_pt1 | contig 52301 bp, 55 predicted proteins | sample 5400681 | NCBI WGS metagenome assembly WNGB01 (sample SAMN13153367, study PRJNA577476) | soil metagenome | isolation source: 115 cm soil or saprolite under grassland replicate 2 | place: USA:California | collected 2016-06-15
GTCAGGCGACGGCTGTGCGGACAGGTCCTCGCGTTAGCGTGCAACTTCATCCGGATCCCCTCCTTGGAGCTGGTGGCTTGGCAGCTCCAGCCTCCAAGGAGGCCCGGATGGAACAACGCTCTCAGGAACTACACCTAGGGCGTGGAGACTACGAGCTGTGCGGCTGAGATGACGCGGGCTACCATCCCGCCGCTGCGCGCCGCCAACACAACCAGCGCGTGCGCGTCGCGGTGCGTGTCGACACCGATCACGAAGTCCAGCTCGTTTGCGAGCATGTTCCTAGGTCGAGGACCGCCAGGGCGGGAGCGGGGACTCGGCGGACGCCGAAGCCGCGCGCTCCGGCGGCGCCGACAACGTCGTTCCCCTCGAGGAGTGTCGACACGAGTGCGGGCGGGACGGCCGAACGGCCGCGGCCACGTCAGGCCGCAGTCGGTTCGTCCCAGGACTGCGGGGGCTCGATCCGCAGGCGCAACTCTCGCTCCCAGCGCGCGTTGCTCGGGCGCGACGGCGGTGATGCATCAACTCTGAGACGCGCTGAGGTTCGATAGCGTACCGGGGATATGACCATCCTCCGGAGATTTCGCGCTTGGTGGAACAAGGATGCGCTCACGCGCGCCGAGGAGGAGACGCGCATGACCGAGGCCGAGCGCGACGTCGCCAAAGAAGACTACGAGGCGCGGAAAGACGACGTGGCCGTGCGCAGCGACGTTCTTGCCGGCGGCGCCGCCGACTACGAGCGCGACTCCGAGCCGCCACGCCCGTAACCCAGCCGGATTCCGCGCCTCAGCACGGCGATGCGGCTATGCGGTCGACCCAGCGATGAGCTCGCGGGCGGCCTCCAGGTCTGACGCGCGGACGAGGATCTCGCGCGGGCCTGCCGCCGTGAACTCCTCCAGGGACGAGTCGATCGCCTCCGTGTCGCGGTATGCGCAGTCGATGCCGGCCGACCGGAGCAGCCCGCAGACGACGTCGGCCTCCGGCGCGCCAGACACTACGGTCAAGACAACGCCCTCGGCCGGCTCCATGCATGGAGGCTATGGCAACCGGCACCGATAATCGAGTGCGTCAAACCGAAGGGAGGGCGCGCGATGAGTGTCGATCCGTCTGCCGTGGACGTCGTGCGGCGGTTCTACAAGGCGGTGGCGGAACGCGACCTCGAATCCGCAGGCGCGTGCTTTGGTGCAAACGTTGTCTGGATCCTCCCCGGGCGGAGCCCGATTGCCGGCGAGCACAGAGGCTGGGATGCAATCCGCGACGACTTCCTCGCCAAACTTGGGCCTCTCTCCGGAGACACATTGAGAGTGGACCTTGTTGACGTCGCCCTCGGCGACCATGCTGTCGTCGCCGTCCAGCATGCGACAGCTCAACACGGCGGAAAGAGGCTGGACGTCACTGGATGCCAGTTGGTGACGAAGGACAACGAAATGGGCGACGTGCGGGGCTCATGATCGCTGCGACGTTCGTCCTTGAAGCGCCCGACTGCGGTCGTCGCAGAACTTCACGATCTCGTCCGGAGTCATGGCTTGACCTCGGCCCCAGGCTGAGGCAAACCCCTCCCCACCGAGCGCTGCCCGTGCATCCGCGACGGCCCGTTCGTGGATCTGCTCCTCGAACGCGTCGTTTAGGCCGATTCCGAGGTCCTCGCGGAGCGACGCTGCGGCGCCCAGTAGCTGCGCACCGCGTTCTTCCTCGCGCTTGGTGACAAAGACCGCCGCGAGGACGACGACCGCGTTGGCTAGCGCGGGCAGAGATTCGAGCCGGTCGGCGACGACCAGCGCTTGGCGGAGTGAGTCCTCGGCACGCGCAGCATCACCGAGGCCGAGTGCGTTCCAGCCGCAGTTTACGAGTGCGTTGGCCAGTCCCCCTTCCCTCCCGAGCTCGCGGAACAAGTCGGCGGCCTCAGCCGAGTACTCGAGACCGGCGCGACAGTCGCCCAGGTTGGTCTCGACCATTCCGAGGTTGATGGCTGCGAACGCCTGCATCTGCGGGTCGCCGAACTCGGCCGCAAGATCCTTGACCGTGCTGAACTGCGCCCGAGCGCTGTCCAGATCCCCCTTCGCTATTGCGAGATGAGCTGATGAGTTCATTCCCAACAGCAGGTCGTGCTTATCGCCCGCCTGCTCGGCAACATGGCGGTGCTCCGCGATCAGAGCATCCGCGCGAGCGAGGTCGCCGTCGATCAGCGCATTCGCGGCCGCTTCTCGTAGCACTGTCATCCGTGCCTGAGGCGGCGAGGACGCTCGCTCGAGCGCGAGTGTCGTCCAGCTGCGTGCTTCGCGGAAGAAGCCGCGCACGCCCCAGTAGTTTGCGAGTGCCGCAACGAGGCGGAGCAGAACCTCGCCCTCGTCGCAATCGCGCGCCCACTCGAGTGCACTTCGCAGGTTGTCGTGATCGGCTGCGATGCGCGTGAGCGACTCGGCCAGAGAATCGCCCTCAGCCCGGCGTTCCGTCTGCTCGACGAGACTGAGAAAATGCGTTGCGTGGCGCCGGCGCAGCTCGGAGTCCGCGCCGCTCTCCCCGAGACGCTCGAGCGCGTACTCGCGAATCGTCGCCAGCATCCAGAACCGCTCGTTCGTGTAGCGCAGCAGGCTCTTGTCGACGAGCGACTGCAGCGTGTCGACATCTGCGTCGGCCACTTCCTCGGCCGCCTCGAGCGTGCAGCCGCCCCTGAAAACGGCGAGCGTGGCGAACAGCCGCTGCTCCTCGCTGTCGAGCAGGTCGTGGCTCCAGGTGATCGTGGCCCGCAGCGTCTGTTGGCGAGGGTCAGCGTCGCGGCCGCCCTTCAGCAGGTCGAGCCGCGTACCCAGGCGCGCGAGCAACTGCTCTGGCGAGAGCACACGCACCCGCGCCGCCGCCAGCTCGAGCGCGAGCGGCAGGTTGTCGAGCTTCGCGCACAGCTCTTGGACTGCGCGAGTGGGGCCGAAGGCCGGATCGGTCGCGCGGGCGCGGGCGTTGAACAGCTCGACGCCCTCCGGCGGCTCGAGCGGTGGGACCGGGTAGGCCTGCTCGGCCTCGATGCGAAGGAGCTCGCGACTCGTCACGAGCAGGTGCAGGTTCGGGCAGGACGCGAGAAGAGCGGCCAGGTCCTCGGCGGCTGCAATCAGGTGCTCGAAGTTATCGAGGAGCAGCAACAGACGCTTGTCCGCGAGGTGGTCGGCCAGGCCGTCCTTCGCCCCCACCGCCTGTGCCGCCTGCTCGAGGACGAGCGTTGCGTCGCGAAGCGGGGCAAGCGGTACCCAGAAGACCCCGTCGGGATACCACTCCGCCGCCGCGCCTGCTGCCTGCAGGGCGAGGCGCGTCTTCCCGGTTCCCCCGGGACCGCACAAGGTGACGACGCGAAGGCGGTCGCGCTGAACGAGGGTCGCGATCTCCGCGAGCTCCCGGTGCCGACCCAGGAACGGCGTCGCCGGCACGGGCAGGTTCGTCTCATAGAGCGTCTTCAGCCGCGGGAAGACGCCGTCGCCGCGCTGGTAGATCCGCTCGGGCGCCGACAGGTCCTTGAGCCGGTGCTCGCCCAGGTCGCGGAGATCTTGGTTCTGAAGAAGCGCGGCGGTCGCAGACGAGACGAGCACCTGTCCACCGTGGCCGGCAGCGGCAATCCGCGCCGCCTTGTGCACATCCGAGCCGACGTAGCCCTCCTCGGTCAGAAGCGGCGTGCCGGTGTGAATGCCGATCCGTACAGGAATCGAAAGGCCGCTCTGGGCCCGGCGCGCTGCCTCCAGCGCGCCCGGCGCAGTGGGAAAGGCGACGAAGAACGAATCGCCCTGGGTATCGACCTCGACGCCGCCCTCTTGCTCGAAGGCCTGTCTAAGGACGCGGCGGTGCTCGGCGAGGGTCTCCGCGTAGCGCTCCGCTCCGAGCTCGTGCAGGAGCTTCGTCGAGCCCTCGACGTCGGTGAAGAGGAAGGTGACCGTGCCTTTCGGCAGCTCAGCTTGGGACATTCAGAGGAACGGTCGCCCGTTGCAATGGAGGTGTCAAGACACCTCTTCTATGGGCGTGCTTCACGCGGTCGAGCGATCGTTTCACGGGATCGTCGTCCGGGCTCGCGTAGCCACGTCCAATCCTTTGGGCCGATGGGGCTCAAGAATGGTCACGGCGCATAACCCGCCAGAGAGGGCGTTTGTGCTCCACGCCTTGGGTATTGGACTTTGAACAGAACGCCTAGAAACGCGCGGCAGCCGCCGAGGTTTCGAAGCTCCTCTCCGACTCCCACGCGGGCCTGATTGCAGGCTGGGGAGTAACCGCTCCCCTCAGAGCAGGTCGAGGATCGGAGACAACATGATGCGTCGGCCCTTGTGCCGACTTGAGGTGGGCGCGACTATGGAATCGGCGAGCGCGCGGATGGGTCGTGCTCGGGTGTTGATGGCGGTGTCTGACTCCCCGAAATGGTTGATCCGTCCGCTCGCGCTGCACGAGATCGAGCACGTGGCCGCGGTGCTGGACTTGGCTCGGCTCGACCAGGGCGACGGCTTCTATCTAGTGGCGTGGGAAGGCGACGAACCGCTCGGGCACGCGCACCTCGCGCTGACAGATCCGCCCGAACTGCAGGACGTTTCCGTTCGCATTCAGCATCGCCGCCGAGGCGTCGCGACGACGCTGACGGAGGCTGCCGAGCGCGAGAGCCGCAAGCGCGGCTTCGACCGACTGCGAATCACCGTCAGCGTCGAGAACGAACCTGCTCAGGCGTTGTATCGGAACTGCGGCTACGGCGATACCGACGTCCCGCGTAAGCGCGTTCGAGGAACGATCCTCATTCGTACAGGGCCGATCGAGGTCGACGACACGCTGCTCACATGGGAGAAGCCCCTCGCCTCGCGGCAAGCGACGCGCCGAGGGTGCAGCGAATGATCTCTTCCGGGGAGCGTCGCGAGGACTTCGCTGCACTGGACACGGCTCGACAGCTCGTCGGCGATCTCGGCGACCGACTTCCGATCGGCGTTCTTCACTTTGGCGCCGAAGAGGTCGCGCCCCTCGATGTCGCCGAGATCTGCGGGTCGTCGGGAGCGCCCCAGATCGCCGCCCCCTCCTCCTTCTCCGCGCCTCGCGTTCCTGACGCCGCGCTGAGCGTGCGGAGCGCGGTCAGCGGGGCGAGTCGTCGGCGGAGGCCGGCTCCGCCGGCCGGGAGCCGACGACGATCAGGGACGCGAGGTGGGCGGAACCAGACATTGCGCAAACCACATCGCTCTCGCGGCCGATCCGATCGATGTGGCGTAGCGCGGCGTCCCAGGCGCTCGGCCTTGCCTCGTGGCGCTACAGGAGCGTGCACAGCTCCGCGTGGTACAGGCCCGTCAGCCGTCGCCACGTTCACGCGCCACGACTGGATTCCACTTGAGAGAGCGGCGGGCCGGAGCTGGAGTCGCGTGGCCGCGCGCTAGGGTTTTGGCAGGTGATGGACGCGACCGAGTTCAAACGCACGAGCCAAGCCATATGGGAGGCGATGGCGCCGGGATGGGACGACCGCCACGCCTTCTTCGAGGAGACGGCGCGGCCCGTGACGGAGCGGATGCTCGAGCGGCTCGCACCGGCGCGCGGCGAGGTGATCCTCGACCTTGCGGCGGGCACGGGCGTCGTCGGCTTCGCCGCCGCCGCGCTCGTCGGATCAAGCGGCCGCGTGATCTCCAGCGACTTCTCCGAGGCGATGGTCGAGGTGACGGAGCGCCACGCGGACGAGCTCGGTCTCGAGAACGTCGAGTGCCGCGTGCTCGACGCGGAGCGGCTCGACCTCCCCGACGAGGCTGTCGACGGCGTCCTCTGCCGGTGGGGATACATGCTGATGGCGGACCCTCCCGCGGCCTTCGCGGAGACGCGCCGGGTACTGCGCCGCGGCGGACGCCTCTCCTGCGCGGTCTTCGCGGGGCCAGAGCAGAACCCGTGGGCGGCGCTGCCGTCGCGCGTCCTCCAGGAGCGCGGACACATGCCGCCGCTGGAGGCGGGTGCTCCGGGGATCCTCGCGCTCGCCGACCGCGACCGCCTCCGCCGGCTCTTCGCGGAAGCCGGCTTCTCGGACCCGCAGATCGAGGAGGTCGCGTTCACGTGGTACTTCCGTGACGTGGACGACTACTGGGAGTTCCTGACCAGGGCGGCCGGGGCGATCGCGCTCGTCCTTGGCCGGGTCGATGACGACGAGCTGCGGCACGTCCGCGAGCAGATCGCCGAAAGGGTGGCGTCATTCGTCGGCGCTGGCGGGATCAAGCTCCCGGCCGTGTCGCTCGTAGCGTCGGCGTCCTAGCTCGTCTCCGATCCCCTTAAGGGACGGAGGATTGCGCGTGCGGCATGCTCGGACAGATCGGGGCGAGCCAGAAAGCCCAAGGCGCTCCTACGGCTGCTGATCGAGGAACTGCGCGTCAACGGCCGTCGGGAGATCCTCCCGACGTACCGTGTCATCACGCCCGCGGTTTGCGCAATGTCCGAAAAGTGGGCCGGGCCGGGATCGAACCTGCGACCTTGGGATTAAAAGTGGATGCAGGTGTTCGCGTGCTCTCGGGCCAGCTCGCAACGCGGCATCGCTAGCCCGAGACAGCTCGGGTGAGGTGGGCCGCCTTCGAGGCTTCATGTTGACCCTGCGTTGACCCACGCCGTTGTTCCGGTGACCCTCCCCGGGCCGCCGCGGCTTCGGCCTAGGTGGCCACGTAGCCGACCCACGTGTCATCGACGTCGACGAAGACCGGCACTCCGCCTTCGTAGACGATGGCGTTCGCCGAGGCGATAAACGAGAGCGGAGTCGTCACAACCTCGTCCCTGAGCGTGTCGGGGCGCCGTATGTCGCGGCAGTTGTCGAGCGGCACGGCCGGACTGCACCTGTGTATGAAGCTCGCGGAGATCTCGCCGGGTGGGTCTCGCGTTCGGGCCGATGATCGAGCAGTTCGAGCGGGCACTTGCGGCCAGACCGGATTACCTCGAGCACAAGCTCCTCTTCGGTCTCGTCGACGTACGGCGCCGACAGGCAAATCGACTCAGTCACCGTCGAACCAATCACGGCCTCGCATGCTGGCGCATCTCTCGCCGAGACGATTGCCTCCACGAAGGTGCCGTTGCCTTGACTCTCGCAGTCTTCGGGAGAAGGATGCCCACGACCGAGCTGACGAAGACAGCTTCGACGGAGAGGGACTGCAACGCTCAGGATTCGGGTCACATCCCTCCCGGCTCGCTTCTGGTTGCGTGCCTTCGTTCTCGGGGTGCTAGGGGCGTCTGCGGCGATCGCGTGCTCTCCTTCTGGCTCGAGACGCGCGACCAGCCCTTTGCCTCCAGGGCTTCCCTCGTCCGCGAGCGCGAAGGCCATCGCGATCGCCGCCGGTTACGGCCACACGTGCGCGCTCACAAGCACAGGCGCGGTCAAGTGCTGGGGCCGGAACAGGTCCGGCCAGCTCGGGGACGGAACGACGACCAACCGCCACGTCCCGGTCGCCGTCTCCGGCCTTGCCAGCGGCGTCCAGGCAATCGCCGCCGGCACCTACCACACCTGCGCGCTCACAAGCACAGGCGCGGTCAAATGCTGGGGGAAGAACAACTCCGGCCAGCTCGGGGACGGGACGACAACCGATCGCCACGCGCCGGTCGACGTTGTTGGCCTTGTCAGCGGGGTGACCGCGATCGCGGCCGGCTACTTCCATACCTGCGCGCTTACAAGCGCAGGCGCGGCCAAATGCTGGGGCTACAACCGCTACGGCCAGCTCGGGGACGGGACGACAACCGACCGCCACGCCGCAGTTGACGTCCCTGGCCTTGCCAGCGACGTGACCGCGATCACCGCGGGCGGGGGCCACAGCTGCGCGCTCGGGAGCACAGGCGCGGTCAGGTGCTGGGGCAGCAACTATTTCGGTGAGCTCGGGGCCGGGACGACAACCCGCCGTCTGACCTCTGCAGCCGTCTCCGGCCTTGCCGGCGGCGTTGCTGCGATCGCAGCCGGTGGTGAGGCCCACGGCTGCGCGCTCACGAGCGCAGGCGCGGTCAAGTGCTGGGGCTTCAATGGCTATGGCCAGCTCGGGGATGGGACGACAACCGACCGCCACGTCCCGGTCGACGTCTCCGGCCTTGCAGCCGGCGTCCAGATGATCGCCGCCGGCGGCTACGGCCACACCTGCGCCCTCACGAGCGAAGGCCTAGTCAGATGCTGGGGGCGGAACAGCTCCGGCCAGCTCGGAGACGGGACGACGACCGAGCGCCACATGCCGGACGGGGTCATTAGCTTCGGGGGGTCGCCGACAGCCTCGCACCGCCGGGCTGGTTCAAAATACGTTCAACTGCAGCATCATCCTTGATGGGCCGGGCAGGATTCGAACCTGCGACCTTGGGATTAAAAGTCCCCTGCTCTACCAACTGAGCTACCGGCCCGCGCGCACAGTGTTGCAACGCGCGGACCGGTTGGCGGGGCGCTTTACCGGGCTGCGAGGCCCGCGGCGCCGGCCGGGATCGCCGCCGAGGCGACCTGGGTCAGGCTGCCGTCGCTCCCGATCCTGTAGCCGACGAGGAGGTGCTGGCCGTCGGCGACGTCGTAGAGGAACTGGTCGTTGTTCGAGATGGCCGCGTCCAGCGGATGGCTGCCGGCTCCGATCGACGTCGTGCCTGCGAGGCTCAGCGCGCCGCTCGGGTCGACTGCGAACGTCGAGATCGACCCGCTGCCGGCGTTCGCCGTGAAGGCATAGCGGCCGTTCTTCGACGCGATGAGCCAGCACGCGGCGCCCTGACCCGTCAGCACCGGACCGGAGATCGGGCTCACGCCCGTGGCGGAGACGTCGTACGAGGTCGCCGCGCTGTTGCCCGGTCCGGCGTTCGCGTCGGACACGAGCAGGTGGCCCTTGTTGTCGAAGTCGAAGCCGAACGGCGTGTTCCCCGTCGACGGCGTCGAGTGCGCGGGACCCGCGATGCCGCCGGTGCCGACCGCGAACGTGTCGATCGTGCTCGTCGCCTTGTTCGTGACGACGAGCGTGTCGCCGGACGGTGTGAAGCTGATTTGCGCCGGACCGAGGCCCGCGAGCGACTGAGTCGACCCGGCGAGCGGCGAGAGGCCGTCACTGTCGAGCGTGAAACCGCTGATCGACTGCGAGCCGGCGTTGACGACGTACACGAGCTGCTTGCTCACCGCGACGCTGATCGGCGTCGCGCCGCCGGACGAAACGGCGTTCAGCAGCGTCAGTCCGTCCCCGTCCACCGCGAACGCGCTCACGGTGCTGTTCCCAGCGTTGACCGCGAGGAGATACCGGCCGTCGTCGCTCAGGACGACCGAGCCTTGCGAGCCGAGCGGTGCGCCGCTACCGGTGCCGCCCGTCGAGTACGCGCCCGCCGCGCTCAGACTGCCGTCCGACGCGCGGTCGTACACGAGCACGGAGTTCGCAATCGCGTTGGACAGCGTGTACACGGCGCCGACGGGCGCATTCGAGCCGCCGGCGGCGGTGGCCGCCGTTGCGGCGAGCGTGAACAGGACCGCCACGACGGCGGTCGTGATGAACCGCTTCATTGAAAGAACCTCCCTCACTTCGCACGGAGCGGATCTCCCTGCGCTCGGGAGTACTGACACGAGACGCGAGCGTTCGTTACACGTGGGCTAGCGCCACTCCGCAGCCTCGGCCTGCAGGTCGAGCAGCTCGGGCTCAGCGGTCGGCGCAAGGTGCTCGCGGCGGAGGCGGAAGAGGATCGCCGTCCAGAGCACCGCGACGACCGCGGCCGCGATCACGACCGCGCCGGCGGCGCCGGTTGCGCCGTACGCCGCACCGAGCACGAGCAGCGTCGGAATCAGCACCAGGATCTCGACGCTCTGCGTCCAGATCCGCAGACCCGGCTTGCCGATCGCGACGGGGAACCACTTGATCCAGCCCCAGATCACGGCCAGCGCGGCGGCGAGCAGGATCAGCCGCGTTGCGTCGACAGCGCCGGGATACTGCTTCGGGAACACCCAGTGCACGACGCGGGGCGCGAGCCACCAGAGCGGCGCCACGAGCACGAGCATCGCCGCCGTGGTGCCGAGGATGTAGCGGCGCAGCAGCCTGTACATCGCGTGGATGTTCCCTCGCTCGAACTGACTCGTCTGCTCGGCGATCAACACCAGGCGGAGCGGAGCGGAGAGCGATGCAAACGCCGTCTGCGGGGACTGCGCGGCGCGGAAGTACCCGACCTGGACCGGGCTCGCGACGAGCCCCAGCAGCGGAAAGGCGAGCGTCCCTCGCAGAGGGCTGATCAGCGAGCCGACGCTCGACTGCACGACGAAGCTGCGGAACTCGCGCCCGTCCTCTGCGAGCGGCTCGCTCCCCACACGCGGGGTTCGTCTGTACGCCACGAACGCTGCGATGCAGATCGCGACCGTTGCGACGACCTGTGCGAGCGCGAGCCCCACGACGGCCCCGGTGAGCCCGACCGCGGCGCCGCCCGCGAGGCCGGCGAGGCGCAGCAGCATAGAAAGAAGGAGAAAGAGCGCCCGAACGTCGTAGCGGTGCTGCACGATCAGCATCGAGGCCGCGACGCCCTCCGGTGACTGGACGAGCGGGATCACCGCGGCCACCGCGAGCGGCAGGGCGATTCCTTCCGCGTCCTGGAAGAGGCCCGACGCGAAGGGCACGACGAGCAGCACACCCGCCGCGCCGATCACTCCGCCGGCGAGCTTCAGCAGCAGGCCGACCTCGAAGATGCGCCTGAATCTTCCCCACAGCGCGCGTGCCTCGTAGCGCGTTCCGAACTTGATCAGCGCTTCGTCGACGGTCACGTCGCCGATCAGCTGAAAGACCGACGTCGTACCGGTCACGATCGCAAGCAGGCCGAACGCGTGGGCGCCGAGCTCGCGGGCGGCGATCACGGTGCCGAGAACGCCGACGGCAGCCGAGACGTAGACGCCCGCCGCCGTCACCGACCGGCGCCACATCGCCGTCGAGCGCATCGACAGAATCTAGGCCATCTAGTCTCAGCGCGTGACACGCGCCGCGTTCGTCTTCCCGAACCCGAGGGCTGCACTGGCCGCGGAGGTTGCGGCGGGACTGGCCCCCGACTCGACGCTGCTCGGCCAGAATCACCTCGCCGAGCACGGAGTGGACGGCCGGCTCGTGGATCTCGGTGCGCTCGATCCGGACCAGCCCAGCGGGCGCATCCTCTGGCACGCGCGGGAGCTCGCGCTGCCGTGGCGCCTGCGCGGCTTCGACGTCGCGTTCACGCCGCTCGTCAATCTCTTTCCGGTGGCTGCGCGCGTCCGCCGGCGCCCGCGCATCGTCACGATCGAGTACGGGCACGCCCTGATCTACGAACGAAGCGGCGCCGCGCGCCGGTCGTTGATCCGCGCCGCGCTCCGCTCGGCGGCTCGGGTCATCTGCCTCGGCCGTTGGCAGCATGAGCATGCCGTCGAGCGGATCGGGCTCGATCGCGAGCGAGTCGTGACCCTGCCCGTCCCGATCGACGAGCGCTTCTTCTCGCCGCAGCCGTACGCCTCGAGCGAGCCGTTCGTCCTCACGGTCGGGAAGGACGACGCGCGCGACTTCGCGACCTTCGGTGCCGCGGTCGACGGTCTCGACGCGCAGGTCCAGGTCGTGGCGCCGCCGCGAATCCTGCGCAACGTCTCGCTTCCGGCGAACGCGCGCGCCGGCGTCGTGTCTCACGTCGAGTTGCGCAATCTGTATGCCCGCGCCGCAGCGGTGATCGTGCCGCAGCGCCGCGACGGTCATCTCTACGGATCGGAAGGCGCCGGAATCACCGCCGTGCTCGAGGGCGCGGCATCGGCGCGGCCGCTCGTCGTCAGCGAGCGCGCGCTGCTGCGCGACTACGTGACGGACGGCGAGAACGCACTCGTGGTCCCCGCCGAGGATCCGGCTGCGCTGCGTGCCGCGATCGAACGCGTGCTCGGCGACGCCGCGCTGGGTGAGCGGCTCGGCGCGGCCGGACGCGCGCGGGTGGAGCGGACACACACGACGCGCGGGTTCGCCTCGCTGCTCGCGCCGATCCTCGAAGACGCAGACGCCGGGCGCTGAGCCCGGCGTCTCGCCGTCCTGGTCGGATCTAGCGGTGCTTCTTCTTCGCCGCGGGCACGTGCGCGCGCGTGATGTTCTTCGTAGGCGCCGAGATTCCCGTGCCGCCTCCGGGATCCGCCGGCGCTGCGCGATCTCCCGCGCCTGGGTTCACCGCACCACCGCCGCCACCGGGGTCGACGTTCACAGCACCAGCGCCGCCGCCCGGGTCCACATTCACAGCACCAGCCCCGCCGCCCGGATCGACGTTCACAGCACCAGCCCCGCCGCCCGGATCCACATTCACAGCACCGGCGCCGCCGCCCGGATCCACGTTCACCGCACCGGCGCCGCCGCCGGGATCCACGTTGACCGCCGGAGCTGCCTGTGCGCCTCCGCCTGGGTCGACGGGCATCGCCGAGGCGCTTCCCGCGAACATCGCTGCCGATGCCGCGCCGGTTGCGAGCGCCTCCTTGAGCAGATGGCCCTCCACGTCGTCTTCCCCTTCCTCGAGCGGAGTCTCAGTGGGCTCGAGCTCGGACATCTCGTTTGCCTCCTTTGTGGGCCCTACGCCACCTAGACGGACGCAGATCTCTCAATCTTCCTGCGTCGACCGGCACAAGTCGAGCTGCGCGCGGGCCAGGAGCCCGGCGCCGATCACCCCGGCCTCGCGCCCGAGGCGTGCCCGGGCCAGCTCGGCGCGCTCGCCGAGAGGCGCCAGCGCCTCTCGACGCAGCACGGGCCTGGCAGCCTCGAACAGCAATTCTCCTGCGGCCGCGAAACCGCCTCCGACGACGATCAGCTCGACCCCGAGCGCGTTTGCCAGCGACGCGGCGCCGAGGCCGAGGGCTTGACCGAGCTGCTCGAGAATTGCGAGTGCTTGCGCGTCGCCCCGCCGGCCTCGGCGGACGAGCTCCCGGGCATCGGCATCCGGGCCGAACGCGGCCCGCGCTCGTGCGTCGGCAGCCCGGCCCGAGCAGATCGATTCGAGGTAGACGCGCCCACCGGCACGCTCGAGCACGAGATGGCCGATCTCGAGCGGCGCCCGAAGCAGTTGGCCGCCGGTCACGGCTCCGCCGCCCATCCCTGTGCCGAGCGTGATCATCGCCAAGTCCCGCCGCGGGCCGAGCGCCCATTCCGCATACGCAGCGGCCCCCGCGTCGTTCTCGACCACCACCGGGATCCCGAGCGCCGCCTCGAGCTCGTCGCGGAGCCGGACCTCGCGCAGCGGCAGGTTGACGGCGCCGGCGACAAGACCATCTGCGTCGACCAGTCCCGGGACACCGACGCCCACGGCTTCTGCCTGGGGAGCGATCGCGCGTACCGCGTCGATGATCGCCTCGACCGCGTGAGCGGCCGATTCCGTCGGCGTCGCCCACTCACGGCTGCTCTCCAGCTCGCCCCGCGGGCCGACCGTCGCGGCCAGGATCTTCGTCCCGCCCACGTCGACGCCCAGCACGTCCACGAGCCCAGCCTACGGCAAGTGGTCTTGGCCACTCGGGTCAAGCGTGGTTGAATGGAGGCGCGTGACCAAGCAAAGCGAGATCCGGGACCGCGTGCTCGATCTGATCGAGCGGCTGGACGTCGGCAGCGCGATCCCCTCCGAACGGAAGCTGAGCACCGATCTCGGCGTTTCGCGCCTGACCGTCCGCGCCGCACTCGACGACCTCGTCCGCGAGGGATTCCTCGTCCGCCGGCACGGGAGCGGGACGTTCGTCAGCGAGCCGAAGATCGCGCAGCAACTGACGCTCACGTCGTTCAGCGAGGACATGCGGCGGCGCGGGATGGCCCCGGGCAGCCGCACGCTCGAGCTTCAGACCGTCAGCGCCGGGGCGGCACTCGGGCGCGCCCTGAACGTCTCTCCCAACGCGCGTGTCATGCAGATCGTGCGCCTTCGCCTGGCGGACGCGGAGCCGATCTCGGTCGAGACGCTGCACGTGCCGGCCGTACTCGTCCCAGGGCTGACGCGCGCGCAGCTCGAGGACTCGTCCTTCTACGAGCTCATGGAACGAACCTATGGGATCGTGATCGTCGCCGGGATGCAGACGATCGAGGCCACTGTCACGAACGAGGAGGAGTCGCGCCTGCTCGCGGTCCCTCCCCACTCGCCAGCCCTCCTGTTCGAGCGGACGAGCCGCACCGCAGAGGACGAGATCGTCGAGTACGTGCGGTCGATCTACCGGGGCGATCGCTACAGGCTCGTCACCGAGCTGTCGCTGCCGCGGGTCTCCCGGGCCCGATCGGCGCCGGAAGGAAACGGGCGCCCGTGAGCGCGGGCGACGAGCTCGGCCGACTCGCCACCGAGGCGCACCGGCCCGAGCTCGGCGACCTCGACCTGCGCTCGACCGGCGAGCTCGTGGCGCTGATGAACGAAGCGGACTCGACGGTCGCAGCCGCGGTTGCCGGCTCGGCGGCCGAGCTCGCCGGCGCAATCGACGCGATCGCTGCTCGGCTGCGACTGGGCGGCCGGCTCATCTACGTCGGAGCCGGAACCTCGGGCAGGATCGCCGCCCTCGACGCGGAGGAGGTCGGCCCGACCTTCTCGGTTCCGGCCGGGCAGGTCGTTGCACTCACCACGGTCGCCGACGCCGCGGAGGACGACGCCGTTGCGGGCAGCACGGCCGTCTCGAGCGCCGACGTCGAGGAGCGCGACGCCGTCGTGGCCGTGAGCGCGAGCGGGCGGACGCCGTACACCCTCGCCGCCGTCCTCGAAGCGCGTTCCCGCGGCGCGCTGACCGTCGCCGTTGTTTGCGTGGCGGACTCGGAACTCGCCCGCGCCTGCGAGCAGGTCGTCACCGCCGAGGTCGGCCCCGAGCTCGTCGCCGGCTCGACGCGGCTGAAGGCGGGCACGGCGCAGAAGCTGATCCTGAACACGATCTCCACCGTGACGATGGTCCGGCTCGGAAAGACCTACGGGAACCTGATGGTCGACGTCCGCGCCGGCAACGAGAAGCTGCGGGCGCGGGCTCGGCGCGCCGTCGAGCTGGTTACCCGGGCCGACCCGGAGGCGGTCGATGCGGCGCTCGCGGATGCGGACGGGGTCGCCAAGGTTGCGATCGTCTCGCTGCTGCTCGGCGTCGGCGCAGATGAGGCCCGAACGCGGCTGGAGAACGCCGGCGGGACCCTCCGCGGCGCCCTGGCATCGTGAGGTTGGTACGTACCAACCAAGTGGTCTTGACAAGTTGTTCTGGTTGTGCCAGGCTCTCGCCGTGGTCGGTGGTCTGTACCAATTGACGCCCAAGCGGTCGAACCGGCCACCTCGCCGCGGGCGTCGGATTCCCGAGGAGTTCGCATGAGATACCTCACCGCGGCAGCCCTCGCTCTGGCACTTGCGATCGCAGCGCCTACAGCGAGCGGCCGCACGTACGCCGCCGACGCGCCGACGGCCAAGGCCGCGACGACGATCACGGTCTGGCTGATGACCGACGCCAACGGCTGGAAGGACGTCGTCGACGGAGCCACCGCAGCGTTCAAGGCGCAGCACTCCGGCGTCGACGTCAAGGTCGAGATCCAGACGTGGGGCGACCACCTCACGAAGTTCGATGCCGCGCTCGCGGGCAACAACGCTCCGGACGTGGTCGAGTTCGGCAACACCGAGATGTCGAAGTACATGGCGGCCGGTGCGCTGGCGAACCTCAACTCCTACCGGTCGAGCTTCCCGAACCAGAAGACCTGGCTCGGCGCGCTCACCGCGTCGGCGACGTACCGCGGAAACCTGTACGGCGTCCCGTACTACGCGGGTGCCCGCGGTGTGATCTACCGCAAGGACCTGTACGCAAAGGCGGGGATCAAGTCGGCGCCGAAGAGCCTCGACGAGTGGCAGAAGGACCTCGCGAAGCTGATGAAGGCGAACAAGGGCGACAGCAACTTCTCCGCGCTCTACTTCCCGGGCAAGTACTGGTACGCCGCGATGGCGTTCGTCTACGACTACGGCGGAGCGATCGCCCGGTTCAAGAACGGGAAATGGGTCGGCACGCTCAACTCGCCGCAGGCGATGCAGGGACTGACCCGGCTGAAGGCAATCGTCAAGGCCTCCTCGCGCGCGGACAAGACCGGCGACGAGGCGAAGCAGGACGCCGCGATGGCGCAGGGTCACATCGCATCGATCATCGCCAACGGCTGGGAATGGGGCGAGGTGACGAACGCGAAGACGGGCGACCCCGCACTGGACTCCGTGCTCGGCGCGTTCCCGGTCCCGAGCCACACGAAGGGCAAGGTCATGCCGACCTTCCTGGGCGGGTCTGATCTCGCTGTCCCGGTCACGAGCCAGAACAAGCAGCTCGCGGTCGACTGGCTCAAGGCCTACACCAGCACCAGCTCGATGCGTCAGCTCGCGAGTGGCGCAGGCGTGATCGCGAACACGACGACGCTGGCCACGGTCAACGCGTCGAAGCCGAAGCTGGCCCCGTTCGCCAAGGCGGCGAACCGGAGCTGGTTCGTCCCGACGGCGCCAAGCTGGGTGAACGTCGAGAATGCGAACACGATCCCGAACATGCTCGTCTCGATCTTCACCGGCCGGAAGAGCATCCCCGCGGCCACGAAGTCGGCGAGCGCACAGATCACGAGCATCCTCAACTCGTGAGTCGTGAGGCGGCCGGCACAGACCTGCTGACCGCCGTCAACGGAAGCGGTGTGGCGGCGCCTCTCGCGAGGCGCCGCCCCGCGTTCCGGGTCCGTCTCTCACGCGGCGCCGCGCCGTACGCGCTGCTCGCGCCGGCCGCGCTGGTGATCGTCGGCGTCCTCGGCTACCCGCTCTACCAGCTCGTCCACCTTTCCTTTCAGAAATACGGCCTGTTCGAGCTGATTCGCCACAAGGGCGTCTCGGTCGGAACCGCCAACTACGCGCACATTCTCCACGACGCCGAATTCTGGCGCGTGCTCGCGCGCACCATCGCGTTCGCCGCGGTCAACGTCTCGCTGACGATGGTCCTCGGCACGTTGATCGCGCTGCTGCTCGAGCGGCTCGGCAAGACGATGCGCGTATTGCTGACGACGGGGCTCGTGTGCGTCTGGGCGATGCCGGTCGTCGTCTCGGTCGCGGTCTTCCAGTGGATGGTCGACTACGAGTTCGGGGTCGTGAACTGGGTCCTGTCGAACGCGCACATCGTCGAGTACCACCATCACAACTGGTTCGACAACCCGCTGCAGGGCTTCGCGGTGATCACCGCGCTGATCGTCTGGGGTGCGATTCCGTTCGTCGCGATCACGATCTACGCGGGTCTTGCCCAGCTGCCGAGAGAGCTCGTCGAGGCGGCGGAGGTCGACGGCGCGAACCCGTGGCGCGTGTTCTGGAACATCACGCTGCCGATCCTGAAGCCGATCTTCATCATCCTGACAAGCCTCTCGATCATCTGGGACTTCCAGGTGTTCATCCAGGTCTGGCTGATGCTCAACTCGCGTCCCTCCGCCGACTACTACCTGATGAGCGTCTACTCCTTCGTCGAGTCGTTCAGGATCAGCGAGTACGGTCTCGGCGCGTCGATCGCAGTCGTGATGGTGGTGATCATGTTCAGCGTCACGTTCGTCTACGTGCGCGAGATGGTGAGGATCGGAGAGGTCGAATGAGCACCACCCTTCCGCCGCTTCCGATCAAGACGCTGTTGCGGCGGCGTCGCAGCCGCAAGCGCGTCGCGCAGCGCGCTGCGCTGAACATCGTCGGCCTGCTCGTGCTCGCGGTGATGCTCTTCCCCGTCTACTGGATGGTCGCGACGGCCTTCAAGCCCGGGAAGGACATCCTGACGCTGACGCCCCACTGGTTCCCGTTCCCGGCGACGCTGGCCAACTTCACCGACGCGGTCAACCGCGACTACTTCTGGAGCGACGTGAAGAACAGCCTGATCATCGTCGGCTCGGTCGTCGCGCTCTCGATCGTGCTCGCGTTCCTCGCCGCGCTTGCGCTCGCCAAGTTCCGCTTCTACGGGCGGCGCGCGTTCATCGTCCTGATCATCGCAGTGCAGATGGTGCCGCTGAACGCGTTGATCATCCCGCTCTACATCATGCTTGCGAAGGCGCACCAGGTGGACAAGCTGAGCGGTGTGATCGTCACCTACCTGACGTTCGTGCTGCCGTTCACCGTCTGGACGCTGCGCGGCTTCATGCTGGGCGTGCCGCGCGAGCTCGAGGAAGCGGCGATGGTCGACGGCTGCACCCGCTTCGGAGCGTTCATGCGCATTCTGCTTCCGCTCGTCGCGCCGGGGCTCGTCGCCACGTCGATCTTCGCCTTCGTGCAGGCTTGGAACGAGTACCTGATCGCGTATGTGCTTCTGAACTCTCCCGAGAAACAGACCCTGACCGTCTGGCTCGCGTCGTTCACGACGGTGAAGGGGACGGAATGGGGGCCGTTGATGGCGGGCGCTACGCTCACCGCGCTGCCGGTGATCGTCTTCTTCCTCTTCGTCCAACGACGGGTTGCGTTCGGCCTGACGGCCGGGGCCGTGCGCGGATGAGCGTGGAACGGCTGGCGCTCGGCGTTCTCTTGCCCGGCTTCCGTGGCAGATCGGCACCCGAATGGGTTCGGCGCGCCGTCGAAGACGGTCTGGGAGGCGTCGTCCTGTTCGGCGACAACATGCCCTTCGCCGGCGGGCTCGACCGCGTTCTCGTCGCGACCGACGAGGAGGGCGGCGACGTCTCGCGCCTGCGGACGCTGTATCCGGGCAACCTCGCGCTCGGCGAGATCGACGACGTCGAGCTCACGGAAGAGGTCGCCGCAGAGATTGCGCACGCGTGCGCGGCAGCGGGCGTGAATCTGAACTTCGCGCCTGTCGCCGACGTGAACGTCGACGCGGACAACGCTGCGATCGGCGTGCGGTCGTTCGGCGCCGATGCTTCACTCGTCGCGCGGCACACCGCCGCCTACGTCCGCGGGACGCAGCGCTCGGGGGTGGCCGCGTGCGCGAAGCACTTTCCGGGACACGGACACACGAGCGAGGATTCACACCGCGAGCTGCCGACGCTCACGATCGACCTCGACGAGCCCCTGCTGCCGTTCCGCGCCGCGATCGACGCCGGCGTCGCCGCGATCATGACGGCGCACATTCGCGTGCCGGCGCTCGACGACGCACCCGCGACGCTCAGCCGTACCGTGCTGGAGGACCTGCTGCGCGGCGAGCTCGGCTTCGGAGGGCTGATCGTCACGGACGCGCTGGAGATGGGCGCGATCAGCAACACGTACGGCCTCGAGGACGCCGCCGTGCGCGCGCTCGCCGCCGGCGTCGACGCGCTCTGCCTCGGCTACTACCCGGGCGACGCCGAGGTGCGCTCGATCGCCGCGTCGATCGTCCATGCCGTGGTCCGCGGAGAACTCTCCGAGCAGCGGCTCCAGGAAGCGAACGCGCGCGTGGCCCGAGTCACCGCGAGCTTCCCGTCAAGTAGTACCGCGTTTCAAGACGACGGAGCCTTGGGGCGGCAGGCGGCCGAGCGCGCTCTCCGCGTCGAGGGCGACCCATCCCTCGCGGGGCCTCCGTTCGTGATCGAGTTCCATCCCGAGCCGCTCGTCGCCGCAGGCGCGTCGAGCTTCGGATTCGGCGACGCGCTGCGCGAGAGCGCAGCGGTGGCCGACGTCGTGCGCGCCGAGCGGGGCAACTCTGCCCTCGATCCCCCCGAGGTCCCGCTCGTGCTCGTCCTCCGCGATGCGCATCGCCACGAATGGCAGCGCACCGCAGCCGACGAGCTCCTGGCGCGCCGCCCGGACGCGGTGGTCGTCGAGACGGGTCTTCCCGTCTGGCGGCCGCCGCGCGCCGCGGCTTACGTCGCGACCTACGGCGGAGGTCGCGTCAACCTCGAAGCTGCTGCCGCTGCGGTCTCGCCGGCGCGCGAGCCGGTCGCGGCCAAGGAGGCGTAGTGGCGCGGATCGAGCTCGAACGCGTGACGAAGATCTACGACGACGGAACCGTCGCCGTGAACGATCTCTCGCTCGACATCGGCGACGGAGAGCTGATCGTCCTCGTCGGCCCGTCCGGATGCGGCAAGACGTCGGCGCTGCGCATGGTCGCCGGGCTCGAGGAGATCTCCGCGGGCGACGTGCGCATCGGCGACCGCGTCGTCAACGACCTGCCGCCGCGCGAGCGCGACATCGCCATGGTCTTCCAGAACTACGCGCTCTACCCGCACATGACGGTCTTCCAGAACATCGCCTTCGGGCTGCGCATGCGCAAGGTGTCGAAGGACGATCAGCGCCGGCGGGTCGAGGAGGCGGCGAAGCTGCTCGGGCTCGCCGAGCTCCTCGACAAGCGCCCCCGTGCGCTCTCCGGCGGACAACGGCAGCGCGTGGCGATGGGGCGCGCGATCGTCCGTGACCCACAGGCCTTTCTGATGGACGAGCCGCTCTCGAACCTCGACGCGAAGCTGCGCGTGCAGATGCGCGCCGAGATCAGCCGGATCCAGCAGGAGCTGCGCGTCACGACGCTGTATGTCACGCACGACCAGGTCGAGGCGATGACGATGGGCGACCGTGTCGCGGTGCTGCGGCGGGGCGAGCTGCAGCAGGTGGACGCGCCGCAGCGCCTGTACGAGGAGCCGGCGAACCTCTTCGTCGCCAGCTTCATCGGCTCACCCGCGATGAACCTGCTCGAGGCGGACGTCGACGGCGGAAACGTGCGCGTCGGCGAGACACAGCTCCGGGCCGACGCGCCGCCGTTGCGCGCGTACCAAGGACGCCGGCTGGCGGTCGGCATGCGCCCGGAGCATCTGCGCGTGGCCGCCGGCGGGCTGCGCGGCACTGTCCTGCTCGCCGAGGCCCTCGGCTCGGAGCTGCTCGTGCACGTCGACGTCCCGGCGACGCCTGTGACGACGCACGACGTCGTCGAAGCCGCAATCGAGGACGAGGATTCCGCCGCGTTCCTGCAGCGCGACGGACGGCGCGCCACGATCGTCGCCCGGCTCGATCCCGCCACGCCGGCCCGGCCCGGCGACGCGATCGAGCTCGTGCCGGACGCGCAACGCCTCCACTTCTTCGATCTCGAGACCTCGCGCCGGATCGCGACCGGCGCCTCGTCGTCGCAGCCGGTCGCGGTCGCCTGATCAGAGAACGTCGGCGCCGCGCACGAGCACGCGCTCGATCGCGAGCCCGTCGTCGATCACCACGATGTCCGCGGGCGTGCCCGGTGCGAGCGTGGCCAGTTCCGGACGGCCGGCTGTGCGAGCGGGCACCGAGGATGCGGCCGCAAGCGCCGCGGCGAGCGGCGCGCCGAGCCGGACGAGGTTCTGCACCGCTTCGATCATCGTGACGGTGCTGCCTGCGAGGACGCCGTCCGCGCGTCGCGCGACGCCGTTCTCGACCGCGACCTGAACGCCGCCGAGCGTATAGCTGCCGTCTCCGGAGCGGGCCGCCGCAACTGCGTCGGTCACCAGCGCGACGCGGCCGCCGGCCGCCTGCCAGATCAGCCGCACGGTGTCGTCGGCGAGATGCACGCCGTCGAGAATCACTTGGACGACGACCTCGTGCGAAGCGAGCGCAGCCCCCGCCAGCCCCGGCTCCCGGGGAGCGAGCGGGCGCATCGCGTTGAAAAGGTGCGTGACTGTCCGCGCACCGTGCGCGAACGCGTGACGCGCTTCATCGGCGGTCGCGTTCGAATGGCCGCAGGAGACCGTCACCCCGCGTGCGCGCAGGAAGTCGACCAGCTCGAGCGCGCCGGGCAGCTCGGGGGCGAGCGTGACGTGCGTCACCGGCCCGGCGTCGAGCAGCCGCTCGAGCAGCGCCGCATCCGGGTCGCGGCGCGACTCCGCGGGATGGCTCCCAAGGCGCTCGGGCGCGATGAACGGCCCCTCGAGATGCGCACCGAGGATTCGCGGCCCGTCCCCGTCGCGCGGCACCTCCCGTAGCGCCGCCGTCAACTCGTCCTCGGGCGACGTGATGAACGTCGGCTGGTAGGCGGTGACACCCGTCGCAAGCAGCGCCTCGCCTGCCCGTCCGTAGGCTCCGTTGTCCGCGGCGAGGAAGTCGACGCCGCCGAAGCCGTTCACCTGCAGGTCGACGAAGCCGGGCGCCGCGATCCCACGGCCTGAGCGGCCGTTGAGACCGACCGCGACGACCCGGCCGTCGTCGATCTCGACGTCGCCGGGGACGAAGGCACCGTCCAGGAGGGCCGATCCGACGCCGAGCTTCACCAGAGGATCAAACCACATTCGGGGCGAGTGGTCAATGCCACTTTGGCGAGATACCCGAAGAGGACTTGCGAGCGGATACCAAGTTGAAACACTTCTGGTATTGACCACTCCTCCCTGTGCTGCTTTACTTCAGGTGTGGCGTGGCTCGAAGAGGAGTTGCTCGAGCAACCTGGGGCGCTGAGACGGTTCCTCGACCGCCGCAGCGACTTCGTCCGCAGCTTCGCCCCGGACGTCCTCCGCGACGGGGACGTGCGCTACCTGGTGATCGCGTCCCGGGGCAGTTCCTCGAACGCGGCCCGGTACGCGCAGTATCTCCTCGGCGGGGCCAACCGCCTGCCGATCGCCTTCGCCGCACCGTCTCTGTACACCCTTTACGACGCGTCGCCGCGACTGGACGGTGCATTTGCCGTCGGCATCTCCCAGTCCGGGCGCTCGCCGGACGTGACCGCGGTGATCGAGGAAGCGCGCCGGCAGGGACGGCCGACGCTCGCCATCACCAACGACGAGGAGTCGCCGCTTGCGCAGGCAGCCGAGCTCGTCCTGCCCCTCGAAGCCGGAGACGAGCGCGCGGTCGCAGCGACGAAGACCTATCTGAACTCTCTCGCGGCGGTCGCGCTGCTCTCGGCCACGCTCGCGGGTGACGACATCCGCCTCGCGCAGCTGCAACGGATCCCGGGTCAGGTCGAAGAGCAGCTGGCCCGCTCGCTTTCGGACACAACTCTCGTCGACCGTTACAGGACCGCCCGCGGCGCAACCGTGGTCGCCCGGGGTCTGAACTACGGCACGGCCTTCGAGATCGCGTTGAAGATCCGCGAGCTGTCCGGCCTGCTCGTCGAGGCCTACTCTCCGGCCGACCTCCTGCATGGGCCGATCGCGGGCATCGCGCCAGGTTGGCCCGTTCTGGTCGTGGCACCCAGCGGGCCGTCGCTCGAGAGCGTCGCCGAGATCGTCGGGCGCGTACGCGCCCGCGGCGCGCGCGTGCTCGCAATCAGCGACGACCCCGCGCTGCTGCGTCAGGTCGACACGCCCCTGCCGCTCGTCTCGGGCGTCCCGGAGTGGCTCAGCCCGCTCGTCGCCGCGATTCCGGGTCAGGTGGCTGCGTTGCGGCTCGCAGCCCTACGCGGCCTCGACGTCGACCGGCCGGCCGGACTGACGAAGGTCACGCTGACGCGTTAGCCGGCGATCGTCCCGCGCACCTCGCCGATCCCTCCAGCGCGCAGCACGACCTCGTCGCCGTCCTGGAGAAACGGGCCCTCGTTCCAGGTCAGCTCGATCAGGCTACCGCGCTCGTGCTCGCCGGGCCCGGAGATCGTGCCGCTCGCGAGCAGGTCGCCGGTCCGCAGCGTCGCCCCGTTCGACGTCAGGTGGGCGACGTGCTGTGCGATGTTCCAGTACAGGTGCTTCGCGTTCGTGCGCGAGATCACCTTGCCGTTCAGCTCGACCTCGAGCGGGATGTCGTAGGTGAACGGGTCGATGCGGAGGTAGTCGAGCGGCGGCGGCTCCTGCGGCGCTCCCGGGACGCGCGCCAGCTCGTCCAGGGTGACGACCCAGGGCGAGATCGACGTCGCGAAGCTCTTGCCGAGGAAGGGGCCGAGCGGCTGGTACTCCCAGGCCTGGATATCGCGCGCGCTCCAGTCGTTGACGAGCACGACGCCGAAGACGTGCTCGAGCGCGCGCTCGACGGGCACAGGCCCGGCGGCGGGCCTGCCGATCACGAAGCCGAGCTCGAGCTCGATGTCGAGCTTCTGCGAGGGGCCGAAGTCGCCGGGACCGCGCTGTCCGTCCGGACGGCGGATCTCGGTGCCGCTGACGACGACGGTGCCGGCGCGCCCGTGGTAGCCGACGGGGAGGTGCCGCCAGTTCGGCAGCAGCGCCTCCGCGTCGGGGCGGAACATCTTCCCCATGTTCGTCGCGTGTTCCAGCGACGAATAGAAGTCGACGTAGTCCGCGACCTCGAAGGGCAGGTGCCACTGGACTTCGGACACGGGTACTTCCCCGACACGTCCCAGGGACAATCCCTTGGACATGACCGGATTCAACGTGTCGCCGGGGCCGAAGTCCGTGACGACGTCGCCGTCCACGCTGCCGATGCGCCGCTCACCGCCTCCGCGCGAGAAGATCCCGAGCTTCAAAGGATCCCCAGCGCACGCAGCTCTCCGACCGGCTCGGCAAAGGAGCACGAGCCGATCGAATGGAACAGCTCGCGGCGCACCCGCGCACACTCTTCGGCGGCCGCGCTGCGGCCGTTCGCGCGGAACGAGACCGCGTCCAGCTCGATGTCGCGCGTCTCCAGCATGTCCTCTTCGTCGCCGAAGACGCACGCAGCGAGGACATTCAGGAAGCCGTGCTCGCCGTTCGTCGGCAGCGCGTGATGGAGGCCCGCCGTCGCTTTGAATAGACGGCTCTCCGCCCGCCGCGCACGGATGAACTCTGCGACCTCGACTACCGAGGGCACGCGTGCTCCGCCGCAACGGAGCTTCGTCTCGCCCTCCACGAAGACCAGTTCGTCCTGGCGCTCCTCGGCTCCGTCGACGACCGCCAGTGGCTCAGAGCCACAAACTTCGACCTGCCCGGAACGGACGACGAAGCGGTTCACCAACCAAGAGTCCTGCGAGGCACGGATCCGCTCCCACTCGGCAAGGGCGTCCGCCAACGGCAGCTCCGCGGGCGGGAACGTTCCGGCGTAGTCCCACAGCCGCTCGAGGAGGGCGATCCGCGCACTGGAGCCGTTCACGTGCTGCTGACGGTACCGTCGTTTCGATGTTCACCGCCGCCGAACGTGACGCGGTCCGCACGTGGCTGGTCTCGGAGGCGCACGCGGACGAGCGAATCGTCGCGGCTGCGATCACGGGCTCGTTCGCCGCGGACGCGCAGGACGAATGGTCGGACGTCGACATCTTCTTCGGAGTGGCCGATGGAACCGACCGCGCCGCCGTCGTCGAGGACTGGGCGAAGCTCCTGGATCGCGAGTTCCGCGTGGTCCACCACTGGGATCTCGTGTCGCCCGCGACGACCTACCGTGTCTTCCTCCTGCCGAGCGGCCTCGAGGTCGACATCGGCTTCACATCGCAGTCGGAGTTCGCGGCGCTGGGGCCACACTTCCGCGCTGTCTTCGGGGAGCACGCGCGACGCGAGCCGCAGACGCCGCAAACGCGCGACGAGATCGGGCTCGGCTGGCACCACGTCTTCCATGCGCGCACGTGCATCGAGCGCGGCAAGCCGCGCGAAGCGGAGTGGCTGATCAACGGCATCCGGGACCACGTCGTCACGCTGGCCTGCGTACGGCTGGGGCTTCCGGCGTATTTCGCACGCGGCGCGGATCAGCTGCCGGCGAAGCTGCGGGCTGCGCTCGAGCCCGCCCGCGTGCACTCCCTCGACGCAGACGAGCTGCGCCGCGCGCTGGCAGCCGCGACCGAGGCGCTCCTCGCCGAAGTCCGCGAGCACGACGCGGAGCTGGCGAAGCGACTCGAGCCGCTGCTCAGAAATGCGACGTGACGCGCTTCACGGGCCGCCGGCCGAACGGGGCATGGGCCGAAATGCAGCGTACGCTCTGCGCATGAGCAACTTGAATGATCCAAGCGAAACGACGGCCGACGGGATCCGCGCGGTCAGAATCCCTGAGCGCGCCCGCGCCGAGCACCTTGGCGCGAGCCTGTACGAGGTCAAGCCCGGCGAGGAGATGGTCTTCCACTACCACGTCCAGCGCGAGGAACTGCTTATCGTCCTCGAGGGTCGCCTCAGCCTCCGCAGCGCCGCAGGCTGGGAGGAGCTGCCTGAAGGCGAGGTCGTTGCTTTTCCCCGCGGTGAGCGTGGCGCGCACGGATACCGCAACGACGGTGACGAGCCGGTACGGGTGCTGATGATCAGCGAGATGGACGGCCGAAACATCAGCGTGTATCCCGACACCAACCAGATCGGAGTCTCCGACACCGGGCAGCGTGCCGAGCGGCGCTTCGGCGCCCTATTCAACGTCGCTGACGCTGTCGCCGACTACGGCGACAAGGCGACGATTGTGCCGCCGGCGCCGGGGTCGCGCCAGATGAGCGGGAGCTAGCGGCGTTCGGCGGGAGACCGCTGAGCTTCGGCGAGACGCTGGCTCGGACTAGAAGTGCGACGTGACGCCGGCGGGATCCTCGTCGGCGGTGCCGACCGGCGTCGGCTCCTCGTACCAGGAATGCCAGTACTTGCCGTCGTCCAGCTTCTTCGCGAGCTTCGTCAGCCGCAAGGGATGGAACGTGTCGCACATCACCGCGAGCTCGTGTGTCTCTGTCATGCCGATCGACTTCTCCGCCAGCCCCGGCGCCGGCCCGTGCGGAATCCCCGACGGGTGCAGCGTCACCGAGCCGATCTCGATCCCCTTGCGGGAGGAGAAGTTCCCGTCGACGTAATAGATCATCTCCTCGCTGTTCAGGTTCGAGTGGTGATACGGGATCGGAATCGACATCGGGTCGAAGTCGAGCTTGCGCGGACAGAAGGAGCAGATGACGAAGTTCTGCCCCTGAAAGGTCTGGTGCGACGGCGGCGGCATGTGGATCCGCCCCGTGATCGGCTCGAAGTCGTGGATCGAGAACGTCCACGGATAGACGTAGCCGTCCCAGCCCACCACGTCGAACGGGTGGTAGTCGAGGACGTACGTCTGATAGCCGCCGCGCACGCGCACGCGCACGCGGAACTCGCCGCGCTCGCGGTGCGTCTGCAGCTCGGCCGGCGGATGGAAGTCGCGGTGGTAATACGGCGCGTGCTCCATCAACTGGCCGTACTGATTGCGATAGCGCCGCGGGATCTCGATCAGCCCTGGTGACTCGAACACCAGGTAGCGCTGGTCGTTGTCCAATGGGACAACACGGTACGTCGTCCCGCGCGGGATCACGACGTAGTCGCCGGGCTTGTACGCGAGGTCGCCGAAGATCGACTCGATCGTTCCCGAGCCTTCGTGGACGAAGATCACCTCGTCGCCCTCGCCGTTCCGGAAGAAGCCGTCCATAGCCTCCGTCGGACGGCAGAGGGAGATCTCGACGTCGTTGTTCCACATGAGCAGCTGCCGGCCGGTGACTGCGTCGCCCTCGGGCTTGATCCCCCAAGTCGACATGTGGTGCGGTGCGTGCTCGTCCGGCACCCACTCGTTGCGCTCGATCGGTTCGAAGCCGCCGAGCTCTTTCACGCGGCACGGCGACGTGAGGTGGTAGAGGATCGACTCGTTGCCCGAGAAGCCCTCGAGGCCCATCACCTCTTCGGTCAGCAGCGTCCCGTTGTCGCGGAACTGCACGTGGCGCTTGCGCGGGACCTCGCCGAGCTTCACGTAGAACGGCACGGTCGAATCCTAGCCCCGTAGCACTCGTTCGAGGTTCTCGAGCGTCCGCGTGGAAAACCGGCGTCGCCTACGGCGCGGTCTTGGCGTGGCGGCGCCGGTAACGGGTGGTCTTGAGCCGATTGCCGCACAGCTCCATCGAACACCATGTCGCGGAGCGGTTCTTCGATTCGTCGTAGAACACCCAGTGGCAGTTCCGGCAACCCTTGAGCCGCTGCCACGAGCCGTCGTGCATCGTGTCGTGGATGATCGCGAACAGCTGGGCAAGGAAGGCGTCCAGGCCGCGCTCGACCGGGACGAGGGTTCCCTCGTCGAAGGAGACGCGGAGCGGCGAACGCTTCGCCTCGCGCTCCAGCGACACGCGGGCAGCGTCGTCCAGGTCGCCGAGCAGGAACTTGTGCAGCGCCGAGCGCACGCGGTGGATGCGCACCAGGGCTTCGCCGTTGACACGTGCCTGGAAGCCGCGCTCGCCCAGCCAGGAACGGGCCTCGGCCGGGGTTCCCAGCCACTCGCGGCCGTGCTCGTGATCCTTCGTATTCAGGAACAGCTGCACGAGGCGCAGCGGCTCGGGCGCGGCCTTCGGCAGGTCGTAGCGGGGCGGCAATCTCTTTGGCACCGGTAAAGAGATTTTACTAGTGTTTCAGTCCTTGGACAGGCTGCGCAGGCTCGGATACCCGCTCCGGCTCGCGCGCGTCCGCCTCGCGCACAGGCTCGAACGGGTCGCGCTCGTCGCGCTCGGCATCGCTGCAGGCGCCGCGATGCTGGCGGCGACGCTCGGCGGGTCGCTGATCGCCGAGGATCGGAACCTCGAGCGGGCGACGGGTCGGATCGCGCCGGCAGACCGGGCGGTCCGCGCGCTCTGGTTCGGCATTCCGGCCCAGGATGTGCCGCGGCGACGGCTCGACCGCTGGGCGACGGACGCTCTGCGGCCGTTCGGCGAGCCGGTGCGCTCGATGGTCTACCGCGAGACGTCCGTCGACGGCGTGTTGTTCGACCTCGCAGCGGTCGACGGCGCGTCCCGCTTCGTGCAACTCCGTTCCGGGCGGCTCCCCCGCACCTGCACGCCGCGACGGTGCGAGGTCGTGCAGCTCGCGGGCGCGGGGCCGTTGCCGAAGGGGCTCAACCTCGTGCGCGTCGGCCGCGGGCGGCTCGTCTCCGCGCTGCCGTTCGGGAACGTGCTGACGCGCGAGACTGCGAACGCGCTCATCCGTGCCGCCGTGTCGTACCACACTCCGCCGACGCCGCCGTTCCTGCTCGCGGAGGGCGCCGCCAAGACGGCGGAGCTGCCCGTGCTCGACTTCCAGTACCGCAGCCTCGCCTGGGTCGCCCCGCTCGACCCGGGGCGGGTGCACCCGTGGAGCGCCGGCTCCTTCGCCGGTGCCGTCGAGCAAGCCCGCGGCGAGCTGGGCGTGCACAGCGCGCAGTTCGACGTCGACGCGCCGACGGCAGCGGTTGCCGCCGCGCTCGACCACAGCCGCGTCGCCGGGCGGAGACTGCTGCTCGTCGGCGGCGAGGCGGCAGCGCTGCTGCTCGCGTTCACCTTGCTCGCAGCGACGCGGTTGCGCCGGGACACGAAAGCAGCCTGGCGCCGCCTGACCTGGTTCGGCGCCCGCCGCTGGCAGCTCGTCGCCTTGACGACGGTCGAGTCCGCGCTCGTCGCCCTCGCCGGTGCGGCCGCCGGCTGGGGCGTTGGCTCCGCTGTGGCGGCGTTCGCCGCGCGGCGTGCGGCGTCGGACGCCGGCGCCGTGCTCGCGCACGGGCCGCTGGGCGGAAGCGGCCTGCTCGCCGCCTTCGGGATCGCGCTGGCCGCGACGCTCGTCCTCGTTGCCGCCCTCAGGATCCGCGCCCTCCAGTTGGGCGGCCTGGCGTTGACCCCGATCGACGCGCTCGCGCTCGGCGCACTCGCCGCGGTCGCAATCGGGTTCTCGCGCGGATCCGCCGACGCCGCCTCGTTCGTCGAGGGCGGCGGCACCGGAACGTTCCTGCTCCTCGCCCCCGCGCTGATCGCCTTCGTGGCCGCCGTGGCAGCCGCGCGCCTGCTCGCACCGGCGCTCCGCCTCACCGAGCGGCGACTCCGCGGCGCACCTGTGCCCACGCGTCTCGCGGCGCTGTCGCTGGCACGCAGCCCCGGACATGCCGCAGTCGCAGTCGCATTCGTCGTCGTCAGCCTCGGCTTCGCGGTCTTCGCCCAGTCGTATCGCGCCACGCTGTCCACCGGACAGCGTGAGCAGGCGGACTTCGAGGCGCCTGTCGACGCGATCGCCCGCGAAGATCTGACGAAGCTCGTCCCCGTCCTCGACGCCGCCCCGCTCGCCGCATACCGCCGGATCGGAACCGCGTCGCAAGTGCTCCGCCTGTCCGGCGGCTTCCCGGGGGTGCGCCGGCCGTTCACGCTGCTCGGCGTGCAACCCTCCGAGCTCCCGCACCTGCGCGGCGCGGCGCTCGGGAAATACGCGCGGCGCCTCTCGTTCGACGCTCCCCTGCGGGGCGTGCCGGTCTCGTCCCGCACGCTGACGCTCCGCCTCAGGCTCCGCGGAGATCCGATCACGGTCGCCGCGGAGGTCGCCCTGAAGCGCGGCGGCTTCGCTCATCTCCCGCTCGGCGTTGCCTCGTCCGGGACTTCGACGCTTCGGGCAACACTGCCGCGCGACGCGACGCTGGTGTCCGGCCTTACCTTCGGCGTCACCGACTCGGGGCTGCACGGGTCGGCGAACGCCGGCCTCGGCGCGCAGCCAATCGATACGGGCACGCTCGAGCTCCTCTCGCCGGGCTTCCGCGAATGGACGGGCGTGAACGGAATCACGGCGATGCGCTCAGGCTTCCGCTACGTCGTCGCGCCCGGCACCACTGCGCGGATCCGCGCGCGGCAGCCGACCGACGACCATCCCGTGCCGGTGCTCGCGACGCCGGACGTCGCCGCGCAGGCCGGCGCCGACGGGAGGCTCGCCGTCGCCGTCGAGGGCCAGCCCCTCGTCGTGCGCGTCGTCGCGACGATTCCGCGCTTTCCGACCGCAAGCGGTGACGCAGTCGTCGGGGACGACGTCGCGCTCGCGACCGCGCTCGACGCCGCCGCACCCGGCTCCGCGCGACCGAACGAGGTCTGGCTGCGCGACGCAGACCTTCCCGCGCTTCGGCGTCCGCCGTTCGATGCGCTCGCAGTCACGACGCATGAGGCGGTCGCAGCGCGCCTGCACAGCGATCCCCTGTCGCGCGGGGTGCTGCTCGTCCTGGCCGGCGCGGCGCTCGTCGCGCTTGCGCTTGCGCTGGTCGGGCTCGCACTCGGTCTCGTCGCCGACCTTCGCGACGAGCAGGGCGAGCTCTTCGATCTGGAAAGCCAAGGGGCGGCGCCGGCCACGCTGCGCTCGCACCTGCGGCTCCGCGTCGCCGCCGTCGGGGTCGCCGGAGCACTCGGTGGGCTGCTACTCGGACTCGTACTCGCGGCGCTCGTCGTCGACCTCGTCACGCTCGCGGCGGACGCGGCACAGCCCGAGCCGCCGCTGCACCTCGTGCTCGGCTGGCCGGTCGGGCTGGTCGGGCTCACCCTGCTGGTCGTCCTCGGCGCGCTGCTCGCGGTCACGCTCACCCGACGCGCGTTCGGCGCGCAAGCCGCGGGACGCTGGACGGAGGTCGGCACGTGATCGAGGTTCGTGACGTTTTCCGGATCTACAACACGCCGGAAGGGGATGCGGCGGCGCTACAAGGACTGTCGCTGAACGTGCCCGACGGCGAGCTGCTCGTCGTGCTCGGTCCGAGCGGCTCGGGCAAGTCGACGCTGCTCCGGCTGCTCGCCGGGCTCGATCGGCCGTCCGCCGGCACGGTGCGCGTGTTCGGAGAGGACGTCGGAAAGCTCGCCGGCCGCGCGCTCGGCGCCTGGCGCGCACGCACGCTCGGCTATGCGGACCAGCATTACGTGCGCGCGCTCGTCCCCGAGCTGACGGCACGGGAGCTCGTCGGGCTCGAGCTCGCGCTGCGCGGTACGCCGAGCCGTGCGCGGCTCGCGCGCGCGGACGAGCTGCTCGAGCGCGTCGGGCTCACGCACAAGCGCGACGCGCGACCGTCCGAGCTCTCCGGCGGCGAGCAGCAGCGCGTCGCCCTGTGCGCCGCACTCGCCCATGCGCCGCGGCTCTTCTTGGCGGACGAGCCGACCGGCGAGCTCGACCATGCAAATGCACAGCGCGTCTACGACGCGATCGCCGACCTCGCGCGCGCGTCTCGCTGCACCACCGTGATCGTCTCGCACGATCCGGAGTCGGCCTCGATCGCGGACCGGGTCGTCCGCATCCGCGACGGGCGCGTGAGCGAAGAATGGGCGCGGGAGTCCGGCGGCGCGGACGCGATCGTCGTCGGACGCGGCGGCTGGCTACGACTGCCCGAGGAGCTGCTCCTGCGCGCCGGGATCCAGTCGCGCGCGGCGGCGAGGCTGGAGAACGGCGAGGTCGTCGTCTCGTCGACCGGAGCTCGTGGCTCAGAGCCACAACCTTCGGAGGGGCCGCGCCTCGCCATCGCGCCCCGGTCGGGGCGCGTCGTCGCGGAGGTCCGGGCGCTCACGCGCACGTACGGCACGGGCGCGACCGCAGTCTCTCCGCTCGACGGCCTGGACGCGCAGTTCGTCTCCGGCCGGCTGACGGTCGTCACGGGCCCGTCCGGCTCCGGAAAGACGACGCTTCTCCACCTGCTCGCCGGTCTCGACCTACCGACCGCCGGCGAGGTCCGCGTCGCCGGTGCGCGCGTCGATGAGCTCGATCGTGCGCGGCGCGCGGAGCTCCGCGCGCGCGAGATCGGCTTCGTCGGGCAGCAACCCGGCCTCGTGCACTTCCTCTCGGCGCGCGAGAACGTCGAGCTCGCACTTGCGATCCGCGGCACCGAAGGTGACACCGACGCGGTGCTCGCAGCCGTCGGGCTCGAGGAGCGCTCCGCACAGCGCCTCGAGCGTCTCTCCCAGGGAGAGCGGGCGCGCGTGGCGATCGCGCGGGCGCTTGCATCGCGTCCGGCGCTGCTGCTGATCGACGAGCCGACGTCGCGGCTCGACCAGGCCAACGCGGTCGCCGTCGCGGCGCTTCTCGCCCAGCTCGCCCGCGAGCAGGACACGGCCGTCGTCTGCGCGACGCACGACCACCTCGTGATCGAGCAGGCGGACGAGGAAGTGGCGCTCGCCGCGGCGCGCCACATCGAGCAGGTGGCGATGTCCTCGCGTTCCTGACGCCCCGCTGGGCGCGCGATCGCTGGAGAGACAGTGCGAGACGTAGGCGAGCGTGCGGTCAGCGGGGCGAGCCGTCGTCGGAGGCCGGCTCCGCCGGACTCGGGCGACGGCGGTCAGGGGCGCGAGGCGCTACGGGTTAACGGCGCTGAAAAAGGTGAGCCTCGACGTCGTCGTCGGGCTCTTCGGGCTCGGCGTCGGAGGCGTGTGCCTCGACGTCCTCGGGCTCCTCGCGCTCGGCGTCCTCGTGCTCGGGCTCGCTCATGTCCACCGGACGCGCCGCGCCGTCCCCGTCTTCCCTACTCGCCGCACTCGACAGGGCCGTTCGCGTTCTTCTGCGGCAACCGCGATAGGAAGTCGGACAGGCGCTCCAGCTCCTCCTCGTCGAAACGCTCGCCGAACAACATCCGCACGCTGGCGACATGGCTCTTCGCCGCGGACTCGAGGCGCTTCGCACCCTTGTCGGTCAGCTTGGCGTAGACCACACGCGCATCCGTCTCACAGGACGCCTTGCTGACGAGCCCGCTCCGCTCGAGTCCGTCGAGCAGCCTCGTGATCCCCGACGGCGTCAGCAGGACTTGCTCCGCGAGATCGACGCGACGCAGCATCTTGTGCTCGGCGCGTGAGAGGTGGAGCAGCACCTCGTAGTCGTTGATCGTCAGCCCGTGCTCGGCGACCAGCTCGCGGTCGAGCTGGCGCGTGATCGCCGCGTGGGCCCGCACGAAGCCGACCCATGCCTGCAACTCGAGGCTTCGCCTGGAAACCTGTGTCGTCATGAAATCCTTTGGCCCGAAATTGTTGACCGCTCAAGTATAGCGGAACCGTGTCAGGAGTTTACGACGCCTGTCCCCTGGAGCGAAATCGCGCTTTTGGGGCAATTCGCCCAAGGTAGCCTTTCTCGATGGCGGCGGAGCACGGAATTGAGGCGCAGAGGCTCGTCCGGGAGTTCAAGAACGTCCACGCCGTCCAGGGAATCGACCTCCAGGTGGCGCCCGGCGAGATCTACGGCTTTCTCGGACCGAACGGCGCCGGGAAGTCGACGACCGTGCACATGCTGACGACGCTCCTCCCACCGACATCGGGAGCGGCACGGGTTGCCGGCTTCGACGTGGTGCGTGAAGGTCCCAAGGTCCGCGCCGCGATCGGGGCCGCACTCCAGGAAGCGGCGCTCGACCCCTGGCTCACGGGCCGCGAGCACGTCCGCCTGCAGAGCGCGCTCCACGGGATCCGCGGCAAGGAACGGGCGGAGCGCGGCGATGAGCTGCTCACGCGGGTCGGCCTCTCCCACGCCGCGGACCGGAAGGTGCAGACCTATTCCGGTGGGATGAAACGGCGCCTCGACCTGGCCCTGGCGCTCGTGCACCGTCCGACGATCCTCTTCCTCGACGAGCCGACGACGGGACTCGACCCCCAGTCGCGGAGCGCGCTGTGGCTCGAGGTAGCGCGCCTCGCACGCGAAGACGGCGTCACGGTCTTTCTCACCACGCAGTACCTCGAGGAGGCGGACGTCCTCGCGAACCGCGTCGGGATCATCGATCAGGGGCGGATCGTCGCGGAGGGGACGCCGGACGAGCTGAAGGCGCAGATCGGTCGCCCGACCGTCGAGGCGGCGCCGACCGAGCCGGCCGAGCTCGGCGCGTTGGCCGCAGTGCTGGAGCGGTTCGGTGAGCAGACCGAGGCGGCGCCCGGAGCGGTCGCGGTGCGTCTGGACGGCAAGGGCGACCTCGCCGACGTCGTGCGCTCGCTCGACGCAGAGGGCGTGAAGGTGCAGAACCTGCAGCTGCACGCTCCATCGCTGGACGACGTCTTCCTCGCAAAGACCGGTCACCGGCTCGAAGGCGACGAGCAGGCCGGCGCGTGACGACAGCGAGCGAGGTCGGCCTGGTCGCGTGGCGGTCGATTCGACGCACGGTGCGCCAGCCGGCGAACGCCATCGTGCTCGTCTTTCCGCTGATGCTGATGGCGGTCAACTCGAACGGGCTCGAGGCCGCGACACATCTCCCAGGTTTCCCGACCGACTCCTTCATCTCGTTCTTCCTGCCGTTCACGTTCATCCAGGGCGCGCTGTTCGCGGCGTCGACGGCGGGGACCGAGCTCGGGCGCGACATCGACACCGGCTTCCTGAACCGGCTCGCGCTCACGCCGCTGCGCGGGTCGGCGCTGCTCGCGGGCCAACTCGGCGGCGCACTCGCGCAAACCCTGCTCCAGGCGCTCGTCTACCTCGGCGTGGGGCTCGCGTTCGGCGTCCGCTTCGCGGCAGGTGTTCCGGGAATGGCGACGCTCGTGCTGCTCGCACTGTGCGTCGGGGCGGCGTTCGGGGCCGCCGGCATCTGGATCGCGCTGCGCACCGGCTCCGGCGAGGCCGTGCAGTCGCAGTTCCCGGTCCTCTTCTTCCTCCTCTTCATCTCGTCGATGAACCTGCCGAGGAATCTGATCGAGGTCGACTGGTTCCGCGACGCGGCAACGGTGAATCCAGTCTCCTACATGATCGAGGGAATGCGCTCACTCGTGATCGAGGGCTGGAACGCGCAGGCACTCGCCCTCGGCTTCGGGCTCACGCTCGCATTCGTGGCGGTCGCGATGACCGGGTCGACGTTCGCCCTGCGGAAGCGGATGACGCGCACGTGAGCCGCGGCTCGATGCTGTCGACTGCGCTGGCTCTGGCATGGCGTCAGCTGACGATCCTGCGCAAGAACCCGTCGTTGTTCATCCCGCCGATGCTGTTCCCGTTGATGAGCTTCACAGCCTTCGCCGGTGGGCTCTCACGCCTCAGGCACGTTCCGGGTTTCGACTTCCGCGGCGGCTACACGGCGTTCCAGTTCGTCTTCGTCCTTCTGCAATCCGCAGCGTTCGGCGGCGTCTTCACCGGCTTCGGGATCGCGCGGGACTTCGAGCGCGGCTTTGCGCGCCGGCTGCTGATTGCAGCGCAGCAACGGAGTGGGCTCATCCTGGGCTACGCGCTCGCTGCGCTCGCGCGCTGGAGCATCGTCGCGGTCATGCTCACCGTCGTCGCGCTGATCGCCCACATGCAGATCGGCGGCAGCGGCATCGACCTCTTCGGGCTGTATGCGCTCGCCGTCCTCGTCAACGTGATCGGGCTCCTCTGGGCCTGCGGCATCGCGATGAGGTTCCGGTCCGTGCAGGCGGGCCCGTTGATGCAGACGCCCATCTTCGCCGTCCTGTTCCTCGCCCCCGTCTACGTGCCGCTCGACCTGCTACAGGGGTGGATCCATGCAGCAGCGAAGCTCAACCCGGTGACGTATCTGCTCGCCGCAGGCCGCGGCTTCGTCTCGGGCGATCCGACCGACGTCGCGCTTGCCTTCACACTGCTTGCGGCGCTCGTGGTCGTGCTCTCGACGTGGGCCCTACGGGGGCTGAAGCGCGCGGAGCAAATCGTCTAGAGCCGACTCACCGATCTTTCTGTAGCCGGCAACGGACGGATGGTCGCCGTCGGCGTGGGCGTACTCGGCCTTCATACGCCCCGGCGCGTCGGGATCGTCGAGTGCCGACCAGAAGTCGAGCAGCGGCACGCGCTCACTTTGCGCCAGCTCCGCGATCAACTCGTTCAACCGCCGGATTCGCGCTTCGGCTGCATCGCCGCCGCCGTTCCAGGGCAGCACGTTCACCAGCACGACCTGCAGGCCGAGTTGCTTGCCCCGGCGAACCATCGTGCACAGGTTCTCGGCCGCCTGCTCGACCGGCCGTCCCTGCGCGATGTCATTGATTCCACCCTGGACGATCAGCGCGTCGGCGCCGGCGAGCGCGACGTCGAACCGATCGGCGATCTCGTCGGTGCGCTCGCCCCAGACGCCGGAGTTGCGGTACTCGAGAGCCGGATGCGCCGCCCATTCCTGCCACGTCGTCTCGCCGGGCGAACCTTCCGTGATCGAGTCGCCCAGGCAGGCGACTATCACGGGGGAACCCATGGTTCCCCCGTGCGCCCCCTCCTTCATGTGGTCGTCCTCGCGGGACCGCACCTGGGCTGCGCTCGGGCAAAGCCCGGCTCCGCCCGCGAGGGGAGAGCTGCACAGTTCAGGCGCGCTCGAAACTCCCACCAATGCGCCGAAGAAGGTCCGGGAACCGCTGCACTCCGTGGTCCGCGTATGCGCGCTCGAGAACCCCGCCTTCCTTCCTCAGCAGCGAAAAGAAGACCGCGCTCGAGCGCGTTATGCTGAGGCAAGCTCGCGCGCGAGCACCGACGCGGTGGCGCGGAGCGCGACGCGCGTTTCCTCGAGCGCCGGCTCGCGCGTCGTCAGACGCTGGAGCGCGAGACCGGGCAGGAGGAGCGGCTTCAGCGCCTTGCGGATCTGCACCGCGCGCCAGAGCTCCATCGTCACGGCCAGCGACACGGCAGTCACGGCGATCGGCGTCCACAGCTCGGGTGCGAGCGGCCAGGCCCGCTCCGAAATCCACGTGATCGGCAGCGCGAGTGCGGCGAAATTCGTGCCGCAGCGAGGCGAGAAACGCGATGGGCGTGCGCGGCCTTCCCACGTATCGATGAGCGAACGCTCCTCGACCGCGGCGATCGCACGATGCTCGGCGCCGTGCAGACGCAGCGTGCGGCCGCGGAGGAGCCAGGCCGCCAGGAGCAGCGTCGCGCCGAGGCCGACCGGGAGCCGCACTGCCTCGGGCAGGAACACGAGCCCGAATGGGGCAAGCAAGACGACGAGCAGAAACGGACGCTCCTTCCGACCCGCGACGCCGCGGCGGCGCAAGAGCGGCGCCAGCGACAGTCCGAGCCTGAGCAGCCCGCGCGCCAGCGGAATCCGCTGGATCAGCGCGGGCAGCTTCGGCATCTCGCCCTCCCGCAAGCTTCCGTCGCGGCCGGCGAACGCCCAAAAGCGCTCGCTGACGATTACGACGCCGTCGGGGCGGGCCATGCCGCCGAGACGGGGCAGCGCAGCCGCCGCATCAGCGCGCTGCAGAAGATCGAGAGCGGCCCCCACGCCCCCCAGTATCGCCATAGAGAAGGCCGCCCGAAATGGTTCGGGCGGCCTATTTCTGCGGTTACTCGGTCCTAGTTACCAGGCGCCGCGCGAGAAAAAGCCGAGCAGCGCGAGCACGAGCACGACGATCAGGATGATCCAGAGAATGCTCAAAACGAAGCCTCCTTCGAGTGTCTCCTCGGGTTGCTCTCCGGGTCTTCCCTCATAAAACGGGCGACGGACGGCTTCGGTTACGCCGGAAAGGGGGCACGGGATCGTACTGCGGCCATACGACCCCGGCCCACGCACTCCTAGATGCCGTTGCCGGCCATTTCTTTCGCCCGATTTGTCCCTAGGTGCTGGAACAGGAAGCCGCCCAGCAGGAGAACCGCGCCGACCGCCAGGAAGGAGACAGCACGGGTCATCGAGCTCAGCCGGGCCAGGTCGTAGAGGAAGAGCTTCGCGAAGCTGACCCCGAAGAGGACGAAGCCGCTGAGCCGCAGTGAGGAGGACTGCCGCCGCAGGCCCAGATAGAGGAGCGCCAGGGCGAGTGTGCCCCAGAGCGCGCTGACGGCCGTGTGCCCACTCTGGAACGCGGCCGTGACACTGTCGGGCCCGAGCCAGACGGCGAGCTCGAGGATGCCCAGCGAGCTCCCGTAGAGCCCGACCGCGCCGGCCAGCCAGAACGCTGCGGCCCGCCAAGACGGCTGGCTCCGGTCGAGCTCCCGGTCGATGTCGTCGTGTGCCGCTGCGCGGACGGCAAATGCGGCGGCGGCAAGTGAGGCGAGGGCGAGCGCGACGGCCACGACCGCGGGGACGCCGCTGCCCGGATGCTCGCTCGCACGCAGCAAGTCCGCCGGCGAAGCGTTCTCGCCGAGCGCAACCGCGAGTGCGAGGACCGCGTAGGCGATCCCGCCGAGCTGGAAGCGACGTTCACGCGTCGCATGTGCAAGCCACGGCAGGGCCGCAGCCGTGGCCGCCCAAGCCAGGGTCCGCGCCTGGCCGTGCAGCACGAGCGCATCGCCAACGGCCGCGAGCGCGAGCGAGGTCGCCCAAGCCGTGGTCGTGAACGTCCGGTGCTCGAGGCGGAAGAACGCAGCGGCGACTGCCGCCGCGAGGCCCGCGAGCCCGAGGAGCGCGACTCCCTCGGCACGTCCGTCGAGGAGTCCCGCCGCGCAGGCAACGCCGAAGGCGAACGCGGCGGGCAGGCCCAGCGCCGCCAAGCCGCGCCCCGATTCGAGCCCGACTGGAGTGCGCTCGAGCAGCAGGGCGATTGCGAGAGTCGCTGTGCCGACGATCGCGAAAGACCACGTCCAGACGCGCCCGTCGAGGTGCGTGTCAAAGCCCAGCGCCTTGAGGGCGACGATCTCGAGCCAGATCAGTCCTGCGACGAGCGCCGGCCGCAGCCGGAGCAGCACGCCGACCAGTGTCAGAGCAAGCGCGGCTGCGCTCCAGAGTGCCGTGACTGCGACGTGGCCGTTCGCGAAGGCATGCTCGACTCCGTCCCACGCGCCCTGCGCCGCAAGCAGCGTCGTCCGGCCGCCCGCGTCTGCGAGCAGCAGGCCGGCGAGAACGAGAAGGACCCCGCGAAGCCGTCCAGGGTGCTCGCGCAACGCCGTGACGATCCGCGCCGTGACGCGGAAGATGCCCTGCGACGCGCCGCCGCCGTCGGCGAAGCGCGCTTGATGTGTGACGACGAGAGCTGCCGCCGCGAGCGCAACCAGGCTCGGCACCCCTCCGGCCGGGTCGTCGAAGGGCCGGAAGAGACGGTCGAGCTGCGCCTCGGTCGCGAAGGCGTGGATCGCGGCGAGGCCGAGATAGCAGAGTGAGACGAGCTGGAAGCGGCGTTCGTGCAACATCCGGGCGAGGACGGCCAGTGCCGCGGCCTCTGCGGCCCACGTGTAGGTCAAACTGCCGTGGGAGAGCGCGTCGGCTAGACCAATCGCGCCGACGGCGAGTCCGACGATGCCGAGCAGCACACCGAGCTCGCGACGCGGGCGAAAGATCAGCGCCGCGAGCCCGGCATAGACGGCGGCGCCGGCCAGGAGCGAGAGACCCCGCTCGGCCTGCGGCTCGCCCTCGTAGATTGCGGCGAGCGACGCCCACGAGAACGCGACGCTGCCGAGAACGAACGCGGAAGTCGTTGCGCCGATGCGCGTTCCGCCGCGGACGAGCTGCCAGGAGATTCCCGTCGCCAGGTAGATCGCCCACACAGAAGCGGCCAGGATCAGGAGCGACGGCGATAGATCGTCCCAGAGGAACAAGCCCACCGACTCGGCCGCCGCGAGCGCAGACGCCGCGAAGAGCTGCGAGCGCCAACCGAGTGCGACGCCGACAACCGCGCAGGCAGCGAGCATGAGAGCCGTGAACGAGGTGCCGAGCGGTGTCGGGCCATCAGTATCTCCGAGCAGCAGCACAGGAACTGCCATCGCGCCGACCAGCCCGAGCGCGGCGATCGTCTCCGCCTTCCACTTCAGCGCGACCGCGATGCCAGCCGCGGCGATCGACGCTGCGAGCGCGAGTCCCAGCGGCTCGGGGATGATGTCGTAAAGACCGGTCGCCGCGAGCAGCGTGGCGTACGCGCCGGCGATTCCCGCGCCGACTGCGCCGAACGCGGCGTAGAGGCTGCCGTAGCGTCGCCGGATCTCGAAGCCGCCGCCGAAGGCTCCCGCTGACGCGAGCGCGCCGATCGCGACCCGCGCACCGGGGCCGACCCAGCCGCGGTTCACGGCGAGTGCGAACAGGAACACGATCCCGAGTGCCGTGACTCCACCGCCGGCCCAGGCCAAGGACTTGGCCCCGAACAGTGCAGAGAGATCGAGCTCGCGCCTGACGCGCACCGCTCGTTCGGGCGCCGGCTGAGGGCGCGGCGGCGGAGCCGCGGGCGCAGACCGCGGCGGGCTCGAGGGGGATGTGTGGACGGGCCGCCGGGCGAACATGACGGACGCGCGGATGTCCTCCACTTCGCGCTTCAGGGTATGCAGCTGCCGCTCGACGGCGTCGAGCCGGTCCAACACCTGCTCTGACATGACTACTCCTCGGTCGTGCCGGTGCGCGGGACGAGTTCGACGCGCAGGTCGCACTGGAGCGCGTCCCCGATCCTCAGCAGCGTGTCGATCCGCAGCGGGCGTCCGCCGCGCTCGAGCCGTGCGATCGAGGACTGCGTCGTTCCGACGAGGCGGGCGAGCTCATGCTGCGAGAGCCCGAGCTCCTGCCGCCGTGCCGAGACTTGCTCGGCGATCTGCGCGAAGAACCAGCCGTCCTGCGCTCCGGCGAGGTGACGCCGTAGCCGGTCGACCGATTCGGCCATGGCTTTCGGCTCCTCATGCTGGTATCGCATGTTTGATATAATAGCAGAACTGCTATGCACGTCAAGTTGCGATTCGCAGGCAGTTCGTTTCACCGGTACCTGGCACGTACCGGGTACGGCGAGCGTGCTCCTACGCCAGGAGGAGCCCGTTCCGGCCGAGTTCCCAGAGGACGGCCTTGATGTCCTCCGGCGTGTTGTACGCATGCGGCGAGACTCGAAGGTTCCCGTCCCGGGACGACGTGACGATTCCTTCCTTCGCCAGTTCAGCCACGAGCCGTTCCGCGTCGGTCGACTTGATGCAGACGAGCGCGCCGCGGCGGTTCGGGTCGCGCGGCGTCACGACCGTCCCGCCGAGCTCGTCGACGCCCTCGATCAGCAGCTCCGTCAGCTTGCGCACGTGCTTCTGCGTCGCGCCGATCCCGATCTCCTCCATCAGCTCGATCCCTGCGATCCCGGCGTAGATCGACGGGATCGGCGGCGTGCCCGACTGGAAGCGCCGGGCATTGTGCGCCGGCGAGTAGTCGTGGATGTCCATCGCGAAGATGTTCTCGTCGGCGAACCAGCCCGTCGCCGTCGGCCACGCCTGGTCCCAGAGCTCGCGACGGCAGTAGAAGAAGCCCAGCCCCGCGGAGCCGAGCAGATACTTGAGCGTGCCGCACGCGAGGAAGTCGACGCCCAGCGCGCGGACGTCGACCGGGAACGACCCGATCGACTGATATGCGTCGAGCAGGACGGGAACGTCGTGCTCGTGCGCGATCCGCACGACCGACTCGACGTCGAGCTTGGCGCCGTTGCGGTAACAGACGTGCGTGACCGAGACGAGCTTCGTCTCCTCGTCGATCACCGAGCGGAAGCTCTTCGGGTGGATCTGCCCCGACTCGTCCTCGCGCACGTGTACGACGCGCGCGCCGCGGGCCTCCTGCGCGTGCCAGATCTGCCCGATCGTGGGGAACTCCCAGTCGGTCAGCACGACCCTGTGCCGCGGGCCGGCGAAACGGAGGCCCGACGCGAGCGCCGCGACGCCTGCCGACAAGGACGTGGTCACCGCGACCTCATCCGGATCGGCGTTGATCAGCCGGGCGAAGGCGGCGCGCGCAGCTTCGGTCCGCTCGACCCAGTAGTCCCACGGCGCGCCTCTTTCGTCCCAGTCGCGCAGATACGCCTCGTATGCCGCGCGCACGTGATCGGAGAGCGCGCCCTGCGAGCAGGAGTTGACGTACACCTGCTTCTCGAAGATCGGGAACCTGTGCCGGCATTTCGCCGGCAGCCGATGCACGTCAACGGCCAAGGTACGCCTTCCTCAACTCCTCGTTCTGCAACAAATCCGCGGCCTTTCCCTCCAGGACGATCCGCCCGGTGGACAAAACGTAGCCCCGGTCCGCGATCGAGAGCGACACATTTGCGTTCTGCTCCACGACGAGGATCGCGACGCCCGCCTCGTGCACCTCCTTGATGATCTGGAACGAGCGCTCGACGAGGATCGGCGCCAGGCCCATCGACGGCTCGTCCATCAAGAGCAGCTTCGGACGCGACATCAGCGCCCGCCCCATCGCGACCATCTGCTGCTCCCCGCCGGAGAGCGTCCCCGCGAGCTGCGAGCGCCGCTCATGGAGCAGCGGGAACAGGGAGTAGACGCGCTCGAAGTCCTCCTTCGCGCCCCCGCCCTGCAGGTAGGCGCCCATCTCGAGATTCTCGAGCACGGTCATGGGGGCGAACAGCCGGCGGTTCTCCGGAACGATCGCGATACCGCGCGCGATGCGTGCGCTCGTCGACCACTCGGTGACGTCCTCGCCGTCGAAGACGACCTGGCCCCGGCGCGGGCGAACGATGCCGAGAATCGTCTTCAGCGTCGTCGACTTTCCGGAGGCGTTTCCGCCCAGCAAGCAGACGAGCTCCCCCGCGCCGATCTGCATGCTCGCGCCCTGCAGGATGTGGATCTGCCCGTAGTACGTATCGACGTTCTGAAGCTCGAGCATCATTTCGTCGCGGTCGCCTGCAACCCGAGGTATGCCTCGACGACGCGCGGATTGGTTGCGACGGCATCGAACGAGCCCTCCGCGATCTTCTCGCCGTGGTCGAGTGCGACGACCCGGTCGGAGATGCCTTCGACGACGTGCATGTCGTGTTCGATGACGAGGATCGTGTGTCCGGCTTCCTCCCGCAGCTTGCCGATCAGCTCGGTGATCTCTTGCGTCTCGGCCGGATTCATGCCGGCGGCCGGCTCGTCGAGCAACAGGATCCGCGGTTTCAGCGCGGTCGCCCGCGCGATCTCGAGCCGGCGCCGGTTCGCGTACGACAGCGAGTACGCCGGCTGGTTCCAGCGATAGCCCATCAACCGGTCGCCGAAGAAGCCGAGCCGCTCCTCCGCGAGCTGCTCGATCTCGCGCTCCTCGCGCCGCATCCCGGGCGTGCGCACGATCGAGCGCAGGACGCCGGATCGGGTGTGAGGGTAGGCGGCGGCCATGACGTTTTCCTTGACCGTCATGTTGAGGAACAACCGAAGCGTCTGAAACGTGCGCGCAACGCCGCGGCGCGCGATCACGTGCGGCGCGAGCCCGGCGATCGACCCCCCGTCGAGTTGGATGTCTCCTTCGTCGGGTCCGTAGACGCCGGTGACGAGGTTGAACAGCGTCGTCTTCCCGGCGCCGTTCGGGCCGATGACGCTGACGATCTCGCCTTCGTCGACGTGCAGCGACAGATCCTGAATGACCTGTAGGCCGCCGAACTGGAGCGACACGTTACGTAGCTCGAGCAGAGCCACTAGACAATCTCCACGCGTGACGTGCCGAGCAGTCCCTGCGGCCGCACGATCATCAGCGCGATCAGCAGCGCACCGAAGAGGATCAGGCGCGTCACGGACGGCTGGTCGACGAGAATGTTCTCCCAGACGAACGCCACCAGGTAGAGCGTGGGCACGAGCGCCGACGTGCGCCACCAGCCCCGCAGCCGCGTGAGGACGAGCACGGCCAGCACGAGCCCGACATAGGCGTACTCGGGCACCTTGCCCGGATGCGCGGGGATCACGACCCAGTGCTCGATTGCCCCCGTGAATCGCCCGCCCGAGATCGCTTCGCCCGACGTCGCGGAGTCGCTCACCGCACCGGCGACCCAGTGCACCACGAAGCCGAACACGACTGCACCGCCGAGCACCGCGGCCAGCCGCGTCCACGGCCGAACGCGCCACACGACCGCGGCGAGCACCGCCAGGTAGAAGAGGACCCGAGCCGTGCCGGGCGTCTCCGGTCGCAGGATCTCGTAGGACACGGTGATGACGACTGCGCCGAGAAGGACGCCGGTGAGCGAGCCCGTGCCGCCGAGGATGACGATCGCGTAGATCGTGATCAGCAGCGGGACGTCGAACGAACCCGATGCCACGCTTCCGGCCGAGGCCGCGTAGATGCATCCCGCGAGCCCGGCGATTGCGGCGCCGAACGCGAACGCGAGCAGCTTGAGCCGGTTCACCGGCATCCCCATCAGCTCCGCGGCAAGCGGGTCTTCGCGCAGCGCCTGCCACGCGCGACCGGTGCGCGAGCGCAAGAGCGACCACAGCCCGGCGAGCACGACGAAGAACACCGCGAGCGCGAACCAGTAATACCCGCGGTACGAGCGGATGTGCAGTCCGAAGAAGTTGAGCGGGTCGACATCCGGGATCCCGTTCGCACCCCCGGTGAGCCCGCGCGGGTTCGTCGTCCCGACGAAGAAGACGAACGCCTGGCCGAAGAAGAGGGTGACGATCGCGAGGTAGTCCCCGAGCAGCCGGCGGGACGGAAGCCCCAGCAGGAGCCCGACCAGCGCAGACGCGACGACGACGATCGGAATGGCGATCTCGCCCTGCACGTGCCAGTCGTAATGCGGCGAGGCGATGATCGCGTAGAGGTACGCACCGAAGCCGTAGAACGCGATGTAGCCGAGGTCCAGCAGCCCGGCGAAGCCAACCGTCACGTTCAGTCCAAGCCCGAGCAGCGCGTACAGCACGGCGAAGAGCCCGAACGTGTAGAGGTCGCCCGTGTTGAGCAGGAAGGGAACCGGAATCGTCAGCACGGCGAGGATGGCGAGCCGCGCGATCGGCGGCACGCGGTTGTACGTGGCCAGGAGCCGACGCTCACCGGCGGTGCGCCGCTCGTGCGTCGCAACCCACTCGTCGCGCCCGATCTGCGGGCTGTCGCGGGTGTCCGGACGCTCGGGGATGTTGGGAATCTCGGTCATGGGGCCCACTACACCTTCTGGATCGCGCGCGTCCCGAAGAGTCCGCTCGGGCGCACGAGCATGACGACGATCAGCATTCCGAACACGATCAGGTTCGCCCAGTTGCCGCTCACGTAGCCGGAGGCGAAGACTTCCGCGAGCCCGACCAGCAGGCCACCGATCATCGCGCCGGGGATCGAGCCGATCCCGCCGACGACGGCCGCCGTGAAGCCCTTGAGGCCGGCGAGAAATCCCATGAAGTGGAACACCTGGCTGAACACGATCCCGTACATCACTCCCGCGGCGCCGGCCAGTGCCGAGCCGATGAAAAACGTGGATGCGATCACGCGGTCGACGTCGATTCCCATCATCGCGGCGGCTTCACGGTCGTACGCCGTCGCCCTCATCGCTTTGCCGAGGCGTGTCCGGCCGACGAAGACCGCCAGCAGGAGCATCAGCACGAGGCCGCCGATCACGACGAGCAGGGTGGCACGCGACACCGGCACGCTCGTGAGCGAGAAGACGGTCTTGAACAACGGCCCCGGCAGCCCGAGCCCGGGATTCGCGGAGCCCAGGTTGTACGAGTCATAGGTGCGTACGCTCGCGCCGAAGATCAGTAGAGCGCTGTTCTGCAGGAAGAAGGACACGCCGAGCGCACTGATCAGCGGCGCGATCCGCGGCGCCTCGCGCAAGGGTCTGTACGCGAAGCGCTCGATGACGACTCCGAGCACGCCCGTGCCGAGCATCGCTCCGACCACCATCAGCGCGATGAGCACCCAGACCGAGATCGACAGCGACGCCGAGCCGCCGAACGCGGTCACGATCCCGTAACCGATGAAGGCGCCGATCATGTACACGTCGCCGTGCGCGAAATTCAGCAGCTTGAGGATGCCGTAGACCAGCGAGTAGCCGAGAGCGATCAACGCGTAGACGGCACCGAGCGTGACGCCGCCGACGAACAGCTGCCAGAACACGGGCCAGCCCTTGGCGGGGTCGTGGACCTCCTTTGCGAGCAGCGCGACGACGACGACGCCGATCAGCAGGAGCACTCCGTATCTCCGCAGGAACTCGAGCACGAGCGCGCCTAGGTTCCCACATGGCGAAGCGGCCCGCCACGGTGGGCGGGCCGCTTCGACTGACGTTCGCTCGAGCTAGCCGACGGGGTTGTACGCGCCGTTGGCGCTGATCCGGTAGATGCCGAACTTGCGCCTGACGATGTCGCCGTTCTTGTTGAACGAGATCGGGATGCCGAGCAGCGACGACTTCAGCTTCGTCTTCGCGAGCTGCGAGCGAACCTCCGCCCGCGTCGCCCGCTTGTCCTTGCAGGCGCGGATGACCGCGTCCGCGACGACGTGGACGGCCTCGTACGTCGGGGCTCCGAAGAACTCGGGCTTGCCGCCGTGGACGCGCTTGTACGCGGCCACGAGCGGGTTCTTCGCCGACACCGGGAAGAACGAGACCAGCGAGCCGGCGATCTTGAACGTGGTCGGGTCGAAGAGACCGTCCGAGCCGAACAGGGTCGCGGTCTTCCCCGCTTGGCGGAGCTGCTGGCCGAACGCCTGGGCGTCCGAGCTGAGCTGCCACGGGATGTAGACGATCTTGACGTCGCTGCCGATCTTCGCGATCTGACCCGCGAAGCTCGTGGTCTTCTGCGCGACCGAGTCACGCGTGACGTTGACGCCCGCAGCCTTCAGCTGGCTCTGCACCTCGTCGGCCAGACCCTGGGAGTACGCCTCCTGGTCGTCGATGATGTGCACGCGGTTCGCCTTCAGGACGTTGCGGATGTAGCTCGCAACGCTCGTGCCCTGATCGGCATCCGTCGGCACGACGCGGAAGAAGTAGCCCGCGCGCGAGCCGTCGGTGAGCGAGGTGCGCGTCGCCGAGCCGGAGACGAACGCGAGCCCGCCGGCCTTGTACGCCGAGGTCGAGTCCTGCACCTCCTGCGAGCCGGCCGGCCCGGCGACGCCGAGAATGGCGCTGTTCGAGCTGAGCGTGTTCGCAACCTTGATCGCCTCGGCGACGTTCGGCAGTTGCGTGTCGCCCTCGACGAGCCTCAGCTTCGGGCCCTTCTTGTGCGTCGCGTTCCAGCGGCTGGCGTAGAAGCGTCCCCACGATCGCTGCTGCGTCCCGATCGAAGCCGCAGCGCCCGTGAACGGGCCTGCCAAGCCGATGGAAAGCGTCTTGCCGCACGTGACCGCCGTCGTCTCGGCGGACTGCGGCGCTTTCGCTCCGTCGGTCGCCGCAGTACTGACGGCTGCCACGACCGCGGCAGTCACAGCCAGCGCCAGCAAGGCGAAGCCTGCCTTTGTCTTCATCTAGTGCCCTCCTTTGGTGAACTTCTGCCTTTGACGAGGGATGGGCCTCATTTGTTGTCGATATAGGCTCGACTAGGGTCGCCAGAGGGGTGGAAGACGCCGAGGACGCGCATGTTGCCGGATCCCACGTTCTCGAGGCTGTGCCGCGTGCGCGGCGGCAGATGAATGCACGTGCCCGGCCCCATCGGCGTCTCGGCGCCGCCCAGGTGAAGCACGCCCTCGCCCTCGATCACGTACACGACCTCGTCGTAGTCGTGGGTGTGGTGCGGCGCCTTGCTCGGCGGGATCACCCCGACGAACTGCGTCACGTCGAGGCAGCCGGCGTCCTCGTTGACCAGGTAGCGGAACTCCCGGTTCGACGTCGCGGGCAAGGGCTCACGGTCGGCGTAGCGGACGGTGACCCGCCGCTCCGGCCCGACCCCGAGCTCGCTGACTGGCGCAGTGACGGAGACGATCCGCAGAACGTCCGGGCCTGGGTTCTCCACCGTGTAGCACTCGCCCGGCGCGATGAACACGCCCATGTCGGCCTCGAGCGCATACGACTCGCCTCCGAGGTGGAGTGTTCCGCGTCCGGCCACGACGTACAACACCTCCTGCCGGCCGTCGTTGGATCGCTCCTTCGAGCGGCCGGGATCGAAGCGAATGATGCGCTGCTCCAGCAGGTGCGCACCCGCAGAGGCGTCGATCGTCGTCCGCAACTCGGCCGTGTCACCGTCTTCGCGGCGCGGCGAAGCCTCCTGCTCGGTTGTGACGAAGCCCTCATCGACCGGCATGCGCGGCCGATTGTACGCACCTGTAGCCTGGCGCAACGTGGGCGTCATCGAGGCGCACGAGTTGCGACGGACCTACAAGACCTCCACCGGCACGTTCCGGCGCAAGTCCCTGGAGGTGGAGGCGGTCCGCGGCGTCACGTTCGCGGTCGAGCCGGGCGAGCTCTTCGGGCTGCTGGGACCCAACGGGGCCGGGAAGACCACGACGATCAAGATGCTGATCACGCTTCTGATCCCGACGAGCGGAACGGCGAGCGTCCTCGGATACGACGTGGTCAAGGACGCTCGCGAGGTGCGAAAGCGAATCGGCTACGTCTTCGGCGGCGAGCGCGGCCTGTACGACCGGCTCTCCGGAATGGACAACCTGCGCTACTTCGCCGAGCTGTACGCGGTTCCGCCGCGCGAGCAGAAGCAGCGGATCGGCGAGCTGCTCGAGCTCGTCGGGCTCGCCGGGCGCGAGAACGAGCGCGTCGACGAGGCGGGCAAGACCGTGCTGCTTACCACGCACTACATGTTCGAAGCCGATCAGCTCTGCAACCGGATCGCGGTCATCTCGAAAGGGGAGATCGTGGCCGAGGGCACGCCTGCCAGCCTGAAGGCGAACGTGACGGAGGGGCGCGTCGTCGAAATCGAGGTCTTCGGAGTCGACGAGCCCGCCGTCGAACGGCTCCGCGCGCTGGAAGGGGTGCGGTCGGTCGGCGTCGAGCAGCGCGAGCAGGCGCAGGTGCTCGTCGTCCAGACGGACGGCCGCGAGCTGACGCACGCACTGCTCGGACATCTCGACGGCGCACAGGTCGGTCGTGTGAGTGCGCGCGAGCCGACACTCGAGGACGCGTACGTGCAGCTCGTCAGCGAAGAATGAGGCCTCTTCGCCTCCTCGGACTGGGCTGGCTATTCCATTTCAAGATGCTCTCGCGTTCGGCCTTCGACGGCCTGCTCGCGGTGCTGTGGCCACTCTTCTTTGCGACCATCGCGTTCTTCATGTTTCGCCAGAGCAAGGGCACGGAGTCGCTCGTGTTCGCGTCGCTAGGGGCCGCGGTGATGGGGGTTTGGACAGCCACCAGCGTCCCTTCGGCGTCGGCGCTGCAGCGCGCGCGCTGGCACGGCACGCTCGAGCTCCAGGTCGCTGCTCCGGTGCATTGCGCCCTCGTGCTTCTCCCGATGACGATCGCGACGTCGACGATCGGCGTCTACTGCATGACGGCGACCTTGCTCTGGGGACGGTTTCTGTTCGGAATCGACCTCCCCCTCGAGCACCCCGGGCTGTTCGTGCTCTCGATCCCGGCGACGATCGTCTCGATCGGGACGCTGGGCTTCCTCCTCGCAGCCGTCGTCGTTCGGTACCGGACGGCGTGGACTATCGGTGCAACGCTCGAGTACCCCGTGTGGCTCGTGTGCGGCTTCCTCGTGCCGCTTTCGCTGTTCCCGGGATGGGTCCGACCGATCTCGTGGCTGCTCGCGCCGACTTGGGGCATGAACAGCATTCGCGAGTCCGCACTGGGTGGTGCGCCAATCGGGGACGTCGCGATGTGCATCGCGCTCGGTGCGGCGTACACCGTGCTCGGAGTGCTCGCCCTGAACGCCATGCTGCGGTCAGCGCGACGCACTGCGGCGCTCACACTCGCATGAGGATCTTCTTTCTCGGCGGCCTGATGAGCTACCGCGTGCTGTTCGGCTTCATGTCGCCGAACGCCGGGATCGGCTTGCGCGTGCGGGAGAGCGCGGTGCTCTCGAACGTTCTCTTCGGGCTGCTGCTGATCTTCAGCGGAGCGAACGTGAACGTCGACTCGCTGCCGGCATTGATGCGCACCATCTCGCAAGGCGTGCCGTTGACACATGGAATCAAGGCGGCGCGGCGCTTGGCGGACGGGAGCGGCCTCGGCGACGTGTCAGGTCTCGTCGCGGCCGAGCTCGCGGTCGGTACGGCCTACGCAGTTCTGGGCTACGCGATCGTGCGCTTCATGGAGTGGCGGGCCCGCACGCATGCGAGCCTGGAGATGGCGTGAACGAACTTCGCATCTTCGCCGCCGGCTGGGTGATGAACATGAAGACGCTGACACGCTCCGCGCTCTTCGTCTTCACGTCGCTGATCGAGCCGCTGATCATGGCGACGATCGCCTTCTACACCGCGAAGACCGGTGGACGTCCAGAGGCTCTGTTCTATCTCGCGATCGGCGCCGGCGTGATGGGGATCTGGTCGTCGACGCTCTTCGGCTCCGGCGGCGTGATCGCCTGGCAGCGCTGGGAGGGGACGCTCGAGCTGCTCGTAGCCTCCCCGCCCTCGCTGCTCGTGATCGTCGTGCCGCTGACGATCGCGACCGCGTCGATCGGGGTCTACTCGTTGACGGCGACGCTGCTCTGGGGCTGGCTCCTGTTCGACATTCCCTTCCACATCGCCCACGCGGCGCTCTTCGCGGTCGCGCTGCCGGTCGGCGTGGTCGCGATGGGGCTGCTCGGCCTGCTGATCGCCGCGACCTTCGTGCTCTACCGCGAGGCGAACGCGCTCTCGAACATGCTCGAGTTCCCGATCGCGCTCGTAACCGGGCTGCTCTTCTCGACGGCGCTGCTGCCGACTTGGGCGCATCCGATCGGCTGGGTGCTCGCGCCCACGTGGGCTGTGCGGGCGATTCGGGAATCCGCGCTCGGCGGCGACCCGCTGTTCCCGATCCTCATGTGCCTGGTGCTCGGCGTCGCCTACGTGGTGCTCGCGTCGTGGTTCCTGCGCGTGCTCGAGTTTCGCGCGCGAGAGAAGGCAACGTTGGCGCTGGCATGACCTACCCGCTCCGCGTCTTCCTCGTCGGCGGCCTGATCGCCTATCGCGGGCTCTTCAACTGGCTGCGGCCCGCGCATTACTTCCCGACGATGCTCGGCGGGCCGCTGTTTCAGATCCTCTTCTTCGCGTACCTCGGCCGCTTTGCGAACGCGCAGTCGGACGCGTTCTACGTCGTCGGGAACGCGGTGCAGATCTCGGCGATGGCCGGTGTGTTCGGGATGGCGATCACGATCGGCGGCGAGCGCTGGACGCAGACGCTCGGCCCGCTGATGGCGACGCCGGCAAGCCGGCTCGCGATCTTCCTCGGCCGCGCGGTGCCCAACCTGGCGCAGGGGCTGATCGTCTCGACGTTCGGCTTTTGCGTCGGGCGTCTGCTGCTCGACTTCCACCCACCGCTCTCGAGCGTGCCGCGGTTGGCGCTGATCGTCGTGGTCACCGTGACGTCGTGCACGGCCTTCGGAATGGTCGTCGGGGCCTTCGGCCTGCGCCTGCGTGACTCGTTCCTCGTTGCGAACCCTGCGTACTTCCTGATGCTGCTGTTCTGCGGTGTCAACGTGCCGCTGTCCGTGCTTCCCGGCTGGATGTCCGCGATCTCGCGCGGCTTGCCGCTGACGCATGGGATCGAAGCGGCGCGGGAGGTTGCGGCGGGAGCGACGCTGTCGTCCGTGGGCGGCCTCGTCGCGACGGAGGCGCTGATCGGGCTTTGCTACGCAGTCGCCGCCTACGCGCTGCTGCGCTTCTTCGAGGAGGAGTCGCGGCGGCGCGCGACGCTGGATCGGATGTGATCCGCCCGGCCGCACCCACCGACGCGGAGCGCGTCCGCGAGCTCTTCCGCGAGTACGCGGACTGTCTCGGGGTCGACCTCTCGTTCCAGGATTTCGACAGTGAGCTAGCCGATCCGCTCGCGTTCTACGAGCTGGTGCTGCTCGCACCCGACGGCTGCGTTGCCCTACGGCGGATCGACGACGAAACGTGCGAGATGAAGCGCCTGTACGTGCAGTCCTCCGCGCGCGGGAAGGGCCTGGGGCGCACGCTCGCGCAGGCGCTGATCGCGCACGCCCGGGCGCGCGGCTACGACCGGATGCGGCTCGACACACTCCCGACGATGACCGCGGCACACTCGCTGTATACGTCCCTCGGCTTCCGCGAGATCGAGGCGTACCGTCCCAATCCCGTGCACGGCACGACGTACTTCGAGCTCGACCTCTAGACATACTCCTCGCTCTGGGCGTACGCGAGGCGGCGGTCGACCGCGCGCTCGCGCTCGGCGTCGGGTATGAACCATCGCTCGGCGATCGCGGTCGGCACGACGGCTGAGAGGACGACGACCGTCACGAGGAGTGAGAACTGCGTCTTGTCGATGATGCCGGCGTTCAGGCCGTAGAGCGCCGAGATGGTCCCGAACGTCAGCCCGGTGCTCATGAGCAGCGTGATGAACGTCCCGTGCCGCCGGTCGGCGCGCCGCGCGAGTGGATAGATGAAGCCGACCTTCGGAA
>WNGB01000735.1_pt1 | contig 52224 bp, 39 predicted proteins | sample 5400681 | NCBI WGS metagenome assembly WNGB01 (sample SAMN13153367, study PRJNA577476) | soil metagenome | isolation source: 115 cm soil or saprolite under grassland replicate 2 | place: USA:California | collected 2016-06-15
CGCCTGGAATCCGGTAGCTGGCGGGCTCCACCGCAGGCGGACGCGCCGGCTTCTCCTCCGCGACGACGAAGCTCGTGTAGGGCGTCAGCAGATGATGGCGGAGCCCCAGCCGGGTCACCTCGCGCTGGACGTCGCCGACATCGGCCCCGGCGGCCAGGCTGTCGAGAAGCGCCTGGACCTTCTGGCCGGCCCACAGCTTGTCGAGGCCGGCGCCATGCACTTCCGCGGCGGTGGGGAGCTCGTCCTGCCAGGGCTCATCCCCCTGCATCCCCTCGACTTCGACCGACCCGGCGCCGCCGCGCAGGCGGGCGGTGACCACGATCGGCTCGCCCAGATAGAGGTCGGGGATGCGCTCCGGCCAGGCTTCGGCCGCCGGATCGGACCAGCGGACCGCCACGTCGCGCAGCATCGGCGCTTCGATCCGGGAGAAAAGGTCGGCCATACCCGCGGCGACCTGGCTGGTGCTCGCGATGGCGGTGAACGTTCCGCGCCCGAGGGCCGCGGCCTTGCGCAGGAAGGCGGCGTTGGGCGCGGAGCCGATGGCCACGGTGAACAGCCGGCTGTCGCCGAGGTGCTGACCGATGAAGCCGAGCAGCTCGGCCTCGTCCGAGACCTGCCCGTCGGTGACGAAGATCACCTGGCGCAGCAGCCCTCCCGATGCTCGGTCCCCCAAGGCGATCTTCAGCGCGGCGAGCATGTTGGTGCCGCCATCGGCCGTGAATTGCCGCACCCAGTCCTTGGCCTGGCCGATCGCGCCAGGTGCCGCCGGCACGCTGCGCCGGAACAGGGCGTTGGCATCGCTGGAGAAGCGGACGACCTCGAACGCGTCGGTGGGCGCGAGGCGGTCCAGCCCCAGCAGCAAAGCCTGCCGTGCCTGCTCGATCGAGTCGCCCTCCATCGATCCCGAGGTGTCGATCACGAAGACGGTCTCGCGCGGCAGGCGCGCCGCCGCGGCCTCGGGCGCGTCGGGTGGCATCACCATGAGGAGGGAATAGCGCTCGCCGTTCACATTTTCGGTGAAGAAGACGGCCCGCGGCTCGCGGCCGACCGCGGGTACCCACTCGAGGATGAAGTCGGAATCGGCCGGCGCGGTTCCAGCGGCGAGATCGACCGCATAGCGGAGCCGGCGGTCATCCCGCGCCACGGCGATCTTGTGTGAGGAGCTTTCGATCCGCGCGAGCGGGAACCCGGGGGCGAGATCGACGTGGAAGGCGAAGGACGGGGCCGCGGGGCCGGCGACAGGCTCCACCACCATCGGGAAGCGCAGACCGAAACGGCCGTGGCCGTACTCCACGACCTGCTGCAGCTCGATGGCGATCTCGACCGTCTCGCCCGGACCGATATTCGCGACCGAGGTGGTGAAGACGCCGGGCCGCTGGAATTCGAGGAGAGAGGCGCGGCGCCCTTCCTGTTTCGCCTGGACGTATTCGGCCTTGGCCTGCTGCCTCTCGCGGACCTTTCCGGTCAGGACCCGGCCGCCCACGGTCATCCGCAGCGTATCGACGGCCGCGCCGTCCGGCAGGGGGAAGACGTAGATCCCTTCGACCCAGCCCGGGGTGGGGTTGGTGAAGACCTGGGTCACCCGGGCGCGAGCGACAATACCGGTCACCCGCACCTCGACGGTTGTGCCCACGGCGAGCGCGGGGAACGGCTCGCCGTCTCCGGAACGCAGGAACAATCCGCGATCGCTCTTATCAGAGGCCCCGGCAGGACCGGCGACCGCGAGAGACAAAAAAACCACCAGCGCGAAGAACGCGACCTTCTTCATGAGGTCCTCCTTCGCCCTCCGAACCCGTAATCAAAAGCTTCCGATCACGTGTTCAGGCAAAACTTCTGCCAGGCTTGCCGGAGGAGGATCTACGAGGAGATGAAAGGTTTTCGTGGGGCGGCGTTCAAAAAACTGAACGCCGCGGGTTCAATCTCTTGATCACTTCCGGTAGGCGGCGATCATCGCTTCCAGCTTGTCGAGACCGCGCTGGACCTCCTCGATGCTCGGACCGAAGGAGAGGCGGACGTGCTGGTGGAAGCGCGACAGCCGCTGGGCGCGGCGGTGCCCGGGATTGACGTCGAAGAAGACTCCCGGCACGCAGATGACCTGGTGCTCGAGCGCCGCGCGGAAGAATTCGAGGCCGTCGGAAAGCGGCTCCGGCAGGTCGCGCACCGAGACGAAGACGTAGAACGTCCCGGCGGGCTCGGGGAAGATGCGCATCCCGAGATCGGGCAGGCGGCGCAGCAGGAGCTCCCTCTTGGGCAGGAAGGCGTCGCGGATGGCGCGGGTCTCGGCGAGGACCAGGTCGGGGTCCATCAGCGGGACCGCCGCCCGCTGCTGCGGCCGCGAGCCGCCGCCGTCGAGGAACGAGCCCGCGCTCTCGATCGCCTCGATGACCTCGCGGGGGCCGAGCGTCCAGGTCACCCGCCAGCCGGGATAGCGCCAGTTCTTGGTCAGCCCGTCGACGATGACGACCGGATCGCGGTCGACGTCCTCGACGTAGCGGGCCGCGCTCACGATCGGCCCCGGCTCGCCCTCGCCCAGCGTCCACACGTAGTGCGAGTAGAACTCGTCGATCAGCAGCGTGCAGTCGAGCTCGCGGCCGACGTCGATCCAGCCGGCGAGCTCGCGGCCGGAGACGAGCTTCCCCATGGGATTGCACGGGTTCGAGAAGAGCAGCACCGAGAGGCCGCGGCCGACCACCTCGCGCCGCAGGTCGTCCGCGCTGAAGGCATAGCCCTGCTCGCGCCGCAGGAGGATCGGGATCGGCGTCACCAGGCGGAAGATGTCGAGGAGCTCCTCGTAGGCCGTGTAGTCGGGCAGGAAGTGTCCGAGGTTGACCTGGTCCAAGGAGGCGACGGCGCGCGTCAGGGCGGTCCGGCCGCCACCGGAGATGGCCACGTTCTCCGCCGTGTACTGCGACCGCAGGCCGCGGCGGAACAGCCGGTTGTAGAGCGCAGCCACGGCCTCGCGCAGCTCCTGGATGCCGGCGACCGGAGCGTAGTAGTGGTCGGCCGGGGCGATCTCGATCGACGCGATGCGCGGCGGAGCGCCGGGCAGGAAGCCGGTCTCGGGCTGCCCCTGTCCCAGGTTGGACCACCCGGGATCACCCGTGCGGTAGCCGCGGACCGTGGCCTCCTTGGTGACGTAGACGACCCCCGTGCGCGGCACCGTGCGGAACGCCTGGAGGGACTGGGGCGACGAAGCGGACGTGGATGACATGGGTGCAATCAATACCACGACGGCGGACCTCTCTTCTCTATGAAGGGTGCGCCGGTGGGTCGGAAGAGCGTCAAGGAGCCAAGCTGCCTTGCCCTGGCCTCGGGGGCTTCCCCCGGCTCGCTGATCTCCGGTATCCTTCGACTCCGAAGGTGGAAACTTCGAGGCCGGGAGAGGGCACGTGCGCGTGGCGGAGGACCATCTTCGGCAACTGCGGTGGTAACCGGAGAATGGAGTGAGCTATGTCAAACGATGACCCGGAAGATCTTCACGACCTGTTCTTGAAGCAGGTCGCCGCGTACGAGGAGCGGGAGCCGAGCACTCTGTTCGACCTCTTGCCGCAGTCGGGAATCTCCCTGCCGTCGCCGGATGAGCTGAGCGATGAGGAGATCGGCAGGAAGCTCTGGGACGTCATCCACGGGCTCGCCCAGCTCGGCACCTTCCTCCATAACACGGATCACCTGAACGATCGTGACCTGTACATCTATTTGTGGAGCGACGCGTTGCGCGAGCCCGCCGTCCTCATGCCGGAGGATTCGTCCTACACCTACCACATCGATCTGGTCGGGAGCGGGAGCGAGGAAGACATCTATCTCCACCTGAAGTACTACGCGAGCAACAAAGAGCGGCGCCAATGGCTGAAGGATTGGCCCAACGATCCGATGCCTGATCGCGAAAAGCCGCCCTACGATCGAGACCGCCGCCTGCCTCTGGCGGAGGCGAGGCAGGATCCGCCGGTGGTGTGAGACTGGCCTCTCAAAATCCCAGGACCTCCCGCAGCGCAGGGGCCAGGGCGGCGTTCGAGGAGAACGTGGCGTCGTGGAAGCCGGCGCCCAGGGGCACGTCGCCGCGGGTGCGGAAGACGCCTCCCGCCTCTTCGATGAGGATCCGGATGGCGGCGACGTCGTGGAACGCCACGGCCGGCTCGACCATGGCGTCGCAGCGTCCCTCGGCGACCAGGACGTGCCCCCACCAGTCGCCGAAGCCGCGGGTGCGCTCGGCGCGCGCCACCAGCTCCCCGAAGGCCGGCCAGAGGCCCATCTTCTGGAAGTGGACCAGCCCGCCATGGACTAAAAACGCACGGGAGAGGTCGTCCACCTCGCTGACCCGCAGCCGGCGGCGGCGGACCGTGGCCGGGTCCGTGCCGGTGCCGCCGAAGGCCCCCTGGCCGCGGATGGCGCACCAGGTCTCGCCCAGCCCGGCGGGATCGGCGGCCGCGGGCGCGGCCTCGACGCCGGAGCCCGGGCCGAGCGCGGCGGCATGGACGACGCCGAGGACGAGCTCGCCATCGAGCTCCAGACCGATCAGCGTGGCGAAGTGCGGAAGCCCGGCGATGAAGTTGCGGGTGCCGTCCAGCGGGTCGACGACCCAGCGGTCGCGCTCGTCCCCCTCCTGGCCGAGCTCTTCGCCGAGGACTCCGAGCTCCGGGACCGCGCGGCGCAGCGTCTCCCGGATGGCCTCCTCCGATCCCCGGTCCGCCCGGGTGACCGGCGAGGCGTCGGCCTTGCGCTCGACGGCCAGGCCGCCGGTGCGGAAATGCTCCCGGTGGATCGCGCCCGCGCGCCGGCAGGCCTCGAGAGCGGCGGTGAGGCAGCGCTCGGAGTCGAATTTCATGGCGGGGGTAAGGTAGCACGGAGCCCCATGGCCCTCAGCGGCCCGGCGAGATCCTCGGGGACCGGCGCCGTGATGCAGAGCGGCCGGCCGTCGTCAGGGTGGGCGAAGCCGATCTCCAAGGCGTGGAGCGCGAGGCGGTGGAGGCCGAAGCGCTCGCGGAAGAGGCGGTTGTGCTCCCCCTTGCCGTAGCGCACGTCGCCGATCAGCGGATGGCTGATGTGCTTCAGATGGCGGCGGATCTGGTGGCGCCGGCCGGTGCGCGGGACGGCCTCGATCAGCGAATAGCGCTCCCAGGTGCCGAGCCGGCGGTACTCGGTGACGGCGGGCATGCGCGGCCCGCCCTCCTCGCGCGCGAGCGGATGGTCGATCACCCCCTCGGCCGGGGTGATGCCGCGCACGAGCGCCAGATAGCGCTTGCGCACCGTGCCGGCCGCGAGCTGCTCCTGGAGCTTCCGTGCCGCTTCCGTGTCGAGCGCGAAGAGGAGCACGCCGCTGGTCGCCCGGTCGAGGCGATGGACGGGAAAGACATGGCGGCCCAGGCGGTCGCGCGCCAGGGTCAGGGCCACGGTCCGCTCCTGCGACCAGCCGCGGTGGACCGCCAGGCCCGAGGGCTTGGCCACCGCGATCAGCCGGTCATCGCCGTACAGCAGCGGAAGGGGATCGTACAATGCGCCATCCAACAGGTAGAATCCTCCCGGAATGAAGACAGAGAAGTCCGACGGCTCAACCGTCGGGATGACGGCCGTCGGGGGCTATGGAGACCGCAGCGAGGAGCGCTCGGGCCTGCGCCTTCCCACCCTGACGATCCTCTACCATCCCGACCTCCGGCGCATCGGTGCCCGCGCCTTCCTGAGCGAGCTGCTGGTCGGCCGCGAGGTGCTGGTGAGCCGCAACCAGCCGGATCTCGCGCGGCCGGACCAACTTGCCGGCGAGCCTCTGGAGGACAACCACATCAGCCGCCGCCCCTTCCGCCTGCGCGCCGCGCAGGACGGCGGCATCGACCTGCTGCTGGACGACTCGCGGACCGCCGTCGTCGCGCAGGGCGTGTCGGTCCTCCAGGAGCACCGGTTTTCCGCCTCCGAGGTCGAGCACGGCGCCGTCCTCGAGCTGTCGGGGCGCGTCGTCCTGCTCCTCCATCTGACGATTCCCCTGGGGCAGACGCCGCCGCCCCGCTTCGGGCTGATCGGCGACAGCCCCGGCCTGCTGCGCGTCCGCGCCGACATCCAGCGGGTGTCCGATCTGGAGGTCCCCGTGCTGCTGCGCGGCGAGACCGGGACGGGCAAGGAGCTGGCCGCGCGCGCGATCCACGAGGCCGGCCCCCGCCGCTCCGGCCCCTTCCTGGGGGTCAATCTGGGAGCCATCCCGCCGACCCTCTCGGCCTCGGAGCTGTTCGGCGCCGTGCGCGGCGCCTTCACCGGCTCGGTGACCCAGCAGGAAGGATACTTCCGGCGCGCCCATGGCGGCACCCTGTTCCTCGACGAGATCGGCGAGGCCCCTCCCGAGGTCCAGGTCATGCTGCTGCGCGCGCTGGAGACCGGCGAGATCTTCCCCGTCGGCTCCCAGTCCGCTCTGCGCGCGGACGTGCGGGTGATCGCCGCCACGGACGTCGATCTCGAAGGCAGGGTGCGCGACGGCGGCTTCCGGGCGCCTCTCCTCCACCGGCTCTCCGGCTTCGAGATCTGGCTCCCTCCCTTGCGCGAGCGCCGCGAGGACGTCGGTCGGCTGCTGTTCCACTTCCTGCGCCAGGAGCTGGCGCGGATCGGCGAGGGGCACCGGCTCGATCCCGAATCGCGCCTGTGCGATCCGCTCTGGCTGCCCCCCCGGCTGGTCTCCCGCCTGGCCCGCTACGAGTGGCCGGGCAACGTGCGGCAGCTGCGCAACGTGGCGCGCCAGCTCGTCATCGGCAGCCGCGGCCTCTCCCATCTGGAGATCGGCCCCCAGGTGGAGCGGCTGCTGCGGGCCGAGGACACCGCCGGCTCCGGGGAGCAGCCTCCGGAGGTCTCCCTCCCTTCGCCCCCGCCACGGTGGCGCAAGCCTTCGGAGGTCGGCGAGGAGGAGCTCCTGGCGACGCTCCGCGAAAGCCGCTGGGATCTCAAGGCGGCCGCCACGGCGCTCAAGATCTCGCGGACATCGCTGTACGCCCTGATCGACGAGAGCCCGCGCATCCGCAAGGCGTCGGACCTGACCGGCGAGGAGATCGAGCGCTGCTTCCGCGAGGAGGGGGGCGATCTGGATGCCATGGTGGAGCGCCTGGAAGTCTCCAAGAAGGCGCTCGGCCGCCGGCTGCGAGAGATGAAGCTCGCGTAAGATGTCCCTGCAAAGTCTGTTGCGACGGCGCAGGTGTCCATGTCGGAGCTTCCGCAGAAGATCGGTCCGTACCGGATCCTCCAACGGCTCGGTGCCGGTGGCATGGGAGAAGTCTTCCTCGCCCATGACGAGCGCCTCGACCGCCGCGTCGCGATCAAGCGGATCCGTCCGGACACCGGGCTGTCGCCGGAGCAGCGCGAGCGCTTCCGCCGCGAGGCCCGGGTCGCCGCCCGCCTGAACCACCCCGCGATCGTCCAGGTCTACGACATCCTCCAGGAGGGGGATGTCGAGCACATCGTCATGGAGTACGTCGAGGGGGCCAGCCTGCGCGCCCTGGCCTCCCAGGGTCCGCTCGACCTCCCGCTCGCCCTGCGCCTCGCCCGCGAGATCGCGGACGGCCTCGACGCCGCCCACCACGAGGGGATCGTCCACCGCGACCTCAAAACCGAGAACGTGCTGGTGACCCGGACCGGCCACGCCAAGATCAGCGACTTCGGCATCGCCAAGCTGTTCCAGGCCGGTCCCGAGCCGGAGCTCACGGGCGCCAACATGGTGGTCGGCACCTATCGCACGATGTCGCCCGAGCAGGCCCGGGGCGAAGCCGTCGACCACCGCTCCGACCTCTTCTCGTTCGGGACCCTCCTCTACGAGATCCTCACCGGCGGCTCACCGTTCGTGGCGGAGAACGCGCTCGCCACGCTGAACCGGATCCTCTTCCACACCCCCGAGCCGGTGCGGGCGCTCCGGCCGGAAGTGCCGGAGCAGCTCTCGGCGCTGGTCGACCAGCTCCTCCAGAAGGACCCCTTCCTGCGGCCGCGCAGCGCGGGCGAGGTGCGCCGGCACCTCGAGGTGCTGGCACCCGGCTCGGGTCCCACGGCGCTGGCGTCGATCGGGGAGGAGGAGCCGACCGTGATCGAGAGGAGCGGGCTGCTCCGCCCGGCGACCCAGGCCGCCCCGGCCGACTCCGCGCTGACGACCCTCAAGCACCGGCCCCGCCGGATCGCGGTGGCGGCGGCCGTGCTGCTGCTGGCCGTCCTCGCCTCGGGCGGCGCCTGGCTCGCCCTGCGGCGGCCGGTTCCTCCTCTGTATGTGGCGGTGCGGGAGCCGGAGATCGGGACTGGAGCCGGAACGCCCGAGGTGGAGCTGCTGGCTTCGGGAGTCCGTGTCGCCCTCCTGCAGGGTCTGGTGGCGCTCGAAGGGATCTCGCCGCTGGCCACGGATGAGGTGGACGCGGTGAGCGGCCCGCCGCGGCAGGTGGCGCAGTCGCTCTCGGCCGGAGAGATCGTCAGCTCGCGGTTGGACTGCCGCCCCGAGTCGTGCCGAATCTCCCTCAACCGGCTGCGGGGTCAGGACGCCACTGTGCTCTGGGCCGAGAGCTTCGAGGTACCGACCGACGAGTGGTCCCTGGTCGCCAGCGCCGTGATCAACCGGCTCCGGAGCGGCTACGGCGGCTACCGCCTGCGCGCCGGGAATCCGGATCTCGCGGTGAGCGGCCGGGATTTCCAAGAGTTTTTGGTGTTGCGGCGGCGGCTCGATGCGCGGCAGGAGCCGGCGCTGGATTCAATCCTCGCAGAGCTGGCCGCGCTCCGTCAGCGGTCACCCCGTTTTCTCGACGCCTATCTGCTGGAGGCCGACGTGGCCCGGCGCCGCTTCTGGAACTCCCGTGATGAACAGGACCTCCGGCACGGCCTCGATCTGATCCAGGAAGCGCGGTCTCTCGCACCGGGCGACCCGCGGCCCTTGTTCGTGGAGATCGACCTCGCGCTCGCCGCTCAGGATCTCGACCGGGCTGAGGCGGCTATCGTGGGGCTCGAATCGCTGGTGCCGGGAGACGTCCGGCTCCTGGAACGCCGGGCTCGCGTCCTGAGCGCCCGCGGCCAGGTCCAGGAGGCCCTCGAGCTGACCCGCACGGCCGCCCGCCTCCAACCCTCCACCAAAAGGCTGACGAACCTGGCCCAGATGGAGATTCAGCAGGGGCGGATCGAAGACGCGCGGCACCATCTGGAGATGCTGTTGCGGCGCTCCCCAGGAAGCTTCGACGGCCTCTCACTGCTCGCCGTTATCGAGTTGTCGAGCGGCGACCTGAACCGGGCGGTGGCTCTCTACAGCGATCTCGTCCGCCGCTCTCCGGGGCTTTCCCAGCTCTCCAATCTCGCCCTCGCCTATTTTTTCCTCGGCCGCTACACCGAGGCGGCCGGCACCTACCGGCGGCTCCTGGAGCAGGAGCCCAGGAACCCGTTCTTCACCCTCAATCTCGCCGACGCCTACATCCTGATGGGCCGCAGAAGCGAGGCCCAGGAGCTCTACCGGCGCGTGCTGGAGCTGGATCGTTCCGCGACGACGCCCCAGAGTCTCACTGTCAAGGCGCAGGCGCTGGCCCATCTCGGGCGGGGACGCGAGGCTGTGGCCGCGGTACAACAGGCCCTTCGCCTCGCGCCCAACGATGCTCCCGTGGCCTATGAAGCCTCCCTCGTCTATGCGGTGCTGAGTGAGGACGACTCCGCTCTGGCCAACGCCGAGCGCGCCTTGGAGCTCGGGTACGGCAAGCGCTGGTTCTCCTTCCCCTGGTTCGAGACCCTGCGGCGCGATCCCGAGTTCCAGAAGCTCCTGGCCGACGGCATAGCACCGCGGTGAGCCCGCCTCAGCCGTTCGGCGGGTCCCACACGATCGTCGGATCGTGGACGAGAAGCCTCTGGATCGGATCGACGAGCAGGACGTTGAAGGAGTCCTCGGATTTGGAGTCCTGGCTGTCCTTGGTGTTGAACAACGAAGCCGTGGCCTCGACCGACGACTCCGGCGAGAAGCGGAAGCCGGATTTTTTCGAGCTCCCCTGGAAAAATTTGAGTGCCGGATTGGCGAACTTGTACCCCTCGCCGACCAGCTCGGTCGACAGGGTGAACGTGAGCTGGAACTCGCGCGGTGTTCCGCCGCTCCCCCGCAGGGTGATGGACTCCGCGTCGATGACGTAGTCAGCCGCGGAGATCGGCTGAAACGCGATCTCCCCGTTGACGCGCAACACCGTGACTGGAACCGGAATCGTCAGCGCCTCGTCGCCGGCTGTCGCCTGGACGGCTTCTTCTTCCCAAAGCACCGTGGCCATGTCGTGCCTCCTTTGCGGAATCGAGATCTTGGCGTTGTCGCAGTCCGGGAAGGGCAAAGGCTGTGCCAGCGCCCCCGCTCCTCGCGCCGGAGGAGAAAGGGAGCACCGGTCCCGCGAGAACCCGGGCACGGACGTGTCGCGGACGTGTCGGTGCCCGCCGTCCGACGCGTCTCAGAACCGCCGTAGGCGGCCCGGCTGGAAGGTCGAGGCGATCTTCGCGGCGCGCTCCTCGGTGGGGCGCTCGGTCAGATCCGGGTGCTTGGGCTCCGGCGGCTCGGCCGGGCGATAGCGGCCTCCGGGGCGCTGCTGCTGGTGCCCTCCCCCCTTGCGCTTGCCGCCCGGCTTGCCCGCGGGCTTGCCGTGCTTTGCGGGCCCCTGGCCAGGCCGCGGGTGCAGCTGGTTCCCCGGCTCGACCGGGCCACGCCCGTTGCCGCCGTCGCCGCGCGGCGCCGGAGCCGGCCGGTTGGCCTCGCGATCCGGCTTGCGGCTCTCCTTGCCGGCGGTGCGCCGGGCCTGCTCCTCGGCTTCCCGCTGCGCCTTGCGCTCGGCCTTCTCGCGGGCGCGCGCCCGCTCTTCGGCCCGGCGGGCGCGCAGGGAGGCGATCCGCTCCCCGAGCGGGATCTCGAACCGCTCCGGCGCCTCCATGTCGTAGTCGAACCCTTCGAGGTTGCGCCGCGGCAGCCTCTGGCCCACGGCCCTCTCGATCGCCGCCATCTCCGGGCTCTCCTCGGGCGCGGCGAGAGTGAAGGCCTCGCCGGTCAGCCCCGCGCGCGCCGTGCGGCCGACCCGGTGGATGTAGTCCTCGGGGACGTTCGGCACGTCGAAGTTGACCACGTGGGAGAGCGCCTCGACGTCGATGCCGCGGGCGGCGATGTCGGTGGCGACGAGGACGCGCAGGCGGCCGTCCTTGAAGCGGGCCAGGGCCTCGGTGCGCTGGGCCTGGCTGCGGTTGCCGTGGATGCGGTCGCAGGCCACGCCGTTGCGGGCGAGGAGATCGGCCAGCCGGTTGGCCCGGTGCTTGGTGCGGGTGAAGACCAGGGCGCCCGGGATCGCCTCGCGGTGCAAAAGATCGATGAGGAGCCAGGGCTTGAGATCCTCGCGGACCGGGAAGACCGCCTGGTCGACGCCGTCGACCGGCACCGCCCGCCGCTCGACGCCGATCGAGACCGGCTCGCGCAGCATCTCGCGGACCAGCTCGACGATCGGGGGCGGCAGGGTGGCCGAGAACAGCAGGTTCTGCCGCGCTTCCGGCAGGCGGGCGAGCACGCGGCGGACGTCGGGGAGGAACCCCATGTCGAGCATGCGGTCCGCCTCGTCGAGGATCAGGACCTCCAGCTCGTCCAGGCGCGCGTAGTCGTTCTGGAAATGGTCGAGGAGCCGCCCGGGGGTGGCGACCAGGACGTCGACGCCGTCGCGGAAGGCGCGCTCCTGCGGGCCCATGGCCACGCCGCCGAAGACCGCCGCGCCGGTGAGCGGCGTATGGCGGGCGAGGTCCTCGAAGCTGGCCACGATCTGCGCCGCCAGCTCCCGGGTCGGGGTGAGGACGAGGACCCGGGTCGTGCCGCGGGGGCGGTCCAGCAGACGCTGCATGACAGGGAGCAGGAAGGCCGCGGTCTTGCCGCTGCCGGTCGCGGCGCAGGCGAGAACGTCGCGTCCCGCGAGCGCCTGGGGGATGGCATCGGCCTGGATGGGCGTCGGGATGGACCAGCCGAGGTCGGCGACGCCACGCAGGAGGTCCGGATGCAGGTCGAGCAATTCAAACGTCATCGCATCTCTCTCTTCCGTTCGAGGGACGCTCCACCCCGCGCGGAGGGGGCAAACGCCTCTCTCGAGTCTTCCGGCAGGTTTCGGATAAACACGGAGGACGACTTCGGCGAGGCCGCCGCGGCGCTCCAGGAGGAGCCGCCGATCCGATCCCGCCGCCGGAGGCGGGACGCGGTAGAGTCGCACACCCGAGCCGGCCCGCGCAAGCCGGCCGACGTTCGTGATAGTCTAAAACAACCCGTGCAGCCGTCCAGCAAGATCCTTCGCGGCCTGGCCGTGGCGGCGGTCGTCGCAGGATACGTTCTGCTGGCCTTCTGGCTGGTGCTGCCCCAGACGCCGGTCGACGACGCCTTCATCAGCTTCCGCTATGCGCGCCACCTGGCCGTGGGCGACGGGCTTGTCTACAACCCAAACGAGCCGCCCGTGGAGGGTTATTCCAGCCTGGCCTGGGTGTTGATCCTGGCGGCGGGGGCCCGCCTCGGGCTCGGGCTGCCGGCTCTCTCCCAGACGCTCGGGCTCCTGCTCGGAATCGGCACCCTGCTCGTCCTGGTCCGCCGCAGCCTTTTCGCCGCCGCGGGGCTGGTCATCTGCCTCCCCTGGCTCTACCACTCGGTGAACGGTCTCGAGACCTGCCTCATGGCCTTTCTCATCACGGTCCTGGCCTGCCTTCCGCTCGATACGCCCGGACGGAGGGCGGCCGGCCTCCTGGTGGGAGCGCTCCTGGTGCTCACCCGTCCCGAGGGGCTCCTCGCCGTCCTCGCCTGGGTCGCGGCGGTCCATCTGGCGGACCGCCGCCTCCACCGGCCCGAGATCCGGGTGGGGTCGGCCGCCGTCGCGGTCTTCGTTGCACAGATCGCCTTCCGCCTCGCCTGGTACGGCGACTGGCTCGCCAACTCGGCGCGCGCCAAGGTGCTGCCGCTCCGGATCGCGCTCCTGCCGGGGCTCCTCGACCTGGGCCGCTTTCTCGGGCTCGGGAGCGCCGCCGGCCTCCTCGTGCTCCTCGCTCTGGCCGGAGCCCGGTCCTGCCCCCGGACGGTCTTCCTCGCCCTGCTCGCGCCCGTCCTGGCGGCGAGCGGCGGCGACAGCTTCCCGCTCTGGCGGTTCTTCGTCCCCCTGTCGCCCGTGCTGTTCCTCGCCGCGGCCGAGGGCCTGGAGCGGCTGCTCGCGGCCCGGCCCCGTCCAGCGCGGACCACCGCTCTCGCGCGCGGGCTGGCGGCCGCCGTCCTCGTCGCCGCGCTTTCGTCCCCCTGGAGCAGGTCCCTGCCGGACATCCAGCGGGACGGCTGGTGGGTGCACCACTGGGCGGACCTGGGGCGGCGGCTCGCCGCGCGCTTCCCCCCGGACACCACGATCGCCCTCTGCCCGGTGGGCGCGCTCCCGTATTATTCGAGATTCCGGACCATCGACATGCTGGGGCTCAACGATCCCCACATCGCGCGGGTGAAGCCCGACCTCTCCTATTACTACCCGGGGCACCAGCGGCACGACGGCCCCTACGTCCTCTCGCGCCGGCCGGACCTCATCCTCCTCGCCAACGGCCCGGTCGCCGGCGATCCCGCCGCGCCCTTCCCCTGGGAGAGCGTCCGGGTCTACGAGCGGGATCTCGTGATCGATCCCCGCTTCCGCGCCGAATACGGCCTGGTGCACATCCCGCTGGGAGGCGGGCGGTGGCTGCTCGCGTTCGCTAGACGTCCAGCGACTTGACGACCGGCCTCTCCGCCAGCCGCTTGCGCGCGGCGCGGGCCTTCCAGACCTCCCACAGGCCGGGGAGGAGCGACAGGAAGATGATCGCGAGGACCACCAGCGAGAAGTTCTTCTGGACGAACGGCAGGTTGCCGAACCAGTAGCCGGCCAGGGTGCAGAGCGCCACCCAGGCCGCGCCGCCGATGGCGTTGTAGCTCATGAACCTGCCGTAGCTCATGCTGCCCAGGCCGGCGACGAACGGGGCCAGCGTGCGGACGATCGGCACGAAGCGGGCGATGATGACGGTCTTGCCGCCGTATTTCTCGTAGAACTCGTGCGTGTAGGTCAGGTGCTCGGGCCTGATCAGCCGGAACCGCTTGAAGGCGAGGAGCCGGGCGCCCAGGAAGTGCCCGATCCAGTAATTCACCGTGTCCCCGATGACAGCCGCGGCAATCAGAGAGAGAATCAGCACGGCCAGCGACAGCGAGCCCGAGGCCGCGAAGGCGCCCGCCGCGAACAGCAGCGAGTCCCCCGGCAGGAAGGGAGTGACCACCAGGCCGGTCTCGCAGAGCACAATCGCGAACAGGAGAAGATAGGTCCAGGTCCCGTAGGTCTCCAGGACTCCTTTGAGGTGCCGGTCCAGATGGAGAAAAATGTCGATCAACTGATCCATGGGCTCCCCGCCCCGGCGGACGTCCGCCGGAAGGCCCAAAAGCCTAAGGGTTCACTGGAGGAATGTCCACCCTCATGACGCTGCCGATCTTCCTCGTCCTCGCCCTGCTCGTGGCCGTGGTGGTGGTCTTCGCCTTCGAGTGGCTCCCCGTCGACGTGACGACGCTCCTCCTGCTGATCGCCCTGGTGGTGACCGGCATCCTGCCGCTGGAGGACGCCTTCGCGGGCTTCTCGAATGACATCATCATCATCCTCGCCTCCATCTTCGTGCTCTCGGGAGCCCTGATGAAGGGGGGCATCCTCGACTATCTCGGCGAGACCATCCACCGCATCGCGGGCGGCAGCAAGTCCAAGGTGCTGCTCAGCATCATGACGGTGACCTCGTTCATCTCCTCGTTCATGAACAACACGACGACCACCGCCGTCCTGATGCCGGCCGCCCTCGGCCTCTGCACGCGCAGCCGGATCGCGCCGAGCAAGGCGCTGATCCCGCTCGCCTTTGCCTCGATGCTCGGCGGGACCTGCACGCTGATCGGCACCTCGACCAACGTGGCGGCCAGCGGCTACGTGAAGGTCTACGGCCTCGCGCCGTTCTCGATGTTCGAGTTCCTGCCGGTCGGCCTCACCGTCTGCGTGGCCGGCATCCTCTACATGGTGCTTTTGGGGCACCGGCTGCTGCCGGAGCGGACGGAGGCTTCGGAGCCCGAGTATTCGATCCGCGAGTACCTCTCGGAGGTGGTGGTGACCTCCGGCTCGCCGCTCGCGGGCCAGGCGATCCGCGACACGCATCTCGCGCAGATGGGTCTGCAGGTGCGGGCGATCCAGCGCGGCGAGCGGCGGCTCTATCCCGATCCCTACGTGCAGCTCCAGGAAGGGGACCTGCTGATCGTGCAGGCGAGCCGGGAGGGGCTCCTCCAGGTCAAAGACACGGCGGGGCTCCAGATCCGGTCGGACCTCCATCTGGAAGGGGCGCAGGACCTGGCGAGCGAGGCGGTGGGGATCGCCGAGGCCCTGCTGATGCCGCAGTCGGGCCTGATCGGCCGCTCGCTCAAGGAGCTCGACTTCCGCCGCCGCTTCGGCTTGGCCGTCCTCGCCATCTACCGCAAGGGGCATGCCCTGGCGGCGCGCATCGCCGAGCTCCCGCTGCGCGTCGGCGACGTCCTGCTGCTCCAGGGCAAGCCCGAGCGGTTCCGCGCCCTCGCCGACAACGCGGACCTCTGGATCCTCCAGGAGACGCACCACCAGCCCGCGCAGCGCCGCAAGGGGCTGTACGTGGTCGGCATCTTCCTCCTCGCCGTGATCGCCTCGTCGTTCCAGTGGCTGCCGCTGCCGATCGCCTTCCTCGCCGCGGCTCTCGCGGTGATCGGCACGCGCCTGATGACCATGGAGGAGGCCTACAACCTGATCGACTGGCGCCTGCTGATCCTGATCGCCGGCATGACCTCGTTCGGCAAGGCGATGCAGACGAGCGGAACGGCGAGCTATCTGGCGGCGCTCATCGTGCACTGGACCGAGCCGCTGGGGGTCACCTTCGTCCTGCTGGCGTTCGCGGTCCTGACGGTCCTCCTGACCCAGCCGATGTCGAACGCGGCGGCGGCTCTGGTGGTGCTGCCGGTGGCGATGACCACGGCGCACCAGATGGGGTTGAACCCGCGGACCTTCGCGGTGCTCATCACGCTCGCCGCTTCGCTCTCGTTCATCACCCCCTTCGAGCCGTCGTGCCTGATCGTCTACGGTCCCGGCAAGTACCGCTTCCGCGACTTCCTGGTCTGCGGCCTGCCGCTGACCGCCCTGGTGGTGGCGGTGCTGCTGGTGATGGTGCCGATGATCTGGCCGCTGCGGTAGGGGGGCTACTTCAGATACCCCAACGACCGCAGCCGGGTGATGTGGTTCCACTCCAGGTAGGTGGCGCTCTGGGCGCCGTTTCCGGCGACGAAGCGGGCTCGGGCCTTGCGGCGCTCTTCGAGCTCGCGCTCTCCGGTGGCGCGCAGAGCGGCCACGACATCGGGCCGGGCCGCGGCCAGGTCGCGCTGCTCCTTGGGATCGCTCTCCAGGTCGTAGAGCTCCACGGCCTGGCCGGGCTCCCGCGGCACGATCAGCTTCCAGGGGCCGTGGCGGACCGACCAGCGGGAGGGGCCGTGCAGGATCAGGTCGGCGAGCAGGGTCGGGCGGGCCGGAGGAGCGCCGTCCAGGAGAGGCGTCAGGTCCTTGCCCTGGACCGGCGGCGGCTCGACTCCGACCAGGCGCAGCAGGGTCGGGAACAGGTCCGCCAGCTCGGTCGGGCTCTCCACCACCTGCGGCTTCCTGCCCGGCACGCGCAGGAGGGCCGGCACGTGCAGCAGCTCCTCGTAGAACGTGTGGCCGTGGTCCGCGTTCGGCTCGTAGCCATGGGCGCGCTCCCAGTCCAGGCGCGTCCAGAACTCCTCGCCGTGATCGCTCGCCACGAGCACCACGGTGTCGTCCCGCATCCCCAGGTCGTCCAGACCCTTCAGGAAGCGGCCCACCTGCCGGTCGGCCGAGGCGATCTCGGCGTCGTAGAGGGCCTCGTGCCAGCGCCGGTCCTCCGGCGGCGGGATCGGCAGCTCGGGGCGGCGGTCGGCCTTGCAGCCCAGACTGCCCCGGTAGTCCGGGACGAGGCGGCGGGCCACGGTCCGGCACTCCTCCTCCGGCGGCTCGTAGGGGTTGTGCGGATCGAAGAGATGGAGATAGAGGAAGACGCGGCGGTCGGGCGCGGTGCGGCGCAGGTCCTCCAGCGCCCGATCGACCAGGGGACCGGCCCGCTCCTCGATCGAGGCGTACTCGTCGAATCCCTGCTGCAGGCCGAACGCGGGGTTCACGTAGATGTTGTGGTAGACGCCCTCGGTGTAGAACCCGGCGTCGCGCAGGGCTTCCGCCAAAGTGCGGACGCCGCCGGTGAGGCCGGTCGGCGCGAACTCGCCGTAGCGCACGCCGGCTCCGTGGGTCTGAGGATGGAGGCCGGTCACCAGAGACGCCACGCTCGGCAGCGTCCATCCCGCCGGCGCGTGCATCTGCGCGAAGCGGACCCCTTCGGCGGCGAAGCGATCGAGGTGCGGCGTCAGGCCGTCCCGATTGCCATAGACGCCCAGCCGGTCGGCGCGCACGGTGTCGATGAGGATCACCACCAGGTTCTTCCCCTCGGGGCGGCCCGGCGTCACGATCACCGGATCCCCCCAGAGCGCCACGCCTTCGGGGAGCGGCCGGCCGCGGCGCGTCGCCTCGACCTCCAGGGCCAGCCGGCCGCCGCCGCGGGGCAGCTCCTTGCGCACCGCCCGCCAGCCATGGCGGCTCCCCGCGCCCTCCACCACCTGCTCCAGCCAGAGGTCGCGGCGGCCGTCCGTCTCGCGCCAGACGCGGAAGACCGCCCGCGTGCCCGGCCGGTCGTGCTCGGGCACGATCCCCAGCCAGGCTTCGAGCCGCGAGCCCCGGGGGAGATCGTCGGGCAGGCGGATCTCGGTCCGTGCGAAGCCGGGGAGCGCGGGGCGGCTGTCCCCTTCGAGCGCCATGGAGCGGTAGGGATCGGTCGCCGGCTCGCCGGTGATCTCCAGGATCTCCAGCCGGCCCGCGTTCACGGTCAGACGCAGGATCTCGACGCGGCCGGTCCAGTAGGGCTCGCGCTGGAGGTCGACCTCGTAGGCGTGCTCCTGGCCGTCGGGAGCCAGCGGGAAGCTCAGGGTGCGGAAGGGCGGGAAGCCGCGGTCGCCGGCGAGCTTCCAGGAGAGGCTCGCCATCGTGGCCGTCCCCCGCGCCCGCAACCGCAGGCGGGCGATCCGCGCCGCGCTCAAGGCAGGCCCGACGCGGTACGGACCCTCCGCCGTGGCCACGCCAGCCGGCAGGCTCACCTCCTCCACCTTCTTCGTCTCGACCAGGGAGCCGAGCCGGATCAGCCGCCGCGGCGAGCTGTCGCCGCAGGCCGTCAGGAAGAGGACGAGGAAGAGAAGAGTGGTGGTCTTCAGAGCCGCCCCTGGATCCAGCACCCGCCGAGAACGCGGGTCCCGCGGTAGAAGACGGCGGCCTGGCCGGGGGTGACTCCGCGCTGCGGCTCGGCGAAATCGACCTCGACCCTCCCCTCGATCGGGTCGCCCAGCGGCCGGATGCGCACCGCGACCCCGGGATGGCGCGAACGGATCTTCACCGTGGCCTCCACCTCACCGTGTGGCGCCGGACCGATCCAGTGGAGGCGCTCGCCGGAGAGGCCCGGCGCCAGCAGCTCCGGCTCCTCGCCCACCACCACCCGGTTCTCCTCCGGCTCGATCGCCAGAACGAAGAGCGGGCTCTTCGCCGCGAGCCCGAGACCGCGGCGCTGCCCCACGGTGTAGCGGTAGAACGGCTGCCCCTCGCCGAGCTCGCGGCCTCCGGTGTCCACCAGCCGGGACGGAGCGGCGAGCGCGACCTCCTCGTAGCGGTCCGGATGCTCCGCCACCTGCGCCTCGACGAACTCGCGCACGCCGCCGGAGACGAAGCAGACCTCCATGCTCTCCCCCTTCTCGGCCACCACGAGACCGGCTTCGCGGGCGATCTCGCGCACCTGCCGCTTGCTCATCTCTCCCAGCGGGAAGACGGACGCGGCGAGCTGCTCCTGCGTCAGCTCGAACAGGTAATAGCTCTGGTCCTTCCCGGCGTCCACGGCCGTGTGCAGCTCGGGACCCTGCGGGCCGTCGAGGATGCGCGCGTAGTGGCCGGTCGCGACCCGCCCGGCTCCCAGGCGCCGCGCCCGCTCCAGGAGGAGATCGAACTTGATCCAGGTGTTGCAGCGCACGCACGGGCTCGGCGTGCGGCCGGCCAGGTAGTCCGCGACGAAGGGATCGACCACCTTCTGGCGGAACTCCTCGTCCATGCGCAGCGTGTAGTGGGGGATCCCCGCCTGCTGGGCCACCCGCCGGGCATCGCCCAGGTCGAGGGCGCCGCAGCAGCGGCCATGGGCCTCGACGCCCGAGTGGTCCCAGAGGAGCATGGAGAGGCCGATCACCGCTTCCGGCGCCTGCCGCGCCAGGAGCCAGGCGGTCACCGAGGAGTCGAGCCCGCCGCTCATCGCCACCGCGGTCAGGCTCATGCCACCCCCACGGTGGAATGCGGCATGACCCGCCACAGCTCGGCCACCTCGCGCGCCAGCACGTCCAGGAAGCGGTCGACCTCCTCGGGCCGGTTCATCATCCCGAAGCTCACCCGCAGGGAGGACAGGGCCTCCTCCTGCGACAGGCCCATGGCCAGCAGGGTCTTGCTCGGCTCCACGGTCCCGGACGAGCAGGCGGAGCCGGTGGACACCGCGAATCCGGCCACGTCCAGGCGGATCAGCAGCGACTCCCCTTCGACATCCGGGATCGCGATGTGCGACGTGTTGGGCAGGCGCGGCGAGCGGGCACAGTGCAGGAGAGCGCCGGGCACCCGCCGCGGCAGCTCGGCCTCGAAGCGGTCGCGCAGGCCGGCGAGGAAGGTCCGGCGCTCCGCGAGCTCATCGGCCGCCGCGGCCGCAGCCTCGCCGAAGCCGGCCAGGGCGGCCACGTTCTCCGTCCCGGCTCGCCTCCGCCGCTCCTGGCCGCCCCCCACCAGATAAGGCGTGATCTCCACCCCCTTGCGCACCCAGAGGGCCGCCGCGCCGAGCGGGCCATGAAACTTGTGCGCCCCGACCGTCAGGTAGTCGACTCCGAGCTCGTCGACGTCCACCGGAATCTTCCCGACCGCCTGCACCGCATCGCAGAGGATCGGGATGCCCCGCCGGCGGCAGGCCGCGGCCACCTCGGCCACCGGCTGCAGCGTGCCGACCTCGTTGTTGGCCAGCATCAGGGCGGCCAGGCGGGTGTCGGGCCGCAGGGCCGCGATCATCGCCGCAGCGGGGACGACTCCGTCCTCTCCGGGCGACACGCGTGTCACTTCCCAGCCCCTCTGGGCCAGCCGGGCGGCGGCCTCGCGGATGGAGGGGTGCTCGAGAGCCGTGACGACCAGATGACCGGGACGCTCCGCCTTCTCCTCGGTATGAAAGAGGACGGCGTTGTTCGCCTCCGTGCCCGAGGCGGTGAAGACGATCTCCGGAGCCCGGGCTCCCAGCAGCGCGGCCACCTTCTCCCTCGCCTCCTCGACAGCGTTCCGCGCCGCCTGGCCGAACCGGTGGATGGACGAGGGATTCCCGTGCATCTCGCCCAGCCAGGGGAGCATGGCCGCCCGGGCGCGCGGGTGGAGCGGCGTGGTGGCGTTGTTGTCGAGGTACGCGAAAGCCATGGGAGAGGTATTGTAGGTCAATGGAATCGACGACCGCGGCACGGGTGTTGAATAGAGATCCGGGAATGCCACCTCCGGCAGCCCGGCCAGGGCAACACACAATGAGCATGCGCGCATTCCGGATCCCGATCGCCCTCCTCTTCCTCGCCCTCCTTGTCCCCGGCCTGGCCGCTCCCGCCGCCGCCAAAGACGAAAAAAAGATCACCCGCGCCGAGCGCAAGGAGATGCGCGCGGCGGCTGCGAAGCTCCCGGAGAAATACCGGCAGTGGCTCGAAGAGGTCGACCCGATCATCACCGACGACGAGCTGAAGACCTTCCTGGCCCTCGAGAAGGACTACCAGCGCGACGCGTTCATCAAGCGCTTCTGGGAAGTGCGCGACCCGCTCAAGGGGACGGCGCGCAACGAGTTCCAGGACCGCTACATGGCCTTCGTCCAGGAGGCGCGCAGCCGCTACGGCAACCTCGAGGACGACCGCGCCCACGTCCTCCTTCTCAACGGCGCCCCCGCCGTCGTCGTGCCCTCGACCTGCTCCACCCTGCTGTGGCCGCTCGAGGTCTGGTACTTCCAGGGGAGCGACCGCCTGCACGAGGAGTTCTTCGTCGTCTTCTACCGCAAATGGGGAGCCGGGCTGTACCGCATCTGGAACCCGCTCGAAGGGCTCGACACCCTCTTCTCCGACACCGGCGCCGAGACCGATCCCACCCAGCAGCACAGCCTCGCCGAGATCGCCAACGGCTGCCGGGACGGCGACAAGCTCGCCGCGGGCATCGCCTGGGTGGCCAACCAGCGCATGGGCTATACCACGATCCAGTCGCGCATCGAGTCCAAGCCCGACGGGCCGGGCGGTGAGTGGGTCTCCTCCTTCGGCGCCTACTCGACCGACGTCCCCGAGGGGGCGGCGCAGATCAACGCCAAGCTCGACGTCGACTTCCCGGGCCGCTACCAGAACCGCACCGTGATCCAGGGCCTCCTGAGCGTTCCGGTCGCCGAAGCCGGCCTCGCCAAGCTCGGTGAGCACCGCTCGTACGACTTCCTGGTCAACGGCGAGATCCTGCAGAACGGGGAGCTGTTCGACAACTTCCGCTACCGTTTCGACTTCCCCGGATCGGAGGAGGCCGCCCCTGCCGACAGCCCGACGCTGCCGCTCATCTTCCAGCGCTACCTGCGGCCGGGCGACTACACCATGATCCTGCGCCTGGAGGACATCAACTCGGGCAAGCTCTTCCGCGCCGAGCGGACGCTCACCGTCCCCACGCTCACGGGCGCCGAGGTCCTGCCGCCTCCCCAGACGCCCGAGGAGAAGGAGAGCGCCCGCATGCTCGCCGAGGCCGACCGGGCGATCTCGAACGGCGAGACGACGCTCAAGCTCCTGCGGCCCCCGGGCGACCTCCAGGCGGGGATGCTCCGCTTCGACACCATGGCCACCGGCGACATCGCGAGCGTCACCTTCTCCCTCGACGGCAAGCCGGTGCTCACCAAGAAGAAGCCGCCGTACAGCGTCGAGCTCGACCTTGGCTCGCTGCCCCGGCCGCGCCGGCTCACCGCCACCGCCTTCGACGTCGGCGGCAAGCAGATCGCGAGCGACGAGCTGCTGGTCAACTCCTCGGGCCACCGCTTCCGGGTGCGCCTCGTGGACCCGCAGCGCGGGCAGCATTACGAGAACAGCCTGCGCGCCCACGTCGAGACGGAGGTCCCGGACGGCGAGGCCCTGGACCGGATCGAGATCTTCCTCAACGAGACCCCGGTGGCCACCCTCTACCAGCCTCCGTTCGTCCAGCCGATCGTCCTCCCCAAGAGCGAGGAGATCGCCTACGTCCGGGCCGTCGGCTATCTCACGGACGGCAACTCCACCGAGGACCTGGTCTTCATCAACGCGCCGGACAACCTCGAAGAGGTCAACGTCGACTTCGTCGAGCTCTACACGTCGGTGTTCGACCGCGGCGGCCATCCGGTCGAGGGGATGGAGAAGAAGGACTTCACGGTCACCGAAGACGGTACGCGCCAGGAAATCGCCCGCTTCGAAAAGGTGACCGACCTGCCGATCCACGCCACCGTGGCGCTCGACATCTCGGCCTCCATGGAAGGGGCCTTGAACCAGGCGCAGCAGGCGGCGCTCCAGTTCCTCCAGGAGACGGTCCGGCCCAAGGACCGCGCCGCGGTCGTGCTGTTCAACGACCGGCCGACCCTGACGACCAAGTTCACCAACGACCAGACGGCGCTCGCCGGAGGCCTCGCGGGAATCAAGGCCGAGCGCGGCACCGCCCTCTACGACACGATTGTCTTCACGCTCTACTACAACAACGGCATCAAGGGCCAGCGGGCCGTGCTGATCCTCTCTGACGGCAAGGACGAGGGGAGCCGCTTCACCTATGAGGATGCCCTCGAATACGCCCGCCGGGCCGGCGTGACCATCTACACGATCGGCCTCGGGAGCGACATCGACAAGAAGAAGATGGAGAAGATCGCCGAAGAGACCGGTGGCCGCTTCTTCCAGGTCGAAAGCGCCACCCAGCTGAGCGGCATCTACGCGACGATCCAGAAGGAGCTGAGGTCGCAGTACCTGATCGCCTACCAGTCCACCAACACCACCGGCAGCACCGACTTCCGCACGGTCGATCTGAAGGTGGTCAACAAGTCCGGGCTGGAGGCGAAGACGATGCGCGGGTATTACCCGTAGGAGGAGCCCTCACCCCCGGCCCCTCTCCCGCAAGCGGGAGAGGGGTGTAGGTAAGCCGGTTCACGGAGGTTGAGTCTTGCGCGATCTAACCCTCTCCCCTCTCCCACTCGTGGGAGAGGGGCCGGGGGTGAGGGTCTTCTGGAGGCCGCGATGCGCCATTTCCCCGTGGTCCTTGCCGTCCTTGGTGTCCTTGGTGTCCTTGCCGTCCTTTCCCCTCGCCCCGCCTCCGCGGAGGACAAGCCCTCCCGCCGCGAGATCGAGCGCCAGCAGCACGCGGCCATCGCGGCCCTGCCCGAGAAGTACCGGCAGTGGCTCGCCGAGGTCGATCCGATCCTGACCGCGGACGAGAAGGCGGCCTTCCTCGGGCTCGCCAAGGACTACCAGCGCGACGCCTTCATCAAGCGCTTCTGGGAGGTGCGCGATCCCTACCCGCGGACCGCCCGCAATGAGCTCAAGGAGGCGTGGGCCGCCAAGGTCCAGGCGGCGCACGAGCGCTTCCAGAACCTCTACGACGAGCGCGCCCGCAACCTGCTCCTGAACGGCGTGCCCGACGACGTGGTCGAATCCAACTGCCCCGACGTCTACGTCCCCCTGGAGGTCTGGTACTGGGCGCGCTCGGAGCGGACCGGCGACCAGCTGTTCCTCGTCTTCTATCGCCGTTTCGGGTCCTGGCCCTGGAAGCGCTGGAACCCGATGGACGGATACGAGGCGCTGCGGCCGGACAGCACGCGGGTGGACGTCTCGTCCGGCATGTGCGGAGGAGATCCCGAGAAGGACGGCAAGATCAAGTTCGCGCTCCGCTGGATCAGCCAGCAGCCGATGCTCCAGTGGGAGATGCTCGAGGCCCGCATCGACACGCCGCCCCCTCCGCCGGGCGGGGAGTGGATCGCCGCTTTCGCCTCCTACTCCACGGACTTCCCCGAAGGCGCCACCCCGCTCTCGGCCCGGCTCGCGGTCGACTTCCCCGGCCGCTACCAGAGCCGCACGGTCGTCCAGGGACTGGTGACGGTCGCTCCGGCGGATGCCGGGCAGGCGCAGGTCGCGGACTACCATTCCTATGACTTCCTCTTGACCGGCGAGGTCCTCGCGGGCGGCGAGCTGTTCGACAGCTTCCGCTACAAGTTCGATCTGCCGATCGGGGGAGACAGCCTGCCCCTGGCCTTCCAGCGCTATCTCCGCCCGGGCGAGTACACCCTGATCGTGAAGCTGGAGGACGTCAATTCGGGGCGCATCTTCCGGGAGGAAAGGCCGCTGACCGTGCCCTCCCGCGAGCAGGAAGCGGATCGGACCGATCCGACCGATCCAGAGAGCGCCAAGCTGCTCGCCGAGGCCAACGCCGCCCTCGGCAACCGCGAGGTCACGATCAAGCTCCTGCCTCCCCCCACCGGCAACGACCTGCCGACCGGACTCCAGCGCTTCGACACCCTGGTCACCGGCAACGGCATCGCGGCCGTGGTCTTCACCCTGAACGGCAAGCCGATCCTCACCAAGAAGAAGGAGCCGTACAGCGTTGAGCTCGACCTCGGAACGGTCCCCCAGAACCACCTGCTGACCGCCACGGCCCTGGACGCGGCCGGCAACGAGCTGGCGAGCGACCAGATCCAGGTCAACGTCGCGCCGCAGCGCTTCCGCGTCCGCCTCGTCGAGCCGCGGCGCGGCAAGCACTACACCGGAAGTCTCCTCGCCCGCGCCGAGCTCGACGTCCCCGAAGGACAGAGCATCGAGCGGGTCGAGATCTTCCTCGACGACACCAAGATCGCCACCCTCTTCCAGCCCCCTTGGGAGCAGCCGGTCGCCCTGCCGCCGGGGGGTTCCCTCTCCTACGTGCGCGCCGTCGCCTATCTGCCCGACGGCAACTCCACCGAGGACCTGGTCTTCGTCAACGCCCCCGAGTCCCTGGAGGAGATGCGGGTCGACCTGGTCGAGCTCTACACCACGGCGGTCGACCGCGCGGGCCATCCGGTCACCGGTCTCCAGACCGCGGACTTCACGGTCACGGAAGACGGCGTCCGCCAGGAGATCGCCCGCTTCGAGCAGGTCACCGACCTGCCGGTCCACGTGGCCGTGGCCCTGGACACCTCGGCGTCGATGGAAAAGATCCTGCCGCAGGCGCGCGACGCGGCTCTGGGCTTCCTGCAGCGGACGATCCGGCCCAAGGACCGCGCCGCGGTGATCACCTTCAACGACCACCCGAGCCTCGGAGCGAAGCTCACCAGCGACCTGACGCAGCTCGCGGGAGGCTTGGCGGGCATCAAGGCCGAGCGCAGCACAGCCCTCTACGACGCCATGGTCTTCTCCCTCTACTACTTCAGCGGCCTGCGGGGCCGCCGCGCCGTGCTCCTCCTCTCGGACGGCCGGGACGAGGGGAGCCGCTTCACCTTCGACGAGGCGCTGGAGTACGCCCGCCGCTCCGGGGTGACGATCTATGTCATCGGCCTGGGCGAGGACGTGGAGAAGAGGAAGCTGGGCCGCTTCGCCGAGGAGACCGGAGGCCGCGCCTTCTTCCTGAAACAGCCCACGGAGCTCCCGGCCATCTACGCCGCCATCGAAGAGGAGCTCCGCTCGCAGTACCTGATCGCCTACCAGTCGACCAACACCACGGGCAGCGCCGGCTTCCGCACCGTGGACGTCGACGTCAAGCGCTCCGGGGTCGAGGTGAAGACGATGCGGGGGTACTACCCGTGATGGGGCGGGGGGTGTACCATCGGTCCGCGATGTCGAGGATTTGCCGTACCCTCTCGACCCTGTCCCTGCTCTCCGCCCTGTTCTGGACTCAAGCGGCCGCGGCCGGCCGCGAGCCCGCGAAGCCCGATCCCGCAGCCAACCTCCAGCCGCGTCACCGCGAGTTCCTGGAGGAGGTCGCGCCTCTCATCACCGACCAGGAGCGCCAGGCCTTCCTCGCCCTTCCCCAGGACTACCAGCGCGACGCCTTCATGCGCCGCTTCTGGGAGGTCCGCGACCCGTACCCCAAGACGGGCCGGAACGAGCTCCACGAGCAGTGGCTGGAGCGGCTCGACATGGCCCGCAAGCAGCTCGGCAGCACCACCGAGGACCGCGCCCGCGTCCTCCTCCTCGCCGGACCGCCGCGGGCGATCAGCCATACCACCTGCGACGCCCTGCTGCCGCTCGAGATCTGGGACTACAGCGGCTCGGACCGGATCAAGCGGAGCTTCACGATCGTCTTCGTCTCCCCCGGCGGCTCCTCCCACGGTCCCTGGCGTACCTGGCACCCGGGCGAAGGGCTCACGTCGCTCATGTCCGTCGAGCTGCGCCTGCGCTCGACCGGCGGCGCCAAAGATGAGGAGATGATCAACAACGCCTGCTCCGAGGACGTCCTCGGCCGCCTCAGCCCTGCCGTGGACTGGGACGAGGTCCAGAAGACGGCGCAGCTCGTCCCCCGGCCCAGCGCCGAATGGGTCGCCACCTTCCTCGCCCGTTCGACCGACGTGCCCGACGGAGCGGCCACCTTCCCGGCCCGCGCCGACTTCACCTTCCCCGGCCGCTACGGCAGCCGCACGGTGGTCCAGAGCGTCGTCAGCGTGCCGCGGGCCGAGGTCCGGCCGGAGCAGTTGGAGAAGTCCTCGGCCTACAGCTTCGTGGTCGACGGCGAGGTCCTCTACCGCGGCGAGCTCTTCGAGCAGTTCCGCTACCGGTTCCTCTTCCCCGAGGGCGAGGCCACGGCCGACACCTTCCCGCTGGTCTTCCAGCGTTTCCTGCGGCCGGGCACCTACACGCTGGTGCTCAAAGTGGAGGACACCGGAGGCAAGCGCTTCTGGCGCGACACCCGGGAGCTGGAGATCCCCGCGGTCGAAGCTGCTCCGGCCGCCGTCGCGTCCGCACCGGAGCCTGCCGCTCCCGAGACGGCCGGAACGGCCCCGGCGGCCATCGCGCCGGGAGCCCTGGCCGAAGCCAACACCCCCGCCTTCGGCTCCGACGAGCGCACCATCCGCCTCCTGCCGCCGCCGCCCGGCCTGATCACCGGCACGGTGCGCGTCGAGGCCCGCACCACCGGAGACGGCATCTCCCGCGTCCGCTTCCTGCTCAACGGCAAGCCGGTCCTCACCAAGGGCAAGCCGCCCTACAGCGTCGAGCTCAACCTGGGCGACGCGCCGAAGATCCACACGCTCCAGGCCCTGGCCCTCGGCCCGAGCGACGAGCAGTTGGCCGAGGACCAGATCCTGCTCAACACCGGGCCGCACCGCTTCTCGATCCGCCTCGTCGAGCCGCAGCCGGGCAAGACCTACCAGTCGAGCCTGCGCGCCCAGGCCCAGGTCGACATCCCCGAAGGGGAGAGCCTCGACCGCGTCGAGATCTATCTGAACGACAAGCTGCTCGCCAGCCTCTATCAGCCGCCCTACGTGCAGCCCGTCCTCCTGCCGGCCAACGCCGGAGCGTCCTACATCCGCGCCGTGGCCTATCTGGCCGACGGCAACTCCACCGAGGACGTGGTCCTGTTCAACTCTCCGGACTACGGAGAGACCGTGAACGTCGACCTCGTCGAGCTGTTCACCACCGTGGTCGACAAGAAGGGCAAGGAAGTCGAGGGGCTGACCGAAAAGGACTTCACCGTCCTGGAGGATGGAAAGCAGCAGGACGTGCGGCGCTTCGAGCTGGTGCGCGACCTGCCGATCTACGCCGGAGTGATGATCGACACCTCCTCCTCCATGGGCGAGCGCAACAGCGAGCGGCTCAACGAAGCCATCAAGGCGGCTGGCCGCTTCTTCGCAACGGTCCTCCAACCCAAGGACCGGGCCGCTGTCTTCACCTTCAACGACACGCCGACCATGGGCGTGCGCTTCACCAATCAGATGGACGTGCTGAACGGCGGCCTGAGCGGCATCACGGCCGAAGGTAACACGGCGCTCTATGACAGCCTGATCTACGCTCTCTACTACTTCGGCGGGATCAAAGGGAAGAAGGCGATCATCCTGCTCTCCGACGGGCAGGACACCACCAGCCACTACACCTTCAACCAGGCCCTGGAGTACGCGAGGCGCAGCGGCGTCGCGATCTATACGGTCGGCATCGACATGCCGCAAAAGGAAGTGGACATCCGGGCCAAGCTCCAGAAGCTGGCGGAAGAGACCGGCGGCCGCTCGTTCTTCATCGCCGCCGCCAGCGAGCTCGAGAAGGTCTTCGCCAAAGTCGAGGACGAGCTGCGCTCCCAGTACATGCTCGCCTACCAGTCCACCAACCAGAGCCGCGACGACAAGTTCCGCACCATCGAGGTCAAGCTCGCCCGCCCGGGGCTGGAGGCGAAGACGGTGCGGGGGTATTACCCGTAGCGTCGGAGACAAAGGACATGACCGCCCACGACGGTGGCATCGTGGTCTCTCCCTCGGAAAGTCGAGCCCATGTAGGTATGGGTACAAGAGTCTCCCGAACGGCAGGGGATTCCTCCCAGGAGGCAGGTCTCGCCCCGAGTCGCGCACGGGGCGGCCGAGGAACAAACACCGTATTGGTTGCACGAATTGCCTTCGGCCCCAATTTCGTGCCCTCTCTTCTCGGCCGAGAGTAAGTTGCGCGTGGGGATGGGGGCCACAGGGGAATGAGGTTCCGGCGAAGCCAGCTCTAATCCACATACCCCCCAACATCCACAATCAAGTGCACCTGCCCTACCCCACCCACAAACGGCAGCACCCCCAAGACCCCATCCTTGGAGAGCGTCAGCATCGCGTTGTTCGACCGCGCGATGCTCATTGGAAACGTGATCGTGCTCGCGAGCGGCGGCGTCTGGCCCCCCGGGTAGAGGGTCAGATAGCCCGGCCCCGTCGCCCCAACCACCGTGATATTGAGGCTCACCGACTCCGCGGTCGCCGGGATACCACAGCGGCCGGGCACCGTGAAGAGCCGTGCCACTCCCGACGTCAGGCTCGGGCCGCCATACGGTCCATCCGGGTTCCTCGTGTCCACCACACGGCAGGGCGTCACCGTGTAGAAGCTTCCGCAGTCGCCCCCGATCGCGCAAAGCACAAGCCCCGGCTGGTCGATGAACGGATTCCGGTTCCCCTGGAAGCTCGCCACCACGTCATTCCGATGCCGCTCCATATCGTCCACCGGGTCCTGTCGGTGCCACTCCAGAAGGGCCGACCGCATCCCCATGTACGCCACCGAGGCGTTAGCTCCGCCCGAGGGCACGGGCACAATGAGGCTCTGGTCGTCGGTGAGGATCAGATCCGGCTCCGGTCCCCCCGTGACTCCATGGAACCCGCCCTCATATCGGACGTCGAGGTAGAACAGCGCGCGCGCCACATCGCCCCGCCGGCCGATCCACGTCTCCCACGATCCGCTTGGCCCAGAGCCCGAGCGCCAGTTCGAGTTTCCAGGGTAGATCCCCGTCCCCCCGCCCTGGCCGTTGTTCTCGTCGGTCGCCTTCTCGTCGCAGGCCGCGGAACAAAATCGATAGAGCGTGTTGCCCCGGGAGCCGTTGTAACTCCCGTAAGCAAGGAAGAGCGCATGGCAGTCCGTAAAGGGATAGTTAGAAACCAAGTCGTTCGGGAAGCCATACGAGTTTGGCCACGTATGCTCTCGTTGGTAGCCGCCGGTACCGCCCTCCACCTTGGCCAGGCTTGCGTTCTTGTACACGTCCAGAATGTTGCTGGGGTTGTTCGGATCTTCGTCCGCAAGCTTCAGGATGTCCCAGGTGTCGATATTGCTCGAGGTATAGGGGAAGCGGATGTGATCGTCGATGATCTCATGGAGAGTCGAGCGCAGGGCTCCCTGCGCCGTCGGGTCCACGGAATCGTAGTAGCCCGCCGGTGGCGCCGAGAAGGCAACCCCGGGCGAGAGAAGCAGGGCAAGAGCAAGGAAGGAACGCGGGGTGAGTGCAGGCGTCCTCATGACTGGCCTCCTTGTCTGCGCCGTCACGGGAAAACCATGAAGACTGTCTAAATCTACACCATAGCCCCCCTCCCACTACATCGTAGGTTCCCTTGTCTCTGTTCGGCTCACCCCGAGGGGTAGCACGAGCGCGTCAACGGGTAGGCACCGGGGCCGTGAGGAGTGGTAAGTCCGTGCCTACCTATGTCCCCGCGAAAGGAGATCTGATCGCGGTCACCTTCGACCCTCAGTCGGGTCACGAGCAGAAGGGCAGGAGGCCAGCCCTGGTGATCAGCAACGATCCCTTCAATCAGCGCACCCCGTAAAGGTAAGGGCGATCAGTTCCTGGGACCGACCACGGCGGAGGAGATCGTCGGCCGGATGAGCTTTTGGGTTTCCATAGGACCTCCGTGTCTGGTTGAAGAGTATCACACAGCCTTCAGGGCTTCGGGCTCCGCTGTTGGAGCGGCTATCTCTGCCCGGCATCGAGCATATCGCGGGTGATCCTGACGGTCTCCACGCTCACGGTAGTGACCCGTGCCAGGAGATCGATGACCTCAGCCTTGTAGTCGGCGAACCGGTAGGTATCGAAGTGAGCGCGGATGGTCGGATCTTTGGGTTTCTTCTCTTTGTACTGGTCGAGGATCCACTCGAGCGCCGAGCGATTGCCCAGGCGGTACTCCCAGGCCTCGGGCGGTACACCAGCGAGGACTGTTTCACTATCGAGCGTGATCCGACCGTTCTCTTTGTCGGCCTTGAGAATCACCTTGGGCGGCAAGCCCGCCTTGCGCGCCTGTTTGTCCCGGACATCGGTACGCCCGAGCGGCCAAGGGTTGAGCGTTTCGAAGCCTATGTGCAGACCCATCAGGACCTCGCCCCACTCCGCCCACTTCCAGAAATCTGGATAGAAGGGGATGCGCGGAAATTCTCGCTTGAGGTTCTGGGCGTATTTGTCGCGATACACGGGGTCGTGCAGCACGCCGTAGACGTAGTGAAAGATAGCCCCTTTGGTGATTGGGCGGCTCTTCCTTCCGCGGCCGGGCTGGTAGTTCTTCTTGAATCGGTCGAGCGCCCAGTCGGTGATGTTCTCGCGAAATCGACTCTCATCGTCGAGAATTTCCAACGCCAGGCAGACGGTGCCCGCAGCCGCGCCCACGAAATGTAGATCGGGTAAATGATCTAAAGCACAGGTCATCCACGGCTTCTGCGCAGTGGGGTCGGTGAGAACTATGCAGCGATTTCGCACGTTGCCATTGCCAAAGATCAGCGGCGTTTGGTAAAGCATCTCATTCAGCTGCCGACTAAAGTAGAGCCAGCGCTTCACGTAAGGCCGATAAAGAGCTCTGACCATACACTTCCTATCGAAGTTGTAACGGACACCCTTTCGCAGGTCATTCTTGACAGCCCGTGTCCATTTGATCGAGGTATCGAGGAAGTCAGCGAGCCTGCCACTGCTTCGTAATTTATCGAGCTTGGCTGAGTCAGCGTTGTAAGCGGCGATCAGATAACGGACCTTGGCCTCGAGCAAATCGGCCCTGTCCTCATAAACCCACTCATCCCTGTTGGTTACGACGCCCAACGAGAACATCTTGAAAATAGCCCTCTCCTGTGAGGCTTTTCGCGTTGCCTTAGCTGCCTTGGTAGCAATCGGCAACAGCGTCTCGAAGTCGTTACTCGTTTGATTGATCCAGTTGTGCTTCGCATCGGGCCTCACCTCTTCAAAGGGTAACAAGCCAATCTTGGCGCTGCCAAGAAATGCTAGCTTCTCTTCGGCTGTCTCGAGCTCCGGCCGACGCGTGTAGAAGATGCGGCAGCCTTGCCGCTTCGCGCGTTTCACCAGAAAGCTGATCGCCACGCCCGTCTGGATGCCAAAGACATTGTTCTTCGTACCCGAAAGCTTCTGGTTCGCGCGTACGTCACCACCGAGGTCTACCACCCGAATCTCGCTAAACTCCTCCGCCACCACTTTGCGGAAGCCGTCGTAGGTGCGACTGTCGATGAAGCTGCGGTTGGTAACGAAGGCCAACACGCCGTTGGCGGCCAGACGATCGCTCGCCCAGCGGAAGAACCGTGCGTACATGTCGTAGAGCTTGGTCTTCTGCGCTGTGCTCTCCGCAATGTAAGTGGCCTTGATGCGCTTGTCGATCTCGTCGTATTCGCGGTTCTTGTTGTTTTCATTTTCGTTGAGCTGGTTCGCATTGTACGGCGGATTACCGAGGATCACGCTGATCGTCCGGCTGTTCTGCCGCCGGATGCGCGCCACGTTTTCCTCCGTCACGCTACCGAACAGCTTCCCCTGCGTGCCGAACGCGGCGGTGTGCAGCCCCACATTGTCGAGCGTATCCATGAAACAGAGATTGGGAAACTCCTCGTACTCGCCCGTGATCGCCGCATAGGTCGCCTCGATATTAAGGTTCGCTACATAATACGGGAGGATTGCTACCTCATTGGCATGCAGCTCAGCGCGATATTTGTACTTGAGCTTCGTCGATTGGCCGCGGAAGTGCTCCAGAAGCTCGCACACGAAGGTACCGGTGCCCGTGGCCGGATCCAGGATTTCTACGTCCTTGTCGATCAGATTACGGCTGAAATGCTTCTCGCACAGCCAGTCCGCACTCTCGATGATGAAACGGACGATCTCGTTCGGTGTGTAGACTACGCCGAGCCGGTCGGCTGCCTTGGGGTTGTAGACTCTATAGAAGCCTTCGTAGATAACCTTGAGGAACTTCTGCTTCTCGTGGTGCGAGGCAATCTGGGTGGCGGCCGCTCGAATGGAGACGTAATAGGGCGCCAACCCCTTGAGCGTCTGGAATTTCGTGTTGCCCGTGAAGAAGGTCGCCTCGAGCTTGTAGAGCTCGCGCGCCACGTTGTTGTCTTGGTGGAACGGAGTGTTTGGGAACACCGAGACGAAGATCTCCTCGGTGAGGATGTGCTGGATCAGCATCTCACGCACGTCGGCCGCGGTAAGGCTGGGATTGATGGTCTCCTGAGCATGCAGGAGAAAGGCTGCCGCCGCCCGCCGGAGCTCCGCTTTGGTGCTGTGGGCCTTTTCAATCATCACGCGCAGTTCTTCGAGGACCGCAGGTAGATCTGCCTTGAACTGCTCCACGGCCTTTCGGAATTGGGCCACCTCGGGCCGCGCATAGCTGAAAAACAGATGGAGAAGCCTTTCTAGCTGCTCCACGTCGTCCACGGGACACCGCATCACTTCGATCCGGTTCTGCATCAGCACGGCCTGCGTCGAGTCCTCGAAGATGATGTTGTCCTGTGGATAGCCACGCCTCAGCTTCAAGGCGATCTCGCTGTCGAGGTCGTCTTTTTCGTCTTTCGCCTCCCAATAGCCGAAGGGTACGCGCAGCGCGTGGAGCAGCGCGCCGTCCACGTAGCGCCGCTCTTTCGTGGGTGCGGTGAATTCGTACTCCGGGACGAAGACCAGGTCGTGTTGCCGCGCCCAGCCCTTGAGGAGATCCTTGAACGCCTCACGCACCACCGATTCACGGTGCGTTCCCGACACCTTGCGGAGATCCTGGAGCTGGTTGAGATACTGCTGGATCAACAGTTGGCTCAAGCGGTGACGCCTCCAATGGTATGGAGCTTCCAGGAGAAAGGCGACAGGCAATCCCATCGCTGCCTCTCGCCCGCCTCCCTTACCCTCGGCCGCCTAGCGATTCTCGCCAGGCAGCGGTCGATGGTGGCGATCTTCGCCAGGAGCCGGTCGCGGTCGATCTGATCCCGAGTCATCATGGCTTTCGTCATCGTAGCAGAGGCGCCCCGCCGGCGAGAGTCGCGTGGCTCGCCGCTGCACTGGCGCCGGAGCCTGCCGAGCCTGGTGCACACTCGGGACCCCCTTCGTGGCATCATCCTTCTCCGGTGACCCGGCATCCCGAAATCCTGGTGTCGTCCGGGGTCCCCCGTGGTCCCTTTCGATACCTGCTTTCGGGGTCTCTCGTCCGCGCGGCCATGGCGGCTGCGGCGGCCTTCCCCGGTGAAAGGAGCGTTCATGGTCCCTTCCTCCCATCGCAAGATCGCTGTGCTGGTCCTCGCTGCCGTCCTCCTGGCGCCGCTCGCCGCTGCCGCCGAGCCAGGTGCTGCTCCCTCGGCCGACCCGTCACCCGTGAACCGCAGCGCCGCATCGTGGCGCGCCCGCCGCAGGTAGTCCGCCAGCCGCCGCACCAGCTCGACGCTCGCCCGCTCCCGCTCCGCGGCCTCCTGGAACAGCCGCACCGCCGCCAACGCTTCGCGGTGCACCCCCTGCTCCTGGAAGACCGTCACCATCTGGCGGGCCAGGTGCTTGACCTCGGCCGTCCGGCCCAGCTGAAGGTAGAGCTTGGCCAGGTCGAGCGAGGCCAGCGCGGCGTCATAGCCGATGTCGCGTGCCAGGAGCTCATCGTGGCAGCAGGTGCAGGGGGTTGTCACGCTTTCCTCGTCTACAAGTACTATACCTATTAAGGTGGTTCGCAGTTCGGGAACAGGCTAAAGAGGGAGAAGCGTAACTAGGACGGGAGCGAGCCTTTGAGAGGCCATCGCTCGAGACGAGCGACCGAGCGTCCTTTTCCCCAGAATCCCTTTCACGGATCTCCTAAAGAGGCTCCCAGAGGGAAGGAGCAGGAGGAAAGAATGAGGAGAACCTGGATACTCAGAGGAGCCGGGGCACTGCTGCTGGCGGCAGGCCTTGTCGCTGGCAGCTGCATTCCCCAGGACCACAAGCTGAATATCCCTTATCGGGCGCAGGAACAATTCAACTACTGCACGCCGGCCGCCGTCCTCATGTGGAGACTTTATGACGGCCTCGTCACCGTCTCTCAAACTACGATATTCAACTGGATGGGTGGAACCGGGAACACCAATCAGATCAATGTGGCAAATGCCGTGAACTATTTTACCAACACTCGAGATGCATATTGGGATTCTGGCAGTCCCACAACATATCGACAGATGGCGGCCCGCCAGATCACAGCATTCGATCGATCAATTCCCTCAATTGTGGTTATCAACTACGACCACGTAGTCATTGTCAATGGGGGGAGTTGGCATACAGATCCAAACTACCGTGTTTGGGACGAGGTCTTTGCCCATGACCCAGACCCCTTTTGGGGAGCGAACAGGTATTTTAGCGCGGGTTCCTGGATCTATTCATTTTGCCCTCCTGGCAACAGGTATTGCGACCAGATTATTTCGAGCGGCGCCACCTATGATTGGTCTACCAATTATACCACTTATAATGACACTAAAATCTACGGCTGGGATCACGATCTTGGTGGCCCTCTGCCATACTAGGAGAATCCAGTGAAATCGACATTGCTTGCCACGGTGGTACTCCTTTGGGCGGTTGGCGCAATCGCGCAGGCATGGATTCCGCAGGAATGTGCGGAGTCGCATGAGCAAAGCCACCGGGAGTTCGAACGACTCATGCGCGAAGCCAGGCCCGATTCACCCATTTATGCGCCGAAGCCCTTCCCCCGTAAGGAAGCAGAGATCATCGAGGACTTCAGGTATGGTTACAGGAAGATCACCGGGGGGAAGCAGGTTTCGGTCGACCAAATGCCTTTGGCCCAGGCCGTCGAAGACAACTCTCTTGCCTTCAGAATTCTGCGGGTCGAAAACTGGACCCCGAATCGATGCCGGCCGGGTCAGCAGATGGATTTTTACTTCCTTCTCTATGTGACCGACTCGAGCACTGGCAGGGAGGTCAGCCGATTTGTCCTGAATCAAAGTGGCCTGGTGGCCGAGTGGACGACGCCACCGACGAAGGAGCAAGAGAACGAGGCCTGGGCCCCAATCTATCGCAGCGCAGTTGTTCCCAAGCTCGCGGATGCGCTCCAAGTGGTCCAAACTCGTTACGGAATCACAGGCACGCGGCCTCAGTATGTGGCGACCTGGGGGAATCCTGAATGTGCAACTGTCGCCCCATGCGTAGCCTTTCAAAGCCAGGGAAAGGTCTTTCTCTTCGGCCGAGGGGACCTCGTCGAATTCTCGGCTACTTCACGGAGCTACACGCCTGCCGAGATGAATGCCACCAGATCACGGCGCTTTGAGATCGCGAAATCGGTCAACCCGCAGCAGGAGTGGCTCGTCGCGGTTGCAGATACACGCTGGGTGGTCGCGAAAAAGGTGAAGCCTCGCAAGTAAGTGGACGTTTCGCGGACATGACGCCCGCGGCGGAGCAGCCCCGGTGAAAGGAGCTTTTCATGGTCCCTTCCTCCCATCGCAAGATCGCTGTGCTGGTCCTCGCTGCCGTCTTCCTGGCGCCGCTGGCCGCTGCCGCCGCGCCAGGGGCTGCTCCCTCCGCCGACCTGGCGCCCTGGAGCCTTTTCGCCCGCCTGTGGAGCGCCGTGGCCACCTTCTGGGGCGACGTGGGCTGTTCGATGGACCCCAACGGCATGTGCCGCACCACCAGCGGCCAGACGGATGTCGGCTGCTCCATGGACCCGGACGGCCGGTGCGCCAGCCGGCTCGACGTCGGCTGCTCGTGGGACCCGGGCGGCCGGTGCGGTGAGACCGTCGATGTTGGCTGTTCTGCCGATCCGAACGGCGGCGGCTGCGCCAGCCGCGAGTAGTCTTCGCGTCCTCACCCCTCGAACTTGAGCTCCGGGTCGTGCTGCGCCCGGTACAGATACCGCACCAGCCGCCCCGCCAGCTCCGCGGTCGCCTGCTCGCGCTCCGCCGCCCTGCGGAAGAGCGCCAGCGCGGCCAGCGCTTCCCGGTGGATCTTCTTCGAGCTGAAGATCCAACGCATCTCTTCCGCCAGAGACTTCACCTCCGCGGTCCTTCCCTCCCGCAGATCGAGCTCGGCCCGCTCCAGGCTCGCCAGCGCATAGTCGTAGCCCATCCCGCGTCGCTCAAACTCTCCCCGCACCCGGTCGAAACCAACCCGCGCCTCCGCTACCCTCCCGAGACCGCCAGCGATCCTTGCGCGCAGCCAGCCGATCCTGATCTCGTCGAGCTCCTTCCGCGAGCCGGCCGCCAGCTCGGCAATCCTCGGCAGCAGTTCCTCGGCATCTCCATACCGATCCAAGTGGCAAAGGTTCGCTCCAAGATTGAAATAGATTTTCAACAGCAATCGCGGCTCCTGCTGGCCATCGGCGCGCACGGCCGCAGCTTGGAGTACCGCGATCGCGCCTTCAGCATTTCCCATGTGCTCCAACGTCACCGCCCTTTTCACCAGGATCCGGGGAATGCTTTCCGGCGGGGCTGCTGCCTCGGCATCGGCGAGCCGCTCGAGCGCCTCGGGAAACCGCCGCTGATCCCTGCGGAGGGAGCCCTCCAAATCTAGAAGCCGCCAACCCGGCAGCGTGGCTCGCTCCGTTTCCTCACCTGCCTGCCACCGGTCGACCGCACGCTCGAAAGTTGTTTCCGCCTCCTCCATCTGGTTGCCAACCCGATAGGCATTCACCATGAACGCCAGTGTCACACCCTCGATCGCACCGCCTCCTGCGAGCTGGGCCACCCGCTGCGCCACACGGGCCAGCAGAAGCGCCCGGCCCGCGTCGTCGGAGGCGGCCTCTTCGCTTTCGCAGGCCAGAAGCAGAGCGAGCTCTCTCGTCTGAAACTCTGGGCGGGCCTCGACCAGGTACCACAGGTCCTCGGCCTCGCGGGTCTTCAGCCGCTCGCACTGTTCCTTCGCACTTTCCCGCTCTTCCGAGCTCTCCGCTTCGAGGAACGTAACGAGCTCTACCACCGCCGTCCGGCCGACGCCGGCCAGGCTGCCTTCGAGGGCTCTCGCCGCTTCCGAGAGCTCACGAAATACCTCCTCCTCGGTGGCTCGCCCCAGCCGCACGGCCGCGATCTGCGGGAGGACGACGGCATCGATGAAGGTCATCGAGAGCCTGGCGGCCTCGGCCAGCTTCTCGAGCTGGGCGCGGCGCAGCTTCTGTTTCCCGTTCGCCCAGCGCCGGACCGAGCTCTCATCCACACCGGCGCGCCCGGCCAGCGACGTAATGCTGCAGTCCAGGTACCACAGAAACCACCCGATCAACCGCTGCTGGTCCTTGTCCATTCTCCCGGTCTCCTTGCATCCAGGTCGGTTTTCCCCAACCATCGGGGGTATCTCAACCGGAGGGAGCACCCTCCCCCCCTCGAAAGGAGCTGACCCATGGTCCGACTCGCCTTCCGTTCCAAGCTCGCTCTCGCCTTCCTCGTCCTCGCCCTGCTGGCGCCATTGTCCGCCCAGGCGCTTCCGTTGGGGAGCCCACCCGCCGAGCCTCTCGAAGGTCTCGTGGCCCGCCTCACCGGGTGGATCACGGCTTTCTTCGGCGACGTCGGCTGCTCAATGGACCCGGGTGGGCTTTGCCACAGCACGAGCGTGAGCCAGCCCCCCGCGGCCACCGATCAGCTCGACGTCGGCTGCTCAATGGACCCAAGCGGCGGAGCCTGCCACGGCTGAGGCCCGACGCCCGGGCCGGCGCCGCGCCGGCCCGGGTCAGCCTTCAAAGCGCAGCTCAGGATCGTATTGCGCCCGGTAAAGATAGCGGACCAGCCGCCGCGCCAGCTCCTCTGTCGCCTTTTCCTCCATGGCCGCCTTACAGAAGAGCGCGAGAGCCGCCAGGGCCTCCCGGTGAATCCCTTCGGCTTTGAAGATTTTGGCCATTTCGGCAGCCAAAGTACGGACCTCCGCGCGCCGCTCCTCGCGAAGGTCGACTTCGGCCCGTTCGATGCTGGCCAGCGCGTAATCGTAGGCCATCCCGAGCCTATCGAGGTCCCTCCTCACCTGGTCGAACGCCGCTCTCGCTGCACTGAGCCGGCCGAAGCCGGCCTCGATTCTTCCGCTGAGCCAGAGCACTCGAAGCAGGTCCAGCTCTCGCCTGCTGCCGATTGCCAGCGCCCGAATTTCAGGTAAGAGCTGCTCGGCTTCGCTGTACCGATCCAGATGGCAGAGGTTGGTGGCGAGGTTGAAAGGGATTTTCAATCTCAGATCTGAATCATTCCATCTCATGGCGTGCGACCCCGCCTCCCGAAGCACCTCGATGGCCCCTTCCGGATCGCCCATGTGTTCAAGCGTGACGGCTCGCTTCACCAGGATGCGCGCCACCGCTTTCGGCGGTGCGATGTCGCGCGCCTCCCGGAGCCTTTCCAAGGACTCGGGGAAGCGGCGCTGGTCGCGGCGCAGGGAACCCTCGAGATCGAGCACGCGCCACGCGGGCAGGATCGCCCTGGCTTCCGGCGCTCCGCCCTTCCAGAGCTCCAAAGCGCGGTCGCAGTCGTCTCCTGCCCTCAGCATCTGGTTCGCTACCCGCCGCGCATTGGCGACGAGGAGGAGCGCATAGCCCTTCACGGCGGCCATGAAGCCGGGGTCCCCCGGTGCGAGCTCGGCCACCCGGTAGCCGAGGAGCGCCAGGCCCAGCGCGACGTCTGCCCTGTCGGATGCGGCCTTTTCACTCTCGTGGGCCAGGCGCTCGGCGACCGCCCAGGTCTGGAATTTCCGGGAGGTCTCGATGAGGCCTCGCCGGCGGGGCGGAGGGGTTTTCTCGATCTCGCGCCAGAGCTTTCCGGCCTGGCGGCGCGCCTGCCGCACCAGCCAGGTGCGCGCCACCTGGAACAACCGTGCTTCGAGGAGCTCGGTGAGCGCGCGGCCGGCCCGGCCGGCGATCTCGCGAATGCGCCGGACCGCCGAAGGCGTGGGATCGACGGGCGAGCCCGGTTCCGGCAGCGACCGGTCCGTCCGGCTCAGCGCGAAGATCAGGCCGTCGACGTCCTCGGCGGTGTAGCCCATCACGGCGGCCAGCTCGACCAGCTTCTCGTACGAGGGCTCCTTCTCCGTCTCGTACCAGGTGACCATCGACTCCGAGATGTGCGCCTTCTCGGCGAGGTCCTTTTCCGTCCAGCCCCGCCTTCTGCGCAGGGCGGTCAGGGTCACGCTCCTCACCCCCGGGGTGTATTTCAGCGGCATGCTCTCTCCTTCTTCTCTTTCTTATAGTTGCCGCACACCGGGTTTTTGTGACATGGCGCCGCGACGCCGGTCGCTGTGCTGGAACGCATTGGGGAAAGCGGGACCAATCTCCCGGTACCCGGGATTTTAGCGCATCCTTGGCTCCAGGGCGCCAACTTCACCATTAGCCTTGCCTGCGTGAGCGATTCACGACCGGCGCGAGGTTCCTCCTGAGCCTCCTGCCGGGGGTTCTTCTTCATCTCAGGGCGGGGGAGCCATTCGCAAGGAGGGCTTCCCCGCCCACTTCTTGATTCTGTTGGGGGGCCGATGGAGCCACTGGCCGTGACGACGTCGAGAGGGGAGCGCAGCACACTGCTCAGGGAGCTCGAAGGGCTCCGGCGTGCGGTCGGCCTGATCCGGCGAACGCGCGCCAAGGACGACGCACGGGTGATGCTCTCCTGCCTGCTCGCCGACCTCCAGCGTCTCGGCGGTCTGAGGATCGACGAGCTCCCGGCTCGCGAGTCTGCGCTCCTCGCGGATTTGGAGGCCGAGGCGCGGGAGCTGCGGCGCCGCTTGGGGTCTCCGCTCGCTCCCGACGATCTTCGGGGTATCCGCCTGGTGAAGGAGGCGACCGATGGACCACCCTTCCAAAGAAGTGCTTCTCGGGTTCGTTCTGGGCGCGGCCAGCCGGCAGGAGAACCGGATGGTGGTGAGACATCTCCTCGCCCGCTGCCCGGCGTGCGCGGCGACGTTGAGGAAGCTCCGGCAGGAGCCGCCGTTGAGCCCGCCTCCGGACCCGGGGGCGTACGATCCGGCGATCGACCGGCTCGCCACGCTTCTGGAGAGGCTGGCTCGCCCGCCGGCGCCGGAGGAGGACGACGGCGAGGGCGACCTCCTGCAAAGTACCGTCACTTCCGGAAGCGCTGCTCGCCGGAGGTGGCTTTTTGGTTGACCCTCGGCCTCATCCCCAGGAGCGCCCAGGCTCTGGCCGAGGCTGGTTATCGCGCGCTGACCGGCCTCATCGAGGTGACGCAGGAAGAGCTCCTCGCCATTCCTGGAGTGGGCGCGGCAACTCTCGCCGCCCTGGAAGAAGTCCTGGGCAGGCCGATTCCATCGGAAGGGAGAGGCAGAACGCCACCACCCGCCAGCTGGCCCTGGGCCGAGATGGTCTGGCGCCAGCGTGGCCTTCCTCCCTCGGCGGCGATCACCTTCGCTCAGGAGGGGATGACGTTGGAGCGGCTGAGCTCCATCTCGCGCGAAGAGCTCGTCGGCATGACCGGCGTCGGGCCCGGGGCCCTCGAGGCTTGCGAGCGACTCGTCGGCAAAAAAATCCTTTCGCGCCGAACCGGCCCCGGCGAGGCCTTCTGGCTCGGCCAGGGGTTCTCTCTCAATCAGGCCCGCGCCTTGAGCCAGGCCGGCATCGATTCGATCGAGGACCTGCGGAAGCTCCCCCGCGAAGAGGTCGTTGCGCTGCGAGGGGTCGGGGAAAACGCTCTCGAGCGCCTGGAGGTGCTTCTGGGGAGCGCCATTCCCAGCCGGTCCGAACACTGGCTGCGCCGCGGGCTCGCTCCGTGGCTCGCCAACGCGCTCGTCCGCGCAAGGATCTCCTCTCTCTCCGAGCTGGCGGCGCTCTCGCGCGAGCAGTTTCTGTCACTCCCAGGCCTCGGCCTTTCTGCCCTCTGGCAATGCGAGCGGCTGCTCGGTCACAAGCTATGAAAGGTGTTCGCATGGATTCCGAAGAGCTGATCGACTCGGCATGCGGGCGTCGGGCCATCCGCGGAGGGTGGAGTGACTGACTTTCAGGCGGAGGTCCAAAGGATCGCCGAGGCTCTGCGCAACGCGATCCGCCTGAGCGGTATCTCGCACCGGCAGATCGAGCGGGACCTCGGCATGAGCACCGGCTATTTGACGCGCATCCTGACCGGTCAACTCCAGCTCAAGGTGACTCATGTGCTGTGGATCTGCGAGGTCATCGATTTCCCGGCGGAAGGCTTCTTCGCTGCGCTCTACCCGGCCAGAACGCCGGCGAGCGAACGCGAAGCGCGCCTGACCCGGGTCCTGGCTCAGCTCCATGGTCAGACACCGGACCAGAGGCGCGACCCGGAAACCCTGCTCCGCGAGCTTGGCGCCTTCCTCGAGGAGATCAGAACCGAGCTTCGCGAGCGAAAAGATCGAAGTCATTGACGCTCTCCACTCCTTCTCCGTATACTTATGTCAGCGATGCTGACGCTACGGAGGAGACACGATGCAGACCGTCGACGATTTGGCCGCTTGCGCGGAACAGATAAGGCAATTGGTGGATTCGTCTTTCGCGACCCGGTACGCAGATGTCGCGGCAACTCTCGAGAGCTCGAGCCGGGCCGTGGCGCTCGTCGAGGAGGCGCGCGGCCGGCTGCCGAATGACCTGATCGTCGCCGCGTGGACGCAATACGGCAATGCGCTGCGGATCGTGAGGCGCTTCGAGGAAGCGGAAAAGGCGCTGGAGCGGGCGTGCGAGCTCCCGGCGTCCGACCCGCAGACCAGGATTCGCCTCCTCGAAGTCATGTCGAGCCTGCACCGCAACATGAACAAGCTCGACAGCGCCGCGGAGCTCCTCGCCGCGGCGCTCGAAGAGATTCGATCGCTCGGGGATTCCGATGCCGAGTCGCGGACCTACAACCTTCTGGGGATCGTGCACCTCGATCGAGGGGATCTGGCCAACGCGCTGCGCGCCTACCAGACCGCGCTCGACCTTCTCGGCGCCGAGGCGCAGTTGGAGGTCCTTGCAGCGGAAGGTCACAACCTGCTCGAAGCCGTGATCGCGGACGGCCGGCTTTCTGCCGCGGCTGCGATCCTGGTGCTGCTGGAGCCCTATCAGGGCCATCTCGCCTCCCCGCGGCTCGCCGGCAAGACCGAGTGCATGCGGGCACGACTGTATCGAAAGCTGCAGCAGCCCGGCGCCGCCCGCGTGGCCTACCAGCGAGCCTACGCGCTCATGAGCGCCGAGCCGAACGCGCCCGAGCTCGCAGAGCTCGCCGCCGAAATGGCCGGCCTCGCCGAGGCTCCCAAGTGAGGTTTCCCTTCCCCCCTCTCCCGGGCGCACCCCCTTTTTTCATGTCCCGACAACCGGCGAGGCCTTCCCAACCCCCGGCACGGCCATTCCTAGGGGTAGGAACGAGCATCCCGACCCTCGGCACGGCCATTCCCAGGGGTAGGAACGAGCATCCCGACCTTCGGCACGGCCATTCCCAGGGGTAGGAACGAGCATCCCGACCCTCGGCACGGCCATTCCCAGGGGTAGGAACGAGCATCCCGTCTCTCGGGATGACCATTCCCAGGGGTAGGAACGAGCATCCCGACCTCCGGGTTGGCCGTCCCGAGGTCCGGGATGAGCATCCCGACCCTCGGGATGACCATTCCTCGGTCTCGCCCGTCGCGTCGGAGCCCCCGGCCAGGGCTCCTGACCGCCAGGGAGGCTCAGCGCTTCAGTAGAGAGGCTTGAAGCGGCTCGACACGATCTCGGCCAGGCGCGGCTCGTTAACGCCCACTATGACAAGTCTTCCGGCTGGCACGTAGACTGCTGCACAAGCTGTCATGTTCCTGGGGGGTTCAACGATGAAAACAGGCCGCGTCACGTTCCTTCTCACCTTCATCCTCACGCTCTGCCTCGCGGCTTCGGAGGTCCTGGCGCAGGACCCCAAGGGCACGGAGATCCGGGTCAACCAGAGGACCGCGGGATCGCAGGCGTTTCCCGATGTGGCCGCCGCGGCAGACGGACGGTTCGTGGTCGTCTGGAAGGACGGCCGGCTGGTCCAGGGCTCCACGCAGCCGGTCTCCGTGGTGGCCCGGATCTTCGATGCGGCGGGCAAGCCGCTCAGCGGGGAGATTCAAGTCGCCCGCATCGCTCCCGGCGCCCTCGGCTCTCCGGCGGTCGCCATGGCTCCGGATGGCCGCTTCGTCGTGGTCTGGGGAGGCGGGAAGGAGGACCCCAACATCGTCTTCGGCCGGCGCTTCGCCGCCGACGGCCGCCCTCTCGGTCCGCGGTTCCTCCTCGCCGGGAGCACCGAACGCGCCGAGGATTCGCCCGACGTGGCCCTGGCTCCCGACGGCAGCTTCGTGGCCGTCTGGACCCAGGAGACCGAGGGCGATGCCGAGGTGAACACCGACATCTTCTTTCGCCGCTTCGGCGCCGACGGCAAGCCGCTCGGTCCCGAGGCCGTCGCCCTCGGCGGCTACGAGGAGCAGAGCGGCCCCCGGGTGGCCCTGAAACCGAATGGAGACTTCGTCGTCGCCGGCCAGTCCTATGGCGGCGAGAGCTCGTTCTACGACATCGTGGCAGGGCTCTTCTCCCGCTCCGGAGCTCCGCTCGACTCATTCCAGGTGAACGACGGCCCCTCGCAGGAGGTGAGCCAGTTCGGGCCGTCGGTCGCCGTGGCCGCGGACGGGAGGTTCGCGATCGCCTGGACCGACCGGGGCGCCGACTTCACCAAGGACCCGCACCTCGGGCACACCCAGGACTTCACCGGCATCGCGGCCCGGTTCTACTCCGCCGACGGCGTCGCCCTGGGGCCGGGGCTCTCCACCAATGCCTTCCTGCCCGGGGAGCAGCTGGGAGCGGAGGTCAGCGCGCTCCAGACCGGTGGCTTCCTCGTCCTCTGGATGAGCGGAGCCGGCCAGGACGGTGACGAATTCGGCATCTTCGCCCGCGTGTATGGGGCGAACGGAAAGGCGCGCGGCCGGGAGTTCCGGATCAATCTCAATCGAAAGGGGTCGCAGGCCGCGCCCGCGATCTCCGTCGCGCCGAACGGCAAGGGGGCCGCGGTCTGGTATGGCCCGGACGGCGACGGCACCGGGATCTTCGCCCGTCTCATCGGAGCTCCCGGCCAGGGTTCCTGACCGGCAGGGGCTCGGCGCTTCAGTAGAGGGGCTTGAAGAAGTTCGAGACGATCTCGGCCAGGCACTGCTCGATGCCGCGTTTCTTCCAGCTCCTGTAGGTGATCTCGCGGCAGTATGTCTGGTCTTCGGCGAAGACCGCCTCCAGCCGCGCTCCGAGGTCGCGGTCGTAGAAGGCCAGGCTCTCCTCGGCGTTCTCGTGCGTCGAGCGCGCGTCGAAGTTGATCGAGCCCACCGTGCTGAAGAGGCCGTCGATCACGGCGTTCTTGTTGTGCATCATCGTGCGGTTGTACTCGAAGATCCGGACGCCCGCCTTGAGCAGCTCGCCGTAGTGGAGGCGCGAGGCCATGCGCACCAGCGGTTCGTCGATGTGCCGGCCGGGGACCATGATCCGCACGTCGACGCCGCGCCGCGCCGCCTGGGTGAGCGCCTGGCGGATCTGCCGGCTGGGGACGAAATAGGCGTTCTGGATGTGGATCGACTTCCTGGCCGACTGGATCGCGACGTAGTAGAGCATGGTGGCGAACGAGGACGAGTCGCCGCGCGACGCCTTGATCGCCTGCGCCTCGACGTCTCCCGCCGGGTCGATCGGCGGATAGAACTTGTCGCCGGCCAGGATCTCGCCGGTCGTGAACGTCCAGTCCTCGCTGAAGATCGCCTGCATCTGCGCCGAGACGGGACCGGTGGCGCGCACCATCATGTCCCGCCACTCCTTCGGGTTGCGGGCGTTCCCGAGCCACTGGTCGGCGATGCAGAAGCCGCCGGTGAAGCTGACGGTGCCGTCGACGACCAGGATCTTCCGGTGCGTCCGCCGGGCGATCTTGTAGAGGCTCCAGAGACGGATGGGGCGGAACACGCTGGCCTTGACGCCCGCCTGCCGCATGCGGTCGAGGAGCGGCCCGGCGAACTTGCTGCCCGTGCCATCCACCAGCACGCGCACCTCGACGCCTCGCCGCGCGGCATCCATCAGCGCGTCGGCGAAGATCTTTCCCGCCTTGTCGTCTTTGAAGATGTAGGACTCGAGGTTGACCGTGGCCTTCGCCTCGCGGATCGCGCCGGCCATCGCGGGGAAGATCTCGTCGCCGTTGTTGAGGATCTCGGCGCGGTTCCCGTCCACCATGGTATTGCCGAAAGCGCTCAGAGACCGGCGGAAGGTCTCGTCCTCCACGGCGAACGGATGGTCGTACTGATAGACGCTCCGCTTGTCGAACCGGACCATGGTGCAGCCCGACGTCAGGACGAGGAGCATTACGAGCGAGCAGCCGGGGAGGAGGGTGCGGCGGTGAAGCATGGCGCGCATTATCCAGGTTTCGGCGGCAGCCATGCTAGCCTGAGCCCCCGTGGCCATTCCAAGAACCCTCGTCCTCGCTTCGGGCTCGCCCCGGCGGCGCGAGCTGCTGGGCGGGCTCGGTCTGCGCTTCGCGGTCCGCTCCACCGAGATCGACGAGACGCCGCGCCCCGGCGAGGCTCCCGAGGTCTACGTCCTGCGGCTCGCGGAGGAGAAGGCCTGGGCGGCGGGCCGGCCCGGCGAGCTGGTTCTGGCGGCGGATACCACGGTGGTCGTCGACGGGGAGATCCTGGGCAAGCCGGAGGATGAGGCGGACGCCGCGCGCATGCTCCGCCTCCTCTCCGGCCGCGAGCACGAGGTGCTCACCGGCGTGGCCGTCCTCGACGTCCCGGGCCGGATCGTTTCGGGGCTTTCCAGGACGGCGGTCCGCATGGCCCCTCTCACCGCGGAGGAGGTCGTCTGGTACGCAGCCACCGGCGAGCCGCGGGACAAGGCCGGCGCCTATGCGATCCAGGGGCTCGGATCGCTGTTCGTCGAGGCGGTCTCCGGCAACTATTCGAACGTGGTCGGCCTGCCCATCCCCACGATCTACCGGCTCTTCGCGGAGCTGGGCTACGACTTGAAGGCGCTGCGGGAGGACTAGCTCCCGTACTTGATCGGCTCGCCCAGGGCCTGGAGCGAGAAGTTGGCCATGATCTGGTGGCCGTTGAAGTCGAGGACGCGGATGTCGTCGGGGCTCTCCCGCAGGTCCTGGACGATCGTGTCGTAGGAGTGCTCGTAGCGCTGCCGCACCGCGTCGCGATGGACCTCGTAGGCGATGAACTTGTCGATCCCCTTGTAGCGGAGCTTGCTGATCAGGCGCTCGTCGGTGAGCGACGGATAGGTGGACAGGATCAGGATGGGACCGCTGCCTGTGAAGATCAGGTATGCGCGGATCTCGGAGCTCATCTCTCGTCTCCCCTGAATGTTCTGGCCTGAAGCTATCATAGAGTCGCGGCCATGGACGATCCCTCGACGCCGGCCGTGGTGCTGGTCCGCCCCCGCGAGGAGGGGAACGTGGGCGCCGCCGCCCGGGCGATGGCGAACATGGGGCTCGACCGGCTCCTCCTGGTGGAGCCGGCGGCGGCGATCGGCACGATCGGCACCGCCTTTGCCGTGGGCGCCCGGCACGTGCTGGACGGCGCCCGCCGGGTCTCCAGTCTCCGCGACGCCCTCGCCCCGTTCCGCCGTATCGTGGGAACGACCTCGAGCCGCGACCGCCGCTGGGAGGTGCCGGTCTTGACCCCTCGCGAGCTGCCGGCGCACCTCGCCCAGGACCCTCCGGACACCCCCACGGCTCTCCTCTTCGGCCCCGAGGTGGGCGGGCTGACCAACGACGAGCTGGCGCTGGCGAGCGTTCTGGTGACCATCCCCTGCTCGCCGGTGCAGCCGACGTTGAACCTCGCCCAGGCGGTGCTCCTCGTGACCTACGAGCTCTTCCAGGCCCGGACACCGGAGGGACCGATCCCGCCGCCATCCGCGGTGGGTCATCCCGAGCCGCCGGCCACCACGGAGGAGCTCGACGGACTCTTCGATCACGCGGCGGACCTCCTGCGACGGGTGGGCTTCGAGCGCGACGACTCCTTTGCGGGAGTCCTCCGCGACCTGCGCCGGCTCGCCGCCCGCGCCGGCCCGACGAGCCGCGAGGTCGCCATCCTGCGCGGCATCTGCCGGCGCACCCAGCGAGCCTTGGAACGCTGACCTTACTTCTGCACGCTCTGCACGAAAGTCACGATGTCAGCGATCTTCTGCTGCGCGTCCGCCTCCTGGTCCGTGTCCTTGGCAGGATCCTGGAAGCTCAGGCCCCAGACCGGCATGTCGCGCGGTCCATGGGTGGGCGTCACCTCGATGCCGCGGCCGTCGATGCTTGCGAAGACCTGCTCGGCCGGGAACTTGCCGCTGTTGCCCGCGGCCAGCTTGGTGAGATCCACGGGCTTGGTCTTGAGGTATTGCGCCACCGGACCATCCCCCTGGGCGGTCTGGCCGTGGCAGCTCGCGCAATAGAGCCGGTAGCTCACCCGGCCGCGGGCGATGCTGCCCGTGGGATAGGTGTGGGCAGGCGGCTGAATCACTTCCTCCGCGCTGGAGGTGGGGCTTCCCATCGGCCACAGAGCAGCCAGGACCGTGGCAGACGCGAGCACGAGGACCTGGAGTCCTCCTTCCAATCTTCTATTCATGATTGGCTCCTTCAGGAGCCGTTCGGCTCCCGATGTCATTCTCGGCCGCTCCGCCGGAGCGGAGCCATACCTCGAAGAGCGGCTCCGGGCTGACGAGCGCGCGGGCCGGCCCCACCCCGGCGGCGGGGGCTCCTCCCACCTCGCGGGGTCTGTCGGGGGAGGGCCGCTCGCGCGCAGGCTCCCATCATGGACGCCCTCTCCGTTTCCCGGCGCGAGGCTTCCGATCTGGTGTCGGCCAGCGAGCCCGAGGTGCTCATCGTCGGCGCCGGTCCCGTGGGGTTGTTTGCGGCCCTTCTCCTCGCCCGGCGCGGCGTGCGGGTGGAGATCGTCGACCAGGGAAAGCGGCCGGCGGCCCGCAGCTATGCCCTGCTCCTCCATCCCGCCTCCCTCCGTCTGCTCGACATGGCCGGCCTCGCCACCGAAGCCCTCGACCGCGGGCACCGGGTGGACCGCGTCGCGTTCTATGAGGGACCGCAGCGGTGCGCCGCGGTCGACCTGACCGCCCTCTCCCTGCCGTTCCCCTATGCCGCCGTGGTCCCGCAGCAGGTCTTCGAAGGGCTCCTCGAAAGCCACTTCGAGCGGCAGGGAGGGCGCGTGCTCTGGCGCCACCGCGTCGCCGAGCTCCGCCTGGGTGGCGGCGCCGCGGTCGCGGTCATCGAGCGGCTCGCCCGCGACGGCGACGCCGTCGAGGAGACCCGGCTGGTGCGGCCTGCCGTGGTGATCGGCGCCGACGGTGCGCATTCCGCCGTCCGCCGGGCCCTCAAGGCCTCGTATGTGGAGATGAGCCCTCCCGAGCTGTTCGCGGTCTTCGAGATCACGGCCGACTCTCCGTCTTTGAGCGAGGTGCGGATCGCCCTCGATGAGCACGGCACCTGCGTGCTCTACTCGCTCGGGGGGAACCGGTTCCGCTGGAGCTTCCAGATCGGCGAGGCCGGCTGGGAGGAGCTCGTCGAGCCCCGCTTCAAGCGCCGCGTCTTCGATTCCATCGGCGAGGACCCATTCCCCTACATCGTCCGCGAGCGCCTCACCGAGCTCGTCGCGAGCCGCGCCCCCTGGTTCACCGATGCCCTCGGGGAGGTCGTCTGGTCGATGGCCGTCCGCTTCGAGCACCGCCTCACCGGCCGCTTCGGCAAGGACAACACCTGGCTGGCCGGCGACGCGGCCCACCTGGCCAGTCCCGTCGGCGCCCAGAGCATGAACGTGGGCCTGCGCGAGGCTGCGGACCTCGCGCAGCACCTGGGCCCGCGCTTCCGCAACGGCCCGCTCCTGCAAACCCTCGACGGCTTCGACTCCACCTGGCGGAGAGAGTGGCGCCGGCTCCTCGGAGCCCGCGGCCATCCGTCTCCCACCCCTGCCGCCGAAACCTGGGTGCGCCGCCACGCCGCGCGCATCCTCCCGTGCATTCCCGCCTCTGGAGACGACCTCGATGCCCTGCTGCGCCAGATCGGCCTTGCGCTCCCGGCAGCCTGAGCTCCGCTCGGGCTCCTGGAGGGCATCATGCTCCACAGTGGCGTTCTATCCTCCTTTGCCGTAGAATCCTGTGCACCATGATCATCGACCGGACCGACACGACCCCATCGTCCAAATCGACCAAGGTGTCAAAATCCCATTCCTCCGTGGGACAGGAGGAGGCCGAGCGGATCATCAAGCTGCTCGACGACGAGATCGTCAAGTCCCGGCGCTCCCGCCGGAAGATCGAGCGCGAGCTCGGCTGGAGCCAGGGCTATCTCGGCAGCGTGCTGCGCGGCCGGATCGGCCTCAAGGTCTGGCACGTGTTCGCGCTCGCCCGGGAGCTGGGGCTCGAGCCGCTGCTGCTGTTCATGACCGCCTCGCCGCCACGCGATCCGATCTGGATCTTCGAGCAGCTCGGGATTCCGCTGCCCGAGCCGAAGCCGGAGCCGCCTCCACCCCCTCCCGCGCCCCCTCCGGTGGCCGAGGAGACGCCGCTGCCGAACCGCGACGAGCTGGAGGAGATGATGCGGAAGCTGCTGCGCGAGGAGCTCGAGAGGTTCGGGCTGCTCGAGCTCATCTACTCCAGGTAGCCGAGCGAGCGCAGCTTCTCCTCCGCCTCCCTGGCCTTGCGCAGGCTCTCGTCGGCCCGGCCCTGGCCCTCGGTCTGCGCGAGCCAGCGGCCGAGGGCGTCGCGCAGGCGATGGAAGTTGCGCCGTTCGCCCGCGAGGATGTTCCGCGTCTCGCCGGGGTCCCGCTTCAGGTCGAAGAGCAGGAACGCCTCTCCGGCGAGGTTCTGGATGAGCTTGAAGCGGCCGTCGGCCACGCCGCGGTAGGGGCCGGAGAGGCTGTACTGGTAGGGGTCCTCCGGCTGCTGCCGCTCGATCAGCGGGCGCAGGCTCTTGCCCTCCAGGGTCATGCCCGTGGTGGGGATGCGCAGGTAGTCCAGGAGCGTCGGCACGATGTCGAGGTTCTGGACCGGCTGCTCCAGCGCGCGGGCCGCGACGCCTGGGATGTGGAAGAACAGCGGGACCTTGACCGAGCTGTCGAAGACCGTGCGGCAGTGCTTGATGTGGCCGTGCTCCAGGAACTCCTCGCCGTGGTCCGCGGCAAAGACGATGACCGAGTCGTCGAGCCAGCCGTTCTCCTCCAGAACGCGGAAGAGGTGCAGCAGCTGGCCGTCGAGATAGTTGATCTCGTCGTCGTACAGATCCCTCAGATACTGCAGGTCGGCCGGCGTCACCCCGGGGTCGGGCCCCCCCTTGTACAGCATGTCGCCGATCGGGTTCGGATTGCCGTTGCGGATGAACGGCTTGTCCGGACGGCCGGTGGCGAAGCGGCGCTCGTGCTCGCGCGGCGGATTGTAGGGGCCGTGCGGGTCGATGTAGTGGATATAGAGGAAGAGGGGACGGTCGGCCGCGTCGGCGTCCTGGTCACGCTTCAGTCGCCCGAGCACCTGCCGGTTGACGCAGGCCGCGGCCTTCCAGACGCAGTCCTCCTGAAACACCTCGAAGCCCCGTCCGAACCCGGCGCCGGGATTGTGCTGGCTGGGCGTGTTGCGCACCACGGCGCTGGCCGAGACCGCGACCGTGCGATAGCCGCGCAGACGCAGGATCTCGGCGAGCGACGGGACGTTCGCCGGGATGCCCATCGCCTGGCCGGGCTGGCCGAGAAACGCCGCGGGGTAGCGCGAGGTCAGGATCGAGTTGACCGACGGGAACGTGCACGACGCCTGGCTGCGCGCCTCGCGGAAGAAGACGGAGCGGCGGGCGAAGGCGTCCAGGTTCGGGCTGGTGTCCCGCGGATAGCCGTAGATCCCCAGGTGGTCGGCGCGCAGGGTGTCGACCAGGATGAAGATCACGTTGAGCGGGCGCGCCGGCTTCGGTTTGCGCGGCGAGCAGGCCCCGGACGGCAGGAGCAGCAGGGCGGCGAAGAGGAGCGGAAGGAGTCTCTTGGGGATCATGGTCAGATCTGTTCGATGGCCGCCACGGTGAGCGAGCGCGGCGCCGGGGTGGCGGCTGCGGAGATCGCCCGCGCGGCCCGGATGTCGACGTCCAGGGCGGCTCCCGGGCGGATGTCTGCAGGCAGGGGAAGCTCGACGCGCCGCTCCGCCGGACCGTCCGCGGTCAGCATGGTGGCCGCGCTCACCTCGCCCGAGGGCGCGGGGATGGAGACGCGGACGACGAGCGGAGCGAGCGTCGGAGCGTCGGGGAGCCGCCGCAGCGTGACCACCAGACGGGTGGCGCCAGGGCGGCGGCGCACCAGCACGGTCGTGGCCTTGCCGGTGAGGCCGGTCGCGCAGTCCATCGGGCCGGTGCACATCTCTTCGATCCCCGGGCCGGGAAGATAGCTCTCCGGGATCTTCCCGGTCGCCTCGGCGAGGAGCGCGTCCGCCCGGGCGGTCCAATCCTCCTGGGACGGGCGCTCCGGATGCCGGACCGGCTGGTCGGCTTCG
>WNGB01000787.1_pt1 | contig 52105 bp, 52 predicted proteins | sample 5400681 | NCBI WGS metagenome assembly WNGB01 (sample SAMN13153367, study PRJNA577476) | soil metagenome | isolation source: 115 cm soil or saprolite under grassland replicate 2 | place: USA:California | collected 2016-06-15
CGTCGAGTTCTTCGGCGACGAGGTGGAGCGCATCCAGGAGCTGGACGCGACCACGGGTGAGATCCTGGGCGCGCGCCAGGAGTTCACGGTGTTTCCCGCCTCTCACTACGTGACGCCGGCGGACAAGCTCCGGCTGGCCATGACGGACATCGAGGCCGAGCTTGAAGAGCGGTGCAAGTGGTTCGAGGACCACGGCCGGCTGCTCGAGGCGCAGCGGCTGCGCCAGCGCACCAACTTCGACCTCGAGATGCTGCGCGAGACGGGAACGTGCGCAGGCATCGAGAACTACTCGCGTCACCTGACGCGCCGCCAGCCCGGGGAGGCGCCTTACACTCTGATGGACTTCCTCCCGGACGATACTCTGATCTTCGTCGACGAGTCGCACGTCGCGGTGCCGCAGATCGGAGGCATGCTCGGTGGCGACCGGTCACGGAAGGCAGCCCTCGTCGAGTACGGCTTCCGGCTGCCGAGCGCGTTCGACAACCGTCCGCTGAGCTTCGAGGAGTGGGAGGAGAGGGCGCAGCACGTGGTCTACGTCTCCGCCACTCCGGGCCCTTACGAGATGCGGCGCTCGCAGCGCACGGTCGAGATGGTCGTCCGGCCGACGGGCCTGGTCGATCCGACGGTCGAGGTCCGGCCGACCGAGGGCCAGATCGACGACCTGCTCGCCGAGGTCAGAAAGCGCGCCGAAGCGGGGCACCGCTCGTTGGTGACGACTTTGACGAAGCGATTCGCCGAGGACCTCGCAGACTACCTGCGCGAGTACGGTGTCAAGGTTCGTTACCTGCACTCGGAGCTGGATGCGATGCAGCGCATCGATGTCTTGACCGCGTTGCGCACGGGCGAGGTCGACGTCGTGGTCGGTATCAACCTGCTGCGCGAGGGCCTCGACCTGCCCGAGGTTGCCTTCATCGGCATCCTCGATGCGGACAAGGAAGGCTACCTGCGGGCCTACCGGTCCTTCATCCAGATCATCGGCCGCGCCGCCCGCAACGTCGAGGGGCACGTGGTCATGTACGCCGACTCGATCACGGACTCCATGCGCCAGGCGCTCGACGAGACCGAGCGCCGGCGGACGAAGCAGGTCGCGTACAACGCCGAGCACGGGATCACGCCCGAGTCGGTCAAGAAGGCGATCTACGCGCTGGAGATCAACGAGAACGACATCCAGGCCGACGCGGTCGAGATCATGGCCGGAGCCGGCGTGCCGCGCGAGGACCTGCTCGCGATCGTGCGCGACCTGGAGAAGGAGATGCGCCGGCTGTCGAAGGAGCTCCAGTTCGAAGACGCGGCCCGCGTCCGGGACCGGATCATCCTGCTCCGCCGCCGCCTCTCCGGCGAAGACGTGGCCAAGGAAGACGACGCCGACGTCGCGATGGCGATCGCGGCGGCGCCCAAGCCGCGCGCACGAGCCGCCAACTGGCGGCGCTCGCGTCGCGGCCCTTAGTGACCGCCCCCGCCAGCACGCTCCGCATGCGGGAGGCGCTCATAGCTGCCGTCCATCTGGGCGATCACGTAGCTCGCGAGCGCGCAGATGACAAGCGCCGGCAGCGTGATTCCGTACGGCGCTCGCGAGGTCGGCCACGAGCTCGTGTCGAGATCGAGAAGATGGGCGACCGCCAGTGCGAAAGCCGCGGCGGAGACGGTGGCGAGCGCGATGCGCAGCCAGCGCGCGCGCCCCGGAGGCAGCGCCAGGCCGATGCTGATCGCGGGTGCGAACGCGAGCCCGGCGAGGAACGCTGGGATGAGGGGAAGTGCCACGGCGTACCAGTAGAAGGTGATGCTGTGAGTAGGCGTCGTGCGGAAGTGAAAGAACGGCACGACGTAGTTCAGCCCCAGGGCGAAAGAAGTGCCAGCTCTCAGGATCGTCCATCCCTACCGCGTGCCGGCGGACGGAGACTTCAGGGCGCTGCTCCTGCTCGAACCGGGTCAGGTTGTAGCGCTGCATGACGCGATCGACACGCTCGAGCCCCAGCAGCGACGATTGCCGCTCGGCGTCGTACTCGACGTCCTGGCTGTCGCTGCCAACGGTCTCCCCGTTCAGCTTAGGGGCCGCGCTGTACCTCAGCAGCAGGTCGACCTCCTGGTTGACCAGCGGATCCGGCCAGCCCTCAGCGGACGGCCACTCGACCGGTTCGACACCGCCGGCCCGCAGAGCAGCCGCCAGATCCGGGGGGAGCGGGTCGGCCCACAGGGCGGCGCGCACGGGCCGGCTCGGGTCATCGACGGGCCAGCTGGTGACCACCACCAGAAGCGCGACGGCGATCGTCAGCAGGCCGAGGAGCGCGATCACGCTGCGGAAGCGGTCGATCATTCCGCCTCTAGTCCCCCACGATGCTGGCGATCAGCTTCAGTGCCCGCTGCCGCGATCGCCGGAGAACAGGCAGGTTGGCGAGTCGGAGGAGCTGGACGACCAGCTCCGATGTCTCGTCGATCAGCTCCAGGGTCCGAAGCCGGCTGGGCGAGCGGTCCAGGATCCAGAAGTAGAGGATGCCCATCTGATAGAGCCAGAGCAGACGGGGAAGTGCGGCTGCCAGGTCGTCCGGGAGGCGCACGTCCGAGCCGTTCACGACCTCGGCGTAGAGCGCGATCACTTCGTCTCGCAGCGGCTTTGACTCCTCGTGAAACGGGTTCACCCGGCTGCGGGGGTCGGCCACGGTGCTGAAGAGGGCGCCGGCGACGTCGTGGTAGGGCTCACAGGTCATGACGATGGCGCGGATTACTCCGCGCAGGCGGGCGGCGAGGTCGCGCTCGCGGGCAAGGACGGGAGCGACGGCTGCCCGGTGCAGCTCGTGGAGGTGGCGGTACAGCTCGAGCACCAGGTGATCCTTGGACGGGAAGTAGTGGTAGGAGCTGCCGAGCGAGACGCCCGCCCAGTCGGCGATCGCGCGCATGGTGGTCGCGTCGTAGCCACGCTCGCGGAAGAGGTCGAGCGCGGCTCCGAAGATGGCTGCCCTCGAGTTCTCGCCCCGCCTGGTCTTCGGGGGCGCGATCGCCAAGACCTAGGCTCCGGGCGCGGGCTGGTAGGGGTTGTAGTTGATCGGAGGCATGGGCTTCTGGCGGAGCGGCCTGCGGATGATGTGCAGCACCAACAGGTTGTTGAAGTGCATGAAGCCAAGGACGAGAAGTACGACACCGACCCGGGTCACGGTCTGCTTGAGCATGTCGGCGACCGTGGCCGGAGGCCCACCGGTGTTGATGAGGATCGCGGCGGCCCCGAAGTTGACCAGGTAGAAGCCGATGACCAGAAGGCGGTTCACCGAGTCGGCCAGGCCGTCCTCCTTGAACACGGAGACCAGGAACGGTCGCCCATTGCGATGGAGCGTGTCGCCGACCCAGATGGTCAGCAACACGCTGGTCCCGATGTAGACGAAGTAATCGATCAGCTGCAGTTCCATGTCTATCACCCCAGTTCAGAAAGTGGATTTGAACATGTTCAACTTTGAGCCTAGTTGAATCTTGCGTCGAAGTCAAGGAAAAACGAACGTGTTCAAAAACCAACTCCTCCCCATTCATGGGGAGGTGGCGGCGCAGCCGCCGGAGGGGCGGTGGCGGTAATTCAGAACCGCGAGAGGGCGAGGGCCCTGCTGGCCGCCGAGCCGGCAGGCTGGATGGAGACCCTCGGCGCCCGGATCGTCGAGGCTGAGCCCGGTCGGGTGGTGCTCGATCTCGTCGCCGGCCCCCAGCACCGCCACGGAGGAGGCGTCGTGCAGGGCGGGGTGATCACCCAGATCGCCGACGCTGCGATGGGCATGTCCCTGGCCACCCTGCAGGAGGACGGGATCTGGAACACGACCATCGAGCTGAAGATCAACTTCATCCGGCCCGCGATCGAGGGCCGGCTGCGGGCGGTCGGCCGCGTGATCGAGATGCGCCAGAGCCTGCTGTTCAGCGAGGCGGACGTGCTGGACGACCAAGACCGCCTCATCGCGCGCGCGTCCTCTACATGTATGCCGGTCCCGGAGGGCCAGGGCCGTGAGTAAAATCCCCTCCCCGCTTGCCGAGGAGGGTGGCCCGAAGGGCCGGGTAGGGACGATCTCCCGCGCATGGGAGTGGCTCGGGATCAACGACGTCGCGCAGGAGGACGGTGTCGCGGTCGTCGAGATGACGCCCACGGCCGATATGGTCAACAGCGCCGGTTTCGTTCACGGCGGCATGATCAGCGCGCTGGCCGACTCGGCCATGGGCAGGGCTTTGCGTACCATCAAGCCGGGGGTCGTCCGCTCGATGAGCTTCGACCTCAAGCTCAGCTTCATCTCCGCCGCGAAGGTGGGCGAGACCCTGCGCGCGACCGGTCATGTCGTCCACTCGGGGCGGCGGACCGCGGTCACGGAGTGCAGGGTCGAGGGCCCGAGGCAAAAGCTCGTGGCCACCGCCAGTGGGACGTTTGCGATCACAAGGGAAAAGGAATAGCTACGAGTTCGAATGCCGACTGACCAGATCACGATCCGCGGCGCGCGCGAGCACAACCTCAAGAACATCACCCTGTCCATCCCGCGGGACAAGCTCGTCGTCTTCACCGGGCTGTCCGGCTCGGGCAAGTCGTCGCTCGCCTTCGACACCATCTACGCCGAAGGTCAGCGTCGCTACGTCGAGTCGCTCTCGGCTTACGCCAGGCAGTTCCTCGGCCAGATGGAGAAGCCCGACGTCGACATCATCGAGGGCCTTTCGCCGGCGATCTCGATCGACCAGAAGGGGACGTCGAAGAACCCGCGCTCGACCGTGGGTACGGTGACGGAGGTATGGGACTACCTCCGCCTGCTGTACGCACGCGTCGGACACCCGCACTGCCCGGTCTGTGGCCGCGAGGTGCGCCGGCAGACGGTGGAGCAGATGGCGGACCACGTCGAGAAGCTGCCGGACGGGACGCGGATCATGGTCCTGGGTGCGGTCGTGAAAGGCCGTAAGGGCGAGTACCGCTCCCTCATCGACGACGTGAGGAAGTCCGGCTTCGTTCGCGTGCGCGTGGACGGGAGCCTCTACGAGATCGGCGAACAGATCCCGATGGACAAGAACAAAAAGCACGACATCCAGGTCGTGGTCGACCGTATCGTGGTCGGGCCGGAGCAGCGGACCAGGCTTGTCGACTCGATCGAGACCGCAGCAAGGCTGGGTGGCGGCTCGGTGATCATCGCCCCGGTCGACGGTGGTGAAGAGATCAACATGTCGCAGGACTACGCCTGTCCTTACGACGGGACGAACGTGCCGGAGCCCGAGCCGCGCAACTTTTCCTTCAACAACCCGCACGGAGCATGCCCGGTCTGCACGGGCATTGGCTCGCAGCTCGTGGTCGACGGCGACCTGGTGGTGCCGGATCCATCACTCTCCCTCCGCGAAGGCGCGGTCGCGGCGTGGAGCCGCTCGCAGTTCTTCTACCCCGAGCTGCTGGAGTCGGTCAGCAAGTACTTCGGCATCGACATGGACAGGCCGTGGTCAAAGCTCACGAAACAGCATCGCGACCTGCTGCTCAACGGGACCGGCGAGAAGAAGATTCGCTTCGGCTACAAGAACCAGTACGGCCACTCCCGCTGGTACGAGGCGCCGTTCGAGGGCGTGATCGCCAACCTGCAGCGTCGCTATGACGAGACGCAGTCCGAGTACCTGAAGGCTGAGCTCGAGCGCTACATGTCGGACAAGCCGTGCGGTGCGTGCAAGGGCATGCGCCTGAAGCCCGATTCGCTGGCGGTGACGGTCGCAAGCCGCAACATCGCACAGGTCGCGCAGCTCTCCGTCAGCGCGTCGATCGAGTTCTTCGACAAGCTCGAGCTGACCGAGCGCGAGCAGCTCATCGCGCGAGGGATCCTCAAGGAGATCCGCGAGCGGCTTCAGTTCATGATCGACGTCGGCCTCGACTACCTGACCATCGAGCGTCCGGCGAACACGCTCAGCGGCGGGGAGTCGCAGCGCATCCGGCTGGCGACCCAGATCGGCTCCAAGCTGATGGGCGTGCTCTACATCCTGGACGAGCCCTCGATCGGGCTCCATCAGCGAGACAACCGCCGCCTGATCAACACCCTGCTCAGCCTGCGCGACCTCGGCAACACCCTGATCGTGGTCGAGCACGACGAGGAGACGATCCGCTCAGCGGACTTCATGGTCGACATCGGCCCGGCCGCCGGCGAGCACGGTGGCGAGATCGTGGCGGCGGGCCCTGTCGACAAGGTGCTTCACGACCCGCACTCGATCACGGCCGCGTACCTGCGTGGCGACAAGATGATCCCGGTGCCCAAGCGCCGCCGCCACGGCAACGGCAAGACGCTGGTGATCCGCGGCGCGCGGGCGAACAACCTCAAGGACATCGACGTTACGATTCCCCTGGGCAGCTTCGTCGCGGTGTCCGGCGTAAGCGGCTCGGGCAAGTCCTCGCTCATCACGGACATCCTCAGCCGCAAGGTTGCGCAGTATTTCTACCGCGCCAAGGACCGACCGGGTCCGCATCGATCGGTCGACGGGCTCGACCACCTCGACAAGGCGATCGACATCGACCAGTCGCCGATCGGCCGCACGCCGCGCAGCAACCCCGCGACCTACACCGGCATGTTCACTCATATCCGCGACCTTTTCGCCAGCCTGCCCGAGGCGAAGATGCGCGGCTACAAGGCGGGCCGCTTCAGCTTCAACGTGAAAGGAGGTCGGTGTGAGGCCTGCCAGGGCGACGGCATCATCCAGATCGAGATGCAATTCCTGCCCGACGTGTACGTGCCCTGCGAGGTCTGCCACGGCACGCGCTATTCGCGTGAGGTGCAGGAGGTGAAGTTCCGAGGCCACTCGATCTCGGACGTGCTGGAGATGACGGTCGACGAGGCGCTCGAGGTGTTTGAGAACGTCCCTGCCATCAAGACCAAGCTCAGGACCCTCCACGACGTGGGGCTCGGCTACATCCGTCTCGGGCAGCCGGCGACGCAGCTGTCCGGAGGCGAGGCGCAGAGGGTCAAGCTTTCGGCCGAGCTCTCGCGCCGCGACACCGGGCGGACGCTGTACCTGCTCGACGAGCCCACGACGGGACTCCACTACGCGGATGTGGAGCGACTGCTGGCCGTGCTCCACCGGCTGGTCGACCACGGCAACACCGTGGTCGTCATCGAGCACAACCTCGACGTCCTGAAGACCGCGGACTGGCTGATCGACCTGGGACCCGAAGGTGGAGAGAAGGGTGGCTACGTCATCGCCGTAGGCACGCCCGAGCAGCTGACCACGAAGCGCGACTCGGCCACCGGCCAGTACCTGCGCGAGCCCCTGGCCAGGGCGCGCAGGTCGTCGGTGTCGGCCAACGGCGCCGGCCGCTCGCGCCGCTCCCGCGTCGCGGTCGGCTGAGCAAGCAACCGCAAGCACCAACCCAGCCGGGCTACGGCCCGCTCCTCCAGGTCGAGGGCTTCCCGCGCCTTGTCGTCAGCCTGCTCGTCGGTCGCGTGGCCGGCCAGATGCTCACGGTGGGGTTCGTGCTCTTCGTGCTCGCGCGCTACCGGTCGCCGCAGCTCGCCGGCGCTGCCACGTTTCTCCTGATCACCCCGGGTCTTGTGCTCTCGCCGATCGCGGGCGCGCTGCTCGACCGCTACAGCCGTGCGCGCCTGATCAGCGTCGACTACATCGTGGTCGCCGTCACGCTGGTCTCGCTGGCGGGTCTGTCCTACGCGCAGCTGCTCCAGCCCGCGCTGCTCCTGCTGATATGCGGCCTGGCGTCACTCACCGGCCCCCTCAGCACCGCCGGCGCGCGCGCGATCTTCCCGATCATCGTCCCCGGCGACCTGTGGGAGCGAGCGAACGCGTTGGACAGCAGCGCGTATGTGCTCGCCACAGTCATCGGCGCGCCGCTCGCCGGCGTCCTCGTCGGCTTCGCCGGACCGGAGTGGGCGCTGGCTGCGACCGGACTGTTGTTCGCGCTGGCTGGCGTCACGATCGTGGGCGTCCATGATCCAGGGGTCAGACAGCGCGGAGGTCGCGTCCTCACCGAGGCGTGGTCGGGGCTCGCCTATGTCCTCCGCAATCGCACGCTGGCCGGCCTGGCGCTCACCTTCTTCGCCTACGGCGTTGGCTGGGGCTCTCTCGTCATTGCGATGCCCGTGCTCGTCCTGGATCGCTTTCACCAGGGCCCAGCCGTCGTGGGCTACATCTGGGGCGCCGTCGGAGCCGCGGGCTTCGTCGCGACCTTGATCGCCGGCCGCCTCCGCACCCGCGGGCGAGAGCGGCAGCTGATGGTCGGCTCGATCCTAGCCATGGCCGCCGCCATCGCCATTCTCCCGCTGGCGTCGTCGGTGGCACTGGTCGCTGTCGCGCTCATCATCGTCGCTCTCGTGGAGACGCCGTTCGACATCGCGTTCCTCACTTTGCGGCAGCGCCGCACCGACCCCGCGCGTTTCGGCCGGGTTTTCGCCGTCTCGGTCTCGCTGAACGTGGTTGGCAGCCCCATCGGCTCCGCGATCGCCGGCCCGCTGATCAGCTGGTCGCTGAGCGGCGCGCTGTGGATCGCGGTCGCGTGCACCGTGGCGGCCGCGCTATTCCCGATACTCGTCATCCCGGCCACAGATGAGCGCTAGAACACGCGAACTGACCTAGAGACCAGGCTCCCGACCGGCTACGGCGCGCTCATGCGCGTCCCGGGTTTTGCCGCCTTGTACACAAGCCTGGTCGTGGGCCGCATCAGCGGCCAGATGGTCGCGATCACGCTCGTCCTGTTCGTCCTCGCGCGCTATAACTCGCCGCAGCTGGCCGGCCTGACCGTCTTCCTTGCCGTCGCGCCGGGGCTGGTCGTGTCGCCGATCGCGGGTGCGCTGCTCGACCGCTACGGCCGGGCGCGGCTCGTCATGCTCGACTACCTGATCGCCGCCGCGACCGGTCTGGCGATCGCCGGACTGTCCTGGCGCCACTCACTTCCCCCCGTGCTGATGCTCGCGATCGTGTTCGTCTCCTCGCTGACGCTTCCCCTCAGCAACAGCGGCGCGAGAGCGCTTTTTCCCGTGCTGGCGCCGCGACATCTCTGGGAGAGGGCCAACGCGCTGGACAGCAGCGGGCACGTCATCGCGACACTGCTCGGCGCACCCTTGGCCGGGATCCTGGTGGGTTTCGCGGGTCCGGAGTGGGCGCTGGTCGCGACCGCGGCCGGTTACGCCCTGGCCGCCGGGCTGATCAGCCGCGTCCACGATCCGATCGCCCCCGATGCAGGCCGGCGTTCGGTCCTGGTGGACGCCGCCAGGGGCCTCGCCTACGTGGTCCGTAACGCGACTCTGCGCGGCCTCGCCCTGACGCTGAGCATCTTCAACCTGGGCTGGGGCATCCTGAACATCGCAATTCCCGTGCTGGTGCTCAACCGGCTTCACCAGGGTCCGGCGACGGTGGGGATCCTGTGGGGCGTGATGGGTGCTTCAGGTCTCGTTTCCGCGCTGGTCACGGGGCGGATCGACAGCCGAGGTCGCGAACGTCAGCTGATGCTCTTCGCCATCCTGGTCAGCGCCGTCGCCATGGCCTGGCTGCCCTTTGCGGACTCCGTGGCGGTCGTGTTCGCCGCCATGGTGGTGGCCGGCCTGGCCAACGGTCCATTCGACATCGGGCTGTTCACTCTGCGACAGCGGCGCACGGACCCCGCATGGTTCGGGCGAGCGTTCGCGATCTCGATGTCGGTCAACTGGCTCGGCACACCGATCGGCTCGGCCGTCGCCGGCCCCGTAATTGCGTGGTCGCTCGATGTGGCGCTCTGGGCGGCGGCCGCCATAGCGTTGACGTCAGCCGTGTTTCCAATGCTTGCCGTGCCGGCGCGCGATGAGCCTTAGACAGCGAGCCCTGCTCGCGGTGGTGCTGACGGCCGGCTTTTACGCGCTGGCTCTCGCGATCATCGGGCTACTGGTCTGGCTTCTCCTCCATGGACTCGCGATCCTGGTCTCGGTTGTGGGCATCATCGCGATCGCGACGTCGATCGTGCCCTGGCCGCGGCGATTCGAGCCGCCGGGACCCCTGCTGAACCCCGCCGGGCAGCCGCGGCTCTTCGCTGAGCTACGGGCCGTCGCGGATGCCGTAGGGGAGGTGATGCCGGCCGAGGTCTACATCGCGCCCGAGATGAACGCGGGCGTCCTGCAGCGCGGACGCCGGCGCGTGATGGTTCTCGGCCTGCCGCTGATGCAGGTCCTGACGGTCAACGAGATGCGTGCCGTCCTCGCTCATGAGTTCGGCCACTACCACGGCGGTGACACCCGGCTGGGACCGTGGATCTACCGCACGCGCGAGGCGATCGAGCGGGCGATCCGCAATGCGTCGCACTCGAGCGCGCTCCTGCAGCTGCCGTTTCTCTGGTACGGCAGGCTCTTCATGCGGGTCACCCAGGCCGTCTCCCGGCAGCAGGAGCTGACGGCCGACGCGCTCGCTGCCCGCACCTTCGGGGCGCGGGCGATGATCGACGGCCTGCGCGCCCTCGCCCGCGGCTCGATCGCGTGGGTCGCGTATTGGAGGACAGAGGTCGTGCCCTTGCTAGAGAGCGGCTATCAGCCGCCGATCGCCGAGGGCTTTCACAGCTTTCTCGATGCGCCCACGGTCAAACAGGATGTCGAGAAAGCACTCAAGGCAGTGCTCGCTCACACGCGCCCTGACCCTTACGACAGCCACCCTCCGGACACGGAGCGAATCGCGGCCCTCGCCCGGATGCCCGAAGGCCGCGCTGACGGCGGTGGGCCGCCGGCGTCGTCACTTCTCGACGGCATCGACGGGATCGAACCTTTCCTCCTGATCGGGATCGTCCGGCCGGGCGTCCAACTGCGCCGCATCGCCTGGCAGGAAACCGGGAGCGCCCTCGTGCCCGCGATGCGGGAACACGTCCGCCGCCAAGCGCGCATGCTCCAGAACTACACCGTCGGCTGGCTGCCCGAGCTCCTGAACTACGCCGACCGGCTCGGCGAGGCGGAGGCGTCGGCTTTCCGCGAAAAGCTCCCGCCCGAAGATCTGCGTGCGCTGGGGATCCAGCTGGTTGGTGCGGCGCTGGCGGCGGCCATGGCGGCCAATGGCTGGAAGGTCGAGTCGCTGCCCGGGCGCCCTCTGGTGGTGCGCCGCGGCGACGCGTCGCTCGAGCCCTTCATCGAGGTCAACCGGCTGGCGAGCAAAGAGGTCGCGGCGGAGGCATGGCGGCAGCGATGCGCCGACCTCGGGATCCGCGACCTTGCCCTTACGGGCTAGCCCTAAATTAGGGCGAGGGCGGTGATCAGCCCCCCGATCGCGTTGAGCACCAGGCCGACGATGCCTCCGATCAGCTGACCGCGGCGGATCGCCAGGATGCCGGCGATGAAACCGATGATGGGGAGGAAGAAGAAGACGCGGTTGAAGATGAACGGAACCGCGATCGTGACCAGGCCGAGGATCAGCGACCAGCCCGCATTGCCGGTGAACTGTCTGATGATCCCGGCCGCGCCGCTGGTGGGGCCCACCGCGCTCGGAAGGACTGGCGGCGGCGTGCCCTGCTGGTAGGGGTCGGGCGGAGGCGGCGGGTATGCGGGCGGCGGAGGCGGCGGCGCTGCACCGGGTTGGTCAGACATCGGCGCAATCCTAGACCTGCATTCCCCAAACCGACCATGAGAATCTAAGGTTCGGTCGAATGGTCCGGCTGGTCACGGGCGGGACGGGGTTCATAGGCCGCCACCTTCTGCGCCATCTAGCCAGGCGCGACGGCACCACCTATGTACTGGTGCGCCCGGTCTCGCGGGAGCGCCTGGACGCGTTCATCGAGTCGATGGATGGGCGCGGCCGGCTGCAGCCTTTGAGCGGAGACATCACGCAGCCGTCGCTAGGCCTGGAGGATGCCGAGGTGAGGCGGCTGGAGGGCGCCGACGTCTTCCACCTCGCCGCCGTCTACGACCTGGAGGCCTCTGAGGCGGACAACCAGCGGGCCAACGTCGACGGCACCCGGCACATCGTCGACCTGGCGCACCGGATCCGCGGCCGTCTCCACCACGTGAGCTCGATCGCCGTGGCCGGCGCCCGCTGGAAGGGCAAGTTCACCGAGGACATGTTCGATGAGGGCCAGGTCCTCGACCACCCGTACTACAAGACGAAGTTCGACGCCGAGAGGATCGTCCGCGACTCCGGGCTGCGCTTCCGGATCTACCGTCCCGGCCTGGTCATCGGCTCCTCGGAGACGGGCGAGGCCGACCGCATCGACGGTCCCTACTACGCGTTCAAGCTCATCCAGCGCCTTCGCCACGCCATCCCGGAATGGGTGCCACTGGTCGGGCTCGAAGGCGGCGAGGTGAACGTCGTCCCGGTCGACTTTGTCGCCCGCGCCCTCGACGTGATCGGACATCGAGACGGTCTCGACGGCAAGACGTTCCATATCACCGATCCGGCTCCGGGCAGCCTCGGCGACGTCACCAATGAGTTCTGTCGCGCGGCGCACGCCCCCCAGTTCACGCTGCGGGTCGACAGCCGGGCCAAGGCGATGCTGCCCAAAGAGGCGACGGCGATGCTCGAGCACTGGAAGGTCGCCCAGACGCTGAAGCGCCGGCTGCTCGAAGGAGTGCGCATCCCTGAGGAGGCGATCCGTTTCGCCTCGAGCCGTGCCCGCTTCACCTGCGAGAACACGCTCACCGCGCTGGAGGGCACCGGCGTCGGCTGCCCGCCGCTGCACATGTACGCCTGGAAGGTCTGGGACTACTGGGAGCGGCAGATGGACCCTGAGGTGCTTACCGAGCGCAACCTCCGCAAGGCTCTGCAAGACCGGGTCGTCGTGGTCACCGGCGCCTCGAGCGGCATCGGCCGGGCGACCGCGCGGCTCGCCGCCGGCCACGGCGCGAAGACCGTGCTCGTCTCGCGGACGAAGGAAAAGCTGGACGCGCTGAAGGAGGAGATCGAGGCGGATGGAGGCCAGGCATTCGTCTACCCGGCCGACCTCTCCGACCTCGACGCCTGCGACGCGATGATTCGCAACGTCCTCGCCGACCACGGCCAGGTCGACATCCTGGTCAACAACGCCGGCCGTTCGATCCGGCGATCCATCGAGGCGTCGTACGAGCGCTTCCACGACTACCAGCGCACGATGCAGCTGAACTACTTCGGCGCCGTGAAGCTGCTGCTTGCCGTGCTGCCGGGAATGCGCCGGCGTCGCCGCGGTCACATCATCAACATCTCGAGCATCGGCGTGCAGGCGTTTCCGCCGCGCTTCGGCGCCTACGTCGCCTCGAAGTCCGCGCTCGCCGCCCTCAGCCGGTGCATTGCGCCCGAGGTCGCGGACGACGGCGTGGCCATCACCAACATCCACATGCCCCTCGTGCGCACGCCGATGATCGCGCCGACTGGGATCTACAAGAACTTCCCGACCAGCTCACCCGAGGAGGCGGCCGAGATGGTCGCCTCGGCGATCCTGACCCGACAGCCGGAGGTCTCGACGCGCCTGGGCAAGGTGGGTGAGAGCGTCAACACCGTGGCACCTGGCCTGCTGCAGTTCGTGATGACGGGGGCTTACCACCTGTTCCCGGAGACAGCGCCCAAGGACGGGCAAAAAGCAGGGCGGCCGCCGGAAGAAGAGATCTCAGTCGAGGCCGCGACGATGGCCTACCTGATGAAAGGCATCCACTTTTAGCCGGCCGGAAGCGCCCCTTTTACCTCTGCGTGGCGCCATATCCGAGAAATGCGACGCCGAGCACGAAGATCAGGAAGATGACGATCAGCACGATGATGAAGCCGAGCGCGAGGTGGACGAAGCCAAGGATGATGCCCACGTTTGCCATCCAGATCCCCTGCTCGCCCGTGCGCTTGATCTGGCCGCGCGCCATGAAGCCAGTGATGATCGCGACGATGGCCACGGTAAACCCACCCACCAGCGGCACGACGTGGGCGAAGAACGACAGAGCTCCCGAGACCAGGCTGACGAGGGCGAGACTGTTGGTCTGAGCCAGCGTCGAGTTCGCCAGCTCCGGCGTGTGGGGCACAGTCGTCATCGGCGCGGACTCCTGGCCTGCGATTCGCGTCGGCGGATGTGGCTCGCCCACAGACGCGAGTTTACGTGTTCCTAGAATCGGGTCAGGCATGGCCGTAACCCTCGAAGACACGATCAAGCGTCGGCTGCAGGCTGTTCCCGACAGCCCTGGTGTCTACATGTTCCGGGACAGCAAGACGCAGGTCATCTACGTCGGCAAAGCCCTGCGGCTGCGCGATCGTCTGCGGTCGTACTTCACCCCTGGGTACGCCGAGACGGCGCGCGTCTCAGAGCTGATACGCCGGGCCACCGACTTCGAGTTCGTGACGACCGCCAACGAGGTCGAGGCTCTCGTCCTCGAGAACAACCTCATCAAGAACTACCGGCCGCGCTTCAACATCCGGCTCAAGGACGACAAGAACTACCTCTACCTGAAGCTGCCGGTCACCGAGTCTTTCCCACGCGTCCACTATTCGCGCCGCGTCCAGAACGACGGCGCCCTCTATTTCGGGCCTTACACCTCGGCCCAGTCGCTTCGGTCGACGGTGAAGTCCATCCGCCAGCTGCTGCCCTTCCGGACGTGCTCGGACGAGATCTTCAAGCAAGGCAAGGTGTGCCTCGACTTTCACATCAAGCGCTGTCCTGGGCCGTGCGAGCGCCGCATCAGCTCCGAGGACTACAAGGCGCGCATCAACGAGGTCGCATTGTTCATGGAGGGCCGTTCCGACCTGCTCGTGCGCGAGCTCGAGGACCGGATGGAGTCAGCCGCAGACAGGCTCGACTTCGAAAACGCCGCGCGGTATCGCGACCAGCTGCACTCGATCGAACGCATCGCGGACCGGCAGAAGGTGCTCACCCGAGGCCGCGACGACCAGGACATCGTCGCCTACGCACGCAGCGGCAACGACGTCTTCGTCGAGGTCGCGTACGTGCGCCAGGGCAAGATGGTGGGGCACGACGGCCACGCACTGGACGGCGCCGGCGACGCGACCGAGCCGGAGCTGCTGCGCGGCTTCATGCTCCAGTACTACTCGAGCGCGACGCACGTGCCGCGGGCGGTGATCCTCCCTGGCCCCGTGGAGGAGCCGGAGCTGATCGCGGGATGGCTGAGCGAGAAGCGAAGCCGCCCGGTGACGCTCGAGGTGCCACAGCGGGGACGCAAGCGTGCCCTGGTGACGCAGCTGGCGGAGACGGCGAAGCAGGAGCTGGAGCAGATCCGCATCCAGGCCGACTACGACCGCAGCCGCACCGAGCCCATGCTGGCCGCCCTCGCCCAGGCGCTCGACCTCGAGAGCCCACCAGGGCGCATCGAGTGCTATGACATCTCCAACATCCAGGGCGATTCAGCCGTGGGCTCGATGGTCGTGTTCGAAGACGGCCGGCCGCGAAACGACCACTACCGCCATTTCCGGATCAAGTTCGCGCCGGGGCCCAACGATTTCGCGATGCTCCAGGAGGTGCTGCGCAGGCGCCTCGAGAGGCTCGAGTCTGCGCAACGACGCGAAGAGGCTGACATCGTTGGCGACCGCTCGTTCACGACACGGCCCGACCTGATCCTGATCGATGGCGGCAAGGGCCAGCTCAGCGCGGCGCTGGAGATAACGGAAGCCGCCGGCTACGCCGACATCCCGACCTTCGCGCTCGCCAAAGAGCGTGAGGAGATCTTCGCTCCGGGCCGCGCCGAACCCATCGTGCAGGAGCACAACTCGCCGGGCATGTTCCTCGTCCAGCGCATCCGCGACGAAGCGCACCGGTTTGCGATCACGCATCACCGAAAGGTGCGATCGCGCAAGGCGCTCACGTCGCCGCTCGACTCGGTGGAAGGCATCGGGCCGGCGCGCAAACGCGCACTGCTGCGACACTTCGGCTCGGTGCCGGCGATCCGCGAAGCCCCGGTCGACGAGATCGTCCAGCTCGGCATCCCGGAAAGGCTCGCCGCGCGCCTCAAGGAAACCCTGTGACTCTTGTCATCGTCGGCGCCTCTGACCGGGAACAGCTGGAGGAGTCCATCACCGCATTCGTCGATGCGGGCTTTCAGCGAATCGAAGAGCTCGATGGCATCGCCGACGGCGACTTTGTGCTCGGAGTGAGCGACGGCGGCGCCGAGCTGCTGCGTGACGCCGACCGCCGCGCCATCAAATACCTCCTCGTGCATGACGGCGACGACGACCGTCATCCCGGGGGCACCTACGAACGAGCCCATCATCGGATCGAAGCCGGACAGCGCCAGGAACTCGCGTCCCATCTCCGCAGTCGCGAGCGACCGCTCATCACCTGCCTGGCCTTCGGTTACAAGAACGGTGCGCCCTCCGATGCGGCCCTCCTGATCGATGCCCGCTTCCTCGACAACCCGTACTGGGTGCCCGAGCTTCGGGATCTCTCAGGTCACGACGAACAGGTGGCGGCGTTTGTCTTGAGGCAACCTGCGGCAAGCCGCCTGCTCGACGACGTGCACAGAATGGTGTCGGACCTCCTGCCGCTGTACCAGGAGAAGGGGCGGATGCACCTGGTGGTCGCCTTCGGATGTACTGGCGGCCGGCACCGCTCGGTCGTGCTCGCCTCCGAGCTGGCGCGGCGCCTGCGTGAGAAAGAGGGGATCGACGTCGACTTCGTGACCCGCGACATCGATTGATTTGACGCGCGCGCTGGTGGTGGGTGGCGCGGGCTTCATCGGGGTCGCCGCGTGCAAGGAGCTGATGCGTCGTGGTGTGGAGACGATCGCGGCCGGCCGCAAGGACCGGCCGTACGGCACCTTCACAAGCTACGTCGCCTTCGACCGCGACGACGAGGCACAGTTGGCGAAGGCGCTCGCGCAGACAGAGCCGGACGTGGTCCTCGACCTCGCGTGCTTCCAGCCGCGCGAGATCGAGGCCGTGGCCCGCAGCTTCAAGGGCGCCCGCTACGTTTTCGTCTCCACGGGCGTCTACCAGGACCTGCACGGCAAGCTGGCGCGAGAGGAGGACTTCGTGCCACTGTCCGGGAACCCCCCTGACGCGCTCGACTACCTCGACGGCAAGCGATGGTGCGAAACGCTGCTCACCCGGCATCCCGAGCTTCCCTGGACCGTGGTGCGGCCGCCGGCGGTGTTCGGTCCTGGCGATCACACGCTTCGCATCGCCGCCTACATCCAGCGCGTCGCCGACGGCGGACCGTTGCTGGTCCCGGCGGAGACCTATGAGCGGCCCGCGAACCTGGCCTGGGTGAAGGACATCGGCTTCGCGTGCGCGCTGGCATGCGACGTGCGCAAAGACGCGACGCACAAGGCCTACAACGCCGCATTCGACGACGTGAGCCTCCGCGACCTGGTCGAGGGTATCGCCCGCGCCCTCGGCATGAGCGCGCGGATGCACCCGGTGCCGTTTGCCGAGCTGCCCGACGACGCCAGTCCCTACGGTCCCGACCCGCGCCGGCACGCGGGCTACGACACCAGCCGCGCGCGCAAAGAGCTCGGTTTCGAACCGTCGGCGCTCGAGGACGCGCTGGCGGAGACGCTCGCGTGGTATCGAGTGGCGCATCCGTCACACCCCGGGTACGCGAACCGAAACCAGGAGCTAGCGATTGCCGGAAGCACTTGAGGTCCTCGGCCAAAGACTGAGGCGGCAAGCCGCCTGGTGCACCGAGCTCGGGTCTCCGCTCTACGCGTCGCTCCTGGAGTCCGCGGCCGACGACGTCGCGCTGGAGGGGCCGGTTCGCGAGGTCCTCGCGGGATTTGAGGAGGAGCGGGGGGCGGCCGCCCTGGCGCTGCGCCTGATGGGCGCCGTGCACCGGCTCGTCCTCGACGAAACCCTGCCCGACCTCGCCAGGCACTACCCGTCCACCGGCGGCGACGGTGACCCGGCCGCCGCCTGGCGCCTGTTCCGGCAGGCCCTGATCGACCACCGGTCGACGATCCGTCAGCTGCTCGGGAGCGGGTGCCAGACCAACGAGGTCGGTCGGAGCGCGCCCCTGCTTGGCGGGTTCCTGGAGGTTGCGCACAGGACGAAGCTGCCGTTGCGCATCCTCGAGATCGGCGCCAGCGCGGGCCTGAACCTCTGCTGGGACCGCTATCGGTACGAGACCTCCGAGGGTGCGTGGGGCGACGAGGGGTCGCCAGTGCGTTTCACGCACTCCTTCGAGATTGCGCCGGCGTTCAACCGCACCGCCGAGGTGGTCGAACGGAAAGGCTGCGACCTCAATCCCATCGATCCGACCTCACCGGAGGGCGCGTTGACGCTGCGCTCGTTCGTCTGGGCGGATCAGCTGGGCCGTCTGGCGCAGCTCGACGGCGCGCTCGAGGTCGCGGCCCAGGCGCCGGCCGAGGTGGAGCGGGCGGGCGCGGCGGACTTCCTCGAACGGGAGCTGGCCCCGCCCCGCAGGGACGTGGCCACCGTCGTCTTTCACTCGGTCTTCTTGCAGTACGTCGACCAGGCCGAGCGGCGACGGATCGCCGAGGCGATCCATGGGAGTGGTGCTTTTCACCTCAGCTTCGAGCCCGGGGAAAGGCTCGAGGCACGGTTCGAAGTCCGCCTCGACGATGAGTTGCTGGGCACGAGCCTGGCCCACGGGACCGGCGTGCGCTGGCTCGCTACTCCTCTGAGTGGCTTCTGTTGAGGACGTAAGCCGCAAGAAACGCGACGATCACCAGTCCCGGCGACCACCCAAGTCCGGGACCGAAGGGGTCGCGGGTCGAGAGATCCACGAAAACCGCAAGACCGCTGATCGCGGCGAAGACAAGCACGATCAGGACGCCGCGGATCGCGCCGTGGCGGGCGAAGAAGAGCTCGATCTCGAGCTGCCAGCCGGGTCGGTGCCTCTCGTGCACCTGCACCTGTCGAGCTGCGTGCGCCTGGATGCGCTCGCGCCGGCCCATCCGGAAGCGCTCGCTTCGTGGCAGCGTCTCGAATGGAACGTGCTCCATCTCGCGCTCGCGTGGCGGCGGCACCTCGAGGGGCTCCCACAGGGGCTCGTGGCGGTAGCGGCGATAGGTGACATATGTGAGCGCTCCAAGCAGCATCCAGCCGAGGAATATGTAGGTTGTATTCGAGATGTTCTGGAAGATCAGCTGAGTGAATACGGTCCCGATGAAGAGCGCGCCGACCACGGAGAGAACGGGGATGCTGTCGCGGCCGAACTTGAGGTTCCAGGGCATTCGGTACGGCCGGTGCAACGAGGGCTCGATGAATCGCAATCGCATGACGGAAAGGTGCGCGGCGCAGAAAGCAAAAGTCGCGGCGAGCGCGTAAACAGCCCCCAGCAGGTCGATCTGCGCTGGAAGGATGAGGGCGGCCGCCACGATCCCAAACACGATGATTGAGATGTAGGGCGTCTTGAACCGCGGGTGGAGAGTTGCCAGAGCCTTGGGGAAGAGGTCGTTCTGGGCCAGCGAGTAGCTCAGCCTGGAGAGGCCGATCAAGCCAGCGTTGGTGGCGATGACCAGGATTGTGAAGGCAAGAATTGCGACCCAGATCCCGGCCCAAAACGCGAGCCACTGAAAAGGAAAGAAGGTCACAATCCCCGCCACTGGATCATTTTTCCAAGTTGTAGCCAGTTCGGTGACCCACCGGCCGTTCTCGAGATGAACGGGAAACACGCTCATGCCGACGGTGGGCAGCAGCGCGGAGACCGCCAATACCGCCACGATGACGCCAAAGTAGGCGCGCGGCACCGAGCGGCCTGGGTCCTTGGCCTCCTCACTCAAGTTCGAGATGGTTTCGATGCCGGTGTACGTGACCATCGCCAACGAGATGCTCGCCAGGAAATTGCCCCAGGTCGGAGCCACCCCCCAATGGATGTTGCTGATCACGACCTGCCAGTTGAGCAGCAATGTGACGCCCAGGATGACCAGGGCGAACTGGGTCACCAGGTCGACCATCGCCAAGACAAGGTTGATTGCGCTGGATTCTTGAATGCCGAGTACGTTCAGGATCACCAGCAGACCCGTCAGCCCGACCGCCGCCAGTGCATGGGGAAGGGGGTCGCGCACCGACGTGAGGACTGGAAGGTACTTGTCAAACAGGCTCAGATAGGAAATCGCGGTGTACGCCGAGATGGAGACGGTGGCGGCGAAGTTGAGTAGCTGGACCCAGCCGACCAGGTAGCCGATGGGTCCGTTGAAGGCCCGGCGAGCGAAGCTCGAGCTGCCGCCGGCATGGGGGAGGGCAGCGGTGCCTTCCGCATAGTTCAGGGCGGTGGTGATGAAGATGAATCCGGCCAATATGAGAGCGAGCGGAGTGAGCCCGAGAGCGAAGGCTGCGGCCACGCCGAGCGAGTAGTAGATGCTCGAGCCGACGTTGCCGTAGCACGCGGCAAAGAGCGCGGACGGGCCCAGCGTCCGAGGCAGCTTCGCCGGCCGCCGTACCACGACGCGAAGATCGCCTGGGAGGCGACCGCGCCTTGCGACGGACTCGGAATCCATCGCCTCGGAGGTTAATTGATCGCTGTTGCGGACCTAGACGGCAATGACCAGCTCGCGGAGCTCGCGCGGGTAGTCAGTCATCACGCGGCGGCCGTCAGGCGTGATCACAACCGTGTCCGAGTGCCGGAAGCCACCCAGCTCCTTGATGTAGACGCCCGGCTCGACGGTGAACACCATCCCGGGCTCGAGCACGGCGTCGTCGCCGCGGTCGAGGAAGGGCGCCTCGTGGCCCTCCAGCCCGATCGAGTGCCCGACATGGTGGCGCAGGTTGTCGGCCACGCCCAGCTCTTCGGCGAGCTGGACCGTCGCGAGCTCCACCTCGCCCGCGGTCACGCCCGGCGCCATGACCTCGATCGCCCGCGATTGCAGCGCGAGCATCGCACCGAAAGCCCGCTCCTGCTCGGGCGTCGGATCGCCCACGATCATCGTCCGCTCCAGCTCGCTTCGGTATCCGTCGATGTTCGCCCCGGCGCCGCTGACCAGCACGTCGCCGGGCTGGATGCCGTGGCCCTTGACGAAACCGTGCGGCATCGCCGTCGAACGGCCGGCGACGAACATGGCGATGAGCCCGCTGTCGTCATTGCCACGCGGTCGCCAACCCGGCATCTCATGCACCATCTCGAACAGGGTCTCGGTGGCCGGCGGCGTGTAGCACTCAATCTCCGTCTTGCCGACCCGGATCGCTCCCTGCATTCGGCGATGCCCGCGGACCGCCCAGTCGCAGCTGAGCTGGATGCACGCGAGCTCGGTCTCCGACTTCACCCGGCGGAGCGACTCGACGAGCATCTCGGCGTCGACCGGCTCGACGCCCACCAGGTCGCTCAGGCGCGGGCCGCGGTAGCCCCAGTAGGGCACGTAGCCGTCGTGGTCCCCGCCCGTGCGGTGCGGCCGCGCGTTCATCTCGGTCAGCACCTCGACGACTGTCTCCATGGGGTGCTCAGCCCCCGGGTATTCGAAGTAGATGCGCACCTGGTCGACGGCGGTGGAGGACTCGGCGTGCTCCTTCTCGACCGCCGGCACTATCAGCGACGCCTGGCCGCTGGAGCCGACGATCAGCGCTATGGGCCGCTCGGTTGGGATGTGGTGGAAGCCGGTCAGGTACGCGACGCGGGCGGGGTAGAAGACAGCCAGGGCGTCGAGCCCCGCCGCCTGCATCCCCGCGGCGACCGACTCGCGCCGCAACGCGTACTCGGCCTGCGAGATCTCGGGGAGAGTTCGAGCCTGGGGCGCTCGTGCTCGCCTAGTACGCGGCAAGCTTCTTCATCGCTTCCGCGATCTTCTGCGGGCTGGGCATGAAGAACTCCTCCTGCGGAGTGTTGAAGGGCATGGCGGGGATGTCCGGCGCAGCGACGCGGACGACCGGGCCGTCGAGGTCTTCGAATGCGTGCTCGGAGATGATCGCCGCGACCTCCGCGCCGAAACCGCCGGTGAGGTTGTCCTCGTGGACGACCATCGCCTTGCCCGTCTTGCGCACTGAAGCGAGGATGGTGTCGCGGTCGAGCGGCGCCAGGGTCCGCAGGTCGACGACCTCGACGCTGACGCCTTCGGCTTCGAGCTGCTCGGCCGCCTCCAGGCAATAGTGGGTCATCAGGCCCCAGGCGAAACAGCTGAGATTGGCGCCCTCGCGCCGGACGGCGGCCGGTCCAATTGGCATCAGGTGATCTCCGTCGGGCACGTCTTCGGTGACCAACCGGTACACCTTCTTGTGCTCGAGGAAGAGAACCGGGTCGGGGTCGCGAACCGCCGACTTGAGCAGGCCGTGGGCGTCGGCGGGCATGCTCGGCACCACCACCTTGACGCCGGGGACGTGGGCGTAGAAGGCCTCGATCGACTGTGAGTGGTAGAGGCCGCCGTGGACGCCGCCGCCGAACGGAGCGCGGATGACGAGGGGTACCGACCAGTCGCCGTTAGAGCGGTAGCGAGTCCGCGCCGCCTCGCTCACGATCTGGTCAAAGGCGGGGTGGATGAAGTCGGCGAACTGGATCTCCGCGATCGGCAGCATGCCGTTGAGCGCGGCGCCGATCGCGACCCCGACGATGGCCGACTCCGCCAGCGGCGTGTCCAGCACGCGGGCCTCGCCAAAGCGCGCGTACAGGCCGTCGGTGGCGCCGAAGACGCCGCCCTTCCGGCCCACGTCCTCGCCCAGGACCAGGACCCGCTCGTCGCGCGCCATCTCCTCCGTGATGGCCGCGCGGACGGCCTCGATCATGCGCATCTCCGCCATCAGAAGAATTGTGCGCTTCCACGACCTGACAGCTTTTGTCGCGCGTTAGACTCGGATGGGAGAGGGGGGAGGTTGATCACCTTCCTGGAGGTACACGCGATTTCGTTCGCGGCTGAGGTCAAAAACGAGATGGCGGGCCTTCTGCCGGCGCGGCCCTGCTGTCAGCTGAACGAGCTGCTTGGCATCTACTTCGGCTCTCGGGGGCGATTGCTGGGAAGCCCGCGCGGCCGGTCGGCGTACTTCTCGCTGCTTCGCAACGCGGTCGCGCGCAAGGTCGTGCGGCTGGGACGCGCGGTCGCCCGCATGGACGCCAAGTACCACGCGGTCAAGACCCGCAAGCGCATGTCCTTCTTCATCGAGCTGGCCTTGCCCGCCGAGCTCGTCTCCCCTTTCACGCAGCCGCCCGTGCAGGCCAAACCGGACGCCGCCTGCGACCGCAAGGCGATGCTCCGGGGCCTTTTCCTGGGCTGCGGCTCGGTCAACGCGCCGCACACGCGTTACCACCTCGAGTTCGTGGCTCCCACCGCGTCATGGGGGGCTGCGATCGCGCGCATGATCGAGGAGTCCGGCGTCAAGGCCGGGATCTCCGAGCGAGGCGGTCAGTCAGTCGTCTACGTCAAGGATGGCGACGGCATCGTCCGCCTCCTGTCGATGATGGGCGCCAGCCGCGCGGTCATGGAGTTTGAGAACGTCCGCGTCGTGCGCGAGGTCAGCGGGGAGGTGAACCGGCGGCTCAACTTCGAGACCGCAAACATCGGCAAGACGATCGGTTCGGGCCTCCGCCAGGCAGCCGCCATCGAGCGGCTGGAGGCTGCCGGCACGCTCGAGCGTCTGCCGCCTGCCCTGCGCGAGATGGCGCGCTGGCGGAGCGCCAACCCCGAGTTGAACCTGGGTGAGCTTGCGGGACGCATGAAGCTCTCGAAGTCGGCGGTCAACCACAGGCTGCGCCGACTGCAGGAGCTGGCGCAGCCGAACGGTAACGGCGCCGGTTCGAAGCACGAACGCCGCAGTGCCTAACATTTAACTCGACCTCTCGCTTCGAGCCTTCGCTCACACTCAGTAGGAGCTCGCCCTTATGGGACTCAAGGTAGGCATCAATGGTTTCGGCCGCATCGGCCGCAACATCTACCGTGCGGCCTGGGACCTGAAGCCCGACTTCGAGATCGTCGCGGTCAACGATATCGGCGACGCCAAGACCTTCGGCCACCTGCTCAAGCACGACACCGCGCTCGGCACGTTCGCGCCGGACGTCCGGGTCGAGGGTGAAACGATCCACGTCGACGGCCACGCCGTCAAGTTCCTGAGCCAGAAAGACCCTGGTGAGCTTCCCTGGCACGACCTCGGTATCGACCTCGTGGTCGAGTCGACGGGACTCTTCACGGACGCCAACAAGGCCCGCGTCCACATCGACAAGGGCGGCGCGAAGAAGGTGATCATCTCCGCCCCCGCCACCAACCAGGACTACACGATCGTCATGGGCGTGAACCACAAGGGGTACGACCCCGCGAAGCACAACGTCATCTCCAACGCGAGCTGCACCACGAACTGTTTCGTGCCGCTGGCGAAGGTTCTTAACGAGTCGTTTGGCATCGAGCGCGGCATGATGACGACGATCCACGCGTACACGGCGGATCAGAAGCTGCAGGACCTGCCGCACAAAGACCTCCGTCGCGCGCGTGCGGCGGCGGACAACATCATCCCGACGTCGACCGGCGCCAATCGAGCGGTGGCGGAGGTGCTGCCGGAGCTCTCGGGCAAGTTCGCCGGCATGGCCTTCCGCGTGCCGGTCCTGGACTGCTCGGTCGTCGACCTCACGGTGCAGCTTGTCAGGGACACCACGGCCGAGGACATCAACGCCGCGTTCGACGAGGCGGCCGGCGGCGAGCTGCGGGGCATCCTGGCCGTGAGCCACGAGGAGCTCGTGTCGTCGGACTTCAAGAGCAACCCGCACTCCTCGATCGTCGATGCACCACTGACCCTGACGCTGGGCGACAACTGGGCGAAGGTCGTGAGTTGGTACGACAACGAGTGGGGTTTCAGCTGCCGCATGGTCGACCTCATCTCGTACATGGCGGAGCGGCTCTGAAAGCTTCGATCTCGACCGTCGACGTCGCCGGCAAGCGTGTTCTCGTGCGCGAGGACCTGAACGTCCCGATGTCGAACGGCGCCGTGAGCGACGACTCCCGTGTGCGCGCCGCCGCCCCGACGCTGCAGCACCTGGCCCACCGCGGTGCCCGCGTCGTCGTCATGTCCCACCTTGGCCGTCCCAGGGACCGCGAGAAGGAGCTGTCCCTGAGGGCGGTGGTGGGCGACCTCGGGCGCAGCGTCGGCCGCGAGGTCCAGTTCGCCGAGGACTGCGTCGGTGAGGCCGTGACGCGTGCGGTGGACAGGCTGCAGTCAGGCCACGTTCTACTGCTCGAAAACGTCCGCTACCACAAAGAGGACGAGGCCAACGACCCCGCGTTTGCGCGCGAGCTTGCCTCGCTGGGCGACATCTTCGTCAACGACGCATTCGCCGCGTCGCACCGGGCGCATGCTTCCGTCGTGGGCGTGGCCGCGTACCTGCCGGCGTTCGCCGGCGAGCTGATGGAAGCCGAGCTGGAGGCCCTGCACAGGGCGCTCGACAACCCGCGCCGTCCGATGGTTGCGGTCGTCGGCGGCGCGAAGGTGTCGACCAAGGTCGGGGTCCTGCGCGCGCTCTTGAAGAAAGTCGACGCGCTGCTGATCGGGGGCGCCATGGCCAACACGTTCTTCAAGGCGCGCGGCTGGCCGACCGGCGGCGGGCTGGTCGAGGACACCGCCGTCGAGGAGGCGAAGCAGGTCGCCGCCGAGGCCAAAGACAAGCTGGTGCTCCCCGTCGACGTGGTCTGCGCCCGCAAGATGGAGGCCGGCGAGGCGCTCCGAGTCCTGCAAGCGGACAGGGTCGAGCCGGGCTGGATGGCGCTCGACATCGGGCCACGATCCGTTGCGCTCTTCAAGGAGAGGCTGCGCGGCGCCGGCACGGTGATCTGGAACGGGCCCGTTGGCGTGGCCGAGATCAAGGACTTCAGCGACGGAACAAGGGAGGTCGGCGAGGCGATCGCGACCTCGGGCGCCTACACGCTGGTCGGCGGCGGCGATACCGTGGCGGTCATCGACGCCCTGAAGCTCGGCCGCCGCTTCTCCCACGTCTCGACCGGTGGGGGCGCGACTCTCGAGTACCTGGAAGGCAAGGAGCTGCCCGGCATCGCAATCTTGAAAGAAGCCTGATGGGCAGCCGCCCGCCGGGGATGCCGCTCGTCGCGGCCAACTGGAAGATGAACCCGACCAACATCGACGACGCGCTCGACCTCGTGCGTGGCGTGATGTCGGTCGCACGCGGCCAGGCGGACAAGGTCGACGTCGCCATCTTTCCGCCGTTTCCCTGGTTGATGCCGGTCTCGGACCTCCTCGTCGAGTCGGGCGTCAAGCTCGGGGCCCAGGACACCTTCTGGGAGATGTCGGGCGCCTTCACGGGCGAGGTCTCGCCGGCGATGCTGAAGTCGCTGTGCCAGTGGGTGATCATCGGCCACTCCGAGCGCCGCCTCCACCTCGGCGAGACGGACGAGATGGTCGCCAAGAAGACCGCCGCCGCGCTCTCGTGCGAGCTCAGCGTGATCATGTGCGTGGGCGAGCTCATCGACCACTACGACGCCGGCACCTCCGACGCGGTGGTCTCGGCGCAGGTGAAGGCCGGGCTCGCCAACTGCTCCGCCGACGACTCGGCGCGGCTCGTCATCGCGTATGAGCCGGTGTGGGCGATCGGCACGGGAAGAAACGCCGACCCGGAGCACGCCTACAAGACGCTGCGCCTCATCCGCAAGATCGTCGGCGAGCTGATCGGCGCCGGGGCCGCCCGCAAGGTGCGAATTCTCTACGGCGGCAGCGTGAAGGCCGACAACGTGCAGGCGTACGTCGAGCTGCCGCTATGCGACGGCGTCCTGGTCGGCGGGGCAAGCCTGGACGCAAGCGAGTTCGCGCACATCGTCAAGACGACGGCCGAGGTCTATGGCCACCGCTAAGGAGGCCGAGGGATCTTCCGGCTGGGCCTCCAAGCCCGGCACCCTGGTCCTGCTGCGCCACGGCGAGAGCACCTGGAACCAGGAGAACCTGTTCACGGGGTGGACGGACGTGCCGCTCAGCGACCGCGGCTGGCAAGAGGCCAGCGATGCCGGACAGCTCCTGAAGGACGCCGGGCTGCGCCCTGCGGTGGTCCACGAGTCGGTGCTGATCCGCGCCATCCAGACGACGCAGGTCGCGCTGCGGCCGCTCGAGCTGAACTGGATCCCGGTCAAGCGGAGCTGGCGCCTCAACGAACGCCATTACGGCGCGTTGCAGGGCCTGAACAAGAAACAGACCGCGGAAAAGTACGGCGAGGACCAGGTCAGGATCTGGCGCCGGAGCTACGACGTCCGCCCTCCCGAACTCGAGCCATCGGACGACAGGCATCCGTCGCGCGATCCGCGCTACGCAGCCTTGCCCCCCGAGCTGCTGCCGGCGACCGAGTGCTTGAAGGACGTCGTCGAGCGGATGCTGCCCTACTGGTACGACGCCATCGTGCCCGACCTGCTCCTCCATCCCTGCGTGCTGGTATCCGCTCACGGCAACAGCCTTCGCGCCCTGGTCAAGCACCTCGACGGGCTGAGCGAGGAGGAGGTGGTCGAGCTCAACATCCCCACGGGCGTGCCGCGGGTGTACGAGCTGGACGAGGACTTCCGTCCGAAGTCGTGGCGCTACCTGGGCGATCCGGCGGAGATCGAGCGCCGCGCTGCAGCAGTGAAGGCGCAGGCAGAGCCGTCAGGGTCGAAATCTGCGACCACTTAGACTGGTTTTGGACTTGATCGACAAATTGAAAGGGGGGACTTCTGAAGATGCCTCTTGAGCTTCCACCGCTTCCTTACCCATTTGACGCCCTGGAGCCGCACATCGACGCGACCACGATGCAGATCCACCACGACAAGCACCACGCCACCTATGTCACCAACGCCAACAAGGCGCTCGAGGCTCACCCCGAGCTCGGCTCGAAGTCGGTCGAGGACCTTCTCTGGGGCATCGCCCAGGTGCCAGAGGACATCCGGACCGTGATCCGCAACAACGCGGGCGGTCACTCGAATCACTCGATCTTCTGGTCGATCATGGGCCCGGGCGGCGGTGGGAACCCGAACGGCCGGATCGCAGACTCGATCAAGAACAACTTCGGGACCTACGACACCTTCAAGGAGCAGCTGCAGAAGGCGGCGGTCGGCCAGTTCGGCAGCGGCTGGGCGTGGCTCGTCGCGGACCGGCAGGGCAAGCTCTCGATCAAGGGTTTTCCCAACCAGGACAGCCCGTATATGGAAGAGCTGACGCCGATCCTGGGCGTCGACGTGTGGGAGCACGCCTACTACCTCAAGTATCAGAACCGGCGCGCCGACTACGTGGCGGCGTGGTTCAACACCCTGAACTGGGACGCCATCAACGCCCGATTTGGGTCGATCTGGGCCTAGTCCCGCCTAGGTAAAATCTCCGGGTCTATGGACAAGCTTCAGAACGGACTGGTCATCGGGGAGGCCGTGCTGGCCGTGCTCCTGACGGCCGGCGTGCTGATCCAGACCCCCAAGGCGTCCGGCCTCGGCGGCACCATCGGTGGCGGTGACAGCGGCCTCGGCGGTGGATACCGCACGCGGCGAGGCCTGGAACGGCAGATCTACTGGACCACCTGGGTGCTGGTCGCCGGTTTCCTCGTCTGCTCGATTGCCAACGTCTGGGTGTCGGCGCATCTCAAGGGATAGGTACGCGGCCGCCGCGTTCGCGGCGGCTCTGGCACTGACTGGGTGCCAGCCGGTCGCCACGGTCCCGAAGCCGGCCCGTGGCGGCACCGCGGTCGAGGCGCTCGTCGGCCAGGCCACAGTCCTGAACCCGCTCTTCGAGTCCAACGAGAGCACGCGCGACGTCAACGCCGTGATTTACCAGGGGCTGACCGCCGTCGACCACCAGCAGAACGTGATCGGCGTGCTCGCGCGCAGCTGGAGCGTTTCCCCGGACCACATGACGTACACGTTCGACGTTCGCGACGGGGTGAAGTGGGCAGACGGTCAGCCGTTCGGCGTCGATGACGTGCTTTTCACCTTCCACGTGCTGCAGGACCTCGAGTACCAGCAGCCGGGCGCCGAGATGTGGCGCCAGATCGGCGTCACCGCGGGTGGACCCAGCCAGGTGGTGTTCACCCTCAAAGCACCCGATGCGTCATTCCCCGTCTCGCTTCGCGTCGGCATCATCCCCAAGCACGTCTTCACCGGGATGGCGCCGGACCAGATCGCGGCGAGCCCCTACAGCGGCGTGAGGGCGTTCGGGACCGGGCCTTTCAAGGTGGCATCCATCAGCGCGCTCGCCATCACCCTGGACCGCAACCCGTACGCGGTGCCGCAGCCTTACCTCGACCACCTGGTGCTCCGGACCTACCCGGCCACCGATCCGCAGTCGGCCATCCGGGCGGTGCTGACCGGCGCGGCTGACCTGGTGGGTGGGATCCAGCCCCAGGAGGTGGACACGCTCATGGGCCGCACCGACCTGGCCGTCCACGAGCTGCGCATGTTCACGAGCTCGTTCGTCGCCTTCGACTCCGAAGGCGATGGCAAGCAGTTCTTCAGCGACCCCAAGGTCCGGCTGGCGCTGGTGGAGGCGGTCGACCGGCAGCGCCTCGTCAACGATGTGCTGGGTGGCCGCGCCGACCCCGACCCGACGCCGATCCCGTTCGCCGGGTGGGCCTTCTCGCAGGCCGCGGCCAACCTTCATCCCTATGACCCGGTTGCGGCCGCCAAGGCGCTCGATGCAGCAGGCTGGACTCGAGACCCGTCGTCGAAGCTTCGTGTCAGCAAAGGCACGCCGTTCAAGGTCTCGCTCGTGTCCGCGAACTCATTTCCGAACCAGCAGGTCGCGGAGGCGATCGCGCGCCAGCTGGGCGACATCGGCATCGAGGTCGACGTGAAGCCGCTGCCGGCTTCGAAGCTCCTTCAGGACTACGTGTTGACGCACAAGTATCAGATGGCGCTGATCTCGATCGACGTCGGCCCAGACCCGGACCAGTACTCGCTCTGGCACTCGGGCATCGAGCCTGCGTCGCTCAACTTCGCCTACTCGCGCGGTTGGGGCTTGATCGACAAGGACCTGGAGGATGGGCGTGGGGCGGTGGATCCACCCGCTCGGCTTGCCGCTTACATCGATTTCCAGATGCTGATGGCGGAGGCGGCGCCGGCGATCTTCCTCTACTCGAGCCGCTACGACTACGCAGTCTCCCAGCGGGTGCACGGCGTGCGCGCGAACAAGGCGATCGAGCCGTACGGCCGGTTCCAGTACGTCACGGACTGGTACGTCAACACGTCGGGCTAATTTATGAGAGGAAACCCGGATGGTTTCCTCTCATCGGCCGGGCGCTTCGCGCCGGGCCTGCTCTCCTTCCGGTATACGGTTGGGATCGTTTAAGTAGCCACTCGGTGCAACGTTTGGCAGACGTTTGGGCATAGTCGCGGCCGGGCCAAGCCCGGCCGCCAAGGCAACGCGACAATTAGCCTCGTGGACTTGGGCCTGAACGGCCGCCGCGCGCTCGTCACCGCGGCGAGCAGCGGCATCGGACGCGCCTGCGCGGAGGCCCTGGTCGCGGAGGGCGCGAAGGCGTTCATCGCGTCCCGCGACCCGAAGTCGATCGCCAACGCGGCAGACGCGGTCGGCGCCGCCGGCTGGTCGGCCCGCGACCTGTCCAGGGCCGGCGATCCGGAAGCGCTCGTCAACGACGCGGTCGACCGGCTCGGAGGCCTCGACATCGTGGTCGTCAACACAGGTGGTCCACCGACCGGATTGTTCGAATCCATGGCCCTTCCGGCCTGGGAGGAGGCGATCGACGTCGTGCTGATGAGCGCTGTGCGGCTCGCCAAGGCGGCGCTTCCGCATCTAAGGCAATCGGACCAGGGGCGCATCGTCGTCATCACGTCGATCTCCGTTCGGCAGCCGATTCCCAAGCTGGTCCTGTCGAGCTCGCTGCGCGCCGGCGTCACCGGGATGGCGAAGTCGCTCTCTGCCGAGCTGGCCGCCGACCGGATCACCGTCAACTGCCTGGCTCCAGACGCCATCCGCACCGCCGCCCTCGAGCGGCTCGGCGACCTGAGTGAGAGGGAGCGGCGCGCGCCGATGAAGCGATTGGGCGACCCTGCCGAGGTCGGCGCGGCGTGTGCGTTCCTGTGCTCGCGCCAGGCTGGCTACATCACCGGCCAGACGCTGGGCATCGACGGCGGCTCTCTCCTCGGAGTTCATTAGGATCAGCGAATGAGCACCGCCGTCCGCTTCGCCGAGAGGATGAACCGCCTCGGCACCGAGGGCGCGTTCGAGGTCCTCGCCCGGGCTCGCAAGCTCGAATCCGAGGGCAAGCGGATCGTCCACCTCGAGATCGGCGAGCCCGACTTCGCGACGCCGGACAACATCGTCGAAGCTGCGATCGGCGCCATGCAGAACGGGTACACGCACTACACGCCCGCGAGCGGCATCTTCGAGGCGCGCGAGGCGGTGGCCCAGTTCGTGAGCAAGATGCTGAAGACGCAGGTCGACCCCGCGGAGGTGGTCCTGGTCCCCGGCTCCAAGAACGTGCTCCTGTTCACGCTTCTCGCGTGCATCGAGCCGGGCGACGAGGTGATACTCCCCGACCCCGGCTATCCGGCCTATGCGTCCCAGGTCAACTTCATCGGCGCGATCCCCAAGACGGTCACCCTGCGCGAGGACAAAGGGTTTCGCATGGACCTCGACGAGCTCGCGTCGCTTGTCACCCCGAAGACTCGCATGCTGATCATCAACACGCCGCAGAACCCGACCGGCGGAGTGCTCACCACCGAGGACGTCGACTTCGTCTGCGACCTCGCGCACAAGCACGACCTGCTGGTGGTGTCAGACGAGATCTACAGCCAGCTCGTCTACGGGTTTGAGCACGTGTCCCCGCTGTCCCGCGACGGGATGCGCGAGCGCACGGTGCTGATGGACGGGTTGTCCAAGTCCTACGCCATGACCGGGTGGCGCCTCGGCTACGCGGTGGCGCCGCGCGCGCTGGCGGCCAAGCTCGACACGCTGATGATCAACTCGTCATCGTGCGCGGCGGCCTTCACGCAGATCGCCGCCATCGAGGCCCTCGGCTCACCCGAGTCCGAGCACGCGGTGCGGCGCATGGTCAAAGTGTTCGAGCACCGCCGCGACCTGGTGGTCGACGGCATGAACGAGATCCCCGGCATCCGCTGCGCCAGGCCGCAGGGCTCCTTCTACGTGTTCCCCAACATCGAGGGCACCGGCTTCGACGAGCACGAGCTGGCGAGCCGCCTCCTGAATGAGGCCGGCGTTGCCGTGCTCCCCGGCACGGCCTTCGGCCCGGCCGGCAAGGGATTCATCCGCCTCGCCTACACGCAGTCGGAAGAGGAGCTGAAGCTTGGCCTCCACCGGATCACGGAGTTCATCGCCGCCCACAAGTCATAGGATGGGTTTCTCATGGATGGTGCCCTGCACCGTCTGACCGAGCCGCTGGTCAGGGACGGCGGACGGCTGCGTCCGGCGTCCTGGGAAGAGGCGCTCACGAGGGCTGCCGAGGGGTTCGAGCACGCGAGGCGCCAGGGACCCCAGGCCTTCGGTATGTTCAGCTGCTCCAAAACCACCAACGAGATGAACTTCATGGCCCAGAAGTTCACACGCGTGGTGATGCACAGCAACAACGTCGACAGCTGCAACCGGACTTGACACGCTCCGAGCGTCGCCGGTCTGGCGACGGTGTTCGGAGCCGGAGGAGGAACTTCGTCCTACAGCGAGGCTGAGGACACCAACCTGATCATCCTGTGGGGCTCCAACGCGCGCGAGACCCACCCGATCTTCTTCCACCACCTGCTGCGCGGCGTTCGCAACGGTGCCATGCTGATCGCAGTCGATCCGCGCCGGACCAGCTCGGCGGAGTGGGCGGATGTCTGGCTCGGCATCGACGTCGGCAGCGACATCGCGCTGGCGAACGCGATGGCGCGGGAGATCATCCACCATGGGCTCGCCGACAAAGAGTTCATCGCGCGCGCAACCACGGGCTATGACGAGTTCGAGCGGTGCGTCGAGCAGTACACGCTGGAGCGTGCCGAGGCCGAGACCGGCGTGCCGGCAGCCGCCATCCAGGAGGTCGCTCTTGCCTACGCTCGAGCCGACCGCGGGATGATCTGCTGGACGCTAGGAATCACCGAGCATCACAACGCGGTCGACAATGTGGTCGCCCTGATCAATCTCGCGCTTCTTACGGGCAAGGTCGGCCGTGACGGCTGCGGCCTCAACCCGCTGCGCGGGCAGAACAACGTTCAGGGCGGGGGCGACATGGGCGCCATCCCCGCGCGCCTTCCGGGTTTCCAGGACCTCGAGCAACCGGAGATCCACGAGAAGTTCGCGCGTGCGTGGGGTGGAGCGCAGTTCCCGCACACCAAGGGATGGCACCTGAGCGAGATGTTCGAGGCCATGGAGCGCGGTGAGCTGCGCTCCGTGTACATCGTCGGTGAGAACCCGGCGCGAAGCGAGGCAGACCAGACGCGCGCCGTGCACCTGCTGAGCGGGCTCGACCACCTGGTGGTGCAGGACATCTTTCTGACCCAGACCGCAGAGCTCGCGCACGTGGTGTTGCCGGCCGCCGCGGGCTGGGCGGAGTCCGAGGGCACGGTGACGAACAGCGAGCGTCGCGTACAGCGCGTCCGTCGCGCGCTGGAACCCCCCGCCGGCGCGCGAGACGATGTCGACATCATCTGCGACCTCGCGCGCAGGCTCGGCTGCGACTGGGGTCACCCGACCGCGGAGCAGGTCTGGGACGAGTGCCGCACCCTCTCGCCTATGCACGCAGGCATGAAGTACTCGCGGCTCGACGAGCTCGGCGGCATCCAGTGGCCGTGTCCGGACGAGTCACACCCGGGCACGCAGTTCCTGCATGCACGACTGTGGAAGGACCCTGTCGAAGGCCCGCGCGCGCCGTTCCACGCGGTCGAGCACGATCCGCCGGTCGACCGCTTGACCGAAGAGTTCCCGATCCGCTTGACGACGGGGCGGCGGTTGGATTCGTTCAACACCGGGGTCCAGACTGGTGGCTACACCTCGCCGCTCCGTAAGGGTGAGGCTGTCCTGATCTCGGCTGAGGATGGGAAGCGACTCGGGATCGCCGACGGAGAGCGTGTGCGCGCTAGCTCGCGGCGCGGATCGGTCGAGGTGGACGTGCGCTATGACGATTCGCTCCGCCCAGGTCTTGCGTTCATGACGCTCCACTTTCCCGACCAGGTGTCAACCAACGTGCTGACCATCGACGCCACCGATCCGAAATCGGGGACGGCCGAGTTCAAGGCCAGCGCCATCCGCCTCGACAAGATCCCTGTGACCGCCGCGACGTAGTGGACATCCGCACGACCGGAGGCCCCGCGACTGCCGAAGAGATGGCGGCGGTCGACGAGCTCCTCGGCGAGCCGGAGCCCGCCCATCACCACCTCGCCTATGGCGGTCGCGCGGCGCGTGGGCAACGGCACCTGCTGTTGCCGGTCCTGCATGCGATCCAGGACCGTGCCGGCTGGGTGAGCAGGGGTGCGCTCGAGTACGCCTGCCGGCGCCTGTCGATACCGCCGGCAGAGGCGTACGGGGTCGTGAGCTTTTACGCGCGCTTCGCGCTCGAGCCGCGAGGTGAGGTCACGGTGCGCACCTGCGACGACATCGTGTGCATGCTGGCCGGCGCCAGGGTGGACCACGGGTCACCGTGCCTGGGTCTGTGCGACCGCGCCCCGGCAACACTCTCGGAGCGGGCCGGCATCGCGCCAGGATGGGTCGTGACCCCGGCCAGGGTGCCGGTGCACGCGGTGGGGCCCAAGCTGCTGCGGCGCGTCGGCGTCGTCGATCCCGAGAGCCTGGACAGCTACCGGGATCACGGAGGCGTCGCCGCTGTGTTGCGAGCGCGCGAGATGGGGGGCGAAGCCGTGATCCGCCAGGTCACGGAGTCGCGGCTGCTCGGGCGCGGGGGAGCGGCGTTCCCGACCGGACGCAAGTGGGAGTCGGTCGCCAGGGCGCCTGCGCGCCCGCACTACCTCGTCTGCAACGCGGACGAGTCGGAGCCGGGCACTTTCAAAGACCGGGTCCTGATGGAGCACGATCCCTTCGCGCTGGTCGAGGGCATGGCGATCGCCGCCTTCGCGACCGGCTGCGAGAAGGGCTACATCTACATCCGGGACGAGTACCCGCTCGCGCGCAGGCGGGTGGAGCAGGCGATCGCGCAGTCCCGGTCGGCCGGCTTGCTCGACATCGAGATCGAGGTGAGGCGCGGCGCGGGCGCATACATCTGCGGTGAGGAAACGGCGCTGTTCAACTCCATCGAGGGGAAGAGGGGAGAGCCGCGCAACAAGCCGCCGTTTCCCGTCGATATCGGCCTCTTCGGCATGCCGACCCTCGTCAACAACGTGGAGACGCTGTTCAACGTCCTCGACATCGTCAACGGCGAGTTCGGAGACACCCGGATCTTCTGCGTTTCCGGCCATGTGGAGCGGCCCGGCGTGTACGAGGTGCCCCTGGGCACCCCGCTGCGGTCGGTGCTCGACATGGCGGGGGCGGGCAACATCCAGGCGGTCCTGCTTGGCGGCGCCGCCGGCTCGTTCCTCACGCCGGCGCAGCTCGACGTGCCGCTCAGCTTCGAGGGCACACGCGCGATCGAAGCGACGATGGGCTCTGGCGCGGTGATCGTGTTCGACGAAACGGCGGACATGAAGAAGGTGCTGCTGCGCATCGCGCGGTTCTTCCGCGACGAGTCGTGCGGACAGTGCGTGCCCTGCCGCGTCGGCACCAAGCGGCAGGAGGAGATCCTCGAGCGCATGTTCCAGGCGCGCAACTCCGACTCCCACGGCGACGTGATGCTCCTGGGCGATATCGCGCAGGCGATGCGGGACGCGTCGATCTGTGGTCTCGGCCAGACCGCGGCTAACGCGATCGCCTCAGGACTGACGCAGCTGAAGGTGCTGAATGGCTGACGTCGCTCTGACCATTGATGGACGTGAGGTCCTGGCCCGCGAAGGCACAACCATCCTCGACGCGTGCCGCGGTCTGGAGATCGACACGCCGACCCTGTGTCAGCTCGACAACTTGACGCCGATCAACGTGTGTCGCGTCTGCGTGGTCGAGCTCGAGGGATCTCGCGTGCTCGTGCCTGCATGCTCGCGCAAGGTCGAGGCGGGGATGAAGATCCGCACCGACTCGCAGCGTGTCAGGCACAGCCGGCGGTTGGTGCTGGAGCTGCTGGGGTCGTCGGTCGACATGTCGCTCTGCTCGCCGCAGGTGCATGGTTGGATGCGTAGATATGGCGCGGTGCCGTCGCGCTTCGGGCCTGAGGCGGCGACGGTCGCGCAGCCGGTCAAGGTCGACAACGAGCTTTACGTCCGCGACTACTCGCGGTGCATCCTCTGCTACAAGTGCGTCGAGGCGTGCGGGGTGGACGCCCAGAACACCTTTGCCATCGGCGTGGCGGGTCGCGGTTTCGACGCGCACATCTCGACAGAGTTCGACGTTGCGCTGCCCGACTCGGCGTGCGTCTACTGCGGCAACTGCATCGGCGTGTGCCCGACTGGAGCGCTGATGTTCAAGAGCGAGCACGACATGCGCGCGACCGGGACATGGGACCCCTCACGGCAGTCGGTCACGGAGACTGTGTGTCCGTACTGCGGGGTGGGGTGCATGCTCGAGCTGCACGTCCAGGACAACTCGATCGTGAAGGTGACATCGCCCCTCGACCACAGCGTCACCTCGGGTCACCTGTGCGTGAAGGGGCGATTCGGTTTTGAGTTCGTACAGCGCCGCCGAAGCTAAGCCCTAGTCGTCTCCGACTTCGCCTTCGTGATCGCCGCCTTGGTGGTCACCGTCGTGGTCCTCATCCGCGTCCTCGTCGCCGTCGTTGTCCTCGTCCTCGTTTTCCGCCGGCTCGTTTTCGTTTTCGACGGGCTCGGGCTTCTCCGTCGGTTCCGCGGTCGGGGTCTCCTCGGGAGTTTCCTCGGGCTCTGGGGATTCGGTACGCGCACCGGACGCCTCGTCATGAAGAGTCGCGCCGTGCGAGCTCGTCGACCCGCCCAGCAAAAGGACCGTATGAGCGGAAGCACCTGCCCCGGCGACCAGGAGAGCCCCCGCTACCACCGCGACGATCAGAACACCTGGTCTTTTCATGCCTCTAGAAACGCGGGGGCGGCTCCGAGTCGGAAGTCAGTCGTGGGTCGAACCGGAAGAGCCGTCGTGAGAGTCGTCCAGGCTTTCGCCTGCAGTGCCTTCGCCGGACGAGGTTTCGCCGGACGAGGTTTCGCCGGACGAGGTTTCGCCGGACGAGGTTTCGCCGGACGAAGATCCTTCGCCGGAGGGGCCGTCGGAGGGCTCGGGCGACTCCCTAGGCGCCGGGCTCTCCTCCGCTTCGCCTCCCTCGTTTGGCTTCGGGGACTCTCGCTCCGGCGTCTGCGACGGTCGAGCGGCGGGCGGGGCATTGTGGTTCTCCGGGCCCGGCGACGGTGAGGCCTGTATCGGCTCGAGGACGGTGACCACGCGTTCGCCCCACACGATGGGGTTTGGGCTGCCCGTGGCGACGAAAGCGCTGAGGGCGAGGATGGCGATCACGCTCGCTCCGAGGAACGCGGGCGCGAGGCGTAGGGGGCGCGCCTGCGCAGATAGGTAGCGAGGTGCGGAGAATCGCGGCTGGACCCGGTCGAGTTCGCCGCGCAGGCGGGCTTTCAGGTCCGGGCCGAACGTGTCGTTACTCATGGCTGTCTCTAGGGAACGCCGGAGTGCCACCGAGTGAGAAGGAAGGCTCGAGCGCAGCGCGGAGCCTCTCGCCGGCCTGGTGGAGGCGTGTGCCGATGGTTCGTTCGGAGACTCCCAGCGCGGCGGCGATCTCGCGGTTGTTGTAGCCGTGGTAATGGCGGAGCACGATCGCCGCCGCGAGCCTGGGCGGGAGGGAGCGCAGCGCTGTCAGGACGTCGGGACTCCAGACTTCGTCGGCAGGGTCGCTCCCCATGCCAGGCCGGCCCAACCGGCGAAGCATCTCGCCAACGCTGCGGAGCCTGACGCTCCTGCGATACGAGATGGCGCGATTGACGGCGATGCGGTGGACCCAGGCCTCGGCCGGCGCGTCCGGCCTCCAGCGGTGCCAGGCCTGGAAGGCCTGGACGAAGGCGTCCTGGGCGCAGTCCTCGGCGGCGTCCGGGTCGGCGAGGATCGCCGAGAGGGTGCGGAACACGCGCGGATACGCGGTGCGGTACAGACGGTCGAAGTCGTCCTTCGAGCCGGGTCGGTAGCTGTCCGACACGTTAGGGATAACGCAGGAGGGTACACGGCCGCCGGGTAAGACAAATTACTGTGAAGAGTGAGACGGCAGGATGTCTGGTGGCTTGGATCGGCGCAATTTTTACAAGAATTTGCTTGCTATTCCAAACAGAAGTTTGTAGTCTGCCAGCATGTCGGCCGAACTGCAAGCGCTCGAGGATGCGATCGCCGCCTTCGACCGCGGCGCCGACGACGACTTCGTCGATCCGCGACGCCTGAGCGCCGGCATCGACCGCCTCCAGGGCAAGCTCTGCCGGGTGGTCGCCGCCGCGACAAGGCGGGGCGAGCATCTGCGAACGGGAAGGACTGCCAACAGCTGGGTGGCGGATGAATGCAGGCTGATGCCGGGTAGTGCGGCCACCGCGCTTTGCGTCGGCGAACAGCTCGCAGCGATGCCCAGGGTCGCCGAGGCGTTGAGCTCTGGCGAGATTGGCTACCAGCCGGCGGCGGTGATCTGCAGCTTCCGGAGCAAGCTTCGCGAGGACCTGCGGCCCAACATCGACGAACTCTGGTGGGTCGAGCAGGCTAGGGAGAGCTCGGTCAGAAATCTTCGGTGGCTCGAGCAGCATGTGCGCTACGTGGTCGATCCGGACAGCTTCGACCACCAGGTAGAAGAAGACTGGGAGAAGCGCTTCCTCAGCATCAGCGAGTCGGGCGGCATGTTCCACATCTCAGGCGTCCTCGACCGCGAAGGCGGGAGCGCGCTCGAGACGGCCATCCAGTCGTTGTCCAGGCCCCTGGGCGCGGACGACTCTCGGACTCCCAAGCAGCGCCGCGCCGACGCCATGGTCGAGATCGCCAGGCACGCGATGGACAAGGGCACTCTGCCCAAGCGGCACGGCGTGCGCCCGCACATCACCGTGAGCACGACCCTGGAGGGTCTCAAGGGCGAGGTGGGTGCTCCTGCCTCCATCCTCGACAACGGGATCCTGGTCTCGAGCAAGACCGTGCAGCGCCTCGCGTGCGATGGTCTCCTACACGGAGTGCTCAAGGCGGACTCCATGGTGATCGACGTCGGTCGGGCCAAGCGAACTGCGCAGCCGGCCCAGTGGCGGGCCCTCAAGGCACGCCACCAGACGTGCGCCTGGCCGGGATGCGACCGGCCGCTGAGCTGGACCAGCGCACACCACGTCGAGTTCTGGGCCCGCGGTGGAAGGACCGACCTGGCCAGGCTCATACCTCTTTGTCATTACCACCACCGCCTGGTTCACGAAGGCGGATGGCAGGTCGTGGCCGCCGGCGGAGGCGTCAAGTTCGTGGCCCCGGACCGGGTGTTCGTCAGGCGGATGCGGTGGGGCGAGCGCTGGGCGGCGTAGCGACCTAGAGTTTTCCTCATGCCTATCGTCTGGACCCAGGATCCGGCCGCCAACCAGCTGCTGGAGACCGACCCGCTGGCGTTGCTGATCGGGATGGTGCTCGACCAGCAGGTGAAGATGGAGAAAGCGTTCGGTGGCCCTTACGAGCTGAAGCGGCGGTTGGGCCAGCTCGACGTCCGTGAGATCGCAAGCATGGAACCTGAACGGCTCGATGCAGTCTTTCGACAGCGGCCGGCGCTCCACCGCTTTCCGGGCACCATGGCTCGGCGCGTGCAGGCGATGTGTGCGGCCGTCGTCAAGGACTACGGCGGCGACGCGGCGTCAATCTGGCGCGACGCGCGGGATGGTGAGGATCTTGCGGCGCGGATCTCCAGGTTGCCTGGCTTTGGCGACATGAAGACCAGGATCCTGGTCTCCATCCTCGGCAAGCGGTTCGGCGTGCAGCCGCCTGGATGGCAGCAGTACGGCGCCAACTGGCACTCGGTGGCCGACGTCGACTCCGCGGAGTCGATGGCGCACGCCCGGGAGGTCAAGCGGGACATGAAAGCGAGGGCCAAGCCCTAGCGAGGCTTTCTGATAAGGTTTGCGCTCCGGCTCCGCCGTAGAGAGTGGAGCGGACAAGACGAGATGAGAGGACCCAGATGAGAGAGTGCACCCCCACCCGGGACGAGTCCCGGGCCCTCGCGCAAAACCATGCGCTGATCCCTGTCTACCGGGAAGTCCTGGCCGACATGCTCACCCCGGTCCGGGCTTACACGCTTCTCTGCCCGCCCAACGAGCCTGGGTTCCTGCTGGAGAGCGTGGAGGGTGGCGAGCGCCTGGCCCGCTACTCCTTCATCGGGTTCCAGCCCCGCCCGCTCGAGCTTGGTCATGGCAACCCGCTCGACGCGCTCAGCGCGGTCGCGAACGAAGAGACGGCGCCGGTCAGGGGCATCCCCCGGTTCCACGGCGGCGCGGTGGGCTACCTCGGGTATGAGGTCGCGCGGCACTTCGAGCGTCTTCCCCTGGCCAGAGGGGCGCCGCCTCCGATGCCGGAGGGCGCCTTCCTGCGCGCCGAGGACCTCGCGGTCTTCGACCACGTCACCCGCCGCCTCCAGCTCCTGACCATCCACCGTCCTGACCGCGAGGAATACGGCGACGCGGTGGCGCGCATCGACGCCATGGAGAAGCGCCTCGCGAGCGACTCGCTGCCCAGCGCCACGCATGGCGCCGACGGCGCGCGCTGGGAGTCGAACGTGACACAAGGCCAGTTCCACGCGATGGTCGATGCCGCTCGCGAGTACATCATCGGCGGCGACGCCTTCCAGATCGTCCCCTCGCAGCGATTTCAGAAGCCGCTCGCAGCGAGCCCCTTCGATGTCTATCGCTGCTTACGCGCGATCAACCCCTCGCCCTACATGTTCTTCCTGGCCCTTGGGGGGGACCGGCACATCGTCGGCACCTCGCCCGAGAAGCTGGTGCAGGTCGAGGGCCGGCGGGTGGAGACCAGGCCTCTCGCCGGAACCCGGCGGCGCGGGGCCGACCTTGCCGAGGACAAGCGCCTCGAGAAGGAGCTGCTCAGCGACCTGAAAGAACGCGCCGAGCACGTCATGCTCGTCGACCTCGGCCGCAACGACGTGGGCCGCGTCGCACGGCCGGGCACCGTCACCGTCGATCGCCTGATGGAGATCGAGCGCTACTCCCACGTCATGCACATCTCCTCGACGGTCAGCGGACAGCTGCGCGACGGCAAGACCTCGCTGGACGCACTCCGCGCGGCTTTTCCCGCCGGGACCGTATCGGGCGCGCCCAAGATCCGCGCCATGGAGGTGATCGCGGAGCTCGAGCCCGACCAGCGCGGCGTCTACGCGGGCTCGCTCGGGTACGTGAGCTTCGGCGGCAACCTGGACATGGCGATCACCCTGCGCACGGTGGTCGCTGCGGAGGGCACGGCCTACGTGCAGGCGGGGTGCGGCGTGGTCGCCGACTCGAAGCCCGAGCGCGAGTACGAGGAGACGCTCGAGAAGGCGGGCGCGATGTTCAAGGCGATCGAGATGGCGGAGGCGATGTAGGTGGCCCGCCTCGCGATGATCGACAACTACGACTCCTTCACCTACAACCTCGTCCAGTACATGGCCGAGCTTGGCGCCGAGCCGGCCGTCTTCCGCAACGACGAGGTGACGGTCGAAGAGCTCTCTAAGTTCGAAGGCATCGTCATCTCACCGGGACCCGGCACGCCGGACGACGCGGGCGTGTCCAACGACGCGATCCGCGGCCTGAGCGGGAAGGTCGCGATCCTCGGCGTCTGTCTCGGCCACCAGTGCATCGGGCAGGTCTTCGGCGGCGAGGTGATCCGCAACGAGCCCTCGCACGGCAAGACCGCCTGGATCCATCACGACAACTCGGGAGTCCTCGCCGGCGTGAGCGAGCCGTTTGAGGCGACCCGATACCACTCGCTGATCGTCAAGCGATCGAGCATGCCGCCCGAGCTGCTCATCACCGCCTGGACCCACGACGGCGTGGTCATGGGTCTGCGCCACGCGAAGCATCCGACGTACGGGGTGCAGTTCCACCCCGAGTCCGTGCTGACGAAAGAGGGCAAGAAGATCCTCGGCAACTTCGTGCGTCGGGCCGCCAAGGTGTACGCGTGATCGAGTCGCTGGCGAAGCTCGTCAAGTGCGAAAACCTGTCCGAGGACGAAGCCGCGCGCGCTTTCGAGGTCATCATGCGCGGCGACGCGACGCCCTCCCAGATCGCCGGCTTCATGGTCGCGCTGCGCATGAAGGGCGAGACGGCGGAGGAGATCACGGGCTTCGCGCGGACGGCGCGCGCCATGGCCACCCCGATCCAGGTCGACGGTGCGCTGCTCGACACGTGCGGCACCGGCGGAGACGGTCTCGCGACCTTCAACATCTCGACCTTGGCCGCGATCGTCGCTGCGGCGTGCGGAGCCCGCGTCGCCAAGCACGGCAACCGGGCGGCCTCGTCCATGTGCGGCTCCGCGGACGTGCTCGAGCAGCTGGGCGTGAAGATCGACCTCGCGCCCGAGGGCGTCGCGCGGTGCATCAACGAGGTGGGGATCGGGTTTCTGTTCGCGCCCGTGTTCCACCCTTCCTTCCGCTTCGCCGGTGTGCCGCGACGCGAGCTCGGGATGCGCACGGTGTTCAACGTCCTGGGACCGCTCTGCAACCCGGCCGGTGCCAGATACCAGGCGCTAGGGGTCGCGGACGGCTCGCTCGCGAGCAAGATGGCGGACGTCCTGCAGCGCCTCGGCGTCGAGCGAGCGATCGTCTTCCACGCGGCCGACGGCATGGACGAGCTCTCCGTGGCCTCGCCGTCCTTCGTGATCGAGATCGACGGTCAGAAAAAGGAATACGAGCTCGACCCCTCTGGGCTGGGCCTCGACAGGGCGCCGGTCGAGGCGATGCGCGGCGGCGGACCGGAGGAGAACGGGCGCCTGGCGCGCGAGGTGTTGGGCGGGGCGAAGGGGCCGCGGCGCGACGTCGTTCTCCTGAACGCCGCGGCCGGCCTGCGCGCCGCGGGCCTGGCGAGGGACTGGAAGGATGGCCTGGGCCTGGCCGCCGAAGCCATCGATTCGGGACGCGCGGGCGAGATCCTCCAGCGGTGGGCCAGAATCTCGCAGGAGTGACGGACAAGGGCGAGGACGTTCTGTCTCGCCTGGTGCTGGAAGCCCGGCAGGACCTCCAGCGCCGGCGCTACCTGACGGGATCTGATCAGTTCGAGCTGGCCGTCGCCGCGTACCAGCCGAAAGACTTTCTCGGCGCGCTTCGCAAGCCGGCCCTGAGCGTGATCGCGGAGATGAAGCAGCGCACGCCGAGCATGGGAATGCTGGCCGAGGACTACCGGCCCGCGGACATCGCTCATGCGTACGCGGAAGGCGGAGCGTCGGCCGTCTCGGTGCTCACCCACATGGCCGGGTTTGGCGGCCGCCCTGAGCACCTCCGCCTGGTGCGCTCGGCCACGTCGCTACCTGTCCTGCGCAAGGACTTCGTCACTGACCCGTACGAGGTCGCCGAGGCGCGGGCGCATGGCGCCGACGCCGTGCTCCTGGTCGTCGCAGCGCTCGAGCCGGCTCAGCTCAAGGACCTCATCGCGGTAACCAAAAGCCGGGGCCTGGCGGCGCTGGTCGAGGTCCACGACGAAAGAGAGACGGCCGGCGCGCTGGAGGCCGGCGCCGCCGCGGTGGGGGTCAACCATCGCGACCTGCGCGACTTCAGCGTCGACCTTGGCCTGACCGAAAGGCTGCGCAAGATGGTGCCGAAAGAGGTGGTCCTGGTCGCCGAGAGCGGGATCCGCGGTCCCGCCGACGCGAGGCGGATGCGGGAGGCGGGCGCGGACGCCATCCTCGTCGGCGAGCTGCTCATGCGAGCAACCGACCCGGCGGCCCAGATCCGGGAGCTGCTGCAGTGATCCGAATCAAGATCTGCGGCATCTGCGACCTCGAGGGGGCGCGCACAGCGGCCGAGGCGGGCGCCGACATGATCGGCTTTCACTTCTGCGACTCCGATCGGCGCATCTCACCCGAGGAGGCCCGCGCGATCCTCGACGAGATGCCAGTCCGCCCGAAGGTCGTCGGCGTCTTCATCGACCAGGAAGCAGGCGAAGTGCGCCGGATCGGGGACCTCCTCGACCTCGACTTCGTCCAGCTGCACGGGTCTGAGCCGCCTGCGTTCATGGCCGGCCGGCCGGTGATCAAGGTCCTGAAGGTGAAGGACGGCGTGATCGCCGGAGCCGACGACTGGCCCGACCCGATCATGCTCGACTCCTGGTCGGCAGACCAGCGCGGCGGGACGGGGCGCACGTGGGACTGGGAGCTCGCGCGAGCGCTGCTCGAAACGCGCAGCGTATTCATCGCGGGCGGTCTGGAACCGGGTAACGTGGGCAAGGTCGTGAGCCAGTTCAAGCCTTACGGCGTCGACGTCTCGAGCGGGGTCGAGGCGCGCGTCCGCGTCAAAGATCCTGAGAAGGTGCGGGCCTTCATCCGCGCCGTGCGTGTCGCCGAGGCGCGCGCATGAGCTCCCGCGCCTCGCTCACGCATCCGGTCGACGGACGCTTCGGCGCCTTCGGCGGCCAGTACGTGCCGGAGACGCTCATGAGCGCGCTGGGGGAGCTGGAGGACATGTGGCACGAGGCCAAGGCCGACCCCCAGTTCCAGCTCGAGCTCGCCGGCCATCGCCGCGCCTTCATCGGCCGGCCCACGCCGCTCTACGCGGCGAGCCGCCTCAGCGAGCACTACGGCGGCGCGCACATCCACTTCAAGCGCGAGGACCTGTGCCACACGGGCGCCCACAAGCTGAACAACGCCGTCGGCCAGGCGCTGCTCGCCATGCGGATGGGGAAGAAGCGGATCATCGCCGAGACCGGGGCCGGCCAGCACGGCGTCGCGACCGCAACGGTCTGCGCGCGGTTTGGTCTCGAGTGCGTCGTCTACATGGGCACCGAGGACATGCGCCGGCAGGCCATGAACGTCCGTCGCATGAAGCTTCTCGGGGCCGAAGTTCGTGAGGTCGCGGCGGGAAGCAAGACGCTGAAGGACGCGACGACGGAGGCGATCCGCGACTGGGTCACCAACGTCCGCACGACCCACTACATCATCGGCTCGGTGGTAGGCCCGCACCCGTACCCCGAGATGGTGCGCGACCTCCAGCGCGTGATCGGCGACGAGGCGCGCGAGCAGTACCTCTCGCTCGACGGCAAGCTGCCCGACGCCGTGGTCGCATGCGTCGGCGGCGGCTCGAACGCGATCGGCATTTTCACGGCGTTTCTCGACGACCGCGATGTCGTGCTGGTCGGCGTGGAAGCCGCCGGCAAAGGCCTCCGGACCGGCGAACACGCCGCGTCCCTCGTCGGCGGCCGGCCCGGGGTGCTCCACGGCACGTATTCGTATGTGCTGCAGGACGGTGACGGGCAGATCCTGCCGACGCACTCGATCTCGGCGGGCCTCGACTACCCGGGCGTGGGTCCCGAGCACGCTTTCCTGCGCGACATCGAGCGCGTGGAGTACGTCGCGGTGACGGACAGGGAGGCGCTGGCCGCCTTCAAGCTGTGCACGAGGCAGGAGGGCATCATGCCGGCGCTGGAACCCGCGCACGCCATTCATCACGCGGGCGTCATGGCGCGGGAATTCGGGCCGGGCGGTCGGATCCTCGTCTGTCTCTCCGGGCGGGGCGACAAGGACATGGATTCAGTTGATGAAGGCTGAAACCACCTCGCGGCTCGAGAGCGCGCTCAAGGCGAAGGGCGACCTCAAGCTCGTGCCCTACATGATGGCGGGCTTCCCGACCGCGAAGCGCTCGATCGACGTAGGGAGGAGGCTCGCCACGTCGGGCGTCGCGGCCCTGGAGATCGGGATCCCGCACTCCGACCCCCTGGCCGACGGCCCGATGATCCAGAAGGCCGGCCAGGCGGCGCTCAAGGCGGGCATGACGGTGGCGGGAGCGCTCGACGTCGCGGCGGCCGTCGCCACCGAGGGCGTGCCGGTCGTGCTGATGACCTACATCAACCCCGTGCTGTCGCACGACCCGCGCAAGTTCGCCGCGGAGGCGGCGCAGGCGGGCGTCGCCGGGGTCATCGTGCCCGACCTTCCGATCGAGGAGGCGGAACCGGTGACGGGCTGGCTGCGCTCGGCAGCGCTCGACACCGTCTTCATGGTCGCTCCGACCACGCCCCCCGAGCGCATCGCGTCGATCACCGCGCACTCCAGTGGTTTTGTCTACTGCGTCACCGTGACCGGCATCACCGGCGCCCGCAAGGAGCTGCCGGCCGGGCTGCCAGAGGTGCTCGCCCAGGTCAAGAAACACACGTCGCTTCCGGTCGCGGCCGGCTTCGGCATCTCGCGCCAGGAGCACATGCGGGCGCTGCGCGGTCATGCGGACGCGGCCGTGGTGGGCAGCGCCATCGTCGACGAGATCGACCGCGGCGGCGACGGCGTCGCCCTCGTCAGGGAGCTGCTCAAGGCTTGTCGGTGAGGGGTATCCGGGGCGCTACGACTGCGAGCGCGAACACGGCCGAGGCGATCACCGAAGCCACCGAGGAGCTGCTCAAGGAGCTCGTCAGGCTCAACGACCTCGACACGTCGGAGATCGCGTTCGCCTACTTCACGACGACTCCGGACCTGACAGCGGAGTTCCCGGCGCTGGCGGCGCGCCGCCTGGGCTGGCTCGAGGTGCCGCTTCTGTGCGGCCACGACATGAACGTCAAGCAGCCCAATCCGCGCGGCGTCCCGATGTGCATCCGCATCCTTTTGCTGTACAACACGCCTCGGCCGCAGACCGCGATGCGCTTCGCATACCTGCGCGGCGCCGACGCCATCAAGGCCGACCTGGATTACATGAGAGGCTCACTCAAGCCGTGATCATCGTGATGTCGCACAGCGCGACGGAAGCCGAGATCGACGCCGTGGTCGACCGCATCGACGAGATCGGCCTCAAGGCTGAGCTCTCGCGGGGCGAGGAGCGGACCGTCATCGGTGTCATCGGCGGCAACGCGTACGCGTACAAGGACGCGTTCTCGCACCTGGGCGGCATCCAGGAGATCATCCCGATCACCAAGCCGTTCAAGCTCGCCAGCCGGGAGTTTCGCCGCCACGACACCGTGGTCGACGTCGGTGGCGTGAAGATCGGCAACGACGAGGTCGTGGTCATGGCCGGACCATGCTCGGTCGAAGGCGAGGAGATGCTCCTCGAGACGGCCCGCCACGTCGCGGCGCAGGGCGCGCGCGTGCTGCGTGGTGGCGCATTCAAGCCGCGCACCTCGCCGTACTCGTTCCAGGGGCTGGGCGAGGCCGCGCTCAAGATGATGGCCGCGGCCCGCGCCGAGACGGGATTGAAAGTCGTGACGGAGGTCGTGTCGCCGGGCGATGTGACGTTGGTCGCCAAGTACGCGGACATTCTTCAGCTTGGCACCCGCAACATGCAGAACTACGCGCTGCTCCAGGAAGCGGGCCGGTCGGGCAAGCCTGTGCTGCTGAAGCGCGGCATGTCATCGACCATCGAGGAGTGGCTTCTTGCGGCCGAGTACATCCTGTCCCAGGGCAACCGCGACGTGATCCTGTGCGAGCGCGGCATCCGCACGTTCGAGACGGCGACTCGCTTCACGCTCGACCTCAACGCAGTGCCGCTCGTGCGCGAGCTGTCCCACCTGCCCGTGATCGTCGACCCCTCGCAGGCGACCGGCAAGTGGTCCCTGGTGGGGCCGATGTCGCTGGCCGCGGTGGCCGCAGGTGCGAACGGTTTGATCATCGAGGTCCATCCCCAGCCGAACCAGGCGCTCTCGGACGGCGCTCAGTCGCTCGACTTCGAAGCGTTCGACCACCTCATGGTCGACGTGCGGCGCCTTCTCGGCGCGATGCAAAAGCAGCTGGCGTAGTCAGCTTGCCCACGGTCGCAGTGGTGGGCCTCGGCCTGATGGGTGCGTCATTCGCACTCGCCTTGAAGAAGGCGCGGCCCGACATCACGCTCGTCGGCAGCGACCGCAACCCGCTCGTGGTGCGCAAGGCGCTCGACCGCGGCATCGTCGTCACGGCGAACACCGACCTGACGGTGGTCGAGGTCGCCGACCTGGTCGTGATCGGGGCTCCGCTAGGCGCCATGCGTGAGCTGCTCGCGCAGCTGGCGTTGCTCGCGGGGGGCATGTTGATCACAGACATGGCGAGCACGAAGGCCGACGTCATGGAGTGGGCGGCGGCGGAGGGCATCGAGCTCGTCGGCGGGCATCCGATGTGTGGCAAGGAGCGCTCCGGCATCGACCACGCGGACGCCTCCATGTTCGAGGGCGCTCCATGGGTGCTGACGCGCGACGAGCCGCGCATCACCCAGCTCGTGGAAGCGGTCGGGGCGCGCCCCATCGTCCTCGACGCGGTCACCCACGACCGGCTCGTGGCGGGCGTGAGCCACGCGGCGTTTCTTCTCTCCGTCGGTTACGTGCTCGCCGTGACCCGGCGCGACGACTGGCCCGAGGCGTCGGGGCTGGCGGCGGGCGGCTTTCGCGACATGAGCCGGCTGGCGGCGGGCGACCCGGACCTCTACGCCGGAGTTGTGCGCACCAACCGCGAGAACCTGGTCGAGATGCTCGACGCCATCAGCGCGGAGCTCGCCCGGCTGCGCAGGCACCTCGAGGCCGACGACCCGCGAATCATCGAGCTGTTCGAGGAGGCGCGCCGCGTCCGCGAGCGCTGGTCGCGGCGGTGATCGCGACCGTGCGCAACACGCGGCGCCTGACCGGAGAGATCCGGGTCCCGGGGGACAAGTCGATCTCGCACCGGGCGCTCATGCTGTGTTCGATCGCCACTGGTGAGAGCCACGTCCGTGGCCTCTCCCCGGGAGCCGATGTTCAGTCGACCGCGGCCTGCATGCGCGCCCTCGGCGCAAGCATCGAGGGCTCGCGTATCGGCGGGGTCGGCATGTCCGGCTTGACGACGCCTGACCGCCCCCTGGACTGCGGGAACTCCGGGACCACCATGCGCCTGCTCGCGGGTCTTTTGGCGGGGCAGCCGTTCGAGAGTGAGCTCGTAGGCGATGAGTCCCTGTCGCGGCGGCCGATGGACCGCGTCGTGAAGCCGCTGGTGGAGATGGGAGCCAGGGCAATCTGGCCGCCACTGCGCGTCGGCGGCGGCGCGCAAAGGCTGCGCGGGATCGAGTACACGGCGCCGGTGCCGAGCGCGCAGGTGAAGTCCGCGATCCTGCTCGCCGGTCTTCACGCCGAAGGCCGCACCGCCGTCATCGAGCCGGTGAAGACCCGCGACCACACCGAGGTGATGCTCGCGGCGATGGGCGCGAAAGTGAACGTGGAGGGTCTTCGCGTCGAAATCGAAGCGCCGGACAGGCTCGAGCCCCTCGACCTCGATGTGCCCGCCGACTTCAGCAGCGCGGCGTTCTGGCTCGTGGCGGGCAGCCTGGTCGCAGAGTCCAACATCCGCCTGGCCGGGGTCGGCGTGAACCCGACCCGGACCGCCTTCGCCGAGCTCCTGATGTCGGTGGGTTTCCGGTTCGGGCGATCGAAGCCACGCCTGGAGGCGAACGAACCCGTGGCCGACCTTGTGGCCCGGCCCGCCTCCGACCTCAAACCGATCCATGTCGACGGTGCCAGTGCGGCCCGGATGATCGATGAGCTCCCAGTGCTCGCGGTCGCCGCCACGCAGATCGCCGGCACGAGCGTCATTGCAGGCGCGGGCGAGCTGCGGGTCAAGGAGTCCGACCGTCTGGCGGCGATGGAGGCCGGGCTCAACGCCATGGGCGCGGACGTGGCTGTCGATGGTGACGGCTGGGTGATCAAAGGCCCGCGCCGGCTCGAAGGCGCCAGGGTCGACTCGGCCGGCGACCACCGGGTGGCGATGGCGCTGGCGGTCGCCGCCATGATCGCTGACGGGAAGACCGAGATCGAGGGCGCCGAGTGCGTCGACATCTCCTATCCAGGCTTCTTCGACCACCTGGAATACCTGGCTTGAAGGTCCGGCGTGAGATCGACATCGACGTGCTCGCGCTCGAGCTTTACGAGCTTGAGGTGACCGCGCCCCGGGAGGACTTCGAGCTCGAGATCAAGCGCACCGAGCAGGCGGTCCGCACCGGTGAGGTGGGCTCCATCAACCGCGCCCGCGAGCTGTACAGGCGGTTTGGGGTCGACCCGACACGCGTCCGCCCATCGTCCGAGGCTTTGCTTCGTCGGTTGAAGAAGAGAGATGGGCTGCCCCGCGTGAACTCGCTGGTGGACGTCGCCAACGCGCTCTCCATCCAGCTCCAGGTACCGGTCGGCCTTTACGACCTCGAAAAGGTGAAGGGAGGTGAGCTGGTGATCAGGCTCGGCGCCGACGGAGAGGGATACGAGGGTATCGGCAAGGAGCGCGTCAACGTGGCCGGCCGGATCTGCGTCGCCGACGCCGCCGGCGCGTGCGGAAACCCGAGCGCCGACTCTGCGCGCACGATGATCACCAGCGACACCGAACGCGCCGCGTGGATCTATTTTCTGCCCGTGAGCGACGACGACATCGACCGCACGGCGGAGTTGGTCGCGGTCTTCGGCCGCGGCCTGGTTCGATTGCTGGAGACATGAAGGTCGCCGCCGAGCAGGTCCTGTGCGTGAGGCGCGAGGACATATTCCCGGACGGCGCCTGGCACGGGTTCGTGAGCGAGAACCTCGATCGACATCAGAAGGTGATCCGCGATCGCCACTTCTTCAAGCCGCGAGCCGAGGTCGAAGACGACCCGAGCTTCCAGCAGATCATTCCCTACGTCGTCTTCCGCCACGACGATCGCTACCTGCTGACGCATCGACTCCGCGCGTCCTCAGAGCGGCGCCTGCGCAAGCAGTACTCGTTGGGGATTGGCGGCCACATCAACCCGGGCGATCTCGACGCGGGTGACCCGATCCTCGACGGCCTGAAGAGGGAATGGCGCGAGGAGGTCGTTTATGACGGGCGATTCGAGGCCACCCTTCTCGGTTTCCTGAACGAGGACTCATCGCCTGTTTCGAAGGTGCACCTGGGGGTGGTCTTCCTGGTCGATGGCGACTCGCCGGACATCCAGATCCGCGAGACTGACAAGCTCGCGGGTGAGCTGTTGACGCTCGAGCAGATGCGGATCTACTACCTGGCCATGGAGTCGTGGTCGCAGATTGTCTACGAACGACTCACCTCCGGGCAGCGGTGAGGTACGTCGAAGCCGGCGGCGCTCGCGTCTCCGTGATCGGGCTCGGCACGTGGCAGTTCGGCTCGCGGGAGTGGGGGTACGGTCGCGACTACAGCGAGCGCACCGCCGGCGAGATCGTTCGCCGCGCCCTGGACCTTGGCATCAACCTGATCGACACCGCCGAGATCTACGGGCCGTTCAAGTCCGAGCGCATCGTGGGAAGGGCGTTGCAGGGTCAGCGGGAGAGGGCCTTCGTCGCCACCAAGATCTTTCCTATCGGGTTTCCGTTCATGACTCGCTGGCGGGCGCGCAGAAGCGCACGGAGGCTCGGCGTCGATCAGATCGATCTCTACCAGCAGCACTGGCCGAGCCCTCTGTTCTCGCCGCGCTCGACCATGCCCAGGTTTCGCAGGCTCGTCGACGAAGGTCTCGTCCGCCACGTCGGGGTCAGCAACCATCCCCTGGGCCTGTGGCAGGAGTGCGAGCGGGTCTTCGGCGGGCCGGTGCTCTCGAACCAGGTGCAGTTCAGCCTGCTTCACCGCTCGCCGGACCGCGAGCTCGTCCCATGGGCACAGCGCGAGGGACGGATCGTGATCGCCTACAGCCCGCTCGGCCAGGGATTGCTGTCAGGCAGATACCAGCAGGCGCCGCCGGCCAACTTTCGGCGCATCCAGCCCGAGTTCCGCGGTGCGGCCCGCCGCCGGTTGGAGCCGCTTCTCAATTCGTTGTGCGGGATCGCCGAGGCGCACCACGCCACGCCGGCGCAGGTTGCGCTGGCGTGGCTGGTCCGCAAGCCCAATGTCGTCGCGATCCCCGGCGCGTCAAGCCTTCGCCAGCTGGAGGAGAACGCGGCCGCGGCCGAGATCGCGCTCGGCGACGACGAGGTCTCGCAACTGGATAGCCTGGGCGCATGAACCTCCGGGCAGTCGAGCTGCGGCGGATCAAGCTGTCGCTGGTCGCGCCGTTCGAGACCTCGTTCGGAGTCCAGACCGAACGCGACGTGCTCCTCCTCAAGGCCGTGTGCGACGAGGGCGAAGGTTGGGGCGAGTGCGTCGCCGGAGAGGAGCCCCTCTACTCGTCGGAGTACGTCGACGGCGCCGCCGACGTCCTGATCAAACACCTCCTGCCGCGCCTTCTCGACCGCGACCTCGCGGCCGCCGACGTCGGCGCGCTCCTGCGCCCGATCCACGGGCACAACATGGCCAAGGCGGCGATCGAGACGGCGGTGCTCGACGCGGAGCTGCGCTCCCGGGGCGAATCGTTCGCGCATTTTTTCCGAGCCGTGCGCAAAGAGGTCGACTG
>WNGB01002303.1_pt1 | contig 52091 bp, 46 predicted proteins | sample 5400681 | NCBI WGS metagenome assembly WNGB01 (sample SAMN13153367, study PRJNA577476) | soil metagenome | isolation source: 115 cm soil or saprolite under grassland replicate 2 | place: USA:California | collected 2016-06-15
CGTGCGGGTGGGCATGGCGGTGTGGACCACCGATCGCCACGGCCACCGCATCGTTGGCGTGGTGCTGAGGACGGGGCACATGCAGGCCCCGCTCGGCCATGAGGTCATCCGGCTCACCCTGGCCGACGGGCGGACGGTGACGCTCTCACCGGGCCACCCCACCGCGGACGGCCGAACCACCGGCCAGCTCAGGCCCGGTGACGCGTTCGACGGCAGCCGGGTCGTGGCCTCCACCCCGATCGGCTACTCGGGATCGGCCACCTACGACCTCCTACCCTCTGGCCCCACCGGCACGTACTTCGCGAACAGCGTGCTCCTCGCGAGCACGCTGGACTAGCCCCAGGAGGGTGGTCGCCCCACCTTCCTGTCTCCTTCCTCGAGCCAGGCCATGAAGGCTTCTCTGTTCGATCTCTGACCATTGAGCATCACCTGGGCCTGGAGGTCGTCGAGCTCGTCCTGCAGACGGTTCCAACGGTCCGCCGTGATGACGATGGCGATGGCCCGTCCCCGCCGCGTGATGACGAGGCCCTCGTCACCGAGGGAGGCCAATTCCTCCCTCAGCCGGTCTCTCAGCCAGGTCATTGGCACTGTCTTGAACCGCATCGGCTTGTAGAGACGCTCCGCCCTCTGAACCGTACAGTTCCCCGTACGTCCAAACGTACGTCTTAGGGAGGGGGACGTCTGCGAATCAGCCAGTGAACAACTATCTTCGCCACTTGTCAGGGAAATCCGTCACAGTCACACTCCAGCGAGATGCCACTGTGCGCTCATTGCGGTGAGGACAACCCTGAGGGTGCCCGATTCTGTTCCGCCTGCGGCAGGCCCCTCGAACCCGTCGCGCAGCAGCGCGAGGTCCGCAAGGTGGTCACCATCGTGTTCTCCGACGTCACCGGCTCCACGAGCCTCGGCGAGCGGCTGGATCCCGAATCCCTTCGCCGGATCATGGCCCGCTACTTCGAGGAGATGAAGGCTGCGCTCGAATCGCACGGCGGGACCGTGGAGAAGTTCATCGGCGACGCCGTTATGGCGGTGTTCGGCATCCCCGTCCTGCACGAGGACGACGCCCTTCGGGCCGGGCGGGCAGCCCTGGAGATGCGGCAGCGACTCGACCGGCTGAACCAGGAGCTCGAGCGGGACCGCGGGTTCAGGATCCTCACCCGAACAGGCATCAACACCGGGGAGGTGGTGGCCGGCGACCCTGCAAACGGACAGACGCTGGTCACGGGGGACCCTGTCAACATCGCCGCCCGCCTCGAGCAAACGGCCCAACCGGGCGAGATCCTGATGGGGGAGGCCACCGAACGGTTGCTTCGCGACGCGGTCTCCGCCGAACCGGTCCCACCCCTCGCGCTCAAGGGAAAGGACGAACCGGTCGTCGCCTACCGCCTCCTCGGGGTTCGGCCGGGGGCCGAGGCCGTGCGCCGGCGTATCGATTCCCCGATGGTGGGACGCGACCGCCAGCTCGCCCTCCTCAACCAGACGTTCGAGGCCGCCACCCTCGACCGAGCCTGCCACCTGTTCACCGTGATCGGCTCGCCCGGCGTGGGGAAGTCCAGGCTGGTCCAGGAGTTCGTCGCCGCTGTCTCGGATCGGGCCATGGTCCTCCGCGGCCGGTGCCTGCCGTACGGAGAGGGCATCACCTACTGGCCGGTGGCCGAGATGGTGAAGCAAGCGGCCGGCGTCACGGACGACGACGCCCCCGAGGCGGCCGCGGCGAAGGTCGCCGACGTCCTTCCGGCCGAAGAGAGAGGGCTCGTCGCCGAGCATCTCGTCCAGGCGATGGGGTTCACCGAAGCCGCGGCCCCCGCGGAGGAATTGGCCTGGGCCTTTCGGAAATTGCTGGAGACGATGGCCCGGACCCGTCCGGTGGTCCCCGTGTTCGACGACATCCACTGGGCCGAACCGACCCTGCTCGACCTCATCGACCACGTCACCGACTGGTCCCGCGACGCCCCGATCCTGCTGGTCTCCATCGCCCGCCAGGAGCTGCTCGACCTCCGCCAGGGCTGGGGCGGGGGCAAGCGGAACGCCACCACGATCCAGCTCGAGCCCCTCACCGAGCGCGAGTGCGAGGTGCTCGTGGAGAACCTCCTGGGGATGGCTCTCCTCCCCGAGGTCTCCAAGTCGCGCATCGCCGAGGCCGCCGAGGGCAATCCCCTGTTCGTCGAGCAGGTCCTGTCGATGCTGATCGACGACGAACTGCTCCGCAGGGACGACGGCCACTGGGTTCCCGCCGCCGACCTCACGACCATCCCCATCCCTCCCACCATCCAGGCGCTGCTTGCCGCCCGGCTCGACCGATTGGGCGGGAAGGAGCGACAGATCATCGAGCGCGCCTCCGTGGTCGGGAAGGTCTTCTATCAGGGCGCGGTGTCCGAGCTGGCCCCAGAGCCCCTTCGCCCGGAGGTCGGCTCGCATCTGATGACCCTCGTCCGGAAGGAGTTCATCCGGCCCGATCACTCCGACTTCGCCCGAGAATCGGCCTTCCGCTTCCGCCACATCCTGATCCGCGACGCCGCCTACAACGGGATGCCCAAGGAAACCCGGGCCCGGTTGCACGAAGCGTTCTCCTCTTGGCTGGAGCGAGCGGCGGGGGAACGGATCGCCGAGTACGAGGAGGTCCTCGGCTACCACCTGGAGCAGGCCCACAGGTATCGGGTGGAGCTGGGGACGGTCGACGACGCTGCTCGGGCGATGGCGGATCGGGCGGCTCGCCACCTGGCGGTGGCGGGACGACGGGCCCTGAACCGATCGGACTTCACCGCCGCGGTGGGCCTGCTGGGCCGGAGCATCAAGCTCCTCCCGGCCGACGACCCTCTGCGCCTGGAACTGCTGCTGGACCTGGGCCAAGCGCTCCTGGACCTGGGCGAGTTCGCCAAGGTGGATCCGGTGTTGGACGAGGTCACGGAACGGGCCCGAGCCGCTGGCGACCGAGGCCTGGAGCTCAGGGGCGACCTCGTTCGTGCCTTCCGCTTCGACACCACGACGGCCTGGGAAGACCGAAAGAGCACCGCGGAGGGCGCTATCCCCGTGTTCGAGCGACTCGGGGATGAGTTCGGCCTGTACCTGGCCCACCGGCTCCTGGGAGCGGTCCACTGGACCCAGGGGCGGAGCCGGGCGTCCGAGGAAGAACTCGAGCACGTGATGGAGCACGCCAGGAGAGCCGGGGCTGCTCGCGCGTTCCCGTTCCTGATCCACTGGCTCGCCGGCACCCAGGTATGGGGGCCGGCGCCGGCTAAGGAAGGCATCCGCCGATGCGACGCGCTGCTCACGGAGGCGGGAGGAGGCCGGTTCGCCGAAGGGTCCATCCTCGTGGCCCGGGCCTCCCTCGAGGCGATGCAGGGACGGGCGGATGAGTCCAGGAAGTGGGGGGCCAGGGGGCGGGCCGTGTTCGAGGACCTGGGCGGGGGGGTGGTCGGCACGATGGCCGGCGCAAGCCGGATCGGGCTGGCGGAGGAGATCCTCGGTGACCTGGAGCGCGCCGAGGCGACCATGCGGCCGGCCGTCGAGACTCTCTTCGAGATGGGAGAGAAGTCGTTCGTCTCGACCCTCGCCTCGCAGCTCGGACGGGTGCTCGCTCTGGCAGGGAAGCTCGACGAGGCGGAAAGATTCGCCAGTATGGGCAGGGAAGCTTCCCCCGCGGATGACTGGGCGTCGCAGATCACTTGGCGTGGCGCCCTCACCCTCGTAATGGCGGGCCGGGGAGACCTCGAGGAGGCGGAGCGGCTGGCCAGAGATGGCATCGCCCTCACCGAGGGCGTTGACTACCTCAACCAGATGGCGGACGCGTGGTCGGACCTGGCCCATGTGCTCCGGCTCACGAGGCGCCTCGACGAGGCCGAGAGCGCGCTCCGAGAAGGGATCTCGCTGTACGAGGCAAAGGGAAACGTTGTCTCTGCGGCGCGAGCGCGCGAGGCGCTCGCGCGGCTTGGACAGAGCTGACCTATCAGCGCTCCGCTGGTAGCACGAACCGCATCGTCGTACCCCTTCCGGGCGGGCTCTCGGCAGTGATCTCCCCCCCGTGCGCTTCGACCAGGCTCTTGGCGATGGCCAGGCCGAGGCCCGCACCGCGCGATTCGGTCCCCCTGACGAAGCGGTCGAAGACGTGCCCAAGCACGTCGGGTGCGATGCCCGGCCCCGTGTCGGTGACCGCGAACGCCACCGACTTCCCGTCCCCGGCCGGTTCGGCCGAGACGACCACCGACCCCCCGCGCGGCGTGTGCCGCACGGCGTTTGACAGCAGGTTCGTCAACACCTGGCCGATCCGTACGCCGTCGACATCCAGCGAGGGCAACCCGGACGCCACCCGCTGCTCGAGCGTCACGCCCTCCGCCTCGGCGCCGGAGCGCCAGGCGGTCACCGCCTCCTCCACGAGCTGGGCCGGGTCGACCGGCTCCCGGTGCAGCGGCAGCGCGCCGGCCTCCGCCGTGGAAAGGGTCTGGAGGTCGTCGAGGAGGCGCGCCATCACCCTCGTCTCGTCGAGCACCGGCTCGAGGTGCTCCTGATCCGCGGGATACAGCCCGTCGAGCATCCCCTCGGCGTTCCCCTGGATCACCGAGAGCGGGGTCCGAAGCTCGTGGGCGACGTCGGCGATGAAGTTCCGCCGCTGCTCCTCATTCGCGCGCAAGCGTTCGGCCATGGCGTTGAACGACCGGGCCAGCCGGCGCATCTCCAGCGACCCGCGCTCCTCAACCCGTGCCCCGTAGTCCCCGCCCGCCACTCGGTCCGCCGCCTCCATCACGTCCCCGACCGGCCTGCCCACTCGCCGCACCGCCCGCCGGGCGGCGACGAACGCGATCAACGCGCCGATCACCAAGATGGCGACGGCGGGCCCGAACCCCCGGTGCTCACCGCCCCCGAACGCCCTGCCGAACACGGCGATGGCCAGGGCATTCGCCGCGAACATGAGTCCGAAGAACAGCCCGACCCCCAGCGCTATTCGGCGGATGAAGCGCCGGCCCATCCCCGGCCAGGCTCCTTTGTCACGGGGAGGGAATGGCTCGTTCTCCGGCCACCACGGCGGCCGGAACCCCGGACCGCGGCGGAACTCCTGTCCGCCCCACGGCCGGTCAGGCATCGGCGAACCGGTACCCGACGCCGTGCACGGTCAGCAGATATCGCGGCCGGCCCGGCACGGGCTCGATCTTCCTTCGGATGTTCTTCACGTGCGCGTCGATGGCCCGCTCGTAGGACTCGAAGGCCACGCCGTGCACGGCGTCCAGGAGTTGCCCCCGGGTGAAGACGCGCCCCGGCTCTCGGGCGAAGGTGGCCAGAAGCTGGAACTCCGTCGGCGTGAGGTCCACCCCGCGCCCGCCGACCCGGACCCGCATACGCGGGATGTCCACCTCCACGTCCGAAACGCGCAGGACCTCCGGTCCGCCGGCTCCTGGCAGAGCCGATGCAGTTCGGCGCAGCACGGCCCGTACCCGCGCCACCAGCTCCTTGGGGCTGAACGGCTTGACAACGTAGTCGTCGGCCCCGATCTCCAGCCCCACGATGCGGTCGGCCTCCTCGCCGCGGGCGGTGAGCATCACGATGGGGACGTTCGAGGATCGACGCAGCTCCCTCGTCACCTCGATGCCGTCGCGCCCCGGCAGACCGAGGTCGAGGACCACCAGATCCGGCTTGCGTCCCCGCGCGCTGGCGATGGCCGACTCCCCGTCACCGGCCACGACCACCTCGAACCCGGCGTGCACGAGATAGTCGCGGACCAGCCGGGCGATCCTCATCTCGTCCTCCACCACCAGGATCGTCTTCATCGCCAGCCCCCGTTCGGTCGAACAGCGTGACAAGACGGCGAGGGGGAGGCAAACGCCTCCCCCTCCACCAACGGCCGGCGGCTGCTATGCGCTGGCCGGCTCGCCGCCCGCTCCCGGGTGGTCGCCGGCAGCCTGCTCGTGTTGTCGGCGGTGCCACTCCTCGAACCCGCGCGGCTCCTTCCAATCCCCGTGCTCACCGTGACCCGGACCCCACCGTCCCGGTCCTCCCCACCGGCGGCCCCAGAAGGCCGCGCGGATCAGGAAGAAGAACAGGAAGAAGAAGAGCAGGGGAAAGAGGAAGAACCCGAACCCGAACCGGCCCGGCCCCACCTCTCGCACGATCTGGGTCACTCGGCCGCTCGCCTCGAGCCCGTGGTCGTATCCAGCGTGGTAGGCGCCCACCCCGATGGCGACCCCTGCCAGGACCGCCAGGACCAGCGCCAGAACTGCCGTCCACCGTCGCATGTCGTCCTCCTTTCGACGGTTCCTCGTATCTGCCACCCATGCTGGTGCCGAGGTGTGAACGAGTGATGAACGCGGTGCGGAGGGATCTCAGGGGTCAGGGCTTCGCGGGATCACGGCCCAAGCTCGATCCGCGAGAAGAAGAGGTCGGTGGGGCCCGAATGGCTGGCCGGCTTGGCCACCGCGTTGAGCGCGCCGAACCCTGCGGGGAGGCCCACCAGGCCCTCGTAGTCGCCCACGAAGTCTCCGCCCGTCGTGATGTCGGCCGTGTGCAGGTCGAAGGGGCCGGCCAGCCGGAAGAACCGCCACGTCTTCCCGCGATCGACGGACCACGCGAACCGAACGACGGCTGGCAGGTCCTTCCCGTCCTTCTCGGCCGGCACCTCGTACCAGCTCACGCCGACCGAACCGTCTCCGGCCACGGCCACGGCGGGGATGAACGGCTGGGCCTGCTCGCTCACGACCGTCAGCGGTCGGCTCCACGTGAGCCCGCCATCCTCGGACCGAACCACCGCCACCAGCGAGTGGGCCGACCGCCGTGGCTCCGACCAGCACACGTAGACCGCACCGCCCGGGCCGGCGGCGGCGAGGATCCCCTGGCCGGTTGCGCGCACCCTATCCTGCCCAGTCGGGTCGACGACCACGGTGAAGGAAACATTCGCCGCGGTGACGGGATCGGACCACGTCGTCCCCGCATCCACCGACCGGATCACCGAAAGCCGCGCCGGAAAGGGAGCCCGGTCGGAGAGCGAGGGGGCCTCGATGAACGCGTCGAGGAGGGCCCCGTCCGAAAGCTCGACCAATTGATGGAACTGGGACTCGGTGTTCCCTCCATACGCCAGCGCCGGCGCCGACCACGTTCGTCCCCCATCGGTGGTCCGGGAGAAGAAGGTCTGGTTGGTGCGAGCCTCTTTCTGCGGGCTGGGGTTCGCGTACCTGACCCACATGGCATACGCGGTTCCCGGGGTTCGCGGGTCGGCCAGGAGAGTCTCCTTGTCCAGTGAGACGAGCGAGTTCCCCCGGCTCGAGACCACCACCACCGGTTCTCCCCACGTCCGGCCTTGGTCGGCCGAGGCGCTCACCACCACGTCGGTCGACGATTGGAGGGCGCGGCCCGAGCCGGTGACCTCGATGCCGATCGCCGAGAGGTACGCGCGGTCCGGCCCCATGGAGAGCACAGGGTCGCTGGCCAGGGTGTAGCGCCCGCCCGTGCACCGCGTGAGGTGCGGAGGGAGGGCCTGTCGCCAGGTGGCGCCGCCGTCGGCGCTCCACGCCGTCACGATCCCCTGCGCGCCGCCGCGGGAGTTGCGGTCCTGCTGCCAGGCGGCGAGCAGACGGCGAGGGTCACGTGGGTCGACGGCCAGCGACGGCTCCACTTCGGAGTCGGAGGCGATGCCGGATCGGCGGGGGCAGCTTTCGAAAGGATTCTTGCCACCGACCGCGATGGGCGAGGCGGCGAACGGGAAACTGGGGGGCGGGCTCGGGGACCGGGACGAAGGCGACCGGCCGTGACCCGACGACGTGCAGGCCGACGCCACCAGGAGCGACGCGCCCACGATGCAGGCGGCCGGTCGTCGCAAGCTCATCGCCTCAAGGTACGGCCGCCGTGGGCAGCGCGGATTCCGATCTCCGCGGGCGCTGATAGCGTGGGCCGGAGATGCTTCGACTCGGCCTTCAGATCCCCAGCTTCACGTACCCGGGCACATCCGACGGCGGGCTGTTCGATCGCGTCGCCGACATCGCCGTGACCGCCGAGCAGGCGGGGTTCGATTCGATCTGGGTGATGGACCACTTCTATCAGATCCCGAACATAGGGCAGCGCACCGAGCCCATGCTCGAGTCCTACACGCTGCTGGGCGGCATCGCCGCCCGCACCTCCCGGGCCACGCTCGGGACGATGGTGACCGGCGTGACCTACCGGAACCCGGCACTGCTGGCCAAGGTCGTCACCACGCTTGACATCGTGTCCTCGGGCCGCGCCATCCTCGGCATCGGGGCCGCCTGGAACGAGGACGAACACCGGGGGTACGGGTTCGACTTCCCGCCCGCGCGGGAGCGCCTGGACCGGCTGGAGGAGGCGCTCCAGATCTGCCAGGCCATGTTCACTCAGGAGGAGTCCTCCTTCCGCGGACGCTCATACCGGACGAATGGAGCGTTGAACTTCCCCCGGCCGGTGCGACCCGGGGGGATCCCCATCCTGATCGGCGGGTCGGGTGAACAGCGGACGCTCAGGCTTGTCGCCGAGTACGCGGACGCCTCCAACATCTTCGGCGACGTGCCCACCGTCCGCCACAAGCTGGACGTGCTCCGGCGGCACTGCAAGGACGTGGGCCGCGATCCTTCCGAGATCATCAAGACCCGGCTGGGAACGCTGGTCATCGCGGGCACGCACGCCGAGGCGCAGCGCAAGGCCGAGGCCCATTGGAAGAGGCGCGGCGTGGCCCAGGCCTGGCGGACTTCCTACATCGTGGGCGATCCGGACGGCGTGGCCGAGCAGGCCAGGGCGTACTTCGAGGCCGGCCTGGACGGGCTGTTCTTCAACATGCCGGACGCCTCCGACCTGGAGACGGTGGCGCTCGCCGGGAAGGCTCTGACCTCGGCGCTCCCCAGCGTCAGGGCCTGAAGCCGGCGGACCGGAGATGCTGCAGGGTGGTCGCGAGCGCGACGACAGCTCCCGCGAGCAACGCCCCAGTGAGCGCCAGCCGCCGCAATGTCCACCGCTGCACGGGGATACGGCGGCGGGCCGGCGCGAGGAGGCTGAACTCCTTTGCCAGGCTGCGCTCGTCGTGCGTCACCATGGTTCGCAACTGACTCGGCACGGTGACGCTGCGGGTGGCCGCGAACGCCTCCGCGACATCGTCTGGAGTGAACCGCCGGAGAGCAGCCTCGTAGACCAGGGCGGTTTCCGACGTGAGGGCCAGGATCAGCATCATGTTCGCAAGGTCTACCGATTGCCTCCACGCGGATGGGCGGACTTGGCAGAAGAACACGTCGACCAGGTAGACACCACCGTCACGCACGAGAAGGTTGGCCGGCTTGATGTCACGGTGCGCCACGCCGGCATCCCACAGTGATCGCACGACGTCGATCCCGCTCTGCATGACTGCGTCGTCGATGGGGGCATCGAGGATGCCGACCGCCTCCTCGATGAAGCTGGTGACCAGCAGGTACTCACGCTCGGGCGTGATCTCCGCGATCCCGTACGGCTCGGCGGTCCGCACGCCGTGGTCCCGCAGATAGCGCAGCATGTAATCCTCGTACTCGACCATTCGCCGGACCGAGTTGAACGACCGCTCGTCCTCGAGTGCGCCGTACAGCACGGCTCGCCCGAGCTTGTACCAGCGGTCGGCTCGCATATGGGTCTCGGCGTAGAGTTTGGCGAACAGGCGGTTCCCCCCCGGGAGCGTGATCCGGAGTGGCGTGGAACCTCCCGAGCCGACCAACCCGAAGGGCTCGACCTTCAGTGCATCGATCCCCAGCTGCTCCCGGAGGGCGGCGTCGATCGCTCCTGCACGTCTCCCGCCGATGTCGAGATGCGCGCTTCGACCGCGACGGTAGGCCACCGGGAACACCGATTCGGGCGCGAACACCCGGAAGGCGAGGAACGGGATGGCGAAGCCGATGGCGAAGCCGATGGCGATCTCGGACGGCGTGTCCTGGCGGATCAGGATGAACATCGCGGTGAGCCCGACGCAGAGCGCCGCCGACGCGACCAGTGCCAGCAGGCGCCACCGACCTCTCGGCACGAGCCCATAGGCGACCGACACGAGTGTGACGGCCAGCGCGGCGGCAGCGTACGACGGATGTCCGGGAACGCCGGTTCCCAGGTCGCCGGCCGTCGGGAACCACCGCGCGATCACGGCGACCACCGCCGCCGATGCCGCGAACACAGCGAGATGCCGCCATCGTTTCCACGCGATGAGCATGACGACGATGGCCCACCGCACGCCGATCAGCACCCACCAGCCGACCCCGTGAGCCAACACCTGCGGGACGTTGCTCTGCCAGCTCGCGCTGAGGTCGGAGACGTGCTCGTTGACGATGCGGTCGACAGTCCGCTGGAAGGTACCCGCCGCGCCCGACGAGCGGCCCCACCAGTACACGAGCGCCAACAGAACGACCACACCGATCCACAGGGGAGCGAAACCGTGCAGGTCGCGCGGGAGCGGCCCGCGATCGCCGACCGGACGGCGTCGCCGGTGATCCTCGGTGGGCGCTCGCGACACCGCGCCGGAGGGTGTGTCGGCCATCCCCCACCTCAGCGCCGGACTTCTCGTCGGAAGGATGGACCTCCGACGGAGGCGGTGCAAGGGTTGACCCTCTAGCTCAGGGGACCAGCAGGGTGGCCGCGTCCGAGCCCTGGCCGGGCTGGGGGGTGACCTCGACCGCCGGTGCCGGACGAATCACCGACCGGAGGAGGGGCATCCCGACCGTGACGCCGACGAGCGCGATGCCGCCGCCCACGATGTACACCCCCTTGGCCCCGAGCCAGCTCACCATGGGCCCCGCCGCGACGTAGGAGAGCGCCATCCCCACGTGCACGCAGGCGTCGAAGGCGCCCGAGACGCGACTGCGGACCGCGTCGGGGGTTCGGCGCTGCATGATCCCCTGCTCGGCCACCAGGGTCACGCCATCCCCCACGCCCATCACGAAGACGGCCGCGAGGACGAACGAGAACCAGGGGGAGAGCCCGACGGCGATCGACATGCCGGCGATCACGGCGATCCCCACGACGAGCGCGGGAGGTTCTGTACGGGCCTTGAGGTACCGGCCCAGGACCGAGCCCACGATGGAGCCGCCGCCCCAGCACGCGATCAGCGCCCCGTAGCCGAACGATCCCGCGTGAAACAGCGCCACCAGCGGGACGTCGGCGACCATCGTCATCCCCAGGCCGAGCACGATGGCCAGGAACGACAGCGTTATCGTGCGGAGCACGGGGTCGCCCGAGAGAAACCGGAAGCCGGCCCGAAGACCGCGGTGCTCCTCGTCGCCGTGCCGCTCCGCGTTGAACCGGCCGTGCACGGTGGCCACCAGCGACGCCGACACCAGGAACGTCACCGCGTTCACCGCGAACACCAACCCACCGCCGATCGACGCGACCAGGACACCGCCGATCAGCGGCCCCATCAGGATGCCGGCGTTCCGTCCCAGGGCGACCATCCCGTTCGCCCAACTCAGGTCCTCGTCCTCGACGAGATTGGGGATGGCCGCGGACGACGCCGAGAGGAAGGGCGCCTCGGCCACGGCGGACAGGAAGGCGAAGGTGAGCAGCAGCCAGGGCGCGTGGACGAGGGCCATGGCGAAGAAGCACGCCGCTCCGGCCAGGTCCGAGGCGATCATCACGCGGCGTCGGTCGAACCGGTCTCCCAGCATTCCGGCGAACGGGCTGACGAACCCGATGGTCCCGAAGGTCAGGAAGAGCGCGGCCGCCACCCACGTGGCCGACCCCGTGCGTCTGTAGATGGTGTAGTTCAGGGCCAGATAGGCGGCGGCCCCGCCGGTGATCGAGATGAGCCGGGCCACGGCGAGGCGCCGAACCGGGGCTTTGGACCGCGTGGACTGGGTGGCCATGGAAACGCTCCCTCTGTAGCAAACGATGACAGTTCCTCGCCTTCAGGTCGTCGGCCATTCTTCCGACATCTAGAAGGGAGACACCGATGAAAAGGCTTGCCCTCGTTGGGGTGATGACCGCGGTCTTGGGCTTCGCCCTCGCGGGGGTCGGGGCCAGGGCGGCCGCGTCCCAGGTCAGGCTGTGTCACTCCACGGGTGACCAGAACACGCCCTACGTCGTCATCGAGATGAGCCCGAGCGGCGCGTACCACGCCCACTACCCGCATCACGGCGATATCATCCCGCCCTTCGAGTACAACGGCGTGACCTATTCCAGGAACTGGGACGCCGAGGGCCAGGCGACCTGGAACAACGGATGCGTCCCGCTTGAGTCCTCCGGCGGTGGGACTGGCGGCGGTACCACGCCACCACAGGTGCATCCGCGAGCGGTCCGGGGGGATCCGACCGTCACCGGCTGACGCCATGTCCAGGGCGGGCCGTCCAATCATCCTCGCCCTGGTCGTGTCGTGGTCCATGACTGCGACCGGCCAATCGGCATCGCCACCGGCGGCCTTATCCGTCTCCACGCCCTCGCCCGTTGTGACGGCGTCCCCGACGGACGGGGCGTCGCCCTCGGCCAGCCCCGGTGGACACCCCAAGCGCGCGTGCGAGTCCTACACCATGATCGGCGCGGTCGACGGCGCCGCTGCGATCGCCCTGCGCCGCCCGTGGGCAACCGCACCAAGGATCGCGCGGTTCCCAACGGTCAACGCGCAGGGATCCGAACAGGTCTTCCCGCTCCTCGAACGCACCCAGACCGACGATGGAGCATGGTACCAAGCGCTCCTGCCGATCAGGCCGAACGGCTCGACCGGGTGGATCCCCGACCGCCAGCTCACGCTGAGAAGGAGCGACTACCGGGTCGACATCGACACGTCGAGGTTGCGCCTCACGGTGTTCCGGCTGTGCGAGCCGATTGGCTCGTACGCGATCGGTATCGGGACCAAGGATACGCCCACGCCCCGAGGCGTCTTCTTCCTCAACTCGCTACTCCGGCCGCCGCCCGGAAGCATCTATGGCGAGTTCACATACGGCCTGTCCGCGTACTCCCAAGTCATCCGCAACTGGAAGGGAGGCGGCATCGTCGGCATTCACGGCACGAACGACCCGACGTCGATCGGCAAGCGAGTCAGCCACGGGTGCATCCGGATGAGGAATGCGGACATCCGAAAGCTGGCCCGGACGCTCCCGCTCGGGACCCTCGTCACGATCCGATAGCTCACCCGGCGCCTCTTCGATGCGCCGGACTGGAACCTACGGCGAGTACACCATCGCGTTCTGCGCGTACGTCGGCGCTCGGAGGTCGGTCCAGATGGGGTGGGCGGTCGCGCCCGCCACCGTGATCGCCTCGTAGTCGCCGATGAACGTCCCGCCGAAGAACGTGTCGTTGTTGGGGAACGACGACGCGGTCGACACCTTCGTCGCCGGTCCCCCTTGCACCAGGTACCGGTCGTAGCTCGAGTTCGACTGCTTCGTCTGGCTGTACGAGATGGCCAACACGCCGTTCGAGTCGGTGGCGATCGCCGGGAAGAACTGGTGGCCACCGGTGTCGGACACCTTGGTCACGGCGCCGTTCGACCATAGGTACGCACGGCCCCTCCCGGTGTCGTAAGAGGTCCACACGACTTTCGGCTTGCCGTCGGCCAGGGTGATCATCGGGAAGGAGTTGTCCCGGAAGGCGAAGCCCGGAAGCGGGCTCGGCAGGTCGACGAACCCCGGCGGGCTGATGGTCCGCGGGCCCACCCATCCCATCCCCGGCCGCCAGTGAGCGAGCTGGATCGAACCGATGGTCGAGTCCGGGCTGGGGAACTCCTCCCAGGTGATCCAGAAGCCTCCACGCCCGTCCGAGGCCATGGCCGACCCCTGCGAGTACGTCGACCCCGGCGCCTTGAGCTTCTTGATCGGAGGCGTCGAGGTGGGTCCGTTATCGAACTCGAAGATGACGATGGGCGATGGCACGCCGACCCCCGTGCACGAGCCATACCTGGTCCACGAGACGAACACGTGCCGCCCGTCCTGCATGATGGCCGGCTTGTCCTGGAACTCGGCGTCGGAGTTCGGGAGGAGCTCGTAGTAGCTCCAGCTCCCATTCGAGGGGTCACGCCGGGCCAGCTCGAGGCCGCCCACGTTGCAGTCGAAGTAGTCGAAGTAGATCCCGGAGTAGTAGACGACGCCGGCCGCGTCGATCGCCAGGCCCGGGTCGCCCGCCGCGGTGTTCGAGCCATGCGGGAACAGGTCGAGCGGTGCATTGTCGGTCCACGTCTTGGCGTCGGTCGACGTGTAGTAGCCGAGGTCGGCGTTGCCGTTCCAGGAGTTGTAGTCGTTGGCGCCGGCCACGAACGTCGTGCCGTTGTACGCGATCGAGGTCTCGTTCGTCGGGCGGCCGATGCTGTTGCAGTCGGCCTTGTAGTTCGTGGCGCCCGGCGTCATGCACGTGGTACCGGGTGCCAGCCCCCCGATGGCGGTGCCCCTGGCGTCGGGCCGGGCCACGCCCGAGACGCGCCCGCCGCGCGCCAGCGGCGCGGCCTGGTTTTGCGGCGACGCCGTCGAGACGCTCGACAGAGCTCCGATCAAGGCCCCCGCCACTAGCAGGGTGCCGGCGCGGAAGGACCAGAACCACCCTCTTTTCATGTGCCACCTCCTGTGGGTCTCGGATCGCTGTTCGGTCAGAGCCGCGGAAGGCTAGCACCAAGCCGGCGGAGGCGCCTTGACGGGAATGCTGCCGGCCACCGTCGTCCCCTCCCCGGGCTGGGACCGGACGGCCAAGGTGCCGCCCAGCGCCGCCAGGCGGTCTGCCATGTTCTGCAACCCCGAGCCCAGTGGAGTGCGCTCGGAGTCGAACCCCTTCCCGTCGTCGGTGACCTCAAACGAGACGGCGTCGCCGTCTGCCAGCACGCGCACCGTCGCCTTCGTCGCCCCGGCGTACTTGGCCACGTTCTGCAAGGCCTCCAGACAGCAGAAGTAGACCGCGGCTTCCGCTTCCTGCGGGTACCGCGCGATGCCGTCGGTCTGCACTTCCACGGGGAACGAGGCCTTCCGGGCCTGCGCGGAGAGCGCGGCGGCCAGCCCCTGGTCGGCCAGCAGCGGCGGATAGATCCCCCTGGCCAGGTCCCGCAGGTCGTCCAGCGCTTCGGTGGACTGGGTCTGCAACTTCTCCAGCAGATCGGCAAGGCTCGGGGACTCCTTCGACGCAAGCCGCTGCGCCAGGCCGAGCTGGATCCCGAGCGCCACGAGCTGCTGCTGGGCGCCGTCGTGGATGTTGCGCTCCAGTCGGCGTCGCTCCTCATCCTGCGCGGCCACCAGGCGCTGCCGCGACGCCCGCAGCTCCTCGATCAGCCGGACGTTCCGTAGGACCAGACCGGCCTGAGCGGCGAGGTCGCCGATGAGCTTCTCCCCGGATGGGGTGAGGGGTTCGTTGGCCGGCATGGCCACAGCAAGCGCGCCCAGGAGCTCACCCTGATGTAGCACAGGGAAGGCCCGGTCCGCGCGGGGAAAAGTGGGAAGCTCACCGCCGGCCAGCGGGATGGGCCCCGATCCCGTCGCTCCTTCCTCGGGCCAGGACGCCGCGGGGCGGAGTTCGGACCCCACCCGCAGCCACACCTCCGCCCGCCGGGCCCCGGTCCCCTCGCCCAGGATGCGGGCCATCCGCGGCAGGATCTCTTCGGCGTCGTAGGCGCCGCCCATCCGTTCGGAGAACTCGGAAAGCACCTCGTACGGCGTGGCCCGCTTCCCGTACACGAGGCGGTTGGCGAACCTCCGGGCTCGATCCCGGACCGGCTGGAAGGCCACCGCCATGAGCACCGCGGCCACAATGGTCAGCGGGGTGTTGGACCGCGAACCGACTGCGGCCCCGATCCCGACCACGACGGCCACGTAGATGGCGGTGAAGAAGGCAGCGAGCACACCGTAGACGACCGTCTTGTTGATGACGATGTCGATGTCGTACAGCCGGTATTTGAGGATGGCGATGGTGGCGGCCGTGGGGAGGGCGAGGAACCCGACCAGGACGAGCTCGCCGGGACCGACGCCGGGGATGCCGGCGACGAAGCCGATGGCCATGAGGAAGCCGCCGTAGGCGAACCACCGGATCTGCTCCCGTTCCTCTCCGGTGGCTCGGCGGCGCCGGACCAGGAGGGAGGCGGCGCCCACGAAGGCGAGCAGGAAGATGAATAGGAACGCGCCCTCCTGGATGAGGACGGCCAGCCGGTAAGGGTGGGGCAAGCTCGGCGGTGGCTCGTTCTCGTAGAGCAGGCGCGGGCCCCGCAGTGACCAGCCCGCGACGGCGACGGGCACGGCGGCAACGACGATGGCCACCGCGCCGAGCCAGGCCACCGGGCGCCACCGCCTGGACGGAAGCCGGCCGTTCGGGAAGAGCAGCAACGAGTAGACGATCAGAACACCCGATGCAGGCACCCAGATCCACTTGCCGAGCCACACGGCGATGGCCGCGCCGGGGATGGAGCCGGGGTTGGTGACCAGACCGTATTCCGAGTACTGGTCCGCCAGGCCGGCCACGCCGAACATGACGCCGGTGCCGAGGAAGATCCACCCGATCGGGTTTGCGGGACGACGGGAGGCGAGGAGGGCCCCCAGCCCGCCGAAGGCCCCCACCAGCACCAGGCCGGAGGCGCCGTTGTACGACCAGAGATTGAAGCCGTTCTTGACGCCGAAGGCCAGACCGGCCGCCGTAAGAGCAAGGGCGACCAGGGCAAGCGCCCACGCCAGCCGACCGGCCGTTCGGTCCTTCACAGGCAATCTCCCTCTGGGGGCTGCCCCGATTCTCCGCCCCAGCTGGGAGCGGCGAAAGGGTGCTGTCCGTATAGCTGCTAGAGTGGTGGCTTGAGGGTTCGGCATCGCAAGGTAGCTTCGGGCAGTTCCCTCACTACCGGCAATCAGCCGGAGGCCGACGAACAGCAGTCAGGTTCGATCGGGCCAGGAAAGGAGGGAATTGTTTGATGACCACTGGCACCGTCAAGTGGTTCAGCTCTGAGAAGGGCTTCGGCTTCATCTCCCAGGAGAACGGCCCCGATGTCTTCGTGCATTTCAGCGCGATCCAGGGAGCGGGGTACCGCAACCTCGAGGAGAACCAGAAGGTGGAGTTCGACATCACCGAAGGGCCCAAGGGCCCACAGGCCGCCAACGTGCGGCCCGTCGCCTGACCGGAGCGAGTCTCACTCGCACAAGAGAGGGACCCGTCGCCAAAGCGGCGGGTCCTTTTCGTTGCGGCGCGGGATCGCTAGCGGCGGGGGCCGGAAGCCGGACCCTGTCCGAACCGCTCACGGCGGGTCCGGGGCGGGGGCGGCTCGACCTTCGGCATCGCGGCGGCGCGAGGCGCGTGGCCGGAACGCTCCATCTTCACGGTGATGTAGTCATCAGCGTGCCAGCGCTCGGTCTCCCGCCAGCCGGTGGCGAGCAGATGGTGGAGGTGTCCCGCCGCGCCCTTCCGCAGCCGCTCGGTGCGAGGCTCTTTCAAGTAGAGACGCTCGTGCATCACTTCGTGGTGATCGGCCATTGCGCCAGTCTACCAGCGGGGGTATTCGCTCCCGGTACTCAGGGCCGCAACTACAATCCCGCGACATGCGGTTCGGTGCGGAGAGCATGGTCGCGCCCCTGCGCGAGGTGCTGGTGAAGCGGCCGGGCGAGGCCTTCGGGCAAGCCTTCGACGATCCCGCCCACGGGTTCTTGCACGCGGTCGACCTGCCGAAGGCCCAGCGCCAGCACGACGATCTGAGCGGGATCCTCACCGAGCTCGGCGTGGTCGTGGACGAGCTGGAGGCCGAGACCGAGAGCCCGGACCTCGTCTACGTGTTCGACCCGGCGGTGGTCAGCAGCCGCGGAGCGATCGTGCTTCGCCCCGGCAAACCGAGCCGGCGGGGCGAGGAGACCGAGCTCGAGAAGTGGCTCGTCGAGCGCGACGTCCCGGTGGCGGGAAGGATCGAGGGACGGGGCACTGCCGAGGGCGGCGACACCTTCTGGCTCGAGCCGGGAGTGTTCTGCATCGGCCGCTCGCTCCGGACGAACCGGGCGGGGGCCTCACAGCTTGCGGACCTCGTCGGTGGCGAGGTGCACGTGTTCGACCTGCCCTACCACCGGGGGCCCGGCGAGCTGGTCCATCTGCTGAGCGTGATCTCCCCGGTGGCCGAGCGCATGGCCGTGGTGTTTCTCCCGCTCCTGCCGGTCGGCCTGTACGAGCTGCTCCGGGAGCTCGACTTCGAGCTGATCTCTGTGCCGGATGAAGAGCTTCCGACGCTCGGTTGCAATATTTTGGCGGTGCGTCCGGGCGTGCTGGTGATGGCCGAGGGCAACCCAGCGACACGGCGCGCCCTCGAGGGCCGAGGGTGCGAGGTCCACACGTTCGCGGCAACGGAGATCGGGATCAACGGCGGCGGCGGCCCCACCTGCCTGACCCGGCCCATCCTCCGCAAGGACTGATCCAGACCAGAACCCATCCACGTTTCCCAAACGTACGCTCAAACGTACGGCGCAATGTACGGTTCAGAGGTAGGGGGACGCCTCTGGCCGGCCTCGCGGCAAATTACGACCGCGGCTGCCAGTCGGGGTCGACGCCGCCCTGGTACGGCCCAATCGTGAGCTGGACCACGTTCGAACCGTCGGCGTTCATCTTCCACAGCTCCGTGCCGTCGGGGCTCCGGTCACTCCGGAACACGATCTGGACCCCGTTCGGGGACCACGCCGGATTCCAGTCGATGGAGGGATCGTTCGCGCATCGAGAAGATCTCGTAGTTCGGGCTGCCCGGGCAGGGATAGGTGGGCGACACGCACGAGTCGAAGGCCAGCCGTCCACCGTCGGGGGACCAATTGGGGTTGTCGTCCTGCTGCTCGGCGGTGAAGGTGAGCCGGGTCAGGCCGCCCCCGTTCGGGGCGATCGTGTAGAGCTCGAAGTTCCCGTCCCGGTCGCTGGCGAAGGCGATCTTCGTGCCGTCGGGAGACCAGTTGGGATGGACGTTGATGGTCTCCGCGTCGGTCAGCGGCTTCTGGTTCGCGCCGTCGGCGTCCATCACCCACAGCCCGCTGGTCCCGTCGAAGTTCTGCTTGATGAACGCGATCCTCGAACCGTCGGGAGACCAGGCCGGCTGGATGTCGGGGCCGTTCGGGTCGTTGCTCACGTCATGCTCGCCCGTGCCGTCCGAGTTGATCACCCACACGTCGGCGTCGGCCCCACTCGAGGAGTAGGTGAGCTTCGACCCGTCGGCCGACCAGGCCGGGTCGAAGTCCGTCCGGTCGTTGTGGGTGAGCTGATGCTGGTCCGAGCCGTCCGGCCGCATGACGAAGATCTCCGCGTCACGGGTGAAGAACACCTTCGACCAGGCGATCAGCCCATTCCTGCCGGGAAAGGCGGCGTGGGCGGGCCCGGCGGCGAACACGATGGGCGATGCGATCGCCGCGGCCACGAAGGCGCGAACTAGCCGGTGCATGGTTGGAGCTCCCTTCCGAGACGGAGCCGTCGAGCATACTTCGAGGGGCTGGGCCAGGGAAGAGGAGGGGGCCGATGCGGACGGTGCTGACGGGTGGGGTGGTGTTCGACGGGACGGGGGCGCCGGTCTCGGAGGCCGACGTCGCCTTCGAAGAGGGACGGATCCTGGAGGTCGGTCCGGGCCTGGACGGCGACGAGGCGGTGGACGTCTCCGGCTGCGCCCTGCTGCCAGGGTTGTTCGACTGCCACATCCACCTGTTCATCGAGTACGAGGACCTGGACGAGCTGGCGGCCATGCACCGTCCGTTCTCCTACGCCTTCTACCGCGTCCCGGAGGCTCTCCGGAAGACGCTCGCGCTCGGGATCACCACCGTTCGCGACGCGGGCGGCGCCGACGCGGGGCTGCGCAGGGCGATCGGGGACGGCGTGCTGGTGGGCCCCCGCATGCAGATCTCCATCACCATGCTCTCGATCACCGGCGGCCACGGTGACGCCTGGCTGCCCAGCGGCGGCGGAGTGGGCCCCTGGGGCGTCACGTGGCCGGGAATGCCGAGTGCGGTGTGCGACGGCGGCGAAAGCGTTCGGGCCAAGGTCCGCGAAGTGGTCCGGGCCGGCGCCGACGTCATCAAGATCGCCTCGAGCGGCGGCTTCCTCTCCGCGCACGACGACCCGGGCCTGCCGCACTTCTCGCAGGCCGAGCTGGAGGCCATCGTCCAGACCGCCGCGGACCTCGGGCGGTGGGTGATGTCGCACGCCCACGGCGCGGAGGGCATCAAGCGGGCGGTCCGGGCTGGCGTGCGTTCGATCGAGCACGGCACGTTCCTGGACGACGAGGGGATCGAGCTGATGCTCGAACGGGGAACGTGGCTGGTGCCCACGCTCACCGCCGGCGACACGACCGATGAGATGGCGGCCAATCCCAAGATCCCCGAGCCTATCCGGGAGAAGCTGCGAGCCCTCGGCCGTCCCGAGCTGGACATGTTCCGGCGGGCCGCCGCGGCCGGCGTGAAGGTGGCCATGGGCACCGACTGCCCGGTCGCTCCGCACGGGACGAACCTCCGCGAACTGGAGCTGATGGCCGAGAACGGGTTCACGCCGCAGCAGGCACTGGTCGCGGCGACCTCGAGTGCGGCTCAATTGATGGGCCTGTCCGATGAGTTGGGCACGCTGGAGCCGGGCAAGCGAGCCGACATGGTGGTGCTGGAGGGCGACCCGTTCGACTTCGAGAAGCTGTCCGACCGTGTCCGGACGGTGTTCAAGGAAGGCGTTCGGGTCGTCGGCTGAGGAATTCCGCCTATCCCTCGTGCAAGGTGGCCAGGCCCTTCGATTCGTCCTCGATTTCGCGGCGCACACCCCGGGGAAGCGGTTCGAAGGGCTCGATCCGGATCCGCCCACTGTCGTAGCGCCACGAGCCCGCCACCGCGCCGTCCACGAGGAACGTCGAGAGCGAGTGCGGAGTGGCGATGCTGAACACGGTCTCTCGGTACCGCTCGGGGAGGATCTGCGTGCGCCGGGCGTGGATGAGCAGGGCGGCCTCCCAGGTCGGGAGGAACCGCACCGGGGCCGGCGCGTCCGGCTCCGGAAGCGGCGCTCGAGGGACATCGAACAGGACCTTCCCTTCCTCCGAACGGAAGCGGCGGAGGGGCAGCCGTTCGATGACCGGCCGCACCGTGGCCACCGGCACCCCCGCCCAGCTGGCGACCTCGGTCGGCGTGGCGGGACCGAACCCGCCCAGGTAACGACGAACCAGGTGTTCCAGCCCTGTCGCTTCGGTCGCCTTCGACGGCCCCACCCAGTGCTCGGCCAGGCCGTACAGGTCGGCGCGCCGCTGCTTCCACGTGCCCGACGGCGGCACCCGGACCAGCTCCACCCACAGCCCGGCGCCGGACCAGGCCACCGCCGGGAAGCCGTCTTCTCGGAGCAACTCGATCAGGCGCGGGGCGCGGAGGGGACCGTCCTTCAAATGGGCTCGTACGCGTGACGCCACGTCGTCCATGTGGAGGCCCTCCCCCTCCTTGCCATGGGTGCGGAGCCACCACTCCTGGCGGCTCCGCTTGACTCCGGCGATGAACAACGGGTAGTCGCGCGCGGAAGCCATGTGGATGGTCACCCGCATCATGGTTCCCTGGACGATGCGTCGCTGCTCCAGCGCCTTCGTCAGCGCGTCTCGACGAAAGCCCTGCATGCGCGACCACAGCGCGACGTAGGGGGACGGCGCGTACTGCGTCTGCAGCCCTCTTCTCGTAGTCGGCAAAGCCGGGCATGATCTCCTTCTGCATGCTCCAGATCTTCTCTCGCTCCTCGCCCTCGGCGACACGGGCGCGGACGTCGCGGGTCTCGGTGCCGACCTCGACCGTGGCCCGAGGGTTGGCCTTGAGGTTGTGATACCAGTCCGGGTTGGTGGGTGCGCCGCCCTTGGAAGCGAATACGACCAGCCGGTTGCCGTTGGCCTGATAGGCCAACGGATTCACACGCACCTTGCCGCTCCTGGCACCGGTGTGGTGCAGCAGCAGGAGCGACATCCCCTTGAACATCCCTCCGACCTTCCCCTGGTTGGCGCGGAACTCCTCGATGATCTTCGTGTTCCAGTCCTGGCGTTCGGCCATGGCCTTCCTCTCAGCCTCGCTCCGGTCAACATGATCGAGGCCTTCCGGTATTCCACCGGCGGTGATCTCGGAGCGGTTCCGCGTCAGGGTGACCAGGGTCCGGGGAACCGCGCTGAGCAGATCCGGTAACCGAGCTCCTCGTCTCCCATTGGAAGGCCCGCGTACCACATCCCGAGCTCCCCGTCCTTCAGCCTGACCGCGCACGGGGTGTGGAGGCCGAGGCCGTCCGGCCCCTCCCCTTCAGGCTCCAGGACCGCCCCCCGACGGTCCCACGAGAGTCCGTCGGACGACGTTGCCATGGCGATGCGGGTCGGACCGCCGACGTCGCTCGCATAGAACATGTAGAGGGTTCTCCCGTAGTCGAGCACGCAGGGGTGGGACACGCCCGCCTCCCCCGGTTCGGGACCCAGGATGGCCCCCACCCGATCCCAGGACGCCCCCGTATCGGAGACTGCGCCGACGATCGCCGAGCGCGGGCGGGCGGCCGATCCCGATTGTCCGGTGAAGAACAACCACCACCGTTCGCCCGTGATCAAGAGGCAGGGGTGACTGGCGCCGGCCTCGTCCTCGGGCCCGCGCTGCATGATCGTTCCCTGAGGCTTCCAGCTCTGGGCGTCATCCGACGTGGCCATGTGGAGGCGGGCGACCTCTCCATCGAAGCCGCCGTACACCATCAGGTAGCCGGCCTGGGTCTTCACCACGCACGGGGATTCGGCACCGTAGGAATCGGAGTCGCCGGCGAACGGGGCGCCGAACGCGGCTCCCTGACGCTCCCATGTTCCGCCCGGAAGGCGGACCGCCGACAGGATCCGGGAGGTCGTCCCGTCGTTCCCCGAGTACCACATGCGAAGGGTGCCGTCGGGCTCCTCGATCACCCAGGGACACCACGCCCGAAGGCTGTCGGGCTGGCCAGGCACCCCTAGTGAGAAGACCTCGCCTTCACGGATCCAGTCCACGCTTCACGCCGACGGGATCGTGATCGGCGACCATCCCTCCACCAGTAAGGCGCCGTGGACCTCGGCCGGGAGGGAAGGCGCCAGCAGATGCTCCGTGCCCGTGAGCTCGAACACCTTTCGTACCCCCTCGGTGCCGTTGATGACGACCAGCAGGCGGCCGCTCTCGGTGGCCCGTTGGTGCGCTTTCAACAAGGCGTGGAGTCCAGTCGAGTCGATGAAGGCCAGATCCTGGAAGTCCAGGACGATGGTGGCGGGCTGAAGCCCCTCGACGACACTGAAGGCTCGCTCGAGCAGCGGCGTCGTGGAGAGGTCGAGCTCGCCACGGGCCTGCAGACGAACGACACCGTTGAGGCGCTCGGCCGTGACATCGAAAGAGGTCGGCGACCCTGAGTTCGGCATCCTTGTCCCCCAACTTCAGTGCGGGCGGTGGCGCGGGTCGCCGTGCAATGGCTAGCTGCAGCCAGTGGCTCCAGTATACGCCCAGGCCACGAGCGGGGGTAGTGTCTCAGTCTGGCGGGCCTGGGCGAGCCCGACGCTGCAGAATGAGCACGTGGACGAACGAGACCACGGGAACGAAGCAGCCGTACAACAGCCAGGCCAACTCGCTCCGGCCGGTTCGTTTCGCGATAGTAGCGGTACGCACCGCCATGACGAAGAGGGTCACCGCCAAGAGCCCCCCCAACACCGTCCTGATCGGTTCATTGACTATCTCTAGTCTGCCAGCCTTGCGTGTCTCAGTTTGACCGGAGGTTTGAATGAGCCCCGTGGCATACTCGGCTGGATGGCTAACCCCAAGCGACCACGAGACCCCAACCAGCGGGCCAAGCTCATCGTGGACATCGCCACGGGTGAGTCTCAGGAGCCCAAGGCGCCGAAACCGAAGGACCCAGCAGCCGTCGGGCTAGGACGGCGGGGCGGGCTGAAGGGCGGTAAGGCGAGGGCGAAGAAGTTGGGCGTCATGAAGCGCAAGCAGATCGCAAGAAGGGCCGCGCAGGCACGGTGGGCATCGGAATCAGGGGACCGCTCGTAGCCTGCTCAATCGCATTGAAGCGCAGAGGTCAAACTGAGACACCACCCGCGCGGGACTCTAGGGGCGACCTTGCGTCGCGTCGACGAAGGAAATCGTGAACGGGGGCAGACCAAGCGCGGACCACACCGTGTTCGCGCTCCCTCGCAGCATGGCCTCGGCCGCAGACCGAGCTGCCATATCGTCTCTGGCATCAAGCGTCATCTGGACGAGGACGGTTCCCGAGTCGCCGCGCGTGAGAACAGGCTTCGTGTGGTGCTCGGCCAGCAGCACCGTGAGGGCATCGACCCCCTCGTCGCTGAGAGCCCCGTCGTCGTCCCTGGCCAACTCCAGCCGAACCACCCACGTCTTGACCATCTGTTCCTTGATTGTAGTGGCGGGTGCCTGACAGTTTCACTGAGACCTGCGCATACTATGAGGAGATGCGGCCCCGTTCTTAGACGGGAGTCCAGAACCCACGGGATCGCCTCCACCAAATCCCGTCCTCGCCGCTGGTTCTCAGCGAAGGCTTGATACCGCGAGCGATGCTTGCTCTCGATCTGGCTCGAGTTGGTCGTCAGTGTCAAAGGACAACCGAGAGAAGAAGGGTAGAGCAACCATGCAGCACCTTCGCATCGCTACATACGAAATCACCAAGGGCTCCTTCCAGGAGGTCGCCGACTCCGCCAAGACGGGGATGCTCCGCAAGTTCCAGGACCAGCCTGGGTTCGTCCGCTACGGCGTCGCCGACATGGGCGACAAGAAGTGCGTGTCGATCAGCCTGTGGGAGACCCGCGACCAGGCCATGGCCGCGACCCCAGTGGCCGCCTCATGGGTCAAGGAGAACCTCTCCGATCGGATCGCGCTGAGGTCGGATTACGTGGGCGACCTGGCGTTCTTCCAGGGCGTACCGGCGACCGTCTGAGGGAATCGCTAGCGGCACCGGCCGCGACGCCCGCAGCACGAGCGGACCGGCCAGCGAAGGGAGCTCACGGAAGTGGGCTCCCTTCGCTCATTTACCGGTACCGGACTCCGAGCGGATGGGTGGAGCTTCCACCGTCTGCCTGAGTTTATGAGTCGAGGACCGGTTAGGCTCTCACCCCATGTTCGGCGAGCAGGAGGCGGTCGTCCTCGCCGTGAAGCCGTTCGGGCTGCACGGACTGACGTATTACGACGTGACGGTGATGTTCTCCGACCGGACCGTCGAGCAAGCCCGTCTGGGTCCCGAGGGCGTCCCGCCCGACCTGCAGCCGGAGGAGCGGGTCCTGGCCACCCGGGTCGCGAACATGGTCATCTCTCTGCGAAGGCCCTGATCCCGGTGACCGTGGAGCGCGCCGTCGGTTACGCGCGTCTGGGCTCCCAGAGAATCGCCTATGAGGTCTTCGGTGCCGGACCGGTCGACCTGGTCGTAACGGCTGGGAGCTTCAGCGCGTTCGACACCGACTGGGAAGATCCGATGGCCGAGCTGTTCTTCCGCCGGCTCGCCTCGTTCGCTCGGGTGATCCGCTTCGACCGCCGCGGGACCGGGGCATCCGACCCTTTGCCGCTCGACGCGCTCCCTCCCTGGGAGTCCTTCATCGAGGAGCTCGATTGCGTCATGACCGACGTCGGATCGGAACGGGCGGCAATCATGACCTCGTACGACGCCGGCCCCATGGGCATGCTCTTCGCTGCCACCAGGCCCGAGCGGACGGTGGCCCTGATCCTGGTGAACACCGGCGCCCGGTACATCGCCGACGACGACTATCCGATCGGGGTGCCGCCCGAAGTCGCGAACGAACTCAACGCAACGATGGCCGACCGCTGGGGAAGCGACCAGCACGTGCTCCTGCAGGTCCCGAGCCGGGCCGATGACCTACGGTTCCGCAGTTGGTACGCGAAGAAGACACGGTCGATCGCCGGCCCTGCCGCCGCGGCAGCGTATTTCCGATCCATGTTCAAGGCCGACGCACGCGCCCTGCTCCCGGCCATCCACGTGCCGACCCTGGTGCTGCACCGGACGGCTTATCGCTTCATGCCGATCGAGCATGGCCGCTACCTGGCCGACCACATCGCCGGCGCCACGCTGGTCGAGCTCCCGAGATCCGACGGTCCCCTCTACTGGGAGCATCCCGACCACGCCCTCGACGCCGTGGAGCGTTTCCTGACGGGGGTCGCGCCGCCGACGCCTTCGACCCGCGTCCTGGCCACCGTGCTGTACACCGACATCGTCGATTCCACCCGCCTGCTCGAGCGATTGGGAGATGCGCGATGGCGGGGCCTCCTCGACATGCACGACGACATCGCGGGCAACCTCGTGCGCGTGCACGAGGGGAGGTTGATCAAGACCACCGGCGACGGCGTGCTCGCCACCTTCGACGGCCCCGGTCGAGGGATCCGCTTCGCGACGGGCTTCGGCGAACAGCTCCGCCCCCTCACCTTGCCCATCCGCACCGGCATCCACACCGGCGAGGTGGAGCTACGAGGCGACGACGTGGGCGGCATGGCGGTCCACCTCGCTGCCCGGATCATGGGCCTGGCCGGAGAGGGAGAGATCCTGGTTTCGAGGACGGTGAGGGACCTGGTGGTGGGATCGGACCTGTCGTTCGAGGACCGCGGGACCCACCGGCTCAAGGGCATCGACGGCGAGTGGCAGCTCCTGGCCGTTCGCGCTCCCGGATGAGGACCCGACCCCCGGCAGCTTAGGCGAACAGGGCCTGGGCCAGCGTGCGGAGCCGGCCAACGCCACGAACCTCGTCGTCCAGGAGGGGGAGCACCGCCCTGACCTGGCCGTCGAAGTCGCGGCCGATCTGGTCCAGGTACTCGCGCTGCATGGCCACACGGTTCCTGACGAACTCCGGGACCTCCTCGCCCTGCGGTTCGATGACCTCGTTCACCACCACCCCCCCGACCGGGATGCCGAACTCGGTGAACCAATTGACGAACCGCTTGATCACCGCGATGGGGAGGGCCTCGGGCAGGGTGACGAAGAAGAACGCCGTCTTGTCCTGGTCGGTCAGCAGGTCCCGGGCGTGGCCGATGCGCTCCCGGAAGCTCACGAGGTATTCCATGAGGGGGTCCGCTTCCTTCTTCTTGGTGATCGAGAGCATCTCCCGGAGGCTCTGGGCCTCCTCGCGCGACTTCAGCATCTTGTTCACCCACAGCGAGTACACCTTGGACATCCCCAGCAGGCGCCGGGCGTTGGCCGTGGGGGCGGTGTCGAAGACGAACAGGTCGTACTCGCCGCCGAAGATCAGGTCGACCATGTTCTCGAACATGGCCGACTCCTCGAAGGCGGGGTTCATGGTGGCCGCCTCCACGAACTCGTCCGCCTTGGTCTTGATCTCGGCGAACTTCAGGAACCACTGGATCTTCTGGCGGATATCCTGCTTCGAGCGGTCGATGGCGTCATGGGTGTCGATCTCCAGCGCCCACAGGCCCTCCACGCCCTTCACCTCTGTGGTCTTGCCGAACACGTCCTGATCGAGCAGCCCCGACAGGCTGTGCACCGGGTTGGTGGAGGCGAGGAGCGTCCGCTTCCCCTCCCCGGCCAGATGGACCGCCGTGGCCCCGGCCATCACGGTCTTGCCCACCCCGCCCTTTCCCCCGAAGAAGACGTGCCGCAACCTCGGGTGGGAGCGGAAGAATTCAGAGATCGAAGTGGCGACCAGTTCGTCTCTCTTCGTCTCGACCGGCGCCGGTTCGGCCACTACGTGCTCACCGCCTTCTTCCCGTCGGCGGACCCGTACATCAGGTCGGCCACCCGCTCGATCATGGCGAGGCCGGTCACATCGCGCTCGAGCTCCGGTACCCGGGCCAGCACCTGGGCTCCGAAGTCCCGGTCGATGCGGTCGAGGTACTTCCGCTGCATCTCGATCCGCTTGACCAGATACGGTGGCACTCCCACGCTGCCCGCCAGGTCCTTGGGGAGGACCCGGTTCACCACGTAGCCGCCCACGGGCACGTCGAATCTGGCGAACATCTGGGCCGCCTTCGCGGTGTCGATCAGGATCATCTCCTCTGGAACGAGGACGAAGAAGAACGCGGTACGCTCGCGGTCGGTGAGGATCCGCGACGCCGCGTTGATCCGGTCGCGGATTTCGCGGAGCTCGGCGAGGATCTGATCCTCGTCTACCTCCTTCTGGCGCTTCAGCCGGGCCGCGACCTCCTCGTACTCGCGCATCTCCTCCCGGAGGTGGGTGATCTTGCCGATCCACTCGTCGTAGACCTTGGCCATCGACAGGTAGTACAGGGCATGGCCCAGCGGGACCAGGTCATAGATGTAGTAGTCGTAGTCGCCGGCCACCACGATGTCGACCACGGAGTCGAAGATCGCGCTTTCCTCCATCGCGGGCTCGGCAGAGGCCGCCTGGATGTAGTCCTCGATCTCCTCGGGCACCTTGTCCAGCCCGTACATGTCGAGGATCTTCTTCCGGATCTCGTCCTGATAGTCCTTGATGTGCTGGTCGGCGTCGATCTCCTGAGCCCACAGGTTTTCCATGATCTTCACGGGGCCCTTGCCGAAGATGTCCTGCTGGAAGATGTCGGACAGGCTGGCTTGGGGATCCACCGAGAACACCAGCACCTTGTGGCCCCGCCGGGCCAACCAGGAAGCGGTGGCCGCAGAGAACGTCGTCTTCCCCAGTCCACCCTTGCCGCCGAACATCACGTATCGCCGTTCCGGGTGCTGCTCGAAAAATGCGGCGAAGGAGGTCTGGCCCTCTTTCGGGGTGAGCTCGGAACCCGTGGAAAGCGACTCCGGCCCCTGGGTCATCCCGTGGCTCCTAGAAGATGGCGTCGGTAACGTCCCTCTCCCGCAGCATGCGCCGCTTCCATGTGGAGATCTGCGGGACCACGAACGGCAGCAGCCGCAGCGAGTAATAGGGAGGCAAGATGGGGACGCCCAGCAGGTCACCCATGGTGACCAGGATGAACAGGTGCTCCATGCTGGCGCGGGTCCGCAGGGCCTGCCGCGTCATGTCGTGGGAGGCCATCCCGTAGGTGACCTCGCGGAGCTTGCCCAAGAAGCCCTTCGGCCCCTTGCGTTCCTCCGGCTGGTCCCGATCCGCCTTTTCAGCCATGCGTCCCCCGGGGCTCACACACCGTGCAGATCGTAGTCGTGTTCTTCGGTGGGCTCCTTCTCCCTGAGTACCCGCCGCTTCCAGGTCGAAACGCTGGGCACGACGTAGGGAAGGAGCCGGAGCGAGTAATACGGCGGCAGAACTGGCACCCCGATCATGTCGCCGACCACCACCGTGAGGAACAACGTCTCCATGGCCGCGCGGGTCTCGATCGCGTGCCGCGCAAACTCGTACCCGGTGACGCCATAGGCGAACTCGCGGAAGGCCCGCGCCATGCGGCCCACGGCACGAACGTAGCACGGACGGGGTCGGGTCGCGTCTACACTGGGCGCCAGTCGACTCCCGAGGCGAGATGATCGGCGCGTCCTTCCTCCCCGCGGTCCTCCTGATCGCCCTCCTGGTGGTCATGCTGTGGTTCGCCTTCGGAACCCAGAGGAACATCAAGCGGGGGAACGAGGTCATGCGGTGGGTCCAGACCGGCCTGCCCCTGCTCGGCCGACGCACCACCCTCCGGTGGCTGGGGAGCTCAGCTGCGCAGCTCAAGCTGTCCCAGGCGCTCGAACCGTTCCGGGAGGCCGAGGTCGTGGTGGTGCTGGAGCCACGGGATGTGTCGGTGCTGTGGGCGTGGGCCCGGGCCCACCGGCGGCGCGACTTCCTGATCCTGCGGGGCGAGCTGACCCGGGCCCCCGCTTTCGAGCTGGAGGCCGGCGACGCGAGGGGGTGGACCGGCCACGACCGGCTTCGCCGCCTCGACCCCGATCTTTGGGAGGAATCGAACTGGGGCGTCGAGCACGTCTCGGTGCGGCACAAGCCCGCCTCCGACTCGGACCTGGCCCGCCGGTTCTGGGATCAGCTCGGGGAGGCCAGCGGCGGAGTGTGGAGGCTGTCGATCCGCCAGGAGCCTCCCCACCTGGAGGCGCACGTCCTGCCCCCGGACACGGCGGCGTTGCAGGCGGATCGGCTGTTCGGCGTCTTCCGAGAGCTGGGACAGAAGCTCGTCGAATGAGGGCCTGAAGGGGAACGGGGGCCGCCGCCCGGCGACCCCCGTCCTTGCAGCGGACTATCGGTTTCACATCGCCCTGACCGGCTGCACCTCCTCGGCCGGGGCCCCCCGGTAGCGGGTCCAGGCCTTCCATCCATCGAAGGCGATCAGCAGGGCCGCCCCGACCAGGAGCAGGGCCACGGCGATCATGACCCAGCTCCCGATGACGGAGATCGTGGCCACCCCTTCCTTGATGGCGATGGTCTTGTACAGGTTCCACGCCGTCACCAGGGACGCGGCGATCGTGGTGACGTACATGAAGACCATCGGGATCCCGGCGAAGGCCGCGTTCCGGCGGGTCGAGGTCAGCCACACGGTCACGATGAGCAGGCTGAGGGCCGCCATGAGTTGGTTCGACGCCCCGAACAGCTGCCACAGGTACACCCAGGTCCCCGACAGCACCAGGAACAGTACGGCCGCCGAGGAGACGATGGTGGCTACGTGCTGGTTCTTGAACCCGACCCAGGCGTCCCCCAGCCATTCGCCCAGGGTGACCCGCATGACCCGGAACACCAGCTGGACCACCGTGAGCACGATCACCACGAACGCGCCGAAGCCGATGGCCGTGCCGTAGGGCACGTCCAGCAGCCCGAAGGTCGCCACGTTCAGCAACTGGCCGATCCCGGCGGCGAAGGCTCCCGCTCCGAAGCCCCCGGTGATGGCCACGGCCGTCAGCGACAGCAGCCCGAGGGTGTTCTCCGAGAACATCCCTCCACCTCCCACCGGGAGGGCGTCGGTCTCGTACTCGAGCTGCCGGGCCGTGCCCACCGAGCCGAACAGGGCGTGCCACCCGGAGATGGCCCCGCACGCGATGGTGACGAACAGCATGGGCCATAAGGGTTGGATGGCCCCGGTGACCTGGTTCGGTGCGAACGCGGTGAACGAATCGATTTTGAACTTCGCCACCGACGACCCCACGTCACCGATGTCGAACGGAGCCAGCACCGCTCCCACCGCAGCGAGGCCGATCCCGAGAGCGGTGATCCAGAAACCGATGTAGTTCACCGGCTGGGCGAAGCGCCAGATGGGCAGGTTGGCTCCCAGGTAGCTGAAGATCAGCAGGAAGATCGCCCACATGACGAAGCTGGGGAACACGCTGATCTTTCCGGTCTCGGCGTTGTAGGTCTTGCCGCTGATCGGCTTGTTCGTCTTGGGGTCCCTGCTGATCCTGGGATCCGCTCCGGTGGGATCGTCCACGGTGTACAGGGGTTTCTCCCCGTTCACAGCGTCGTCGATCTTCACCACCGCCCCGCTGATGGGCCCCTGCGTCCAGTCCTTCTTCGTCTGCTTCAGGTCGACCCCGATCGGGCCCAAGGCCATGGCCAGGATGGTCACCCCCACCACCACCAGCGTGACGGTCATGAGGTTGGCCTTCGCCCGATAGATCAGGTAGCCGGCCAGCGCGCCCATGATCGCCAGGACCAGGATGCCGAACGGCACGTCGGGCCGGGCGTCGAGGATCCCGGCCAGGATCCCCACGAAGGCCCCGCCGATCAGGAGCAGGTAGAAGAAGATGAACACGAACAGGATGGTCCGCGTCCTGGGGGCGATCAGGCGGTGAGCGATCGCCGACAGTGAGTTCCCGTCGTTGCGAACGGCCACCATGATGGCGCTGTAGTCGCTGGCCCATCCGATGAAGCTGACCCCGACCATCAGCCAGATGATCGAGGGAAGCCACCCCCACAGGGCAGCCGCGGTGATCACACCGACGATGGGGCCAGCCGCCGCGATCGACTTGAAGTGGTAGCCGTACAGGACGAAGCGGCTGGTGGGCATGAAGTCGGCGCCGTCCATGTACATCCTGGCCGGTGTGGACCGGTTGGGGTCAGCCTGGATCACCGTCCGGTCGATCCTCTTCGCGTAGAAGTTGTACGCGAGGTAGATGACCACGATGCCGATCACCACAACCCACAGAGAGTTCATGCCTTCACCTCCTTTCCGAAACGTGGATACGGGATTGGGACGCCGGTCCCTTCCGTCATCTGCGCTCTCCTGCCCCCACCTCCTTCTTCTGCCCGCCTCTCAACTTGTGCGCTCGGCGACGTGACGCTCGATCATGGGCTCCACGACGTCGAAGTCCGAGCCGACGTGGACCTCCTGACGGTCCACCACGATGGCCGGGTACTTGCGGACGCGGTATCGGAACGACTTCCACACGCCCTCGAGCGAGGCGGCGTCGACCACGTTGACCCGGATGCGACGCCCGTAACGCATCCACAGGGAGTGGACCCAGGTGGAGAGCCGCTGGAACTCCTCGCGGAGGTCCGGGGGGAGGGACTGGCGGGCCTCCTCCCGGCGCACGGCGTCGGAGAACCCGGTGTGCTGCCACACGAGCTCGCAGTGCTGGCAGTGGTAGAAGACGGTGGGGGCGTAGGCGAGGATCTCGACCCGCACCGGCCGGTCCGGGCCGCGCCGCTGGTAACGACGGTCGCTCGGGACGTCATTCTCCATGCAAACGCCCTCCGAACGGCCTCACTATACGCTCAAGCGGAGGTGGCTGGGCGCTCGACGACGGGCTCCCACCAGAGAGGTTGGTTTCCGAACCGTACGGGCGAACGGACGTCCAAACGTACGCTTCAGAAGTTGAGGTCTCCTGCGAAGTACTCCGCGGGATGGCTGCCCTGAACCCGGCTGAGCTGGGTCCCTCGTTGGACAGCGGACCGGCCCTTGGGCGAGTCTTGTCGCGCGGATGGTTTCATCACGTGGTCGTCCACGGGTGACTGGAGGCGAGGGGATGGATCGGATCATCGAGAGCCGCGGGGTCCGCAAGGTCTACCGGAGCGGGAGGGACGTCGAGGCCCTGAAGAGCGTTGACATCGACGTCACCCGAGGGGAGCTCGTGGCCATCGTCGGCCCGTCGGGATCCGGGAAGACCACGCTGCTGAACTGTCTCTCCGGGCTGGAGCGGATCGACGAGGGGACGATCCTCGTCGATGGGAAGGACCTGTCCCGGCTCTCCGACAACGAGCGAACGGAGCACCGGGCCCGGAGCATGGGCTTCGTGTTCCAGGCCTTCAACCTCCTCCCGGTGCTGACCGCCGTGGAGAACGTGGAGATTCCCATGCTGCTGCTGGAGTCCCCAGCCAGGGAGGCCCGGACCCGGGCGCTCGAGACGCTCGAGCTGGTGGGGCTGGCGGACCGAGCGCAACACCGGCCGGACCAGCTGTCCGGTGGCGAGCAGCAGCGGGTCGCCGTGGCCCGCGCGCTGGTCCACCGTCCGGCCGTGGTCTGGGCCGACGAGCCGACCGGGAACCTGGACACGGAGTCGACCGCCTCGGTGATGGACCTGTTCCTGAACCTCAACCGGGCCGGCCAGACCATCGTGATGGTGACGCACAACCGAGAAGTGGCGGAGTCCGCGCATCGCATCGTCAGCATGCGAGACGGGCGGATCGAGGGCGGCGCGCTCTCCGGCGGCGACACAGGGAGAGCCGGACCCGCTGGGGCCGCCAACGACCCAGTGGCGTAGCCATGAGCCCTGTCCTCCTCTTCGTCCTGCTCCTCTTCGTCCTGGCCTACGGGGCGGTGGCGGCGTTCGCGCTTCGGCACCGGCTCCTCGGTCGCCTGGCCTATCGCGAGGCCGTCCGCCGCAGGGGACAGGCCTTGCTCGTCGTGGCCGGACTGATGGTCGGGACCGCCACGATCACGGCGGCCCTCATCGCCGCGGACTCCGTGGGCGATTCGGCCGTCGATGCCTTCGCCCTGCGGAACTGGGGCTATGTGGATCTCACGGTCGGCTCGTCGAACCGGTTCTTCTCCAAGGACGTGGCAGACCGTCTGGCCTCCGATCCCCAGGTCCAGAAGGTGACCGATGGGGTGGCCGGCGGGATCGAGGTCTACGGCTCGACGTCCGACCTGACCACCCGCCAGGGAACCTCGGGCGTGACGCTGGTCGGGTTCGACCCGGCAGCCCAGCGGCCGTTCGGGGCCTTCACGCTGCTATCGGGCCGGCAGACCTACGGGACGGACCTGCTTCCGGGTCAGGTGCTTCTGTCCAGGGTCCTGGCGGGGAAGCTCGACGCGGTGGCGGGTGACCGGCTGACGTTCCAGCTCGAGAGCCAGGGTCCGGCGGCCGGTTCGGCCCCTGCCGAGCTGCGCGTGGCCGGTGTGGTGAAGCTGGACGGCCCCGGCGGCTACACGCTGAGCTCCGTCGTGTTCGCGCCGCTGGGGACGGCGCAGGCGGTGGTGGGCACCGACCAGATCAACATCATCCGGATCTCGGCCCCGGGTGGCATCAGGGACAGCGTGCCCGCAGCAAAGGCGGGTGCGCCGGCGATCCGTCGGGCGGTCGATGCACTGGGCGCCGGGGTTCCCCTGAGGTTGACGGAGGCCAAGGCCCGCGAGATCGACGAAGCCACGGACAACACGATCTTCATCCGCGCGCTTTTGATCGGCATGAGCGCGCTGGTGGTGGCAGCCGGCGCCGCCCTGGTGGTGAACCTGATCGGCATGCTGGCCGAGGAGAGGCGGTCCCGGATGGGGGTGCTTCGGGCCCTGGGCCTGAAGCGCCGGAGCCTGGTCGGGCTCTCCGTCATCGAGGGGGCGTGGTACAGCCTGGCCGCCGGTCTGGTGGGGGCGGCGGTCGGGATGGGCGCGGGATGGTTCATCGCGGCCCGGTTCGGGCGCGCCTTCGCCCTGTTCGCCGGGGAGGACTTCGACTTCGAGTTCCACTACTCCCTCAAGCCATCGACCGTGGTGGCCGGGTTCGCCGCGGGAACGATCCTCACCCTGATCGTGGTGTTCTTCGCCGCCCGGCGAACCTCGCGGATGACCATCACCGCGGCCATCCGCAACCTGCCCGAACCCCCGGCGGAGAAGACCGTGCGGCCCTGGCCCCGCCGCATCCGCCTGGCGGCGTTCGGCATCCTGGGGGTGCTCGGCCTCGTGGCACCCGGCGCCTTCTTCAAGCTGGTCGGGGGGATCGCGGTCGTCCTGGTGGTGGCCGCGCTGGTCAAGCGGAGGCTCTCGCCGAGGACCCACAGCACGCTGACCGGCCTGGTCCTGGCAGGGCTGTCGTTTGGGATCATCGCCGGCCAGGACCCGAATGCGGGAGCCTCGGAGTTCTTCACGGTGTTCGTCGTGGCGATGCTCACCGCCGTGTTCGGCCTGACCATCCTTGCCTCGGCCAACCTTCACGTGGCCGAGACCGTGGTCGGGCTCCTGGGAAAGGCCTTCTCGGGGCTGCGGGCCATGCTGCGGCCGCCCCTCGCCTACCTGTCGAGGCGGCCGGTGCGAACCGGCCTTACCACCGGCGTGTTCGCCGTGATCATCGCGATGCTGTCCCTGTTCGCCGTGTTCTTCGTCATCTTCCGTCCCGACTACCAGCGGTTCGGCAACGGCTACGACGTGCGCGTGGTGAACACCGGCGGGGGCTCGATCGAACTGCCCCAGGGGGTCAGGGCGGACGTGGCTCGGTCGGTGTCCATCCCCACGCTCGGATACGTCGGTCCCACCAAGGGCGACGACGTGTTCTCCAACACGGAGCGGGGCTTCGTCCCGCTGTTCGTTATGACGGCCGACGTGGTGAACAGCCCGCCGGTCAGGCTCGAACAGCGCGACGACGCGTACGGGTCGGACCGGGAGGCGTGGGAGGCGGTCCTGGCCGATCCCCGCCTGGTGGTGACCGACTTCGGGACGCCGGGGAACAAGTTCACCCTGACCGGCGCCGACGGACCGGTCACCTACAGGATCGTCGGGTCGCAGTCGTTCGGCCTGCTCGATGGGATGTTCGGCACTGAGCGGACCTTCGCGCCGTTCAGGGGAGCCCCATTGGGAGCCTCGATGCTCATCGACGTGAAGGACGGGGCGGATGCGACGAGGGTGGCTCGCAGCATCGAACGCGCGCTGTTCGGGCAGGGCGTGGACGCCGACTCGGTGCAGTCTTTGCTGGACAAGGCGGACGCCTCCAACCGGGCGTTCTTCTCCACGATCGACGTGCTGATGCGGATGGGGCTGGTCGTGGGGATCCTGTCGCTGGGGATCGTGGCCCTGCGCATCGTGGTGGAGCGCCGGCACGTGATCGGAGTTCTGCGGGCGCTGGGATACAAGAGGCTGCACGTGCTCTGGGGGCTGATGGCCGAGGCGACCGTGACGGCCACCATCGGCGCGGTGGTCGGCATCGTGGTTGGGGTCATCATGGGGTACGTGTTCTACCGGCAGCAGGACTCACAACCCGGTTTCGGCATCGACTTCGCCAGTCTGGGCGGAGTTCTGGGCCTGATCTACGTGGCGGTGCTCCTGGTGACGCTGGGACCGGCCTGGCGCGCATCGCGCCTCCCTCCCGCCGAGGCGGTTCGCTACACCGAGTAGGCGGTACCGGGCCCTCTCCCCTGCCGGTACCGCTCTGCATAGTTTGATGGCGATCGAAGTGTGCAGTACGGTACCGCGGGTCGAACTCCACCGCCACCCCGCTCGCTCACGACTTCTCCGATCGGTTGGGCGACCCGGAGACGGCCCCGCGATCGGTCGCTGCCGAAGGAGATCGCCCCGACTCGGCGAGCCGGTCTTCCATCACGCGGTTGACCGCCTCCTCGCTGACGGAATGGCCGGTGACCGCGGCGATGAACTCGGGCGGATCGATAGCGTAGACCTCGGCGTCGGTGAGGGCCGTGACCGTGGCCGTTCGGACAGTGTCCCGAAGCAGCGCGATCTCCCCGAAGAAGCTCTCCGGCCCGAGGGTGGCCACCGAGCGCCCTCCGCGGGTGACGTGGAACTCGCCCTCGGCGACGATGTAGAACCGGTTGCCGGCCTCCCCTTCCTGGATGATCAGGGTCCCCGCCGGCACGCCTACCGGTTCCATGCTGCTGGCCAGATGCTCGGTGGCGGCCACGGACAGGGGGGCGAAGATCGAGAGTTTCCGCAGCACCGAGATCTCGCGTTTCGGGACGGTGGACGTCCGATCGATCCGGAGGATCCGCGGCAACAGCGCGACCGTAATGGCCGGCAGGAAGGCCCCGGTGATGGCCAGGGCCCCGCGCGTCCCCACTGCGTCGATCAGCGGTGGGAGGACGATCGAACCGACCCCCACCGCCCCCATGACCAGGCCGAACATGGTGCCGAGGACCCTCATCAGAACGGCGTCGGGCACGATCCGCTGGAGCAGGGTGAACATGGCGACGTCGAACACGCTGTTGCCCGCGCCCAGCACCGCCAGGAAGACCAACGCGGTCCCCGCCCGAGGCCACGCGGCGATGGCCGCGACGGGCAGCCCCCACAGGACCAGGCCGATGGCGAAAGGGCCGGCCAGACGCCGGCCCACCAGGGTGAGCCCCACGACCGAGCCAACCAGGCCGCCTGCCCCCATGGCGGCGGTCAGGAACCCGACGCCGGATTCACCCATGTGCAGCAACGTCAGCGCCGAGACCACGATCAGCACGTTCAACGCGCCCCGGATGAAGGTCTGGGCCATGGTCAGCATCACGATGAGCCGGGCGTCCGGGTACTGACCGAGCGCGGCGAACCCTCCCAGCGCCTCGCGGATGAGGCCCGCTGGTGGCAGCCGTGCGCTCCTCATCCCTTCCCCCTCGATGCGGATCCGGGCCGTGGTCGCTGCGGCCAGGAGACAGGCCGCCGCGCTTGCCGTGAACACGAAGCCGGGATTCCCCACGGCCGCGAGGACCCCTCCCAGCAACGGCCCCACCAGCGTTCCCACGCTCTCGATCGTGCTGGAGGCCGCGTTCGCGGCCACCAGTTCCTCGGAGGTCTTGGCGAGCCAGGGGACGAGTGCAGCCTGGGTGGGCCTGCAGATCGTGAAGGCGATCCCGGTGACCGAGGCGAGTCCATAGATCAGGCCGGCGGGACCGTTCCACGCGAACGTCAGGGCCGATCCGGCCAGGGCGAGGGTCCAGCCGAGCTGGACGACGATCAGTACGCGTTGCCGCGGGTAGCGGTCCCCGAGGTGGGAGGCGAACGGGGCCACCAACGCGGAGGGGAGCATGCGGATGAGACCGGCCACGCCGACGTCGAGGGATCCGCCCGCGCGGAAGGCGTAGATGCCGAGGCCGACGAGGTAGGCCCAGTCGGCCATCCACCAGAGGGTCCCGGCCAGCTGAAGTCGGCGAAGGTCAGGGTCGCGGACGACGCGGCCCACCGCCCGAGCCGATTCCGAGTACCGCCCGGCCATCAGCGCCCCCCTCGACGAGGAGCATCGTCCTGGATGCTCCCGAGGTGCAAGAGGCGACCTACCGAGCCGGGACGCTCACGCTCCTGTCCGAGAAAGGTTCGGCCGGACGCCCCCCCGGAGAGGTGGAGGAGCTACTTCTCCTTGCGGGACGGAGGGGCCTTCGTCTCGTGAGGCCTTTGAGCCTCCTCGAGATGCGCGATGAGGTCGGGATCCGGCCGAAACGGTGGTGGTTCTTCTTCAGGTACCTGCTCAGGGGGAGCTGGGGGCTTCTTATCCTCGCTCATGAGGCCTCCCTCGTCAGTCCAAACCCAGGCCAGCTCCAACCAGTATGACGGCCACCGCAAGCAATGCCATGGCCCATCTGAGCGTATGGACTTCCGGGTGAAGGAGGCTTGCCGTTGATCGGAGCATGATGATTTGGGTGTCGAGTAGCGAGAGCTTGGTGAACCTGGGGTCTGAAGAGATGTACTTCTGTCGAAGCATATAGAGGTTCAGCACCCCTAATCTTCTTGGCCAGAAGGTCCAGAGCGATGCGAGCCCAGCCAAGACGGAGGCGCTCCGCCCAACGGCGATGACAGCGTTGTCAGTGGGCGCCAGCGCGACAAGCGCTCCGGAGAAGCCGAGGAGGATCCCAGCTTTGGCATCGAGTCCCTCGAAGTGTTTGAGCTGCGCCTGCCGCTCCGAACGCGTCTCCTCCAGGATGAGGTCGAGCGATTCGAGTCGCTTCCGAACTGGAACTTCGGTTGGCACATCGAGACGCTACCGATCCCCTCTGACACGACCACTTGCCCCTCCCGCACTCCGCGTTGTACGGTCCTGCACCTGCAGTCACGTCCGGTTTTGTCCGGGGAGGGGGTCGCTCCATGAAACGGATGCTGGTGTTCATCACGGGCGCCATCGCTTTGCTTGCTGCGCCCCTTCCGACCAGCGCGGCGACTGGGGCGACCTCGGAGCGGCATCCGGCGAAGGATGCCCAGGCGAACCGACCGGCCGGCACCCACGACGCCACACCTGACCCCCGCAACCTGAACCACCGCGCCCACCAGGGGACGGCGCCCGGCCGTTCGGCGGACCTCCCGACGTTCGGGTTCATCTCCAACGGGACGCTCCGGCTCGGGATCAACCCGGAGGGCCACATCGACGCCACCTCGGGCACCGAGGACCTCGGGCTCGAGTTCATCCCCACGAGCGGGGACGCCCTCATCCCCGGCTGCTGGTGCGAGGGCTGGGGCCTGGCCGACGTCAGAAACTCGATCAGCGGCTATGCCTCGGTCGACAACGGCGGGGTCTCCTCCAACGTAACCGTCACCACGTTCGACGTAACCGCCGATTCGGCGGAATCCGTCGTGGAGATCGACGGCCGGCTTCGGGTTCGCCACTTCTACCACCCATCCTCCGAGTCGAACCTCTACAAGGTCGACGTCACGGTCACGAACATCGGCGGCGACGAGGCCTCCCTGGTGTATCGGCGGGACATGGACTGGGACGTCCCCCCGACCGAGTTCGACGAGTTCGTCACCCTCCAGGGCTCCGCCCCGTACCTCCTGGACTCCACCGACGACGGGTTCGCCTTCGTGGACCCCCTCGAGCCGCTCACCGACCTCGGGGAGCGGGGCACGTTCCTCGACGCCGGCCCCGACGACCGGGGCGGTGCGTTCGACGTCTCGCTGGGGAACCTCGCGCCCGGCGACGCCACCAACCTGACCCTCTTCTACGGGGCCGCTGCCACCGAGGGCGACGCGCTGGCGGCGCTCCAGTCCGTCCAGGCCCAGGTGTACTCCCTGGGCGAACCGAACACCGCGGACGGGGCCCGGCTCGGGACGCCGAACACGTTCATGTTCGGCATCAAGGGCACCTGCGACGGCGATGCGGACTGCGACTACCTCTCCGACGCCGACGAGGCGGCGGTTGGGACGAATCCCAACGATCAGGACACCGATCACGATGGCCTCCTGGATCCGTGGGAGGTGCCGTCCTCCGTCCCGGGCGCCGGGTTCCACAGCCCGGACTTCCTCCACACCCCAACCGTGGACGAGGTGTTCGGCCCGTTCAACCCGGGATCTTGTCCACTCCCGGGCAGCGACCTTCGGCTCGACGGCCAGGTGACCTGCTTCAACGACCCGCCGGATCCGCTTCACCGGGACGTGTTCCTGGAGATCGACTGGCAGGACTGCCGCCTGGGGTCCTGCCCCGAGATCCTGGGGCTGCACGTCGACCCTCTGCATCACGCCCCGAACCTCCCGGCCCTGGGCGAGGTGACGGACGTCTTCGCAGACGCGCCGATCAGCAACCCCGACGGAATGTTCGGAGTCAACCTTCACGTGCTGATCGACGAGGTGATCCCCCACACTCCCAACTGCGACCAGGACGAATCCGCCGTCCGGCCACAGTACTTCGGCACCCTCGCCCAGCGCACCGGCCTCAACTCGTCGGAGATCATGGAGGCGAAGCGGCTGGCGGTCCGGTACGTCTGGAGCGGGCACTCCAGCCGGTCGAGCTCGGGGGCCCAGTGCCCGAACCCCGACGGCCCGACCTTCTTCTTCCAGGGGTTCGGGTTCACCCAGCTGGCCGACTACGACTGGGGACCGTTCGGGGACGTGGACGTGGGCGGGCAGGACGTCCTGGTGACGCTCGGCCCCATCTGGTCGTGCTCCTCGCAGATCAAGCTCAACAAGGACTCGCCCTTCCTGGGCCCCTGCTACCGGCAAGTCAAGATCATCCAGACCTGGGATCCCTTCGGCGGCATCGGGTCGGCCGTCGTGCCCATCCCCGGCATCTTCCCGGCGAAGGTGAAGGATCAGTTCGGGAACGAGAAGACCGTTCGGTGGCCCGTGAATCAGCTTCTGGGGCTCGGCGAGTCGGCGGGGATCACCCAACTGTGGGCGAGGTCGCTGACCCACCTGCTGGGACACGCTCTCGGAATCCCCGATGAGTTCACCGTCGGCAACAAGCCGGACGTCCCCGGGGTGGACTCGGACGGCGACGGCCGCCGCGACTCGCCGGACGCCCCGGAGCCGTACCTCTCCTGGGAGGGCCTGAACTACGCACCCGGCGGGGGGTTCGCGACGCTCCAGGAGGCCTTCCCCGACTACGACACGTTGGCCTCGCAGGACCTCGACGGCGACGGGGTTCCCGAGGGGGAGGACAACTGCGCGGGCATCTTCAATCCGAAGGACGGGGACCGGCAGCCCGACCGCGACTTCGACGATTTCGGAGACGCCTGCGACTTCGACCTCGACGGTGACGGGATGGGCAACCCAGCAACGCGGGGTCCCGGCCGCGGGGGCGGAGCGAGCGACGCCGGGACGGGGACGACCCCCCAGGGGGAGATCGTTGCCGCCTCCGATCCGTACCCGGCGGACACGGACAACGACGGAGTGGACAACGACGCCGACGCCGATGATGACAACGACGGCGTGGCCGACACCGTCGACCGATGCGTGATCGTGGCCGATCCGGCCCAGCTCGACGCCGATGGCGACGGGGCGGGCGACGTCTGCGATCTGGACGATGACGACGACGGCTACCCGGACGGCCTGGAGGCGGCCGTCGGGTCGGATCCGATCGACGCGGCGAGCACGGCCGAGGTTCTGGGCCAGGGCACGGAGTGCAGCGACGGCGTCGATAACGACCTCGATGGGGGCACGGACGGAGCGGACGGCGGCTGCGTCGACTCGGACGGCGACTCGATGCCGGACGCCCTGGACAACTGTCCGGCCGTGGCAAACGCGGCGAACGCGTTCGCAGATGGCGATGGCGACGGGATTGGCGACGCATGCGACGCGGCGGTCGATGCCGCCACGGTCACCATCGACGCGGTCACCGATCCGGAGGTCGGCGGGAACGATCTCGGTACGGCCGTGGCCTGGCACGCGGACAAGGACGGTTCGTACGTCGTCCTCCTGGGAGGGGCCGACTGCACCGAGGGCCTCCAGGTGGATGCAGGAGCCTACTCGAGGCCTGTCTCCCTGGCAGCCTCGATCCCCGCCGCCCTGCTGGCCGAGGGGACGAATGTGGTGCGTGTGTGCCTGACGACCTCGGCCGGGACGTTCTCGGCAGTGGCCACGGTGGAGAAGAACACCGGCGGCCAGCTCTTCGACTTCAGCGGCTTCTTCCCGCCGGTGGACAACGTGCCCGTCTTGAACGTGATGAGGGCGGGCGCCGCCGTCCCGGTCAAGTTCAGCCTGAACGGTGACCAGGGCCTGGACATCCTGGCACCGGGGTCGCCCAGCTCCCAGCTGATGAACTGCCAGACGGGCGAGGGGCTGGACAGGATCGAAGAGACGGTGCAGTCCGGCGAGAGCGAACTGCAGTACGACCCGGCGACCGACGAATACACCTACGTGTGGAAGACGAGCAGGTCATGGGCAGGAACATGCCGAAAGTTCAGCCTGGAGCTCACGGACGGATCCGTGCACGAGGCGTACTTCGAATTCAAGAGGTGAGGTGAGGGCCTGAGGAGCCGGCTGGACCGCGCGCTGACCGCGGTCGGTGCGGTGGTCGCGGCTGCCGGCTCGGTGCTCGGGTTGATCCTGATCCTCGGATCGGCCCTGGCCACGACGGGGTGGGACGCGGCCGGTCTGGCGGCCCTCGGTCTCGCCTTCGCGGTGGTTCCGTGGATCGGGGTGTGGGCGCTGGCCACGAACCGATGGACCGTGGGTGCCGCATGCCTCGTGGCCGAGGGAGTGGGCTTCGCGCTGATCGCGAACGACGGCTTCCCCACGATCCCGGCGGCGATCGCTTCGTTCGCGCTCGCCGCTGCGGCTGTGGGCAAGGCCATCCGAAGCCCTCGTGCCTCGACCTAGCGGCGCCTGGCGAGATCACAGGCGTGAGGTGACAGCCGTCACCCATCCGAGGAGAGACAGCGAGTAGTCTCCCATCATCTGTCGTCAGAGAAAAGGAGGACGGATGCGGCGGATCGCAATCGCGGCGAGCCTGCTGACGGCGTTGATGGGCCTCGCAGTGAGGCCTGCGTCGGCCGGGGGCGTCAACCCGGCCCAGCTGCAGAAGGCGGGGTGGGACTGCATCATCCCGCTTCCCGGGGACGACGTGCACTGCTCTACGCCCGGAGCCCTCGGGGAGGTCCTGGCCGGAACGGCAAACACAGCCACGTTCCTGGTCTTCGACACGCAGGACCTGCAGTCGAACGATGCACCACTTCTCGGGACGGAACTGATCGTCCGAAACGATCGGTTCCACGGGCAGCCGTGCCCGACGGACCCCCCGAGCAAGCAGTACACCTACCTGCTCCCGCTGCTGGCCCTGGACTACTGGGCCTGCCATCGGTACGACAGCGAGTTCTGACGATCCAGCCGATCGAGCGCCGCAGACCGCTCCGGCGGAGAGCCGGAGCGGTCTGGCATATCAACTATCCGTGCGCTGAAGAATCCACAGCCCCGAGTTCATGTCACTGATGTAGATCAGGCCGGTCTCCGGATCCACCACCACGCCCCAATCCTGCGTCGTGCTGGGCAGGACGAACCTCTGCCTGGGCTTGACGGGGTTCTCCGCGGCAGGCGGCACGAAGTAGGCCACCTCGACCGGGTTCGCCGGGTCGCTCACGTCGATCACCCGGACGCCGTCCGTGTACCAGGACGCGTACACCGTGTCGTTCAGGAAGAACGGGTTGTGGATCGTGTAGTCGCCGGCCCCAGGATCCCCGGGCCCGATGGAGTTCGGCGTTCGGTACTCGCCGATCTGAACCGGAGCCGAAGGATCGGAGTAGTCGTAGACGCGGAGAAACCCCCAACCCTTCTCTGTCTTCGACCCCGACGTCTTGCAGAAGTCCTCGTCGGCGGTGAAGAGCAATTGTCGGGCGTCGTCGTAGTTCGCTGAGTGGCCGTCGCCATCAGCGTCGGCGGGGTAGACCGTGCGACCCATGAATTGCGGGGTCGCCGGGTCTGAGACATCCACAGCCACGAACCCGCTGTCCCAGTAAGAGAGGAACACTGTCGTGCCGTCCTCAGATGGCTCGGCGCCGTGCCCGAACAGAGCGTCCTCGTCACATCCTTGGGGCGTTCCCGGCGACACGCCGTCGTGGAGGAACCCCCAGTTGGACACCTCGAACGGGTTCGCCGGGTCGGTGATGTCCACAAGACGGAATGGCCCCCGGCCGAGCTGGTCCTGCCGGCCGCTGGGCGAGTTCTCATCGGGCTCCTCGCTCGAGGGGACTGTGGCGTAGGCGAAGGTGCGACCGAGGTCGGCCCGATCTTCCACCTCGAACTCGTGAACGCCCCGGGCGCAGCATCCGCTGTCGTAGAACCCGATCTCGAGAGGGTTGGCTGGATCGGTGACGTCCCACAGCTGGAGCCCGCGGGGGAAGCTCAGGTCGTAGCGGGAGCCGCCGCACACCTGGATGCCCACCGCCGCGACATCGCGGCCGGCATACGGACCGAAGGAGGCCGTGTAAACGACGACGTCCTCCGCCGATGTCCCCGAGGGGTTCTGGAGAACGCCCACTTCGACGGGGTCAGTCGGGTCGGTCGCGTCGACCACTGCCACGCCGCTGTTCGGTGGCTCCGGACAGAACCGGTCGTTGCCCTGAGCCCAGTCGGTGAAGCCCCAATGCCCTACGTAGGCAAAGCCCCGATAGAACCACACGTCGGCGTTGAAGCCGCGACCGCCCAGATCGTTCTGGCCCACCACTTCCATGTTGAGGGACGAGCCGGCCCGCGGACCGTGCTTGTAGTGCTTCTGTGACTGCTCCAGGAAGAACTTCTCGCCCTTCAGCAGCTCGCTGTCGTTGGTTGGCTTGTCCTTCGGAAGGGCGTTTGCCGCAACGGCGAACATCGCCAGCATCATCGCGGCGAGAATGGAGACTACCCGGAAGGTTCGCATTGCTCCCCCCTCCTGCCATGCGGGCCTGGATGCGCGTGAACCGGGAGTGTATGGCGGCAGCCATGGGCTGTCGAACGAACAGCTTGGACCGTCAGCGGTATACCTCTCCGCGCGGCGCGACGTTGACGACGATCACTACGACTTCTTCCTCGTAGATCTCATAGACGATCCGGTATTCGCCGACCCGAAGGCGCCACGCTGGAGGATCGAACCCCTTCAACTTGCTTGCGCCGGCCGGCCGAGGGTCGTCGGCCAGGGCCAGGATCGCGGTAGCCACCCGCTCGAAACCGCGAGGATCGCCCTGCCGGATCCGGCGCAGTCCGCGCTCAGCCCGTCTTGCGAGCCGAACGCGGTACATCGGACGCCTCGGCTTCGATCTCGGCAAGGGCCACACGCGCCGGGCGTCCCCGCCGTCGCGAACGCCGGTGGTCCAGGATGGCCACGGCGTCGTCCAGGTCTTCCAGCGAATCCTGGAGGGCGTTCCACCGGGCCACCGAGACCACCACGGCCTTGGGCCGCCCGCGCTCGGTGATCACCAGGGTGTCCTCGCCCAGATCCGCGAGCTCCCGCCTGATCCGGTCCCGCAGCTCCGTCTTCGGAACGATCCGACTCGCCATGGCACTGAGCGTACGTCCAAACGTACAGTTCGGCAAGAGCGCACCCGCCCCGGCAACCCTAGGGCGACCCGAGGCCCTACTGAGCGTTTCCTCGCTGGGCAAGGCCTGGGTCGCTCTTGCTCAGGATGCCGTCCACGATTTCCAGGAAACGCCGCACGTCGAGCGGCTTGGTCAGGTAGCTCTCGGCGCCGGCGGCAAGAAGCCTTTCGATCTGCCCCGGGGTCGCGTCGGCGCTGATGACCACGATCGGGATGTGTCGAGTCCGGGGGTCTTCCCGCAGTTGCCGAAGGGCTTCCTGCCCCGGCATATCCGGCAGGTGCAGGTCCAGGAGGATGAGGTCGGGCCGGTGCTGCCGGGCGAGGCCGAGGCCGAGCCCGCCCTGCATGGCCGAGAGGAGCCTTACCGAGGGCCGATGGATCAAGATCCGCTCGATGAGGCTGAGGTTCGAGAGGTTGTCCTCGATGTAGAGGACGGTGCTCGGCTCCGAGGACAGGTCGGCTGGAGCGGGAACGGCTTCGTCCAGGTGCTCGAACCGGACGACCGGAGGTTCCACCAGCTGCGCGTCCACGGCGAAGGTGCTCCCCTCGCCCGGAACGCTCTGGACGCTGATCGTCCCCCCCATGGCCTCCATCAGGTGCTTGGAGAGCGCCAAGCCCAGCCCGGTACCGGAGACTCCTGACTGCTCTGCGCCCAGCCGGTCGAAGGGCGTGAACACCCGCTCGAGGTCCTTGGGGGCGATGCCCCGGCCCGTGTCTCTCACGCCGATGTGGAGGCGGCCCACGGCGGTCTCCTCGAAGGTGACCCACACGCTGCCTCCTTCCCTGTTGTACTTGACCGCGTTGGAGAGGAGGTTCAGGAGGACCTGCTTGAAGCGCTGGCGATCCACGAGGACGTGGTGGTGACCGTCTTCTCCCTCTCGCCCCTCGATCCGAACGTTCAGCTCCGCAGCCAGGGGCCGGACCAGGTCGAGGACCTCGTCGAGAGCCTCCCTCACCCGGACGGGCTCGGCGGAAAGGGAGAGGCGGCCCGACTCGATGCGGGAGATGTCCAGCACCTCGTTGATGAGGTCGAGGAGATGCCTCCCGCCCTTGAGGATCTGCTCGACGCCTTCGAGCTGTTCGGGGCGGAGACCGTCCATCTCCAGGAGCTGGCCGAACCCCAGGATGGCATTGAGGGGGGTCCTCAGCTCGTGGCTCATCCGGGACAGGAACTCGCTCTTCGACTGGTTGGCCTTCTCGGCCGCTTCCTGGGCCTCCCGGCGGGCTTCTTCCATCCGCTTCCGCTCGGTGATGTCGGTGGCGATGCCGCAGACCGCGTAGACCCTGCCGTCGGGGTCGTGCAGGGGGAACTTGACAGAGATGAAGGTGCGCGGTCCGTCGTCCTGCCTGGCCACCTCCTCGAACTCGACCGGACCCCCCGCCTCGAGCGCCTTCTTGTCGTTTGCCCAGAAGGCGTCGGCGATCTCCTCCGGAAAGAGGTCGTGGGCGGTCGAACCGAGGACCTGCTCCCTGGCGACCTGGAACAGGGTCTCGAACCCCCGGTTGACCAGGAGATATCGACCGTCCAGATCCTTGAGGTAGACGACCGCCGTGGTGTTGTCGAGGATGGCAGTCAGGCGGTTCCGCTCGCGACCAAGCCGCCGCAGCAGGCGGCTGGCGATGAGTGCTCCGAGGGCCGCGATGATCGCAGCGAGGACCATGGAGATTGCGACCCCCACCCAGAGGACACGGGAGAGGTGGGTCGCATGTCCCAACTCCTCGGATTCGGCCGCGGTGACCAGAACCCCCCAGGGCTGGTCCGGAAGGGGGGCATAGAAGGCGATCTCCCGGCGACGGAGGAGCTGGCTGTAGTAGGTGGCCTCACCCTGCCGAGATCCGTGGATGAGCCGCAGGACCTCCGGGGCGTTGATGGCCTTGCCGCGCCGCTCGGGAGCGCCGGAGAGGAGGACCCGCCCCTCGTCGTCCACGAGGGTGGCGGTTCCCGTTTCCCCGAACCGGAAGTCCAGGAAGTCCGGAGCGGCCTTGCTCAGGGAGATCTCGGCTACCAGGAACCCCACCGTGGGCCCGCCCTCGGCGTTCATCGGCTCCCGGACCGCGACGATGGCATCCTCGCCCGCGGGCCGTGCCGGGAAGACCTGAGGGGAAGACGCCGAGGCCACCTCCGCCAGTGGCGAGGTGAGCGCCGTGGGGAACTGCACCAGGAGCTGGCCGTCCGGGTCGAACACGGCCAGGGCCCCGAACAGGGGGGTGGTCGAGTAGACGTTTTCGAGGACGGCCCGCTGCTGCTCGACGTTTCGCTGCTCGGTCCACAGGACCAGACCGGGGCGGTGGGCCGCGGACTTGGCCAGGGCCACGGCGAACCCAAGACCCTGGCCGATCTGCGAGGCGGTGGTTCGAGCTGCCGCCTCCTGGCCCTGCGTGACCTCTTCGGCCAAGGCCGCCTTGGATCGGGAGATCGCCCACACGCTGGTGCCCGCCGGTATGCCCACCAGGAGCAGGCCGCAGATGACGATAGCCCACGTCGCCGCGGTCAAGCTGGACCTGCGGCCTCGGGCTGGGAACGGCGGAGGGGATCCTCGCTGGTCGGATCCGGACCGATCCCTCCGGGCAGAGGGTGGCCGTTGCGGCATGACTACGAACAGATCGGTTTTTGGCGTGCCCACCTTTAAGGACGAGCGTCCCCCTCAGAGAGGCGGGCGGGCGACCCCAGGCGCCAAGGCGAGGATCGTCTGGTCGCTGGTGATCAAGGGAATCGCGGCAGCCTCGGCGACGGCCACGTAGGCGGCGTCGTATGCCGTGAGGCCCGCAGCCACCCATCTGGCCGCGGCGGTGAGCTCGGGTTCGACGAGGTCGAAGGAGAGGTCTTCCAATGCCTCGGCAAGCTCCTGCAGGGCCTCGGCACTCCAGTTCCAACGGCGTCCGGCCACATTCAGGATCTCCGAGTGAATGAACGACGGAGCGACGACCCCCAGGTTGCCCGACTCGAACTCGATGCGGAGCTGCCCGGCGCCATCCCCCGAACCCTCCGGAGCCGAAAACCATTCCAGGACGACAGAAGCATCCAGCACGCACTCACGCACCGATGTCGGGCTAGCCTCGCGCGTCCCGCTGGGCCCGGATCGCCGCCGCGGCGTCCTCGTGGGGGAGCCGGGCGAAGAGTCCGTCGAGCCGCCGGAGGGCTCCCCTTGCTCGCCTGGTGGCGCCCGACCCCTTCGCCGCCCGGAGCTCCCGCGCACACAGCTCGACGAGGTAGCCGCTCCGCGTCATGCCCCGCTCGCGGGCGGCCCGGTCGATCTGCCGGAGCAGCCGGTCATCGATGGAAACCAGCACCTTCATACTCCCGAGTATATCCAGATATCCGCGCACCCAGCCGATCCGAGGCCCAGGCGAAGCCGTATCAGATCAGGCAATTCCTCGTCCTGGTCGAGAAGTACCATTTGAAGCCTGAGGAGTGAACATGGCCGACTACCACATCAACGTGTTCTGGAGCGAGGAGGACGGCTGCCACGTGGCTGACATCCCCGACCTGGCGTTCTGCTCCGCGTTCGGAGCCACGCCAGAGGAGGCCCTCCGACAGGTGCTTCAGGCGAAGGCTGCCTGGCTCGGCCAGGGAGCGAGGGGATCCCATCCCGGAGCCTCGGTATCGCCCGGCGCACGCCGCGGGCTGAGTCTTGGCGCTCTCACGGGGCCGTACAGCCGAGACTCCGCCGCGGGGAGCAGCCGCGGGCTGATTATGATGTCGGCGGTCGAGGGCCCGATCGAGCGGTGGGAGCGCGTTGTCACAGGTGGACTCCACGCAGGAAAGCGGCCGCGCATTGCTTGGCCTGGATGGCGAGGCCCAGGGAGTGCTCCCCAGCCAGATGCTGCAGAGGGCCGTGGAACTCGGCATCATCGACGCGGGCGAGTACAAGATCCCGCAGTCGAGCATCCAGCCTGCGAGCATCGACCTGCGCCTGGGTGACGTCGCCTATCGCATACGCTCCAGCTTCCTGCCCGACAGCCGTCCGGTGGAATTGAAGCTGAAAGAGTTCGTCGTGGACGAGCTCGATCTTCGCCGTGAAGGGGCGGTCCTCGAGACAGACCGGCCGTACCTCATTCCCCTGATCGAGGAGCTCGAGCTCCCACCCGACCTCAGGGGCAGGACGAATCCGAAGAGCTCCACAGGCCGGCTCGACGTCTTCACCCGGGTCATCACCGACCAGAGCTACCGGTTCGACGAGATCCGTCCGGGGTATCGAGGACCGCTCTTCCTGGAGGTCGTACCGCTGTCCTTCACCGTGAGGGTGAAGCAAGGGCTCGCGCTGAACCAGCTCCGCCTCCTGACGGGCCGAGCTCGGTTGAGCGACGAGGAGATCCAGGCGCTGCACCGCGAGCTGCCCCTGCTGTACCGGCAGGGGCGCCCCCTCCCCGAGAAGGAACTGGCCACCGCCGACGGGCTCTTCCTGAGCCTGGACCTGCGAGGCGACGCTACGGGCCGCGTCGGGTACCGGGCCAAGGCATTCGCCCCCGTCCTGGAGATGTCGCGACTCGGCCAGTACGACTGGCAGGACTACTGGGATCCCGTGTACCGGGAAGAGGGAGACCGCATCGTGCTGGCTCCCGGGAGCTTCTACCTGCTGCTGTCGGACGAGGCGGTGCAGATCCCGCCTGACTACGCGGCGGAGATGGCAGCCTACGATCCCACCAGCGGAGAGCTCCGCACGCACTACGCGGGCTTCTTCGATCCGGGGTTCGGCTTCGACCCGGAAGGGGGCTTTCAAGGATCCCGGGCTGCCCTCGAAGTGCGGGCGCACGACGTGCCCTTCACCATCGAGCACCGCCAGCGGGTCTGCAAGCTCTCGTTCGAGAGGATGGCGGCGCGGCCCGAACTTCTGTACGGGCAGTCGATCGGGTCCGCGTACCAGCAACAGAGCGACACGCTGAGCAAGCACTTCAGGCAGCTGGACCTGCCTGAGGAGGAGGAGGCGCGCCCAACCAAGCCCAGGCCGTCGGAAGACCCGGTGCTCTTCGACGACTGACTCATGCGGGAACACCTTGCTGCGGAACCCCGTAAGGAAGCACACTCCGTCCTGTGCAACCCGAGACCCGGTATGCCAAGAGCGGCGAGGTCCACATCGCCTATCAGGTGGTGGGCGACGGGCCAACCGACCTCCTCCTCGTCCCCGGGTTCTTCACCCATGTGGATCATCAGTGGGAGGAGCCATCGTTCGCGCGGTACCTGAGGCGGCTGGCCTCCTTCTCCCGCCTGATCGTGTTCGACGTTCGGGGGACTGGCCTCTCCGACCGGGCGCCCGAGCTGCCCGCCCTGGAGGAGCAGATGGACGACGTCATGACAGTGCTGGATGCGGTGGAATCGACGTCGGCCGCGTTCTTCGGAGTCTCCCAGGCCGGTCCGATGGCCATGCTGTTCGCCGCCACTCATCCTGAGCGCACGAGGGCGCTCGTCCTTTACGGGACCTATGCGGTAGCCCGAAAACAGGACGATTACCCTTGGGGGAGGAGCGGCGAGTGGCTTGAGGAGCTCGCCGGGCAGATCGATCGGTTGTGGGGCACCGGCACCTTCCTGTCCCAGATGGCTCCCACCCGCGCCGGTGACGAGTCATTTCGTCGGTGGTGGGGACGACTCGAGCGCCTGGCCTATGGCCCCGGCAACGCCCTCGCCTACATGCGGATGATGGTCCAGATCGACGTTCGCCCCATCCTCCCGACGATCCGCGTGCCCACGCTGGTCCTCCAGCGGCGGGACGACGCCTATCGCGATCCTGGGAACGCCCGGTACATCGCGGCGCACATCCCGGGTGCCCGCCTCGTGGAGCTGCCCGGCGTGGATCACCTCCCCTACGTGGGAAACCGCCGACGCGGTCGTCGACGAGGTCCAGGAGTTCGTGACCGGCGTACGGCCGGCGCCCGAGTCCGACCGGGTCCTGGCCACCGTCCTCTTCACGGACATCGTCGGGTCGACGGAGCGGGCCAGCACTCTCGGTGACCGGGGGTGGAAGGACCTGCTGGAGCGCCACCATTCTGCGGTTCGGCGGGAGCTCGATCGGTTCCGGGGCCAGGAGGTCGAGATCGCCGGCGACGGCTTCCTTGCCACCTTCGACGGCCCCGCCCGGGCCGTGCGGTGCGCCCAAGCGATCGTCGAAAGGGTGCGGCCGATCGGGGTGGAGGTTCGCGCCGGCGTGCACACGGGGGAGGTGGAGCTGATGGGCGACCGTGTCGGAGGGATCGCGGTGCACATCGGGGCTCGGGTGGCGGGGACGGCGGGGCCCAGCGAGGTGCTGGTTTCCGGGACGGTGAAGGACCTCGTGGCCGGCTCCGGCATCGAGTTCGAGGACCGCGGTTCGCATCCCCTGAAGGGCGTCCCCGGCGAGTGGCGGCTGTTCGTCGCCAGGAGCAACTGAAGCTGCGGGTGGGTGGCCAGACCCGAGGGTGAGGAGGTCGTCCCTTTCAGGGAGGCGGGTGGGCGACCCCAGGCGCCAAGGCGAGGATCGTCTGGTCGCTGGTGATCAAGGGAATCGCGGCAGCCTCGGCGACGGCCACGTAGGCGGCGTCGTATGCCGTGAGGCCCGCAGCCACCCAT
>WNGB01000736.1_pt1 | contig 52084 bp, 49 predicted proteins | sample 5400681 | NCBI WGS metagenome assembly WNGB01 (sample SAMN13153367, study PRJNA577476) | soil metagenome | isolation source: 115 cm soil or saprolite under grassland replicate 2 | place: USA:California | collected 2016-06-15
GGCGGGAGATCGCCTCGTGCTGGCCAGAGCGTCGCGACGCGAGCAGCTGCGGGGCGGTGGGCTGACGCCGGCGGTCAGATAGACCCTACCGCGCCGGAACAAGACGCATCGACGTAGAAGGTGGAAGCAGGTCGGCAGCGCCATCTCCAGCAGGTCGGCCGGCGCGTGACGAAGGCTCCCTGGCGCGGTCCGGCTGCCTGCCGTGCTTCCGCGGGCGGAGCGGGCCCTCGCCGAGCCTCAGAACGAGCGCGCGCTGTCGAGCAGGATGGTGACCGGCCCGTCGCCGGCGGACTCGATCGTCATCTCGGCGCCGAAGCGGCCGGTGGCCGTCTTCACGCCGGCGGCGGCGAGCCGCTCGGCCACCGCCGCCACCAGTGGCGCCGCCCGCTCTGGACGCGCCGCCGCCACGAACGAGGGCCTGCGCCCCTTGCGCGCGTCGCCGTACAACGTGAACTGGCTCACCACCAGGGCGCCTCCCCCGGCCTCGACGAGCGAGCGATTCAGCTTGCCGCCGTCGTCCTCGAGGACCCGCAGCGTGGCGACCTTGTCGGCGAGCCAGGCAGCCTCGGCCGGCCCGTCGTCGTGGGTGACCCCGACCAGCACCAGCAGGCCGGAGCCGATCTCGCCGACGACCTCCCGCTCGACGAGGACCCGGGCCCACGCGACCCGGGAGACGACGGCTCGCACGGGCGGGCTACTCCTCAGCGGATCCGTTGCCCTGCGGGACGACCCGGAAGGCGTCGTAGACCCCGTCCACGCGCTTGACCGCGGCCAGCACGTGGGCGAGATGGGAGATGTCGGCCAGTTCGAAGGTGAAGCGCAGGGTGGCGATCCGGTCGCGCCCGGTGGCCACTGTCGCCGACACGATGTTGACGTGGTGGTCCGAGAGGACCTCGGTGATGTCGCGCAGGAGCTTGGTCCGGTCCAGCGCCTCGACCTGGATCGTGACCGCGAACACTGACGGGCCGGAGCTGTCCCAGGCCACGTCGATCATCCGGTTGGGATGGCGCTGGAGGTCGGCGGCGTTGGGGCAGTCGGAGCGGTGGACGCTGACCCCGTGGCCGCGCGTGACGAACCCGATGATCGGGTCGCGCGGCACGGGCGTGCAGCATCGGGCCAGCTTGACCCAGACGTCGTCGACGCCCTTGACCAGCACGCCCCGGCTGGCGGGCAGCGACCGCGCGGGCCGGATGGCGCGGTGCAGCGGCAGGTCGTCGTCCTCCTGCTCCTCCTCGCCGAGGTCGGCCTGGAGCCGGTTGACCACGCTGGTGGCGGTGACCTGGCCCGAGCCCACCCCGGCGTAGAGGGCGTCGAGTGTCGGGAAGCGCATCTCGGAGGCCAGCGCCGCCAGCGCGCCGCCCTGCGTGAGCCGTTGCAGCGGGAGTCCGGCCTTGCGCAGGGCGCGGACCAGCGACTCCTTGCCGGCTTCGATGGCGTCCTCGCGGCGCTCCTTTGAGAACCACTGGCGGATCTTGTTGCGCGCCCGCGGCGTCTTGACGATCGCCAGCCAGTCCCGTGACGGCCCGGCGTCGGGTGCCTTGGAGGTGAAGATCTCGACCGTCTCGCCGTTCTGGAGCGCGTACTCCAGCGGCACCAGCCGCTTGTTGACGCGGGCGCCCACGCAGCGGTGGCCGACCTCGGTGTGCACCGCGTAGGCGAAGTCGATCGGCGTCGCGCCGGCCGGGAGCTGGAAGACGTCGCCCTTGGGCGTGAAGACGAACACCTCGTCGACGTAGAGGTCGGTCTTCAGGTTGTCGATGAAGTCCTTGGGGTCCGACAGCTCCCGCTGCCAGTCGATGAGCTGCCGCAGCCAGCCCATCTCCTGCTCGGTGGTGACCCCGCCCTTGCCGTCGCGCGACTTGTAGCGCCAGTGGGCGGCGATGCCGTACTCCGCGGTCTGGTGCATCGCCTTGGTGCGGATCTGGATCTCCAGCGGCTTGCCCTCGGGCCCCACCACCGTGGTGTGCAAGCTCTGGTAGAGGTTGAACTTGGGCATCGCGATGTAGTCCTTGAAGCGCCCTGGAACCGGCTTCCAGAGCGCGTGGACCTGCCCGAGCGCGGCGTAGCAGTCCTTGATCGAATCGGTGAGAACGCGGACGCCGACGAGATCGAAGATGTCGGAGAACTCCTTGCCGCGGAGCACCATCTTCTCGTAGATCGAGTAGTAGTGCTTTGGCCGGCCGGTGATCTCCGCGCGGATCTTCAAGGACTTGAGCTGGGCGTTGACATGGTCGATCACGTTGGCCAGGTACTTCTCGCGCTCAGGCTGCCGCTCGGTGGTCATGCGGACGATCTCTTCGTAGCGCTTGGGGTACAGCGCCGCGAAGGCCAGGTCCTCGAGCTCCCACTTGACCTGGTGCATGCCCAGCCGGTTGGCCAGCGGCGCGTAGATCTCCAGCGTCTCGCGCGCCTTGCGCTCCTGCTTCTCGCGCGGCAGGTAGCCGATGTCGCGCATGTTGTTGAGCCGGTCGGCCAGCTTGATCAGCAGGACCCGGATGTCGCGGGCCATGGCGATGACCATCTTGCGGATGGTCTCCGCCTGCGCCGCCTCACGGGTCTCGAAGCCGATCCGGTCCAGCTTGGTGAGGCCGTCGGTGATCTTGCCCACCTCGGGCCCGAACTGGGCCTCGACCTCGGCCACGGTCATGGAGGTGTCCTCGACCACGTCGTGGAGCAGCGCCGCGATGATCGAGGTGGCGTCCAGCCCGAGGTCCGCCACAATCATCGCCACGCCGAGCGGATGCGCGATGTAGGGCAGGCCCGACTTCCGGGACTGGCCGGTGTGCTTCTCGCTGGCGACCTCGTAGGCGCGGCGGACCAGCATCAGGTCGGCGCGGGGGTTGCGGTGCTTCATCTTGCGGAGCAACAGCTCGACGTCCGGCTCTGGTGGGGGCTCCGCGTCGTAGGGGCGGAGCAGGCTTACCGCGAGCCCGTCGGTGGAATCCTCCGAGGTGCCGTCCTGAGCGGTCGTGGGCTGGCCAGTGCTGGGCCCACGGTCAACCGCGAGCCCGTCGGGGACCGCCGCTCCCTGCCGCTGCGCCATCGGCCCACCCACGCATTGCTCACACCCCGGCATCGCGTACGCGGGGCAACCTTACGATCCGAAGACCAACTTACCCCACGTCGCGCCGCGATCGCTGCAAATCAGGGGGCCGATGCACAGAGATCGGCTGGACTCAGTAACGAATCAAGCTGAAGAACTCGTACCCTTCGATCAATTCGCGCCCCCCGAGAAAGCCGAGCTCGATGAGCGTGGCGATGCCGACGACCTTGCCGCCGAGCCGTTCCACCAGGCGGGCCGAAGCTCGCGCGGTGCCGCCGGTGGCCAGCACGTCGTCGACGATCAGCACGCGCTGGCCGGCCGCGATCGCGTCCGCGTGGACCTCGAGCGTGGCGGTGCCGTACTCGAGGCTGTACTCCTCCGACTCCACCGCGGCCGGCAGCTTGCCCGCCTTGCGCACCGGCACGAAGCCGGCGCCGAAGTGGTAGGCGACCGGCGATGCCAGGATGAAGCCCCTGGCCTCGATGCCGACGACGCGGTCGACGTTGCCGCGTCCGAAGTGGACAACCGTCTCGTCGATCACCGACGAGAATGCGACCTGGTCCGCCAGCAACGGCGTGATGTCCTTGAAGACGACGCCCTTCTGCGGGAAGTCCGGGACGTCACGGATCAGGGCGCGGAGGCGGTCGGTGTCGATTGGCACGGTTCTGCTCTCCTTCAGCGACGGCGCCGCTTCGCCGAGCGTGATGGCTGCCGGCCGGAGGACTTGCGGCGTTGCTGGGCTGGACTTCGCTTCTGCCCCTGGCGCGAGGCGGGCGCGACGGCCGGCGCCGGCTCCTCGACCTCCTCGATCTCTTCGTCGGCCTGCAGGTGCAGGCCGTTGGGGTTGCCCGCTTCGAGCACGGGCGCCTCCTCCTTTGGCCGGCGGGCGCCCGCGGCCTTGCGAGGCCGGCCGCCCGCCTCCGCCGGAGCCTCCAGTCCCTTGCGCGACCCGCGCGAGGGGACCTGACCGGCGCGCGCCGGGGTCTCCTCGGCGGCGCCGGCGGCCGCGAGCCTGGCGACGCGGGCGGCGAGCTGGCGGTTGCGCGGCTCGGTCTCCTTCCACAGGGCCAGGAACGGCGTGGCGACGAAGATCGACGAGTAGGTCCCCGCGGCGATCCCGACGAACAGCGCCAGCGACAGGTCCTTGATGGTCTCGGCGCCGAGCAGCACGGCGCCGACGATCAGCAGCGCGCCGATCGGCAGCAGCGAGGTCAGCGAGGTGTTGAGCGACCGGACCAGCGTCTGGTTGACGGCGCGGTTGGCCGCCTCGGAGTAGGTCAACCGCGACATCGAACTCAGCTCGCCGGTGTTCTCACGGACCTTGTCGAACACCACCACCGTGTCGTAGAGCGAGTACCCGAGGATGGTCAGCAGGCCGATCACGGTCGCGGGCGTGACCTCGAAGCGCGCCAGCGCATAGACGCCCGCGGTGATCAGCAGGTCGTGGATCAGGGCGACCAGCGCGGATACCGACATCTTGAAGTCGAACCGCAACGACACGTAGGCGACGATCACCGCCAGGAACACCAACAGGGCGATCAGCGCCTTGCGGGTGACCGTGGTTCCCCACGTCGAGCCGACCACCGAGTTCGACACCTGGGAAGGCTGGGTGCCGGTGACCCTTGCGAGGTCGGAACGCACCTTGGCGATCTGCTCGGAGTTGAGCGACTCGGTCTCTGCCCGGACCTGAGTCGGCTTGCCCGGCTGGTTGGCGATCTGGACGACCTTGGCGACCGGGCCGAGCGCGTTGCTGACCTGTGACTGGGTGACCGGATGGGCGGGCTGGACGCTGAAGGCGCCACCCCCCTTGAAGTCGATGCCGAACTTCAGCCCGGGGACGAACAGCGCGATCACCGAGATCAGCATGGCCAGGCCAGAGATCAGGAACCACGTCCGCCAGCGGCCGACGAAGTCGAAGCTGAGCTGGCCGTGGTACAGGCGGCTGGCGATGGACACGGGGGTGGACTCCTCCTCGTTCGAAATCCTAGACAGCGGCGCGGATGCCCACGAACCGCCCCTCCTGGAACAGCCGCGTCCGGGTGAGCAGGCTCACCGCCGGCCGGCCGTAGAACCAGGCGGCGAAGAAGTCGATGAGCGTGGCCAGGCCGAGGGTGAACGCGAACCCCCGGACCGGCCCGATGGCGAAGACGTACAGCACCAGCGCCGCGGCAAACGATACGGTGTTGGCCGAGACCAGGGTGTGGAACGAGCGGGCCCAGCCGCGGTCGACGGAGGTGCGCAGGGTTCGGCCGTCACGCACCTCGTCTTTGAGCCGTTCGAAGAACACCACGTAGGAGTCGGCCGAGATGCCGATCGCCACGATCAGGCCGGCGATGCCGGCGAGCGTGAGGGTGAAGCCGATCAGCTTGCCCATGAGCAGGACGATGCCGACGTTCAGGGCGGCGGCGATCGACAGGCCGCCCCAGATCACCAGGCCCAGGCCGCGGTAGAACAGCAGCACGAACACGAAGGTGGCCGCAAGGCCGACGATGCCGGCGATCAGCCCGGCCCGCAGCGAGTCCGAGCCGAGCGTGGCGCTGACGGTGTTCTGGTCGATGTTCTGGAGCGTCAGCGGCAGCGCGCCGGTGGCGATCAGCGGCGCCAGGAACTCGGCCTCGGCCTGGGTCTGCCCGTTGATCACCGCGCTCCCGCCGGTGATTCCGTGGCCGCAGCTGATGTTGGAGTCCTCGGCCACGGGCGGGTGATTGATCACCACCGAGTCCAGGATGATCGCGATCTCGCGCTTGGGGTCGCCGCTGGGGTTGCAGGCGGCCTGTCCGGTCAGCTTCTCGAACGCGCTGTTGCCCTTGCCGGAGAAGGTGAGCTGGGTCTCCCACTGGCCGGTGGAGACGCCGTTGGTCGCGGTCTGGATCTGCGCGTTGGCGCCGGTGATGTCGGTGCCGCCGAGGGCGACCGGGCCCATCTGCAGCTTGGTCGCGTTGGCGGAGGGACGTTGCTGGCCCGACTCGGTCGCGCACAGCACCGTCTGCTCACCAGGCTTGTCCTTGGCGAGCCAGGTGCCCTGCTTGGCGCAGTCGACCTTGTCGAAGGGCGCCTGCTTGTACTTGGGGTCGCTGGCCTGCACCGCGGCGAGCACCGGCCGGAACTGGAGCTGCGCCGTGGTGCCCACCGCCCGGATGACCTCGTCCGAGTTCTGCACGTCGGGGATCGACACCACGATGTTGCCGCCCTCGTTGGCAACCTCCGACTCCGCGACGCCCTTGGAGTTCACGCGGTTGCGGATGATGTCGATGGTGGTCTCGATCTGCTGCTTGGTGGGGGTGCCACCGTTGGGGTTGTGCGGCTTGAAGGTGACGCTGGTGCCGCCTCGCAGGTCGAGCCCGAGCCTCGGTTTGATGTTGAAGGCCGCGATCGCGCCCCACACGCCGGCGACCACCACCAACACGGCAACCAGCGGCACGACCAGCCGACGCTTTCCTGGCACTGCCTTGCGCTCCTTCGTCCTCGAGTCCCGCTGCCCGCCTCGTCAGAGCAGCGAATGACCGTTCACGGTCATGCGGAACTTGCAGCCGAGCCCTTCGGCGGCACGGCGGCACATCATCATTCGGTGCAGGAAGATCTCGAAATATTCAAGGATATCGGACACTTCCGTGTCGATCTCGAGCTCGAGCGTGACCGTCTTCCGGCCGGCGTCGACCCGGACGAACGAATGGGTAGCCGAGTAGTTCACTCTATCGTGAATGTCGAACTCGACCTGGGCGTCCTTGCGCACCCTGGAACGGTGCACGTCGGACTTGTCGGCGATCACCACCGCGGCGGCCACCGGCGAGACGGCGTTGCCCAGCTCCTCCTCGTGGTTGCCGATGGCGCCGATCACCAGCCCGATGTCCTCGGTCGGCATGCCCAGCTCCGTCAGGATCGGCATGGCGATCAGCGCCGAGGTCTGGGGGTGGTTGTGGCGGCTGATCACGTTGCCGACGTCGTGCAGATGGCCGGCGATCGCCGCCAGCTCTGCCAGGTGACGGTCGCTGCCGAGCCGGTCCAGGATGTTGAAGGCGATGCGGCCAACCAGGTTGGCGTGGCGAAAGCCGTGCTCGGTGTACCCGAGCTGGGCGGTGAACTGGTCGGCGAGCGCCAGGTACGTCTGCACGACCTTGTTCCCCGCCACCTCTTCGAGGAGGCGTAGCTCGTTCGCCGCGTCTCGGCCCGGTTCGCCGCCCGTCGTCACGGCTCGTCGATCTCCGGCTCGTCTGGCTCGTCAGGCTTCTCTTCGGTCGGCGTCACCTTACCGGAGATGGCGCGCCGGGTGAGCCGCGCCTCGACGCCAGGGGAGAGCTCGACCGTCACCACGTCCCCGTCGAAGCGGCGGATCGTGCCGAGGAAGCCGGCGAACGTCATGATCTCGTCGCCAAGCTCGAGCGAGGCCTGCAGTTGCTGCTGCGAACGCAGGCGGTTGCGCTGCGGCCGGACGATCAGGAAGTAGAAGAATGCGACGAGCAACGCGAGAAAGACGAGCTGCGCAGCACCAGTATTCATAGTCCGAGAACCTCCGAGAAACCCGGGCGGATCGATCTCCGGCCAGCATCCCACCGCGGGCTGGGCCTGGTGGATCGCGCGACGGGAGCGCCGCAGCCCAGTGGCTGCGACGCAGGCGCCATCCTAGGCATGGAGTCGAGCCCGGTCAACTGGCCTTCCTTTCTGGTACACCATCTGAGCTGGGGTTTCCGAGCCTCGGGGCTCGGCCCTCGGTTCCGTCGCCCCTGGGGGCGGCGTTTCCCCGGTGGCCACGTCGCTTGAATCGTCGGCCGCCACGTTCCTCGCCGCCGTCCCAGCCTAACGGCAGCGCCTGCCGAACGTGCCCCCCACCGCGATGAACGCGCCCGGGCGGCCCACGGCGACGCAGGTGGCGCCGGACCCGCGACGCTGGTGGCGCCGGACCCGCGACGCTGGTGGCGCCGGACCCGCACCCGCTCGTGGCGCCGGACCCGCGACGCTGGTGGCGCCGCACCCGCACCGCACCGGCGCCGCGCGGCCTACAGGTCGAACAGGGCGTCCGGGGCGGGGCCGGTGTCGCGGGGCGGAGTCCTGCCGAGGTGGGCGTAGGCGGCGGCGCTGGCGACCCGCCCGCGCGGGGTGCGTTGCAGGAGGCCGAGCTGGATCAGGTATGGCTCCGCCACGTCCTCGACCGTGTCCGGCTCCTCGCCGACGGACACGGCCAGGGTCGTCAGCCCCACCGGCTGGCCCGCGTAGCGCTCGCACAGCACCTTGAGCAGGGCCAGGTCCAGCTTGTCCAGGCCCAGCGGGTCGACCTCGAACAGCTCGAGCGCCTGCTCGGCGGTGGGTGCGTCGATGTGCCCGTCGCCACGCACCTCGGCGAAGTCGCGGACACGGCGCAGCAGGCGGTTGGCGATCCGGGGCGTTCCCCGCGACCGCCGGGCCAGCAGCTCCGCGCCGGCCGCCTCGATGTCGACCCCGAGGATGGCCGCCGACCGCCTGACGATCGCTCGCAGCTCCTCCGCCTGGTAGAAGTCGAGCCGAGCGGAGAAGCCGAAGCGGTCGCGCAGCGGCGAGGTGATCAGCCCGGTCCGCGTGGTGGCGGCCACCAGCGTGAAGCGTGGCAGGTCCAGCCGGAGGCTGCGGGCGCCCGGTCCCTTGCCGAGGACGACGTCGATCTGGAAGTCCTCCATGGCCGGGTAGAGGACCTCTTCGACCGCTCTGGGCAGGCGGTGGATCTCGTCCACGAACAGCACGTCGCCCGGCTCCAGCCCGGTGAGGATCGCGGCCAGGTCACCGGCGCGCTCCAGCGCGGGCCCCGACGTGACCCGGAAGCCCGCTCCCAGCTCGTTGGCGACGATCGCGGCCAGGCTGGTCTTGCCGAGCCCCGGCGGCCCGGAGAACAGCAGGTGGTCGGGGGGCAGGCCGCGACGGCGCGCCGACTCCAGCACGATCGCCAGCTGCTCCCTGGCGCGCGCCTGGCCGACGAACTCGTCGAGCCGGTGAGGACGCAAACTGCCCTCGGTGACCCGCTCCTCCGGGGTCGCGCTCGGCTCCAGCAGGTCGGTCACCGTCCCGCCCTCCCGGTCATCGGGCCAGCCCGCGGAGGGCGAGGCGGAGCAGCTCCTCGGTCGGGAGCGCCCCGGCGTCGTCGGGCAGCGACTCGAGCGCGGTCTTGACCTCGGTCGGGGCGTACCCGAGGGCGGCCAGCGCCTCTCGGACCTCCGCGTAGGCGGGCCGAGCGGTCGGGTCGGAGGGCAGCTCCAGGCCGCCGTCGCCGAACTTGCCCCTGAGCTCGAGGATCAGGCGGGCGGCGCCCTTGCGGCCGACGCCGGGGACCAGGGTGAGCGCGTCGGCGTCACCGGCGCTCACCGCCCGCCTGAGCGCGTCCGGCGAGTGCACGGACAGCAGGGCGAGCGCCAGCTTGGGCCCCACCCCACTGGCGCCGAGAAGCTGCTCGAACACGTGCCGCTCGTCGGCGCTCGGGAAGCCGTACAGCGCCAGGACGTCCTCACGCACGTAGGTGACCGTGTGGACCAGGACCTCGCCGCCGCGTGGCAGCGAGGCGAGCGCCTTGGGGGTCAGGAACACGCGGTACCCCACTCCGCCCACGTCGATCACGGCGCCGTCGGGCAGCAGGTCAGCCAGCCGCCCGCGCAGGGAGGCGATCATGGTGGTCCCCTCCAGGGAGATGTCGGCGCGGCCCTTGCCAGCCAGTCGGCCGCGGTGGTCGAGGAGAGTCCGCCGTCCCCACCTCCGGCGGCCTGCTCCGTGCGGCTGGGTGCGCCGGCGCCCTGGCCGTCATGGGACGCGAGCGCGGTAGCGTGGTGCAGGTGGCACAGGGCCACGGCGAGGGCGTCGGCGGTGTCGGCGGGCGTCGGCACGCGCTCGAGGTTCAGCAGCGCGCTGACCATGTAGCCGATCTGCGCCTTGGGAGCCGCGCCGGTGCCGGTCACCGCCCGCTTGACCTGTGAAGGCGTGTAGGTGGCCACTGCCAAGCCGTGCTCGGCCGCGATCAGCAGCGCCACGCCGGACGCCTGGCCCACGGTCATGGCGGTGCGGACGTTGGCGTTGACGAACAGCCGCTCGATCGCGAACGAGTCGGGCTCGTACCGGGCGACGACTTCGCGCAGGCGGGCGGCCAGCTCGACCAGGCGAGGCGCGACCGCCTCTCCGCGGGTCGCGACGGTGCCATAGCCGAGCGCCGTGGTGGCGCGTGCCACCCGCTCGACCACCGCCCAGCCACACCGGCCGAGCCCGGGGTCGATGCCGAGCACCCGCATCGCGCCACCCCCTCCGACCCGCTCCGAACTGGTGTTTGCCTGGCGAGCCTAACCGGTCACGCGAGCGCACTCAACCACGGCGGGCAAAGTTGTGGACAACTCGGCGCGAGGTTGCGACGCCTCCCGCTGGACAGACCGCGCCCGGGGCGGGGATGCTCCCCAGAACCCGGAACCGGAGCGCGGAGCTGGAGGTGTGGTGGTGCGCGGCCTGTCCACGATCGTGGTGCTGCTGGTGATCGCCGCGCTGCTCGTCTACACGCTGAGACGGCGGCGCTGAGCCGCCTTCCCGGCCGGCGAGGCGGCCGCTTGGAGCGGCCTTCCCGGTCGGTCAGCTGACCTCGGCCATTCGGTCAGCTCACCTCGGCCATGATGTCGTCGGGGATGTCGAAGTTCGCGTACACGTCCTGGGTGTCGTCCAGGTCCTCGATGGCGTCGAGCAGGCGCAGGACCTTGACGGCGCCCTCGCGGTCGAGCGGGACGCTGAGGGTCGGCACCATGGTCACCTCCGCCGACTGGTAGGCGATGCCGGCGCGGTCGAACGCGGCCCGCACCTCGCGGAGATCGCCAGGCGCGGTGGTGACCAGGAAGCCGTCGTCGCCGCCCTCGACGTCCTCGGCCCCGGCGTCCAGCGCCACCTCCATGACCCGTTCCTCGTCCATCCCCTCGGCGGGGACGACGATCTGGCCCTTGCGGTTGAAGAGGTAGGCCACCGAGCCCGCCTCGGCCATGTTGCCGCCAGCCTTGGCGAAGGCGTGGCGGACCGCCGAGGCGGTGCGGTTGCGGTTGTCGGTGAGCGCCTCGACCAGCATGGCCACACCACCCGGGCCGTAGCCCTCGTAGGTGACCAGTTCGAGCTGCTGGCCCTCGAGGTCCCCGGCGCCGCGCTTGACCGCCCGCTCGATGGTGTCGTTCGGGACCGAGTTGTCCTTGGCCTTCTGGATGGCGTCGGCCAGGGTCGGGTTGCCCTCGGCACTGGCGCCGCCGGTGCGCGCGGCCACCTCGATGCCGCGGATGAGCTTGGCGAAGAGCTTGCCCCGGCGGGCGTCCTTGGCGCCTTTCTGGTGCTTGATGGTTGCCCACTTGGAGTGCCCTGACATGGGAGTCCCCTTTCGTTCATCCGATCCGCGCTGAGCCGGCTAGGCCGGATCAGGAGGCTGCCCGTGCACGCCGCGCTCCACGGCGGCACGGGCCAGATCGACGAACCAGCGATGCAGGCGAGCATCCCCTGTCAGCTCGGGGTGGAAGGCGACGGCGAGCAGGTTGCCCTGCCGGGCGCCGATGACCCGGCCGTCGATCTCGGCGAGCACCTCGACGTCGGGGCCGGCGTCCGAGACCCACGGCGCACGAATGAACGACGCGGAGATCGGGCCGCCGTCGATTCCCTTCACCTCGACCTCCGCCTCGAACGAGGCCACCTGTGGGCCGAAGGCGTTGCGGCGCACGCGCGCGTCGAGCACCCCGAGGAGCTCCTGCGGCGGCCCCTCGACCTCGCGGGCCATGAAGATCATGCCCGCGCAGGTACCGAGCATCGGCAGGCCAGCCCGCGCACGGCGGCGAAGCGGCTCCAGCAGGCCGTAGCGCTCGCTCAGCTTCCCGATCACGGTGGACTCCCCGCCAGGCAGGATCAGGCCGTCGACACGGTCGAGCTCGGCCTGCGTGCGGACCTCCAGCGACGGGACCCCGAGGCTGTCGAGGATGCGCCGGTGCTCGAGGACGTCGCCCTGGTAGGCCAGGACGCCGATGGTGAGGTGCTCGGACATCGGCCTGCCGCTACCAGCCCCGCCCGGCCAGCCGCTCCGCCTCGGGGACGGCGGAGATGCCGACCATGGGCTCGCCAAGGCCCCGCGAGACCTTGGCGATCACGTCGGGGTCGTTGAAGAAGGTGGTGGCCTCGACGATCGCCCGCGCCCGCTTGGCGGGGTCGCCGGACTTGAAGATGCCCGAGCCGACGAACACGCCCTCAGCGCCGAGCTGCATCATCATCGCGGCGTCCGCCGGGGTGGCGATCCCGCCGGCGGTGAACAGCACCACCGGCAGCTTGCCGTCCCGGGCGACCTCCGCGACCAGCTCGTAGGGTGCCTGGAGGTCCTTGGCCGCCGTGTACAGCTCTTCCTCGCGCAGCGACTGGAGTCCCCGCAGCCCGGCCGAGATCGCGCGCATGTGGCGCACCGCCTCGATCACGTTGCCCGTTCCCGCCTCGCCCTTGGAGCGGATCATGGCCGCGCCCTCGGCGAGCCGGCGCAGCGCCTCGCCCAGGTTGGTGGCGCCGCACACGAACGGGACCGTGAAGCGCCACTTGTCGATGTGGTGGGCCTCGTCGGCGGGGCTCAGCACCTCGGACTCGTCGACGTAGTCGACGCCGAGCGACTGGAGCACCTGCGCCTCGACGAAGTGGCCGATTCGCGCCTTGGCCATCACCGGGATGGAGACCGCCTGGATGATCTGCTCGATCAGCTCGGGGTCGCTCATGCGCGCCACGCCGCCCTGCACGCGGATGTCGGCGGGGACCCGCTCCAGCGCCATGACCGCGACCGCACCCGCTTCCTCGGCGATCCTGGCGTGGTCAGCGGTGACGACGTCCATGATGACGCCGCCCTTCAGCATCTCGGCCAGACCGCGCTTGACCCGCGCGGTCCCCGTGACGTGATTGTTCGAGTCCATCGTCCCACGACTCCCAGAGTGCTACGCGGAGCCTCCGGTCACGCAAGGCATTTTCCCTGCTCAGAGGCACATTTCGGGACCTCAGGCTACACCAGCGGGCCGGGCTGCTTCAACGGCGGCGCGGGCATCTGGGGACAATCGAGGGGCCAGCGCCGGCGGAGCTACAGTTCGCGCAGGTTCTCCAGCCGCTCGTCCAGGGGCGGGTGGCTGTCGAAGAACCGGTCCGGGGCTTCAGTCGACCTGGAAGCCGGCAGCGGGTCGACGATCCAGAGATGGTTGAGGCCGAGATTGCCGAGTGAGGCGTCCTTCGCCTGGCTCCCGAGCTTGCGAAGGGCGGAGACGAGACCGGGCGGGTAGCGGGTCAGGTAGGCGGCGCCCTCGTCGGCGTGGACGTGACGCTCGATCGGGACGGCCAGTCGCCGCAACGGCACGAGCACGACCAAGGCCCAGCCCGCCGCGCCGAGCAACGGGTTGCCGCCGCGCCGCCGCGCCTCCAGCAGGAGCCCGCCAGCACCGCCGAGCACCACCGCGGTCGACCCCAGCCGCGCGCTCGACCCGCGGATGTGGGACAACTCGGCGGCCAGCACGCCCTCCAGCTCCACGCGGTTGAGGAGGCTGAACAGCCCGGTGGTCACGACCACCGTCGCCTCCTTGGGGTTGCGCCCGAGCGCAAGCGCGTTGGCGCCGGCGCTGTCGACCACCCACAGCTTAGGGAGCGGCAGGCCCAGCTCCTCGCAGAGCCCCTCGACGAGGTTCTGGTAGCGGGGGAAGCGTTTGGGATCGGCTGGTTTGGCGCCCAGCGTGCGCAGGGCCACCCGCTCCCCCACGCCAGGCGCGAACGCGATCAGCAGCACGCCGGCGGCGATGCCGGCGCCGAGCCCGACAGGCCAGACGCCGAACGCAAGTGCGATGAGCGCGCCGACGAGCGCCAGGGCGGCCACGACCACAGCGGCGACGACCTGGTATCTGCGCTGGTTGGCGGCGGTCTCCTCGTCGAGGCGCCGCATGGCGATCGTGGACATCGCCGTGAGGGGGGTCGGTGGGCTGGACACCTCCGGGCCGGCGCTCATGGAACCAGCACGAGTCCGACCCACAGGCCGAACACGACCGAGGCGACAAGCACCGCGACCGGTGTCAAGGTGCCGCCGCTCAGGCCCGCGAGGCCGGGCTGCGCCTCGTCGCCGTTGCGGACGTTGTGGTTGATCAGGCCGAGCACGGGCAGCAGGAGCAGGGCGACGACGCCCTGGACGAGGCCGAGCAGCGCGCCCCAGCCGGCGTAGGAGGCGGAGTCGATCTGCTGGAAGACGTAGCGGTAGCCGAGCGCCAGCAGGGCGCCGGCGACCAGGTTCACCACCACGCCGTACAGGTACACCATGTTGCTCCGCTCGCGCGCGAGCAGCCCGCCCTCGAAGCGGATCAGGTCGAAGCGGGTCCACCGCAACGCGAGGAAGCCGACGTACACGATCCCCGCCGCGATCGCGCCGATGATCCCGCCCCAAAGGGCCGCTGCCACGTCCACGCTGCCTCCCTCGCCGATACCACCCCGAGTACCACCCCGAGCGTCGCCCGGCGTCCCACCGCGGCCCATATGCGGGCCCGGGAAAGTCTACCTGAGACGCGCGCTTCGTCCGCCCCGTTGTCCACACCCCAGCGGGTCGGGCGGGGACGGGGGCGGGCAGAGACCGGCGCCACGGCCCGCGCGGCAGGCGGCGCCACGGCCCGCGCGGCAGGCGGCGCCACGGCCCGCGCGGCATGCGGCGCCACGGCCCGCGCGGCATGCGGCGCCACGGCCCGCGCGGCATGCGGCGCCACGGCCAGGCGCCGATGGGTCCGGCCATGAACCCTGGGGCTACCGCACCGAGCCGAGCGTGCCCTCGTAGACCTCGGCGACCTGGCCGGCGACCACGTCCCAGGCGTAGCGCATGGCGCTCTGGCGGGCCACCTCGCCGAGGGCGGCGCGGCGGGCGGGGTTGTCGAGCAGCGAGCCGAGCGCCACCGCCAGCGCCTCCGGGTCACGGGGCGGGACCAGCAGGCCCTCGTGGTCGTCGCGCACCAGGTCGCGGTAGCCGCCGATGTCGGAGCAGACCACCGGAACGCCGACCGCCATCGCCTCCGCCAGCACGATGCCGAACGACTCGCCGCCGAGCGACGGGGCGCAGAAGACGTCGGCCGAGGCGAAGTAGGAGGGCAGGTCGTCCTTGGGCACCGAGCCGACGAACGAGACGTCGGTCCGCAGCCGCGGCGGGACCATCGCCATCAGCTTCTCCCGCTGCCTGCCGTCGTCGCGGCCGACCACCAGCAGTCGCAGCCTCGGGAACGACGGCTTCAGGCGCAGGAAGGCCCTGACCAGGTAGACCAGGCCCTTGCGGGGCTCCAGGCGGCCGACGAACAGCACCGTGGGGTCGCCGTCGCCGTAGCCGGGCAGTGGCTCGGGCTTGGAGAAGAACTCGCCGCCGACGCCGTTGGGGACCACCACCATCGGCCCGCCGAACCAGCGCTGCCAGGTGTCGCGCGCCGAGGCGCTGACGGCGATCCTGGCGTCGAGCCGGTCGAAGGTGCGGCGCAGCAGCGGCTTGCCGACGCTGACCGCCAGCGAGCGGCCGATGTTGGCGTGGAAGGTGCCGATCACGGGCACCCGAGCGGCCTTGGTGGCCAGCATGCCGACGCTCGGTGAGAGCGGCTCGTGCACGTGGACCAGGTCGTAGCGTCCGACGTCGAGCGCTCGGCGGACCCGCGCCCTGGTGCGCGGCCCGATGGCGATTCGGGCCACCGATCCGTTGTACGGCACGGGCACCGAGCCGCCGAGACCGATGAAGCCGTTCTCCGACACTCCCCGCGAGGCCGGCGCGAGCACGTCGACCTGGCAGCCGAGGCGCCGCAGCTCCGGAGCGAGGCCGCGGACGTGGTTGCCGACGCCACCGGGCACGGTCCAGTCATACGGGCAGACGATGGCGATCTTCACGGCGCCGCCTCCCTCGCGGGAGCCGCGCCCTCCTGCCCGGCGGGGGCGGAGGCCACATCGCCTGGGAGCCGCGGCGGCTCGGCCGCCAGGTCCTCCGCGACGTCCGCCGAGGCGCCCGGCGGGCCGGGCCGGTCCTCTGGAACGGCCGGTGCCAGCGGCTCCAGGGAACCGGGGCGGGCGTCGCGTCCCCGGGGCGCCCGGTCGCCGCCGGGAGCGCCGTCGCGCCAGTAGCGGCTGAGCACGTGCCACTGCTCGGGCGCGGCGGCGATCAGGTGCTCGAACTCGGTGGCCAGCCGCTGGGTGAGCGCGAGCGTGTCGACGCGCTGGTCACCGGTCGGCTCCAGCCGGATCGGCGGCCGCACGAACCCGGTCCAGTGCCCCGCCTTGGGGTCCTGGAAGACCGCGCAGGGCAGCAGGGCGGCCCCGGTCTTGAGCGCCAGCGAGGCGGGGCCGCCCGGCAGGGCGGCCGGCGCCCCGAACATGTCCACCCGCAGCCCGTGACCGGTGAGGTCGCGGTCGCACACCAGCGCGACCAGCCGGCCGGCGCGCAGCGCCCGCAGCACCCCGCGCATGCTCTCCGAGCCGTCGTCCAGGGGCAGGATCTCCATTCCCAGCGCACGGCGGTACTCCACGAACCGGTCGAACAGCTCCACCGGCTTCAACCGCTCGACGATGGTGGTGAGCTGGTAGCCCTCGGTGACCAGCCAGGTCGCGCCGGCGTCCCAATTGCCGATGTGCGGGGTGGCGAAGATCGCGCCCTTGCCCTTGGCCAGGGCGTCGTCCAGGTGCTCGCGGCCCTGGATGCTCCAGCGCCGCTGGACCTCCTCCCCGGACAGGTCCTCGAGCCGGAACGCCTCGGCCCAGTAGCGTCCGTAGAGGCGGAAGCCCTTGCGAACCACCCGCTCGACGTCGGCCCGCGTCGCCTCAGGACCGAGCACCTGGCGCAGGTTGTCGCGCAGCGCCGCGCGCCGGCGCTCGTCGAGCCGGTAGTAGAGCAGGCCGCCGACGGCGCCCAACGACATGGCGACGGGCTCCGGCAAGCGCCGGACCATGCGCCAGGCCATGAGCCAGCGGCGCCCCGCCCGCTGGTCTCTGCCGGTCACCGATCGATGTCCGACCCGATGTCCGGCTGCTGCCAGACGGTCAGGATGCGCTGGACGACCGTGATCGCCGTGGCCGCGACCAGCACCCACAGGCCGGCGACCACGTGGCCGGCCAGCAGGGCGATGCCGAGCACGATGACCCGCTCCGGACGCTCCGCGATGCCCACGTTGCAGGTGTAGCCGAGCGACTCGGCACGGGCCTTGACGTAGGACACCACCAGCGACAGCGCGAGGACCAGGGCGGCCAGGACCGCCGCCTGGGTCTGCTGGTGCTCGGCGGACAGCAGGACGACCCCGGTCAGCACGGCGGCATCGGACAGCCGGTCGACCACCGAGTCCAGAAAGGCGCCGCGGCGGGACACCTGGCCGGAAGCCTTGGCGACAGCCCCGTCGAGCATGTCCGGGAGGCCCGACAGCAGGCTGATCGCTCCGCCGACCCGCTCGTACCCGGTGGCGATCAGCGCGCCCGCGCCGAGGCTGCCGGCAAGCCCGACGACCGTCAGGCTGTTGGCGGTCACGCCCGCCTTGGCCAGGGCTTGTCCGGCTGGTTCTGTGACGTGTCGGAATGTGCTACGAGCTTTGGACGAGAGCACGAGATCCCTGTCAATGAGGATGGGCGCCGATTCGGCAACCCATGGCGCTGGCGAGGCTATCACGTGGATTGACTTGGCTCAACGGCCGTAGGTTTCATCGCAATTCGGTCACGTTCAAGGGTAAGGTTGACATGCACTCTGGTGATAGCATCGCCCTCCCGTCAGGGCAGGGCGGCCACTCAAGCCCCCCACGGGCGACGACTGTGAGGGAGGGCCCGCATCCCGTGAAAAGCTATTCCACGGAGCATATCCGAAACGTCCTGGTCGTCGGGCACGGTGGCGCCGGCAAGACGTCACTGGTCGAGGCGCTCCTGTACACCACCGGTGCGATCAACCGGGTCGGTCGCGTGGAGGACGGGACCACCGTGACCGACTTCGAGCCGGAGGAGAGCCGCAAGCACATCTCCGCCTCGCTGGCCGTCGCACCGGTCGAGCACGACGGGTACAAGATCAACCTGCTGGATGCCCCTGGGTACGCTGATTTCATCGGCGACGTGCGCACGGCGCTGCCCGCTGCCGACGCCGTCCTGTTCGTCGTGAGCGCGGTCGACGGCGTCGAGACCCAGACCGAGGTCGTGTGGACCATGGCCGAGGAGCTCGGTCTGCCGCGCGCCTTCTTCATCAACAAGCTGGACCGCGAGCGCGCCTCCTTCCAGCGGACGCTGGAGTCCATCCAGGCGTCCTTCGGCAAGGGCTGCCCGCCGCTGTACCTGCCGATGGGCGAGGAGCACCAGCTGCACGGCCTGGTCGGGCTGCTGTCCAACCGCGGGTTCGAGTACGACGCCGATGGCGGCCGCAGCGAGGGCGAGGTCCCCGCCGAGCACGCCGCCGCGGCGGACGACCTGCGCGCCCAGCTCATCGAGGCGGTCATCCAGGAGTCCGAGGACGAGGAGCTGATGGACCGCTACCTCGGCGGCGAGACGATCGCGCCGACGGACCTGATCCCCGACCTCGAGAAGGCGGTGGCGGCCGGACGCCTGTTCCCGGTCCTTTCCGGCGCCGCCACCAAGGGGATCGGCTCCGCCGAGCTGCTGGAGGTGCTCACCCAGGCGTTCCCGTCGCCGGCCGGCCGGCCTCGGTTCCAGGCGCAGGTGCCGGGCAGCGACCAGACCGTCGCCCGCTCCGCAGACCCGGAGGGCCCACTGGCCGCCTACGTCTTCAAGACCATCTCCGACCCCTACGTCGGCCGCATGAACCTGTTCCGGGTGGTCTCCGGGACCTTCCTGCCCGACACCACGGTCCTGAACTCCACCAAGGGCAGGGATGAGCGGGTCGGCCACCTGCTGACGGTGCGCGGCAAGGCCCAGGAGCCGGTCGACAGGCTGCCGGCGGGCGACATCGGCGCGGTGGCCAAGCTGGCGGACACCTCCACCGGCGACACGCTCTGCGCCAGGGACGACCCGGTGGTGCTGCCTGCGCCGTCCATGCCGGACCCGCTGCTGCCGATCGCGATCGCGCCGAAGTCGCGCGGCGACGAGGAGAAGCTGTCCAGCGGCCTGGCGCGGCTGGAGGCCGAGGACCTGACCCTGCGGGTCGAGCGCAACGTCGAGACCCACCAGACGCTGCTGTGGGGCATGGGCGAGAACCACATCGAGGTCACCCTGGAACGCCTCAAGCGCAAGTTCGGCGTCGAGGTGAACCAGGTCCCGCTGCGCCTGCCGTACAAGGAGACCTTCAAGAACGCGGTCAAGGCGCTCGGCCGGCACGTCAAGCAGACCGGCGGCCACGGGCAGTACGGCATCGCCCACATCGAGGTGCAGCCGCTGCCGCGCGGCGAGGGCTTCCAGTTCGAGGACAAGATCTTCGGCGGCTCCATCCCCAACCAGTTCATCCCCTCGGTCGAGAAGGGCGTCCGCAGGGCCATGGAGGACGGGCTCAGCGCCGGCTACCCGGTGGTGGACATCAAGGTGGTCCTCTACGACGGCAAGTACCACTCGGTCGACTCCTCGGACATGGCCTTCCAGCTCGCCGGCCAGCAGGCGCTCAAGGAGGCGGCGGCCCAGGCTCAGGTCGCCCTGCTGGAGCCCATCCTCCAGCTGGAGGTGCTGATCCCCGACGAGTACGTGGGCGATGTCCTCGGCGATCTGTCGTCGCGGCGGGGCCGCGTGGTCGGCACCGACCCCGTCGGCACGGGGCGCACCCTGATCCGCGCCACCGTGCCCGAGGCCGAGGTGGTCCGCTACGCCATCGACCTGCGCTCGATGACCCGCGGCAAGGGCTCGTTCGCGCGCCGCTTCTCCCACTACGAGGAGCTGCCCCCCAACCTCGCCGCCAGGATCGCCGAGGTGGCCAAGGCCGAGCAGAAGTAGCCCACGCCTGGTGGCGGTGGTGATCGCGAGCAGCGCACGTGACTGAGCCAATCCGCCCCGTCCTGGTGACGGGCATGCCACGCTCGGCGACGAGCTGGGTCGGCATGATGCTGGCGGCCAGTGGACGGTTCGTGTACGTCAACGAGCCGCTGAACCCGAGCCATCCGCCCGGCCATTCCCCGGGCATCCTGCGGGCCGAGGTCGAGCATGCGTTCCAGTACATCAGCGAAGAGAACGACGCGGCGTGGCTCGATCCGTTCAGGGACACGCTCCGCCTGCGCTACCACCACATGGCGGAACTGCGGCGCAACCGCTCGCGGTACGACCTCGCCAAGATGGCGAAATATTCCTGGCATTTCACCGCCGGGCGGGTGCGGCGGCGCGTCGCGCTGCTCGACGACCCCTACGCGGTGCTCTCGGCGGGCTGGTTCGCCCGGAGGCTTGGCTGCCAGGTGGTGGTGATGCTGCGGGATCCGGTCGCGATCGTCGGAAGCTGGAAGCGGCTCGGCTGGACGTTCGACCTGGGGCGGCTCCTGATCCAGCCGGCGTTGCGACGGGACTGGCTGGGACCCTTCGAGGCCGCCATGGCGGCGCCGTCGGCCCGCTGCGACGATCTGATCGGCAACGTGTCGCTGCTGTGGCGGCTGATCTACCACGTCGTGGGCGAGGTCCAGGCGGAGGTTCCGGAGATTCGCCTGGTCCGCCACGAAGATCTGTCGGCTGATCCGGTTCTCGCCTTCGCCCGGCTCTACGGGAGCCTGGGGCTGGAACTGACGCCAACGGTCGAACAGACAATCATGGATTTCACCAGTAGCGGCCAGCAGGTGACGAGCCACTCATGGACGATCTCGCGCCACGGCATTTCCAGGACCGGTGCCCGGCGACTGGACAGTCGTGCCAACCTGGAGGCGTGGAAGCAGCGGCTGACCCTCGACGAGGTGGCTCGGGTGCGCGAACTGACCGCGGACGTCGCGAGCAGGTTCTATCCCGTTGAGCCCGAGACGATGTAGGACTCACGAGCGGTGGGCACGACATGCGGCCGCGGCACGATCCACCGAGGAGGCCGGGGCCGAGCAGAAGTAGCCCGCACGGCAGACGCGAGAGGGCCCTCGTCGCCGAGGGCCCTCTCGCGTCCGGTCGCTCAGGCGCGCCCGCGGGTGAAGTGCGCGGACACCTGGCTGGCGGACAGCGGCGCGGGGTAGACGGCCGCCTCGTCGACGGTGCCCTTGAAGAACAGGCTCGTCGGCCGGCTCGGCCAGCCGTTCAGCTGGTCGCCGCCGACCCGCCAGTAGCCCCTGTAGCTCTGGGCCACGGTGTTCGGGTTGGCCCCGACTTGCACGCCGTCCACGTACAGCGCCATGCCGCCGGGGCCCATCGTCCCGACCACGTGGTGGTAGACGTTGTTGTTGTAGCTGGCCGTCGTGGTGATCGCGGTGGCCTGTCCGGTCCACGCGCCGAAGACGAGGCGGCCGGCGTTGGTCATGTAGATGTGGCGGTCATACCTGCCGCTGGTGCCGGTCCGGGCGCTGCCGAAGCCGATGAGCTTGCCGCCCGTGGTGGTGGCGGTCTTGAACCACAACTCGACCGAGAAGGTCACCGGGTTGGTGACGGTGGTGGTGCTCTGCGGCGTCACGTACCCGTCGGTCCCCGACGTGCCCGCCAGGCGGACCGCCTTGTTGGTGTCATGGGCGATCGCGCCCGCCTGGCCGAAGACCACCGAGCCCTGGTACAGGCCGGTGCGGCCGTTGCCGGAGCTGTCCGCCGCGGTGGGGCCCGACGCCTCGTTCAGGCGCCAGTACAGGAACGGGAAGTCACCACGGACCGTGGTCGTGTAATTGGCGTTGGTGCTGGCCACGGTGACCGACACCGCGGTCGACTTGGCGCTCACGTTGGTGCCATTGACCTCCTTGGCGTCGACCCTGTAGGTGTGGGTCGACCCGGCGGTCAGGCCGGTGTCGCTGAACGACTGTGTCGGCAGGATCCAGAAGGTGGAGCGGGTCGGCTGGCTGGTGAACAGCGGCGTCGTGGAGCCGTCGCGGTACACGCGGTAGACGAGCGTCTCGTCGTCGTCATCGGTGGTGGCCTGCCAGTTCACCCGCACCTGGCCGGCGGTGGTGCTGGAGGCCAGCGGCGCCTTCGGCTGCCGCGGCTTGGTCAGGTCCGGTGGGCCGCCGAAGCGGGTGAGTCCCTGCTGCGCCTTGTTGTTGACGGTCCCGAAGTCGCCGCCCACGAACAGCTGGGTGCCGTCGGTGGCGAAGGCTCGCGGCCCCAGCGGGTTGCCGCTGGTATTGGGGTACCAGGGGCCAAGCGAGCCGTCAGAGAGCTTCTCGACCAGCAGGTGGCGGGCGGCGCCCGACGACACCTGGGGGAAGGCTCCGACCGACGAGCAGTCGTGCGCGTGCGAGCCCTTGTAGAGGAAGCTGCCGATGATCTCGATCGCCTGGGTGGCGCCGAGGCAGGTGTTCTTCCACAGCACGGCGCCGTCGCTCTGCCGGGCCGCGAAGGTGCCGTCGAAGCAGCCGCCGCCGGTGCCCTCGGCCGCGAAGTAGACGTTGTTGGCGTCCACGCGCAGGTCGCGGATGTCGGAGGTGCAGGTGCCGGTGTGCGGCGGCAGGACGTTCGCGGACGCCCACGGGAGGGTGGCCCCGGTGCTCGGGTCGAGTGCGCCGGTGCCCCGCCGGGCGATGCCGTTCAGGACGCTGAAGTAGCCGCCCACGAACACGCGGCTGCCGTCGGGCGCCGAGGCGATGCGGAAGACGGTCAGGTCGGCGGTCGGCGCCCACGGCAGCGGAGTGCCGGAGCCGGTGGCGCTGACCGCCCCGAGGTTCTTGCGGGTCTGGCCGTTGATGGCGCCGAAGGTCCCGGCCACGTACATGGTGTCCCCATGCAGTGCCATGCCGCGGATGCTGCCGGTCACCCTCGGCGCCCAGCCGGTGAGGTTGCCCGTGGCGGTGTCGAAGGCGGCGAGCTTGGGGCGGGACACGCCGTCGACGGTGGAGAAGTCGCCGCCGATGTAGAGCGTGCCGCCGTCGGCAGAGGGCACCATGACCCATGCCTTGGCGCTGAGATCATGGTTGAAGGGCAGTACGGCGCCGGTGGAGGCGTCGAAGGCCGCGAAATGGTTGCGTGCCACCTCGCTGGTGCCGGCGGCCGCTCCAGGCGGCCGGACCGAGGTGAAATCGCCGCTGGCGTAGACCACGCCACGTGCATAGGCCAGCGCCCAGACCGTGCCGTTGGTCTGCCACGTGGACGAGGCGTTGGCGACGACCGTGCTCGCCTCCTGCGCCTGCGCGCTATTGATGATCGGCACCATGCCCACTGTTGCCGCCAGCACCAGTGCAAGCAGCAAGATGAATTTCCGCATCCCAAGCCCTCTCCGGTGATTCCGAACCCGCAGCTTGCGCGCCCCCGGGGCAATTTCGGCCGCCGAGTCACTCCTGGACCTGGAGGCCGAGCCAGCGACCGGAAAGCCAGTGTCTTCCAACACGGCTCTCTCGCGCCGGCTGGGAGAAGTTTCGGGTACCGAGCTTGCAGGGGCAAATCCGCAGGATTGCGTACCGGCTCGCGCCGACGGGCGTCGATTCCTCGTGCAGCCGCGGGTGGAGCGGCTCCGGCCCGCATTTGGGCACGGGGCTTTACCAGAACGTTTCGCACATGTGCCCATACGGTTGCTCAACGGCAACCTGGCCTTTCCCGACCTTCCGGGACGTACCGCCCCATCTTCGCGACGCCGGAGCGGCTGCGCGCCGCTCGTCCTCCCGGAGAACTGACCAGCTCTCCCGCATTTGCGGGAACGCGAGCCGGACATCTGGCTCGATGGGCTTCACAGAAATTGGCCGAGACAGCCAACCTCCCGACTCTTTGGTACGCGAGTTACGTCAGTTGTAGTACGGTCACTGCTCGCGAATGGGCGAGAGTTGCAGCCGACGGTGCCGGGCCGCCGTGCCCGTCTGGTCGAAGTCTCGCGTGGCGCGGAGGTGTGGACCGCAAGATGGCGCGGGTTCTGCTGGTGGATTCCCAGCCCCTGTTCAACGAGGCGCTCGAGGCGCTGTTCGCTCGCGATGGCGAGCACAAGGTGATCGGCCGCAGCTCGTCGCGGTCCGAGGCGTTCGCGATGCTCCAGAGCCTCGAGCCGGACCTGGTGCTGGTGGACGCGATCATCGGCCTCGGTGAGACGCCGAGCCTGGTCGACCGGATCATCGGCGAGCGGCCGGGCACCAAGGTGGTGCTGCTCGGGGACGAACACGACGCCAACCTGCTGCTGGCGGCGATCAGGGCCGGGGCCGCCGGGGTGGTCGGCAAGACCCACGGCGCCGACACCCTGCTGCGCGTCGCCAGGGGCGTGCTCGACGGCGAGGGCGTGGTGCCGCGGAGCATGGTGCTGGAGGTGACCAGGCGCCTGCTCGCCGACAAGCGCTTCAGCGGCTCGCCGTTGGCCAGGCTGTCGCCACGCGAGCGGCAGGTGCTGGTCCGGCTCAGCCGCGGCTGGGACAACCCCAGGATCGGCGTCGACCTCTTCATCAGCCAGCACACTGTCCGCACCCATATCCAGAACATCCTCGAGAAGCTCGGGATGCACTCCAAGCTGGAGGCGGCCGCTTTCGCGATGCGCTGGTCCTTCGAGCTCGCGGCCGACGGCGACGCCAATCACGATCAGGTCGAGCTTGCGGGGAGCGGCTACGGTTGAGAGCCGCGGGTCCCCCCGGCCCACCACCATGCAGAGCAGAGCAAGCCGCGCCCCGCACCTGTGCCGACGCGCGGATCGGATCAGGAGGAGAACGGATAGGTGACGACGAGTGAGCGGTGGTCGACGGACTCCGGCGGGAGCACCCCCCACGGGGGCACGCTGATCGAGCGGCGGCTGGACACCGAGGAGGCCGAAGCGCTGGACGCACGGCAGCTTCCCTCCCTGACCCTGACCCCGGCCGAGACCGCGGACCTTCGTGCCCTGGCGACGGGTGCCTACAGTCCGCTCAGCGGCTTCATGAACGCCAAGGAGCACCAGGCCTGCGCCGATGGCATGCGGCTCCCGGACGGCACGCTGTGGCCGATCCCGGTCTGTCTCGGGCTCGCCGACGGCGACAGGCTCGGCGGCGACCTCGTGGCGCTGCGGAGCCAGTCCGGCGACTTCGTTGGCGTGCTGGAGATCGAGGATGTCTTCGAGCGTGACCGGGTCGCCGAGGCCGAGCTGGTCTACGGCACCACCGACAGCGACCACCCCGGCGTGGCGCGCGTGCTGTCCTCGCCGCGGCGGGCCGTGAGCGGCCCCATCCGCGCGCTGGTCGAGCCGCTCGGCGGGCCGGTCGGCCGCTACGCGCTCACTCCGGCCGAGACCCGCACGGCCTTCGCCGAGCGCGGCTGGAGCACGGTGGTCGGGTTCCAGACCCGCAATCCCGTCCACCGCGCGCACGAGTACCTGATGAAGTGCGCCCTGGAGAACTGCGACGGGCTGCTGATGCACCCGCTGGTCGGGCCGACCAAGGAGGGCGACGTGCCCGCCGAGGTGCGCATGCGCGCCTACCACGCGATCCTCGGGTACTTCCCGCCCGAGCGCGTGATGCTGGCCGCGCTGGTGGCGCCGATGCGCTACGCGGGCCCCCGCGAGGCCGTGCTCCACGCCCTGGTCCGCAAGAACTACGGCTGCACCCACTTCATCGTCGGCCGGGACCACGCCGGTGTCGGCAGCTACTACGGCACCTTCGACGCGCAGCGGCTGATCTCTTCGCTGCCCTCGGAGGACCTCGGCATCACCCCACTGCGGTTCGACAACGCCTTCTTCTGCAGGCGATGCGGCGGGATGGCCACCGGCAAGACCTGCCCGCACCCGACGGAGGACCACCTGACCCTGTCCGGCACCCAGGTGCGCGCCAAGCTGGCCGCCGGCGAGCTGCCCCCGCCGGAGTTCAGCCGGCCGGAGGTGGCCGAGATCCTCATCGCCGCCTACCGGCAGCAGGCGAGTTGACCGCTCGCCCGGAATCCCGACCGTTCCATCAACCCAGGAGATCCACCGGCATGAATGCTGACAACGGCTTCGTCCTCTGGCTCACCGGCCTGTCCGGCGCCGGCAAGTCCACCATCGCCGGCGCGGTCGCGCCGAGCCTGGGTGAGCGCGGACACAGGGTCGAGGTGCTCGACGGAGACGAGGTCCGCACCAACCTCTGCCAGGGCCTCGGGTTCAGCCGCGAGGACCGGGACACCAACATCGCGCGCATCGGCTACGTCGCCGGCAAGCTCGCCAAGCATGGCGTGGCCGTGGTGGTCGCGGCGATCTCCCCATACCGCGAGGCCCGCGACAAGGTCCGCGACAGCGTCGAGAACTTCGTCGAGGTGCACGTGGCCGCGCCCGTCTCCATCTGCGCGGAGCGGGACGTCAAGGGCCTGTACGCCAGGGCGCTGGCCGGCGAGATCAAGAACTTCACCGGCGTCTCCGACCCCTACGAGGCGCCGCTGGAGCCGGAGATCCTGCTGCGGACCGAGCGCGAGACCGTCCAGGACTGCGTCGACCGGGTGCTCGCCTGGCTGGATGCCAAGGGCCTTTCGAAGCCGGCCGGCGAGCAGCTCGAGCTCCGCGCGATCCCAGCCTCCCGCTAGCGAATCCGGGCCATGGACCGTCGTCTCGGCAAGCTCCCAGGAGGAGAGTGCAAACCAATGAGCAGGACCCCATACGCGTTCTGCGCAACCACGGGCGCGCTGCTTGGGTTCAACCGCGGCTCGACGTGGTTCCCCGACACCGGCGGCAACGACCTGGGTCCCCGCTCGCCGGGCACCGACGGCGTGAAGCTGGGCGTGGGAGGCGACCTCCATTCGATGAACGACAAGCCCCAGCAGGGCTTCACGCGATCCGGCTAGGTCGAGTCCCTTGGCCGTCGAATCGTCCAGCCGGGGTCGCGTCTCCAGCGACCTCGCCTGGCTGATCGACCTGCTCTGGGGTGGGGCGGTGGGGGTCGGCCTGGCGCGGGTGCGCACCGACGGGACGGTCCCCGACGGCTATGTCGCCGCGGAATGTTTCGCGGTCGTACCGAGCCTGGCGCGGCCACGCTTCCTGGTCCCGCTGGCCTCGCGCCGGGCGGCTTGGGCATCGACGAGCCGCTACAACGCGCTGCGGCCGGTCAGGGGACGGGCGCTGCGCGCGGCGGTCGGAGCCGGCATGCGCGCGGGCGTCGGCCAGCGCGCGCTGCGCGACCGCCTGGTGGTGTACGTGGCCGCGGGCGCCGGCCAGGCGTCGCTGGAGGAGCTGCTGATCGGTGCGTACCTACGCCGCGCGCTCGATGCCCCTGACCTGGTCATGGGCGTCGGCGTCAAGGCGCCGCACCCCAACCGCAAGCCCACCCTGCAGCTCTTCGGCGCCGGGGGCGAGGTGCTCGGCTACGTCAAGGTCGGCTGGAGCCAGCTGACCAGGGCGCTGGTGCGCAACGAGGTGGACGCGATGCGGGACTGCCAGGCCCACCCGCCACCGGGAGTGGAGATCCCCCGCCTGCTGCTGGCCGGCCGCTGGAACGATCTCGACCTGGCGGTCAGCAGCCCGCTCCCCACCGGGGTGCGCCGCCACCGGCACGCGCTGCGCCCCCCGCCGGTGGCCGTCAGCCGGGCGATCGCCGCCATGGACGGGACGCGCGCGCTGCCGCTGGCCTCCAGCCCCTGGTGGCACCGGGTGCGCGCGCAGGTCGCGGCCGCGGCGGCCGACGAGGGCGGCGAGATCGCCGCCACGCTCCGGGACGCCGCCGATCGGACCGAGCGCCACCACGGCGACCGACGGCTGGTCTTCGGCCGCTGGCACGGCGACTGGGTGCCGTGGAACCTCGCATGGGAGCGCGGGCGGCTGTTCGCCTGGGACTGGGAGCACTCCAGCGCCGACGCCCCGCTCGGCTTCGACCTGCTGCACTGGCAGTTCCAGGTCGCCTTCGTCCGGCAGGGCCGCGGCGCCGCCGAGGCCGCCGCGCGCTGCGCCGCGCTGGCCGCACCGTACCTGGCGCGGCTCGGCGTCGGGCCTGACGCCGCCGCGCTGCCGTCGCTCTACCTGCTCGAGCTGTACCTGCGCGGCTACCGGATGAAGTCTGCCGGCGCGGGGTGGAACCCCAGGTTCCACCCGTCCATCCTGCAGGTGCTGGGGGGGACTCGTGGGTGACGATATGGTATCCGGCATGCATCCCAGTTCGACCCCCGCGGGCTCCTGGCCGCCGGTCAGTGTGGTGATCCCCACCCGCGACCGGCCCGAGTTGCTGCGGCGCGCCGTCCAGCGGGTCTTTAACCAGCGCTACCAGGGCGAGATCGAGTGCCTGGTGGTCTTCGACCAGAGCGCGCCGACAGACGTTCCCGTCGAGCTGGCTCCGCGGCGGAGCTTGCGCACTGTCAGCAACGGGCGGAACCCCGGGCTGGCCGGGGCGCGCAACGCCGGCGTGCTGGCGGCCCGCGGCGACCTGATCGCCTTCTGCGATGACGACGACGAGTGGCTCCCTGAGAAGGTGGCCAGCCAGGTCGAGGTCCTCCGGGGGCATCCGGAGGCGGCCGTCGTCGCCTGCGGGATCCAGGTGCACCACGGCGATCGGGTGATCCAACGCCTGCCGCCGCCCGGGCCGGTGCCGCTGGAACGGTTCCTGCGCAGCCGGGTCATGGAGATCCACCCATCAACCATCCTGGTGCGGCGCGAGGCGCTGCTCGGCACCATCGGGCTGATCGACGAGCGGCTGCCCGGCAGCTACGGCGAGGACTACGAGTGGCTGCTGCGGGCAGCGCGGGTGGCCCCGGTGCTGGTGGTGCCTCAGCCACTGGTGCGGGTCTACTGGCACGCGACCTCGTTCTTCGCCGGACGCTGGCAGACGATCATCGAGGCGATCACCTATCTCATCGACAAGCACCCGGAGCTGCGGCGTGACCTCACCGGGATGGCCAGGCTGGAAGGCCAGCTCGCCTTCGCCCACGCCGCGCTCGGCCAGCGGGGGGTAGCCAGGCGCTGGGCGACACGGGCGCTGCGACACAACTGGCGGGAGCGGCGCGGCTACGTGGCCCTGGCCGTGAGCGCGCGGCTGGTTCGCGCCGAGACCGTCCTGCGGCTCGCCAATTCCAAGGGGAGAGGGGTCTAGGCATGCGGCCGCTCCCCCGCTGGCCGCTGCTGGCTCTGTACCTGGGCTTCCCGCTCTGGTGGGTGCTCGGGCTCCGGGCGTTCATCTGGCCGGTGATGGCGGTGCCGATGCTGGGGGCGCTTGTGGTCCGGACCCGGATCCGCGTGCCGGCCGGCTTCGGGCTCTGGTTCGGCTTCCTGGTCTGGATGCTGGGCTCGGCGATCGAGCTGGACTCCGGCGCCAGGATGCTCGGCTTTGCCTACCGGGCCTCACTGTACCTGTCAGCCACCGTGGTGTTCCTGTACGTCTACAACGCGCCCCGGGATCGCCTGCCCCCGCGCACGCTCTCGTTCCTGCTCACCGCCTTCTGGATGTTCGTGGTGATCGGCGGCTATCTCGGGATTGCCTTCCCCAACGGCTCCTTCGAAACCGTGGTCGAGCACTTCATGCCGGCGAACCTGCTGGCCAACAGCTTGGTCCGGGCGATGGTCCACCCGGCGTTCGCGCAGACCGCCGGCGCCAGCCTGGGTGTGGCGCCGCGGCCGCAGGCGCCCTTCACCTATACCAACGAGTGGGGCGCGAACTTCGCCCTGCTGGTGCCGCTGGTGCTGACCGGAATGTCGCAGGCGCGGTCGGGCGGCGGCCGGGCCCTGCTGGCGCTGCTGCTGCCGGTCGGGCTCGTGCCGGCCGCCCTGTCGCTCAATCGCGGCCTGTTCCTCAGCCTCGGAGCCGGGCTCGTCTACGCGGCGCTGCGGTATGCCATCCGCGGTCGCGTCAAGGCGATGATCGGCGTCACCGTGGTGGTGGCCGTCGCCGGCGCGGTATTCGCGGTGCTGCCTGTCAAGCAGCTCCTGGAGGAGCGGCTCACCAGCAGCTCCTCCAACCAGACCCGCGCGTCCCTGTACGCCGAGGCGCGCGACCGGGTGGCCTCCTCACCGCTGCTCGGCTACGGAGCGCCCAGGCCCTCGGAGGTCGGCGGCGCCAGCCTCGCCGTGGGCACGCTGGGCCAGTTCTGGATGGTGCTGTTCTCGCACGGGATTCCCGGCGCGGCCCTGTTCGTCGGCTTCTACCTCTGGGCGGTGTGGCGGACCCGCAGGGCGCTGACGCCGCCGTCGTTCTGGGCCCACGTGACGGTCGTGATCGGGCTCGTGCAGCTCCCGTTCTACGGTATGCTGCCGGCTCAGCTCTACACCGTGATGCTGGCCATCGCCATGGCCCTGCGCGAGGAGGAGGCGCTGGCCCGACGCCAGGCGCCGGCACGCCAGCGGACCGCCGCTTCTTGGACCCTCGAGACCCAGCCCGCATGACGCAACGCGAAGCCACCTCACCCGGACCTTTGACAGTCCTGTACGTCGGCGGCACCGGCCGCAGCGGCACCACCCTGCTCGAGCGCATCCTCGGACAGGCCAGCGGCTTCTGCGCCGGAGGCGAGCTGGTGTTCCTCTGGGAGCGGGGCCTGCGCGGCAACGAGCGGTGCGGCTGTGGCGAGCGGTTCGACGCCTGCCCGTTCTGGACCCAGGTGGGAAAGGAAGCGTTCGGCGGCTGGGACCAGCTTGACCTCGACGAAATGCAGGCGCTCCATCGGCAGGTCGACCGCCACCGCTACCTGCCCGCCATGGTCGCGCCGCGCCTGACGCGCACCTATCGCCTCCGCATGGAGCGCTATGCGACCGTCCTGGAGCGCGTCTACCGGGCGATCGGATCGGTCAGTGGCGCGAGCGTGGTGATCGACTCCTCCAAGAACGCCCCGCACGCCTACCTGCTGCGGCACGTTCCCGGGATCGATCTGCGCGTGGTCCACCTGGTGCGACGCAGCCACGGCGTCGCCTACTCCTGGACCAGGAAGGTGCGGAGGCCGGAGGTGGCCGACGCCGTGGCGTACATGCACCGGCAGCCCGCCGCGGTCACCGCGCTCTATTGGATGAAGGACAACCTGCTGCTGGACCTGCTGCGCCTCCTGCGCGTCCCCTGCCACCGGCTTCGCTATGAGTCGCTGATGGAGCGGCCTCTCCAGCACGCCACGGCCATCCTGCGCCACGCCGGCCGCAGCCTCGACGACGAGGAGCTGCAGTTCATCGGCGACGAGCACGTCGACCTTGCGGTCGACCACACGGTCGCCGGCAACCCCATGCGCTTCCACCAGGGTCGGCTGGACCTGTCCACCGACCGGGAGTGGAGCCGGGCCATGCCCCGCGGCCAGCGCATCGTCGTGACCGCGATCACCTGGCCGCTGCTGGTGCGCTACGGCTACCGGCTCGGCGCGCCCGACGGCGCCAGAGGGCCGAGGTGACCACCCAGGCGGCGGGCGCGGCCCGCGGCGCGCGAGCCGGCTCCGACGCCCGCTCGCTGGCCAGGAGCGGGCTGGTCAACCTGCTGGCCAGCGGCGGTGGACAGGTCTTCACCTTCCTCATGACGGTGGTGGTCACCCGCGGGCTGGGCGCGCGCGGCGCTGGCGCCTTCTTCGAGGTGGTCGGGCTGTTCACCATCCTGTCGAACAGCGTGCGGCTGGGAGCGGACACCGGGATGGTGCGCGCGGTGTCGTCGAGCCGGGCGCTCGGCGCCCTCCACGAGCTGTACCCGCTGGTGCGGGCGGCCCTGTGGCCGGTGCTGGCGGCCGGGGTTGCGGCGGCGGCGGCGATCTGGGCGCTCGCGCCCCTGCTGGCCCGCGTGTTCCTACACGGCATCGATCAGTCCGACGGCGTCAGCGGCATCCGGCTGCTGGCCTACTTCCTGCCAATGGTCGCCCTCACCATCGTGGCCTTGTCGGGCACCCGAGGGTTCGGGATCATGCTGCCGTACGCGCTGATCGAGAACCTCGGCAAGCCGTTCCTGCGCCTGGTGCTGGTCGCCATCGTGGTGGTGGCGGGCCTGGGCAGCGTGGCCGTGCTGGTCGCCTGGGCGGCGCCGGTTGCGCTCGGGTTCGTGGCCGCCCTGTGGGTGCTGCTCCGTCTGGTCCGTAGGGCGGAGGCAGAGGCGACCACGCAGCTGCCCGCCGGCGCCTGGAGGGAGGTGGCGTCGCGATTCTGGCGCTTCGCCGCGCCGAGAGGCCTGGCCGGCATCTTCCAGATCACCGTGATCTGGTTGGACGTGCTGCTGGTCGGGGCGCTCCGGTCGACCCGCGAGGCGGGCGTCTACGCGGCCGCCAGCAGGCTCGCCATGGTCGGCGGGCTGGTGACCGAGGCGGTCAGGATCGCCATCGCGCCCCAGATCAGCTGGCTGCTCGCGCGGCGCGAGCACGCCAGGGTCGAGGGCGTCTACCAGGTCGGGACCTGGTGGATCATGACGCTGTGCTGGCCGCTGTACCTGACGCTGGCGGTGTTCGGCCCGGTGGTGCTGCGCATCTTCGGGCCGGAGTTCGTCGCGGGCAGCTCGGCGCTGCTGGTGCTGTCGCTCGGGATGCTGTTCAGCCTCGCCACCGGCAACGTCACCGTGATGCTGCTGATGGGCGGCAAGAGCTCGTGGAACCTGCTCAACGCCGCCGGGGCGGTGATCGTCAATATCGGCCTCAACCTGCTGCTGGTGCCCCGCATCGGCATCACCGGCGCCGCGCTCGCCTGGATGGCCAGCATGCTGCTCGAGAACACCGCCGCGCTGATCCAGCTGCGGATCCTGCTGCGGCTCAACCCGCTCGGGCCTGGCTGGTGGCTGGCGGCCGGGCAATCGGCCCTCTGCTACGCGGGGATCGGGCTGATCGCCTGGCGGTTCCTCGGCCACACGCTGCCGAGCCTGGTGCTGTTCGTGGCGGTCGCCAGCGCCCTGTACCTCTGGCTCGTGTGGCGCGCCCGCGGCGTGCTCCAGCTCGACGCCCTGCGCGAGGCGATCAAGGCCCGCCGCCGGGGCGCCACCGTGACCGACGACGCGCGGGAGGCAGGTCCACGATGAGCACCGCATTGGTCGAGCGGCCGCGGGCCAGAGTCGGCGGCCCGCTCAGGGCCGGGGCGAAGCGCTCGTTGCGGCTCTACGGCGAGCTGACGTCAGGGCTGCGTGGCCTGCCGGATTTCATGATCGTCGGCGCCAAGCGCGGCGGCACCACCTCGCTGTACAACTATCTGCTCGAGCACCCCGGCGTCCTGCCGCTGTTCCCCGCGCGCCAGCACATCAAGGGCGCGCACTTTCTCGACAGCAACTTCCACCGCGGGACGCGCTGGTACCGCTCCCACTTCCCCACCGCCGCCTACCGGCGCCTGCGGGGGCGTGGCGGGCCGGTGGCCGTCGGGGAGGCGAGCCCCTACTACCTGTTCCACCCGCTCGCCGCCGAGCGGGCCGCGAGCCTCGTGCCGGACACCAAGGTGATCGTGCTGCTGCGCGACCCGGTCGAGCGGGCCTTCTCCCACTACAAGGAGCGGGTACGCCACGGCGCCGAGCCGCTCAGCTTCGAAGCGGCGCTGGAGCGCGAGCCTGAGCGCCTGGCCGGCGAGGCGGAGCGGATCGTGCGCGAGCCCGGCTACTCCAGCTTCGCCCACGAGCACCACTCCTACGTGGCGCAGGGTCGCTACCTCGACATGCTGCCCGCCTGGCTGGAGCACTTCGAGCGCGAGCGCATACTGATCATGCCGAGCGAGGACCTCTACGCCAACCCCCAGGCGACCGTGGACCGGGTGACCGCGTTCCTCGGCCTGCCGGGCTGGCGGCTGCGCAGCCGCACCAGGCACAACTACCACCCGGCCGCCGACATGCGACTCGAGACCCGCCAGCACCTGCGCGCTCTGTTCGCGCCGCACGACCGGGACCTCGCCGATCTGCTCGGCATGCGGCTGGACTGGGCGTAGCCGCCATGGGGGGAAGCCTGGTGCGGGACCGCCGCGTCGCCATCGCCGTCGCGATCGCCGTGCTGCTGGTGGTGAGCTCGGCGCTGGTGGCGCGATCGCTCTGGGGCCGGAGCCGGCCGGCGGGCATCTCGCCGGTCGATCCGCCGGCAAGCGGGGCGTGGTTCGGCACCTGGGTCGGGAGCCGCCACGGGCATACCCGCGCGCAGCGCGAGCGGGCCGTGCTGGAGCTGGAGTCCAAGCTGGGCCGAAAGCTGGCGATCGACCACACCTACGTGCCCTGGGGCACCTCGATCGGCTGGCAGCCGGCCTGGGACCTGGCGCAGGGGCGCATCCCGCTGATCTCGTTCGGCAACCAGGGCGACACTCGCGAGGTTGCGGCCGGGCGCCACGACGCCTACCTGCGCTCCATCGCCCAGCAGGTGCGCGCGCTGGGCCGGCCGGTGCTGCTGCGCTACGCCTACGAGATGGACGGGGACGGCAACCGCGACTGGGTCCACTCCGGACCCGACTACGTCGCCGCCTGGCGCCACGTCCGCCAGCTGTTCGACGGTGTGCCGGCGGCCTGGGTGTGGGCGCCCAACGCCGCCGCCTTCGTCGACCCGTCGGCGGTTCAGCGGTACTGGCCCGGGGACGGCTACGTCGACTGGATCGGCGCCGACGGCTACAACTGGTACGGCTGCCGCAACCGCACCGACTGGCGCAGCTTGCGCGAGATCTTCCAGCCCTTCTACGACTGGGGGATCGAGCGTCACAAGCCGCTGATGATCGCCGAGACCGGGACCACCGAGGATCCCGCCGACCCCGGCCGTAAGCGGGCCTGGTACACGCAGGCGGCCAGCGCGCTGCAGAGCATGCCGAGGGTACGCGCGGTGATGTTCTTCGACTCTGGCAACTCCTGTCCCTGGTGGGTCGACACGACCCCCCAGTCGCTGAAGGGGTTCAGGACCTTGGCGAAGAGCGCGAATCTGGGGGCACTGCCGCCCGCCGGCGCGTAGGCGCCGAGGATCCGATCAGGCGAAGCGGTCGAGGCGGCGCAGCTGCCGCCAGGCGACCCGTCGCGCGCGCATGGACAGGGGGAGGCGGCCAAGCCCCCGGTAGTCGAGCCCGAGGGCAGCGGCCCGTTCCCGATTGAACCGGTCCAGATGGACGTCGAGCAGGTCGACTCGGTCCCTGAGCAGGAAGCCGTTGCGGTCGATGCCCTTGTGGTACTGGATGATCCGGGGCTCGCCGTGGCCCTCCAGCAGAGAGCGGTGCACGCGCAAATGGGTTGGGAAGTTCAGGGTCACCGGCAGCGGCTGGATCGGAAAGCCGCCGTCGATGAGGGCGCAGGCCAGCGAGTACTGGCCCGAGTGGAGCTGCCAGCGCCGCGGGATGACGTCGGGCTCCCGCTCGAACAGGTCGAGGATCTCGTTGCTGAAGTGGCTCCAGCCGCGCAGCAGGTCGAGACAGAGGTCCCTTGGCACGAAGACGACCCCGCTGTTGAAATACGGGTACATCGGCTCGCCGGACACCGTGGCCACGACCGACTTCTCCGGCGTGGGAACGCGCAGTGCCTGGAACAGCCGGCGCCACTCCACCTCGGTGAGGCGGTCGAGATCGGCCGGCTTGGCCGCGACGCGGTCCGCCGGCACCCGGTCGCGGAAGTCCCCGACCACGACCGCGTCGCAGTCCAGGGCGACCAGCACGTCGAAGTCGAACTCCTTGCCGAGCTCCAGCATCCGCAGCTTGTTGGCATAGGGGTTGCGGACGTCGAAGCGCTCCACGACGCGGACCTCGGCGCCGAGCCGCTCCAGCGTCCTGGCAACCCCGGGGTCGGCGGCGTCGACGAAGTTGACGACCACCTGCTCGCCAGCGAGCGAGCCGCCGAACGAGCGCACCGACAGCACGAGGTTGTAGACCTTGTCGTACCAGCCGGGCCGGTTCTCGGACACGCAGGACAACAGCACGCGCAACGCCACGGCTCATCGCCCCCGCTGCTGCCAGAGGGCGCGAGCCAGACCAAGGCAGAACCGAGGGTTGCCGATCACGTAGCGGGTGAACAGGCGGCGCGGCTCGATCAGCAGCCGCCACAGCCACTCCAGGCCGATGCGGTGCAGCCACGCCGGGGCGCGCCGCTTGCGCCCGGATACCCAGTCGTAGAGTCCGCCGCAGGTCAGGATGGCGTTGGGCCGTAGCTCACCGAGGTGCTCCCAGACCCACTTCTCCTGCTTGGGATCGCCGAGGCCGACCAGCAGCACGCGCGCGCGGGAGTCGTTGACCCGCTCGAGGACCACCGGGTCGTCGTCAGCGTCGAAGTAACCGTGCTGCACGCCGGCGATCTCCAGGCCCGGGTAGTCGCGGCGGAGGCGCCGGGCGGCCGCCTCGACGACCTCAAGGTGGCCGCCGAGCAGGAACACCGGGAACCGTCGCCGGGCCAGCATCTCGGCGATCGGGTAGATCATCTCGGTGGTCGGCACCCTGGCCGGCACGTCGTGGCCGAGCAGCCGCGCCGCCCACACAACGGACTGGCCGTCGGCGTAGTTGAGGCCGCTGTGCTGGAGCAGGGCGGCCAGCTCCGGGTCCCGGTTGGCGAGGTTGACCAGGTGGGCGTTGACTCCCACCGCGAACTGTCGGTCGCAGTCGTCGACCCAGCTCTCGATCGTGGCGACGAACTGCTCGGCCGAGCAGGCGTCCAGCGGCAGCCCCATGACGCTGGCGCGCGGGAAGGGCTCGGGGGGCCGGGTGCGCGGGTGGCCGACCTTGGGGCCGGAGGGAATCGGGGCGGCGTCTTCGATCACCGGCAGGCTCCTACCGGGGGATTAGTAGGCCCCCCTTGGCATCAACAGGATGGGGACGGTCTTGGCCACGACGAACAGGTCGTACAGCATCGACCAGTTCTCGATGTAGAAGAGGTCGAGCCGCACGTACTCGTCGAAGGACAGCTCACTGCGCCCGCTGACCTGCCAGAGCCCGGTGATGCCGGGACGCACCTCGAGGCGGTCGAGCTGCCACTCCTCGTACATCGCCACCTCGGTCGGCAACGGCGGCCTGGGTCCCACCAGGCTCATCTCGCCCTTGAGCACGTTGAAGAGCTGTGGCAGCTCGTCCAGGCTGTAGCGGCGCAGGAGCCGCCCGACCCGGGTGATCCGGGGGTCGTCGCGCAGCTTGAACAGGGGCCCGTCCGCCTCGTTGCGGCTCGCCAGCTCGGCGAGCCGCAGCTCCGCCCCCCGCACCATGGTGCGGAACTTGAGCAGTGTGAAGGGCTGGCGGTGCAGGCCCACCCGCGCCTGCCGGAAGAGCACCGGGCCGCCCCCGTCCAGCTTGATCGCGATGGCCACGGCCAGCAGGATCGGCGAGACCAGTAGCAGCACGATCGACGACACCACCAGGTCGAAGGTCCGCTTGGCGATCGTCTGCGCGCGGGTGAGGCGCACCGCGTTGATCGACAGCGCCATCAGCCCGCCGATCGAGCGGGGCGTCAACCGGGTGGTAGCCAGCATCGCAGGCACGTTCGCGGTCACGCGGATCTCGATCCCGTCGAGCCGCCTGGCCTTCAGCACGTGCTTGAGGTCGGCCGCCTGGACGGCGGTCGCGGCCACGAACACGCAGTTGGCACCGGTCTGATGGATCAGGTCGCGGAGCTCGCCGATGGGGCCGAGGACCGGCAGCGACCCGCGGAAGTCGGGCTCGGCCGAGGTGGCGACGAAGCCGAGCGGCCGGTAGCCGAGCTTGGAGCTGGTCAGCAGGTCGGCCAGGTGATCTGCCTCGGAATTGGTGCCGACGATCAGCGTGTCGAAGGTCAGCGCGCCGGCTGCCCAGCCGCGGCGGATCTCGTGGTGCCAGAGCCGTCGGGAAACCGCGGTCAGAACCAATGCGAGCACCCACGAATAGCCGATCCACAGCCGCGAGAACGAGGCCTTCGACCAGAACGAGAGCATGACGATCGAGGTGATCGTCATGCTCAGCGCGAGCACGATGCGCCGGAACTCCTCGAGCGAGGAGTACTGGTGCGCCCGGTAAAGCCCGAAACCGACGCCGAACGCAAGCGTGACGAACGGGGCCACCGCCAGGACGAACCAGAAATCATCAGAGGGCCAGAGCTCGCCGAAGCGGAATTGGTAGGCGATGAGCAGCCCGGCCACGACGCCCAGGCAGTCGGTGAACGCCATCCAACGGTACAGCGATGTGTACAGGCGATTGTCGGCGGTGCCACGGATCGTCCGGTTGTCGAGCGCGACAAGCGATCCATCCTGCACCAGCGCGTCCCGCGACTTGGCCAGACCTGACTGCACCTGCCGCCTCCCCATCCAGTAGCAGGATCTCGCTCGGGAATCGGGTTCGGCCGACTCCAACTCCGTGGCCCGCGCCATCCCGATTCGCGCGAACGCACCTCAGCGTTCAATAGCCAGTCATGCTCTCGCTACCTTCCGCTGACGTATCCCCCTCTCGCTCATTCGCCGTAGAGAGGCAGCAGTGCGGCAGCATCAACCGGTCCCGCCAGCCGTGTCCACGATCAGGGGAGCCGTCGACGGGCGAGGCCGGTGAGTGAGCGCAAGGCCATTGAGAGATTAGCGCGTCGAACCGATCCCGATCGCGGGGATGCGGATGCGAAATTATACGTAGTCCACTTCGCTGGGTCCAGGGATCAAAAGGCGAGCCCAGGGGCGCCGGCCCGAGGAGTCCAATCAGGAGGCGCGAACTCGCGGGCCGGAGGTATCGGCGTCTGTGGTCTGGCGCAGATTTGACGACAAAATGATCGCGCTGTTATATCTCTGTGACATCCGCCCCCATCCCCCGGCCCATCCCGCAGCACCAGGAGCGCCGCCACACTCCCCCGGACCTCCACGACCCCAGGGTCTTCCCCCATCCCCGGTCCGCCGAGCATCAACTGCCCGCCGCAACGACTGGGCCTTCGCCGGCCCTGGTGCTGATTTGGCGTGCGGTTCGGTCTGGCCTGCATAGATCGACAAACCATCTGACGAGACAAGAACCCTCGAGCGCGATGAGTCATCCAGCCGATGCAGAGAAGGGCGGAGCGCAACCGTCGGCGAGTGGCTCATCGTTCGCCCGTAGGTAGGGAGGTCGCGTTGCGATACGCTCCCCGACATAGCCGACCCCCGCAGCACAGCGCACCCCGTCACGCTCGCCCGCGCATGGCCAGGCGCCGGTCCCGCAGGTACACGATCATCGCCCTGATCGTCGCCCTGCCGGCGGTGGTCACCCTGTCCGCCAAGGCGTTCTCACCCAAGCCCGCGGGCTCGACCGGCGCTCAGGGCGGGATCGGCGCGATGCTCGGCGCCTACGTGCGGTCCTCCACCTCGTTCTCCGCCGCGGACCAGCAGGTCGCGTTCACCGCGTTCGAGCGGAGCGCGGGCCGCAGGCTGGCGATCGACCACTTCTACCTACCATGGAGCTCCAAGGCCAGTGGGCTCCGGTGGCGCGCCAGCTGGGACCTGGACAACGGCCGCGTCCCGATGGTCACCTTCGGCGCCGGCGGCGACACGCGCCAGGTGGCCAGGGGCGACCACGACGCCTACCTGTCCTCGCTCGCCGCCGCCGTGCGGTCCCTCCAGCGGCCGGTGTTCCTGCGGTACGCGCCCACGCCGGACGCAGCCGGCAACGCCTCGTGGGTCCATTCTGGCGGCGACTACGTGGCCGCCTGGCGGCACGTCCGGCAGATCTTCGCCGGGACCACGGCGGCCTGGGTGTGGTCTCCCACCGCCGACGCGTTCGCCGGTGCCCGAGGCGGCGTCGAGCAGTACTGGCCTGGCGCGAACGCGGTCGACTGGGTCGGGGCCGAAGGCTTCAACCGGTACGCCTGCCAGGGCGTGCAGGGCAAATGGCGCGAGCTCGGCGACATCTTCCGCTTCTTCTACTCATGGGGCTCGTCCAAGGGCAAGCCGCTGATGATCAGCCGCACCGGCAGCTCCGAGGATCCCGCCGACCCGCGGCGAAAGGGGCGCTGGTTCCAGAACGCCACCCGCACCCTGCAGGCGTCGATGCCGAACGTGAAGGCGCTGGTGTACGCCGAGTCCTCCGGCGGCTGCGACTGGCGGATAGGGTCCTCGAACGCCTCTGTCGAGAGGTTCGGCAAGTTGGCCACCGACTCGTGGTTCCAGCTCCCGGGGTCGACGCTGGTGACCTCCAGCACGCCGACGACCACCACGGCGTCGACCACCCGGCCGGCCACGACCACCACCCGCCCCACGCCAACCACCACCCGTCCCGCGCCGAGCACCACGGCGACGACCGCACCGCCCCTCTCCGGCGGCCCGATGGATGGCAAGCTGGTGCCGAGCTCCGGTGCCCTGTGGGGCTCCAGCAACGTCAGCGACAGCCTCGAAGCCGCGCTCGGGCGGCGGTTCGACATCTCCCACACCTATCACGACTGGGACGACGTCTTCCCCAACGCCGGCGAGCTGGCCCGCGCCAGCAAGGGCACCATCCTGTTCATCAACTGGACGCCGCGGTTCTACGGCACGAGCACGATCGTCCCCTGGCGCAGCATCGCCGACGGGAGCAAGGACTCGCAGATCGACACGACCGCCAGCAGGGTGAAGTCGTACGGGCGCAAGCTGTTCATGGCCTTCCACACCGAGCCGGAGCCCCAGGTGGGCAAGTACGGCACCGCGGCGGAGTTCGTGGCGGCCTGGCGTCACATCCACGACCGGTTCGCCGCCAAGGGCGTGACCAACGTTGTCTGGGTCTGGCAGGTGACCGGCTCCAGCAACTGGTACAGCCTCTACACGGGTGGCCTGTACCCGGGGGACGCCTACGTCGACTGGATCGGTTGGGACCCGTATAACTGGTACATCTGTCACAACAACAACTGGATATGGTTCGGGGACAAGGCCAGCCAGTCCTACGCCTGGTTCATGGCCCACGGGTTCGGCGACAAGCCGTTCATGCTGTCGGAGTACGGCACCCGCGACATGCCCGGGAACGCCGGCGCCAAGGCGGAGTGGTTCAAGGGGATCGTGCCGGCGCTCAAGCGGCTGCCGAACCTGAAAGCAGTTGTCTACTTCCACCACGGCACGCCCAGCGCCGGCTGTGACTGGCGGATCGACGCCACCGCACAGGCGCTCGCCGCCTTCGCCCAGGCCGGGCACGACCCGTTCGTGAACCACTGACCCGAAGGCCTCCGAGAGCCGGGCCCGGGTGGCCCCGTGGCCTCCCGGGTTCGCCGGCCTCCGCGGCCTCCTCGGTCCCCTGCGGGGCACCGCGGGCCTCCGGCCCGGCCGCGCGGCTGGTCGCCTCATGGCGGGCGACGTGACCGGCGGCCTCGTCGAGGCGCCGGCGAGCTCGCCGGAAGGCGGCACGCCGTGCGCGGGCGCCGACTTCACCGGCGTGGGCAGGGTCGCGCAGGCGCACATCGCGCGCCACGGCCCGCACGGCTCTTGGACGCGCACGCCGACGTCCCAAGCCCTAGGCTAGACGGGCCCGCGGCGCCGACCCGCCTGGTGGCGCGAGCATGACCACGCTGCCGAACCCGAACTGAAGGGCCCCGATGACCAGCCACCACGCCATCGATCTGCACGCGCACACGCTCGCCAGCGACGGCAGCGACACGCCGCCGGAGCTGGTGCGGGCGGCGGCCGCCGCGGGGATCCGGACGCTCGCCGTGACCGACCATGACACGGTCGAGGGTGTGCGCGCCGCGCTGGCGGCGGCCGGCGGGATTGGCGTCGAGGTCCTGCCCGGCTGCGAGATCACCGGCGAGGTCGGCGGGCGGGTGGTCCACCTGCTCGCCTACGGCGAGGGCCTGCTGGCGCCTGACGCGGTCGAGCGGGTCGTGGCGGTGCGGCGCGACCGCGAGCAGCGCAACCTGCGCATCGGCGCCGAACTGGAGGCGCTCACCGGCGTCGGCTACGCCGACGCGCTGGAGCTGGCCGGCCGGTCGGCCCTGTCCAGGGCCCATTTCGCCAGGGCGCTGGTGCGCCACGGGACGGTCGCGGACGTGGCCGAGGCGTTCGATCGCTACCTGTCCAACGGCCGGCCCGCCTACGTGCCCGCGCCGTCCCTGCCGGTCGAGGAGGTGGTCGCGCTGGTCCACCGGGCCGGGGGTGTGGTGGCGCTGGCGCACCCCGGCCGGTTGGCCCCGGACGAGCAGGAGCGCGTGGTGGACGGCGCGATCGCCGCCGGCGTCGACGGCCTCGAAGTCTGGCACTCGCAGCACGACGACGTCACGCGGCGTCGTTTGGAGGCCACCGCCTCCCGGCACGGGCTGCTGGCCACCGGCGGCTCGGACTACCACGGCTGCCACAAGCCGGGAGTCCGCCTCGGCAGCGGCAGCGACGGCAACGTGCTCGTCCCCGCACGCGCCGTGGACGACCTGAAGGAGCGTCTGACGGCGCCGCCGCGCCGGCCGGTAGCGGCCGCGCCCGCCGTCAGCCCGAGCCCAAAGCCCGGGGCGCCTTAACCGACCCGCCGTCCAGCCGCCGGTGGCCGGCGAGCGACGCGGCCGGCAGTGCTACCGCAGCGGCGCGTGCCATAGCCGGCGGCCACCTCCTCGGGCCGTCCAGCGTCCCTGGCCACGCGGGCGAAGGTCAGGCGGGTCGGCGGCGCGGGTCATTCAGTCCTGGTAGTCGTAGGACTGCTGCGCTCGTCCCTCATCATCCCCCTGCATCCCTTGCTGCCCTGCTCACGGGCCATATCGGCCTGAGCGGCGGCAGGGCGAATCGGGCGCGCATCCCCGCTCATCTCGCCGTGTCGGGTTGCACTGCCGGTTGCAGCCGGGCGCCTCCCCGAGCGGCAACACGTTTCCAGCCCTGTACTGCCGTTCATGGAGTGGCCCCGGCGGCGGGTGAACGCCCCGGGGCCTGGCACCCGAGGGAGGCCCTCGAATGCTCACGCATCGTAGTTGCCCACCCATGGTGGGCGACACCCCCAGCAGGCGAAGGGGGACGACATGCCCGACGACTTCGAGCCCTGGCCCTACGAGCCGCCCCCGCCGTTCGAGCCCTGGCCGGTCCTCTCCCGCGAGCCGGCGGGCTTCTGGGAGGACTGGCCCTACGAGTCCTGGCCGGGCCGGAGCGAGCCATAGGCCGGGGCCGGCGCGGGCCAGGGGGGATGGCCGCGCCTGCGGCGCGGGCGGCTACGGCGGCAGCCTCCGCCGCCCGGAACGTCCGGAATGTGGGCCGGCTATCCCCGCGCCAACGCCACGCCAACGCCACGCCAACGCCACGCCACCGATGGCGCGGAGATATTCACCGGCCTCGGTCGCATGTCCGCAGGTAGCTAGCCCTCCGGGGCCTGGGTCGCCCGCAAAAACCGCGGGCGACCCAGGCCCCTACGGGGAGCGGAAGCGTGCCCTGACGGGCACGGCTCGCTCCGCTCGCAGGATTGCAAGCATCGAGCCGTGCTGTCGGCCTGACCATCCGTGCTCGGCTGCGGGGAGGGGCGGTGAACGCCGATGAGCCCCCCGAAGACGGCGACCAGGCGGCGGCGATCAGACGCCGGCATGGTGCACCTGACCGCCCGAGACGGAGCGGCGCTGGCCTGGATTGGCGAGCAGTACGCGGTACGCGCCGACGTGGCCGCCATGGTGCTAGCCCGCCACTCACAGCGCACGGCCGGCCTGAGCCGCCGCACCACCCGAGTGCAGCTCGACCGCTGGGAGCGGGCCGGCCTGGTACTACGCGAGCGGCTGTACGGCCGCCTGTGGGTGGTGCCAACCGCAGCCGGACTGGCGTTCGCCGGGCTGCCGTACGGCCCGTGGCGGCCGGCGTGGAGTCGGCTGGCGCACGTGCACGCTGTCAGCGTGGTCCGGCTGGCGCTGGAGGCCGAGCATCCGGGGCTGGCATGGATCGGTGAGCGGGCGTTGGCGCGGGAGCGCCACCAGCAGCGGGGAGGCTGGCATCTGCCAGACGGCGCGGTGGAGGTTCCACCGCCGCCGGGATCGACGCTGCTGCGCGCCTTGCACGCGATCGAGGTCGAGCTGACCCCAAAGTCCCGGCTCAACCTGGCCGAGGTATTCCGCCGTCTGCCCGGCAACGTCGTCGCCGTCACCTACCTCGCCCCCGCCGGCGACCTGGGGGCGCTACGCGTCGCCGTCGCTGAGCTTGCCGCGGGCCGGCGGCCCCCGCTCCAGGTCCGGGTGCTGGAGCTGCCACGGGTCGCGGGCCTGACCTACGAGGGGGACCGATGAGCGCGCCCGTGCGCGACCATCCGCGAGCGCCCGCGCAGGGGCCGCTGATCTGGCCGGTCGCCCTCGGCCTGGTCCTGCTGACGACCGTGGCTACGCCGGCCGTGCCGGCCTTGTTCGCCGCCGCACATCTGATCCGCTGGCGTGGCTGGCGGCCCGGCCGGCTCGCCCTGGTCGCCCTGGTCGTGCTCGCCGTCGAGGTCGCCGTGTTCCGCCATGACCTGCTGCTACTCCACGTCTCCGGGTGGCTCACCTACGGGCCGCACCTCCGCGAGCGGCCGTTCGAGCTGGCCGAGATGAACCTGATCGTCGAGGCGCCGGTCGGCGTGCCGCTCGGTGTCCTGATCGGTGCGCTCGTCATGGACCATGCGGAGCGGGCCGCGGCCGGCGCGCCCTGGCACCCGGCCACGATCCGCCGGCATCGGGCCGAACAGGCCCGCCAGGCCCGCCGGGTCGCCAAGGTCCTCGCCCGCCCCGACGATTCGGCGTGCGATGCGCCCGCGCTCGGCGTTGCCCGCGATGGTGACCTGGCGAGCTGGCGGCAAGGCCCGTTCGCGGTCGTGCCCCGCGAGCTGCGCGCCAGGGCACTGACCGTCGCGGGGGCGCCGGGCACCGGCAAGACAACCCTGCTACGCCGCCTGGTCGCCGCCGATGGTGCCCGCGGCCGCCGCGTCATCATCCTGGACGCCAAGGGCACCGAGCCGGGCCTGCCCGACGAGCTGGTCGCCGTATGGACGGCCGGCGCCGGCTTCGCCCCGCTCGTGCGCCGCTGGCCCGCCGAGCCGCTGGACGGCTGGCAAGGGTCGGCGACCGACCTGGCCAACCGGCTGCTGGCGGTGCAGGACTGGTCGGAGCCGTGGTACCAGCGGGTCGCCTCTCGAACGCTGCGGCTGGCGTGCGACGCCCCCTGCGGGCCGCCCCGCTCCGCCGGCGAGCTGCTCACCCGCCTGACCGCCGACGCGCTCCGCGGGCTGTATGCGGGCGACCCGCGCCGGCCGCTAGTCGACCAGCTCACCCAGGCCAACGGCTTCGAGGGCGCCGCGCTGCGCTACGGCGACTTCTTCGACGCGCTCGCCGGCCGGTTCGACGGCGCTTGGTCCTATGGCGATTGCGACGTGGCGGTGCTCACGCTGCCAGCGCTGGCCGCCCGGGAGGACGCCGTCGCAGCGTTCCGGCTGCTGCTGGAGGACCTCGGCCACTACGGCATCGCCCGCAAGCGCCGGCTCGGCGATGACCTGACCGTCTACCTGGACGAGTTCGCGGCCGTCTCCGATGGCGCCCGGGCCGCTGTCGACCTGGCCGAGCGGCTCCGCGACGCCGGCGTCGCGGTCGTGTTTATGGTCCAGTCCTACGAGGGCCTGGGCGATGAGCGGCAGGCCGGCCGGCTGCTGGCCAGCTCCGCCGCGGTCATCGTCCACCGCATGCCCCAGCCGGAGGCGCTGCTGACCGCCGCCGGGCGGGTCTGGGTGCCGGAGCAGAGCTGGCAGCTCGACCATGGCGGCCCAGCGGGGCGGTCAACGCTGGCGATGGCCCAGCGGCCCAAGGTCGACCCTGAGCGGGTCCGGCAGGCCGCCGATGGCGAGGTGGTCGTCATCCAGGCCGGCCGGGTGCTGCACGTCAACGTGCTCCCCACCCCCTACACGTCGGCACCGGCTGTGGGAGAGCTGCCCGCGGCAGAGGTCGTCGAGGCTGCCGAGGTCGCTCGGGAGCCGTGGGTCGTCGACCTCGGCAGCGCCCCGGCCCAAGCGCCAGCCGCCGCACTGGTGGCCGGGGAGTTGGAGCCGCCCCGGCCAGCGCTGCCCGCGCCAGCGGCCGCGCTGCCGCGGCTGCGCCTCCAGCTGGCCGCCGCCGTCCGCGAGGGCGATCACGCCAAGGCGCTCGCCGTGGCCGCCGCAGCCCACCAGCTGGCCCCCGAATGGGACCCGGCGGCCGCCCTGGAGCGCCTCCAGGCCGCCCACGCCAGGGCGCGCCGCCGCCGGCGCCGACCAGCCTTCGTCCGCTGGCTGCTGCGCACCGCACACCTTGGGAGGGACCTTGTCTGACTCCGCACTGGCCTCCGCAGTCCCGCACTGGAGGCCCCTAACCATGCGTGACGCTATCCGCTCTTGGCTGCGCTCGACCGGCCCGGCGATCGTGCTGGTGAGCATCATCGCCACGATCGCGTTCGTCGTGTCGTTCGACGCCATCTCCACCTACGCGGTCCGCGTCGGCGCGTTCCCGCCGGCGCTGTGGTGGGCCGCGCCGCTGCTGGTGGACACCTGGACCGTGGCCGCCGGGTGGGTGATCTTCGCCCGGTCGGGCGCCGGCGTGCGTTGGACCGGCCTGCTGTACCCGTGGGCCGTAGTCGACGCCGGCTCGGCCGGAGATCCACACGCGCGCTCGGGAGCTGGTCGCCCTGCGGCCACCCGCACCCGGGCTGCGGGCACGACAATCCCCGCACCTGCCCCCACCGAGCCGAGGAGAGCTGCCATGAACGAGCAGACACGCTGCCAATGGTGCAATGACCGGCGCTGCATCGTCGGTCCCTGGCATGCGCTCACACGCTGCCCGGCCTGCTCGGGTGGCGCCTGGTGGCCACCATTCCCTGCGCCCTTGGAGCCTGGGCCAGAGCTGACTCCGGAGCTGGAGCTGGAGCCGAACCCCTGCGGCTACCTGGCCAGCGGCTACGTCCCACCACGACGGAAGGAGCACTAACCCATGCGACGCTGGCTCGTCGTGTTCCTCGCCGCCGCCGCGGCGGTCCTGTCCTTTGACGCCCTGCGGGCGCAGGCGCTCGCCTCGGGCGCCGTCCACCACCAGGCGCTCGCCGCGGTGTGGGCACTGGTCGTCGACGGCATGGCCGCCGCCGGTGTCCTCGGAGTCCGCACCGACCGGCGCGACTGGCGCGCGTGGACGATGCTGCTGCTCGCGTTCACCTGCTCAGTCGCGTTCCAGGTCCTCGTCCCGCCCGCGTGGCTGGCGCGGGCGGTGCCGCCGGTGGCGCTGCTGCTGGCGATCGTCGTCCTGGAGCTGCCACGGTCGCGCCGCGACGACGCCAACGCCCGGACGCAGGGTGCATCAAGTGCCGAGGTCGCCAGGGGCGGCGCACTGCCCGGCGCGCTCCCCACCATCGCGGCCGCCTGGAACGAGGGCATGAGCGGCGCCGAGCTGGCCCGCGCACTCGGTGAGCACGGCCTGGAGGTCGGCGACCGGGACGCTCGCAGGCTGCTGGCGCTGCTTCGCGCCACGCCCGCGCCGGACCCGGACAGCAACGGGTCGAGGTCGTGAACATCGGCCTCCGCGCTCGCTGCGCTCGCTGGCGCGATGGAAACCTGCACCATCGCGCCCCGGCCGATCCCCCGACTGGAGGGCTGCCACCTCGCCGCCTGCGCGGTCAAGGGTCGCTGCGCGCTCATGAGTGCTCGCTCGGCCTTCGGCCGCCCCTTGACCGCTCCGGTGGCGAGTCGGCCCGGAGTCCACCGGTCGCCCCGGGCGGGCGAGGACCTGAGCCCACCAGTCGAGGGACACCCTCACGAGCCCCAAGGAGGGGACGCACATGCCGGACACCCACGTCACCCTGGTCGGCAACCTGACCGCCGACCCCGAGCTGCGGTTCACCACCTCAGGCGCCCCAGTGACGAGCCTGCGGGTGGCTGTTACCCCGCGCGTGAAGGACGGGGAGACCTGGAAGGACGGCGAGACGTCGTACTACCAGGTGACCTGCTGGCGGGACCTGGCGACCAACGTGGCGGAGTCGCTGGCCAAGGGCAACCGGGTCCTGGTCGTCGGGCAGCTCCGCCAGCGGTCCTGGGAGACCTCCGAGGGCGACAAGCGCTCCGCCGTCGAGGTCCAGGCCGAGGAGGTCGCCCCCAGCCTGCGCTGGGCGACCGCCAAGCCCGAGCGAGCCACCAGCAAAGCCACCCCCAGCGCCAAGACGGGTGGCCAGTTCACCGACGAGCCGCCCTTCTAGCCCTCACCCAGTAGTGGCCCCGGCGCGGGTGCGACCGCCCGGGGCCTGACACCAGGGAGGAGACCCCTGATGCGCCAACGAGCCTACCCAAACTGGCTCGGCGTCCAGCCGGCCCCCGCCGCCACGCCGGCTCTGCACCTGCTCAACGGCCTGTGGGCCGCGTCCTGCCCCTCGTGCGGCTACCAGCTCGCCACCGCCCGCACCCAGGCCCGAGCCGAGCGGCGCGGCCGCCGCCGCGCCTGCCCCGTCTGCTGCGAGGTGGCCTGATGGGCAGCCAGGAGGACCCTCCACCGACTATCCCCACCGGACCGATCGACCAAGTCTCCAGCCGCTACCTGACCCCCGAAGAGCGACAGGCGATGCTCGACCAGGCCATCGCCGGCATTCCCCTGGGCGCCCGCGACCGCGAGCTCCTCGACTGGCTCATCAGCTGGGACACCGACACCGCGATCGTAGTGGCGAGCCTGGTGCAACGCGCCCGCGCGGCGGGCCGGGACCAGCCGACCTGACCCGAGCCAAGCGGAGGGAGTCGAGGGGGAGGGCAACCTCCCCCTCGTTGCAGGCTGCCGGGGATCGCGAGACAGCCGTCGCGCTCGGCCGCGTCGATGCCCGCGAGTCAAGGCTCGCCGTAGGCGACCGCGAAGCGGCTCGGCCTTGACGCGCCATCGGCACCAGAGGGCCGCTCAGGCCGCGCGCCGGCACTCGGCCTTCCCCGGGATAGGCGGCCCTGCGCCAAGGCCTTGCAAAACTCGACTCTCGTGGTATTGCAACGCCATCCGCGCGGCGCGTGGGAGCTCCACTCCCCGTGCCGGCGCCAGGAACACACGATTCCCTGCGAGCACGATCGCCACCAGCTGCGCTGTCCGGACGCCGGCGTACCCTCCACCCATGCTGATTCCCTGCGACGCGCCCCTGGCCAAGGTCGTCTCGGCCTACCTGGAGGCCGGCGACCTCACCAGCTCCAGCCGCGCGACCTACCGGCGCGTGCTCGGCGAGCTGGCTCGCGACCTCGGCCCTGAGCGGCCCGCCGACAGCATCACCGCTGACGAGCTGGCCGCCTGGTTCGTGCGCACCCGCGACACCCACGCGCCGGCCACCTGGAACCGGGACCGGGTCATCGTCCGCTCGTTCGTCCGCACCCTCCAAGCCCAGGGCGCCACGCTGGAGCTGCCCGTGATCGGCTACCGGCGGCTGCGGCCGGTGCGCACCCGGGCGCTCACCCGCGCCGAGGTCGCCCGCATCCTCGGCCTGCCCGTGGCGCTGCGCGAAAAGACGTTCTGGACGCTGGCCTACGAATCCGCCGCCCGCGCGGGCGAGCTGCTCGGCCTGGACGTTGGCGAGCTGGACCCGGCCAACCGGCGCGCCGTGGTGACCTCCAAGGGCGGCGCGCGGGAGTGGGTCACCTGGAGCACGAGCACCGCCCGGCTGCTGCCGCGCCTGCTCACGGGCCGCCGCTCCGGCCCCGTGTTCACTACAAACGGCGCGTCGCGTGTGGTGGTGGCCAAGCTCGACCAGGCGCCAGACGGCACGGCACGGTTGAGCTACCGGCGGGCCGAGGAGCTGTTCAAGGCCGCGACCGGGTACACGCTGCATCAGCTCCGGCACTCCGCGCTGACGCACCTGGCGGAGGATGGCGCCTCCGCGCCGATGCTGATGACCAAGAGCCGGCACCGGTCGATCGTGAGCCTGGCGCGTTATGCCCGCCCGTCGATCGAGGCGTTGCAGCGGTTCGAGGCCGCCCATGACCCGGCCCGGCGGCGCGACTGATCACCAAAAGGACAGAGGGGTGCCCGGATGCGGCAACAGGATGTCCTGGCCTATGCCCGGCAGCAGGCCGACGAACTCGAAAAGGATATGGCCTGGCAGCAGAGCGAGCACGGCTACGGCGGCTACTGGCTGGCGCCCGACAAGTCGATAGCGCCGAGGATCGTGGCGCGAGCAGTGGCGGCACTGGAGTTCTTCCGTCAGTACGCCGGAGAAGACAGCTACTGGACGCAGCGGGCGATCGCCGTGTACCAGAACGGGGGTGACAACCAGTCGGCAGAGTCAGGAGCACGCGCCGTGGGCGACCTGCTCCGCGCCTGGGCTGACCAGGTCGAAGCCGGCATCGTGGAGATAGCCGGATCGCGGGCGTGGGCGGAAATCGACATCGTCAGCACAGACGTGATGAGCCAGGTGCGGCGACTGCTGGAAGACCGAGGCGCGCATCCGGCCGCCGCCATCGTCCTGTGTGGAGCGGCGCTTGAGATCGCCTTGCGGGCAGTCGTCCAGGCTCGCAACCTGACGCTGCCGGAGCGACCATCGTTGAACACCCTTACCGGCGTTCTGCGCCAGGCGGGTCTGATCACGGTGCAGGATGTCAAGGATCTCCAGCAGTGCGCGGGCCTGCGCAACTCAGCCGCTCACGGCGACTTCGACAGTCTGAGTCATGAGCGAGCCGGCTTGATGGAGCAGCAGACCAACATCCTGTTGCGCAGGCTTGCCGATCTTCACAACTAGGGACTGCGCCGGCGCTGCTCGTAGAGCTGCAACGCTCGGTTGGTGAACGCGAAGGGGAATCCGGCAAACGAGAGCACCTTGTCAACATCGTTGGTGAGCCGGATGTTGATCACGCCAGCCTGACCGGCGAATTCCTCGCGCTGAAGCAGGGAGAACGAGGCCCAGTACCGCCCGTGAGCGAAGCCGCTACCAAACCGCCAGATGAGCGCCGACAGGTCGCCTCCAATGCCGGTGGCTTCGCCCACGGTCCGGACGACCTTCTCGTAGCTGAATTGGCCAGCGATATCGTCGGGGTCGAGCTGGAGCTGGATCGCCAGCGCCCGGATCTCGTCGAGGCGCTGCTGAGCAGTGCGAATGCCCTTGAGTGCCACCACCGGAAGCAGCTTGTGGACCTGGCCGAACTCCCACGCCTCGTAGCGGGCGAGCTTGAGGCAGCGCCGGAGCCGTTCCGGGCGCTGTGGAGGCTCCAGGAGCCAGACAGCGGTGGCGGCGTTCTCCATGGCCGAGCGGACCAATGTGAAAGGGGCATAGATATTCAGGATTTGTGCGTCGAGCATCAGCGCTCGCAGGGCGTGCAGGTGGTCGACGCTGTGGGCGATCCCGTTCCAGGCGGCATGCGCGACTTGCAGGCTCGGGCTCTTGCGGGCGTCACCGTGGAGCGAGCTACCTGGTTCCACCTCTGGCGTGGGCTTGCTCATGAGCGATACCCAGGCGTCGATGGTGGCGAGCATGGCGCCACGATCCAGCGTCGGCCACGGTGTGCGAGCCGCTTGCCGAGGTTCGGTCATGGGCTACAGGATAACGGGCATTATCCTGTAGCGCTGGAGGGCTCTGGCCGGGCAAGGCGACGGCCCCCACCCGCGGAGCACGGCGGGGGCCGTGGCTGCCCGGGCGCACTCTACGGGCGGCGTCGGCCGCCCGGACCCCGCAATCGCGGTAGAGCCGGCTCGGCCCACGAGCGTAGCGGGCATCGTCAGAGGCTTGCACGAATGCCCGTTTCGGACGGCTCAGTAGCACCAGGGCCTACCTGTTGAGAGGGCCAACCTTGATCATTCGGCTCGCCTTGGGCTTGCCTGTGCCAAGACGCACCACGCCGCGCACCCGGATGGGCAGTGGCCACCCTCTCGCCTCCGCGACGGCCACGATCTCGCTCGCCGGGATATACCACGACAGCTCGTCGTGCTCCTGGAGTCGGTGTGGCAGCTGCACGTTTGGTGCGTAGTCGCGCCGGCGGTAGCTACTTCGATCAGGCAATTCAACTGCGGCATCCGTGATTGAGACTTGCGTCCTCCCCTTGTTGCGAATTTGGAGCACCACCACCGGCTCCAAGTAGACCGGCGGTACTGACGCAAGGAACGTCTCTGCATCTTGCCTTGGAGATGCGATCACCGTGGACTGCCCGTCGTCGCTCATGGCCCCGAAGCAGGTCGAGACCCGTACTCGTGGCGCGCTTAAGAGGTACTGCGCAATTTGCCAGCCGAGGGATGCGCCCGCGAGTGCGGCTGAAACCAGCGAGATAACGAGGGCGACGGCTGCTTGATCCACGAAACCTCACGGTGGGGTTGAGCCACTTGCCCCTGGGCCGGGGACATGAACCCGAGCATACAGCCACAAATTCGGTGCCGTGCTTTCTATTGCTGCTGTTACCAGCAGCAGGCCCAGGCTCGCCTGGGCGCGGCCGACGTTAACCGTCGGGCCGCGGAGGTTCGGGGATCACCGGCCGCCAAGGCAGCGAACGACCCCCGCCCGAGGAGCACGGCGGCGGCCGGCGCGGCC